>ERZ773188.3250-NODE-3250-length-14033-cov-6.764702_pt1 | contig 14033 bp, 10 predicted proteins | sample MGYA00581011_ERZ773188 | MGnify/ENA primary metagenome ERZ773188 (study PRJEB29015, sample SAMEA2737798) | human gut metagenome | biome: human gut; feature: human-associated habitat; material: faeces | place: China | collected 2012 ...
TTCGTCAAAAAGGTAAGATTGCGGAGCTGGCTCTTGGCTACGGCGGCAGTGTCGGTGCACTGAAGGCAATGGGCGCATTAGAAATGGGGCTTACCGAAGATGAACTCCAACCGCTGGTAGACGCCTGGAGGCAGTCCAATCCTAATATTGTAGCTCTTTGGTGGTACTTTGATACAGCTATCAAAAATGCAATCAAGATGCATTGCAGCACTGCCTCACATGGTATCAAGTTCACCTGGCGCAGTGGTATGTTATTCATTACTCTTCCATCCGGCAGAAAGCTCACTTACGTCAAGCCTCGTATTGGCGAGAACAAGTTTGGCGGTGAGTCCGTAACTTATGAAGGCATCGGTGCTACTAAGAAATGGGAACGTTTGGAAAGCTACGGACCTAAGTTCGTCGAGAATGTGGTACAAGCTATCTCCAGAGACCTTCTGATGAATGCAATGAAAACTTTATCTCACTGTTTCATCTGCGGTCATGTCCACGATGAACTAATCATTGAATGTTCCGAAAAGGTATCACTGGAAGTACTCTGCACACAAATGGCAAGAACACCAGCCTGGATGCCGGACATCCTGCTTCGCGCAGATGGCTACGTTACAGAATTTTATAAAAAAGACTGACGAAAATGGCAGTACTGATCATAGCGACCGGTGCTGCCATCTTAATTATTATTCTTCTTGTTGTTCATCAAGTTCCTTAATTGTTACCCCTGCGGAATTTTTCCATTCTACATTACCATTTGCACTGCTTCCACATACAAAGCTTGCTGCCCCTGATGGGGTATTGAACAAAATATCATCAATTAAAGTATTTTTATCATCAAGGATTTTTTTATATTGATCTCTTTTCTTTAGTACATATTCCGGGCAGCTTTTTGTAACTTTGGAAGAGATAACACTGCCCTTTTTCACTACAAATCCGTCACTGGTTCTTACGCCTATTGAATTTATGCCTCCACGTGTACAGTAAAACGTCTCGCTTTCCGAAGAAGTATTTTCTCCATTGTCATTATTAGCAATCAATGGAACAAAAACTTTATGTCCTAGTGTACCAACAATTACCTCTGCATAATCAATAAACTCGTCCAATTCGCTTTGTTTTTCTTCAGAGATATTTCCAGGCGTAGGATCATTATCATTTTTCACATCATATCGCTTTGCCTTAAGAGCTATTTGATAAAATTGATGCTCAAGATAGCTGATTTCTGTTGGTCCAAGGGAATCATTTGACGTTGTAAGCGCAATTGCTTCTGTCCAATAATCCTTCTTGGGATTACGGTTATGCTCAAATAATCTGTTAAGAATTCCTTCTCCATTTTTCCGAACACCCGCCTGGCCGATATAGACCACATTTCTGTCATTCTCATCTTTTCCAAAAAGGAAATATACCCCTGTCTGCTTTAGCTCAGGTCTATCTTTGCATACATCAAGTGACGTTCTTGGAATTTTAAATGCCAAACCTGTCCAATTTGCAAGGGTACATTTTATTCGACCGTTAACATCTCCATCCATCAGATAGAGCTGTATATTTTTTCCTCTTGCCATACGCTACTCCTCTTCAGTTTTATCAATGAAACCGCCATTTCCACCAATACCATAAAACTTCTCAAAGTATGCCATTAAACGATCTATAACAGTCTTTTTCTTTGCAGCTCGGTTTCCACCTCCAAAGCGGCTTACTGGAGGGAGGATTTTATCAATATCCGTACCTACAGTTTTTACCTCTCCTTCCTGGAATGCGTTTTCTAGGAATATTCTTGTTTCAACAGGTTTAAGACGCTCTTCTTCTATAATAACTTGCAAATCATGCTCTCGCATCTCAACCACATAATCATGCCACTCATTCATAACATCATCGATTTCGTTAACGCCATTAATAAAGTTTTCGATAAGCGCTTTTTTGCTTCTGAGTTCTGGACTTGAATCAACTGCTTTACGAATTGTTATCAAGATTTCCTTATCTTCACAATGCGTATCATGATACTTGTTAACAAGCATCAGAATATAATCAATATTGATTTCAATCTGCTTAATAAGCTCCACTTCAAATACAATATCATCAACGATATCTGTACTCTCACCGTTTTCACGCTTACGCTTCCATTCATCGCGTAAATCCTGATACTTGCCAAGATAATCCTGAAGATCTCGCTCACTAATAAGTTCTTTATCCTTGAATTCGTCGAATGCAACGAGAAGATTTCTCATTCTAAGAATAGCACCAAAGAGCGAGATAAACTCTTTTTGTTTTTCCTCTCCCATTATCTGTGAGTCCGTAACCGGAAACTTATTAGTTAGATCCTCTATCATGTCAATATAACCTGGCATTGGTTTTCCATCTACAGATTCATAGCCATAGTAGTAGTCTTTGAAGCTTTGCATCAAGACTATACCACCAGCATTCTCATCACCAAATTGAGAAATAGCCGCATCTACACGTTTCTGCAAATTTCTAAAGCAAACAATATTTCCAAATGTTTTTATGCTATTTAGAATACGATTTGTTCTACTAAATGCCTGGATCAAGCCATGCATTTTTAAGTTTTTATCCACCCATAAAGTATTAAGAGTAGTCGCATCAAATCCTGTTAAGAACATATTTACAACAATAAGCATATCTAGCTCTTTATTCTTCATTCTTAAAGAGACATCCTTATAGTAATTCTGGAACTTATCACTATCTGTACTGTAATTTGTATGGAACATCAAATTATAATCTTGGATTGCTGCCTCCAAGAAATCTCTTGAATTCTGATCCAATGCAGATGTATCTTCAGGATTTTCTTCGTCCAGAATTCCATCTACTTCTTCTTCATTTGCGCCATAACTATAAATTACAGCAATCTTCAAATTCTTAGTAGGATCGTTCTTTATAATATTTCGGAACTCATCATAATACGCCTTGGCCATCGGAACAGATGATACTGCGAAAATAGAATTAAATCCGCTCAGTCTCTGTTTCTGTTTTATTTCTTCGACTTTTCCTCTATCTGCAGATGCAACTTCCTCAATATTAGTCAGCGAATTGAAAATATATGTTTTATCTCCTCGATATGTCTTCTGATCAAAATGATCCAAGATATACTGAGCAACTAAGTGTATTCTCTTAGGGTCCTCGAATGCTTTTTTACGGTCTATATCAAGAACTTGCTCATCATCGATATCTGGTTCCATTTCCATCGTCTTATGATATTCAACCTTGAATGGAAGTACATTCTTGTCATTAATAGCATTGACAATTGTATATGTATGTAACTTATCTCCGAAGGTCTGCTCCGTTGTTGTAAACTTTGGATTACGGATTGATCCAGTATTTGATGGGAATATTGGTGTTCCAGTAAACCCAAACATATAGTATTTTTTGAAGCTATTAACAATGGCTGCATGCATGTCACCAAATTGGCTTCTATGGCACTCGTCAAAAATAATTACAACCTGTTTGTTATACACCGGATGCTCCTTAAACTTTTTAATAAAGGATGACATCTTTTGAATTGTCGTAATTATAATCTTTGACTTGGAATCTCTTAACTGTTTCTCCAAGATTTTTGTAGAGGAGTTACTATTGGCAGCACCTTTTTCAAAGCGATCATATTCCTTCATTGTTTGATAATCCAAGTCCTTACGGTCAACAACGAAAAGGACCTTATCAATATAAGGAAGATCTGATGCTAATCTTGCAGTTTTAAACGATGTAAGAGTCTTTCCAGATCCTGTGGTATGCCAAATATACCCACCGGCTGCAATATCTCCATATTTTTTATAATTATGCGCAATTTCAATCCGGTTGAGAATTCTCTCAGTCGCAGTGATCTGGTATGGTCTCATAACCATCAGCATATTCTCAGATGTAAAAATACAATATTTTGTAAGGATGTTTAGAATAGAATGCTTAGCAAAAAACGTCTTTGTGAAATCTACTAAATCCGCAATAATCTTATTGCTTGCATCCGACCAATATGATGTAAATTCAAAACTGTTACTGGTCTTTCCCTTCTTCGTATTTGTAGCATTTGCGTCTTTAATTGCATTAAATCGAGTACTGTTAGAGTAATACTTTGTATTTGTACCATTTGAGATAACAAATATTTGAACATACTCAAACAAGCCGCTTCCTGCCCAGAAAGAATCTCTCTGATATCTATTAATCTGATTGAAAGCTTCTTTTATTACTACTCCACGTCTTTTTAATTCAACATGAACCAAAGGTAATCCATTGACGAGAATCGTAACATCATATCGATTATCGTATTTTGCTCCATCAGCTTTTCCGATTACATATTGATTGATAACCTGCAAACGATTGTTATGAATATTCTTCTTATCGATCAAAGAAATATTCTTTGACATGTTATCGTCACGCTTTAATACCTGGACATAGTTCTCCTGGATCTTTGCAGTCTTTTCAACGATTCCTTCATTTTTATTTGCAACACAATCATTGAAAAAGCGCTCCCACTCTGTATCAGAAAACTTATATGCGTTCAGTTCTTCTAATTTTTGACGAAGATTTGCAATCAAATCTTCCTCTGTATGAATAGGTAAATACTCATATCCCTGTTCACATAACATCCGTATAAACTCTTTTTCCAAATCAGCTTCACTCTGATATTGATCAGAACGATGCTTCAAAGGCTCATATTCAGTGACAACTGTATTTTCGTTAGTCTCAGCAACGATGTTGAAGTATGGCATACCACCACTCCTCTCTGTTTCTATTGCTTCTCTTTGAAGGTGAGAAGCTTATCCCTGTAATATTCGTATTGCTTTTGGCGTGCTTCAATCTCTGCGGGAAGTCCTGCGGACAGGTCGTTGCAGAGGGTATTAAAACGGTCAAGAATTTCTACAATACGGTTTTGTTCCTCGATTGACGGCAAAGTAATCATTACATTGGATAGCGCCTCCCCACTTACATGGGGAACACCAGCGCCGCGCTTCATACCGTTCAAAGCCGATTCCATATTTTTCAGTACATAATATAGATATTTTGTTTTGGAAAGTCCTTCAATTTCTTCGTATCCAAACCCATCGGTTACGAATATAGGCTGATTCCAATAGGAAACATATCCAGCAGATGCACCACTGCGTGCAATAACCACAATCTCACCATCGTGATTAGACCTGTTAATATAGTATGCTGGTTCCTGTCCGCCTAATATAACTGGAATTGTTCCAGCCTTTTCATTTTTCTTTGTGATATATTCTCCTCTAAAAACATTCGCAACAGCAGGCAAAGGTAATACGACATGCCCAAACACATGTTGAATGAGCTTAATTGCGCTCAGCTCTGTCTGTCTGTCTGTCTGTCTGTCTGTCTGTCTGTCTGTCTGTCTGTCTGTCTGTCATGAGCATGTTGCCCGTTTCAGCAAATGTCAAGAGCAAATCTCGATAATATTCATATTGTTTTTTTCGTGCTTCTATTTCTGCCGGAAGACCGATGTCCAAATCTGAACAAATTGCATCAAAATGATCTAATACATAAACTAATTTCTTTTGAATATCTAGTATCGGAACTGGAATTGATATATTCAGAATGTCATCCTTCTTCAAATTCGTTTGATCAACACCATTATCGTACTTTAAAAGTTGCCAGTTCCTATCCAAAATATACATCAGGTATTTTGTCATCACCTTGTTCTCATCGAGCGAATGAAATCCACCAATTCTTTGATTTAATGTATATTTATCATCTGCTTCAATCAAATAACATTTTGCCAAAGCTCGACCATTTGGCAAATCACTCATAACCATAACAATGTCATCTTTATATAACGGGCTCAATTGATCATTAGAGTGTTTTACAACCTGTCCACCAGTCGAAATGAACTTTGAATTAACAACAGTATACTTTCCATTTTCAGATATTGATTTCTCATGACCTTTTCCATTTCGGAACGACGCAAGGTCTCTTAACTGAAATGTTTTCGTACTATCATTAAATGTAAGCAGTTCATTACGATAAAATTCATATTGTTTCTTACGAGCTGTAAGCTCGGCTGTAAGCTCGGCTGTAAGTAACGTGAACTCGTCCAAAATATGGACAATTTCACGTTGTACCTCCAACGGAGGTACAGGGAAGCTCACTTTTTCCATAAGCTTTTTTGACACATTATAGCGAGTAACACCACTTGCTGTTTTTCCAATTTGATATCTTAATTCAGATGATCTGAATAAATGTTTTGAAAAATCAGGCAACAACATTTCTGGATTATCAAATCTGAATACAAAGCAAAAGCTATTAAGATATAGCTTTTCATCAGTATGAACAGTTAACACTGATGATATTCCGCATTCGTCTGGCGTTTCTGATGAACCAGTAAATATAATATCTCCGTATTCCAAAGTACGCTGATTCTCATCTGAACCAATCCTAACTTTATCATCAACATCTAGGCAAAGCGCAGGATTGGAATAAACATTTTTATATGTGATAAATTTGGAATTACCATCAACAAAATCATCCTTTGATTTTCCTGTAATTCCTCCATAAAATTTTCCACACTCACCTAATGTCTTATATTCCACCCCATTGGGGCATAATTGAGCAATAAGCTCAGATAATTTACTCATCCTTGACCTCCTCGCTGGAAATCAACTCTTTTAATGTAGTTCCCTTTTTATCTTTCCATACTTTTAAACCATTTGTGCTTGTTCCCGTCACAAAATTAGCTGCAGTTGATGCACTTTTAAATGTAACATCCTTGATTAGTAATGTTCCATCTACTACACCTTCTCTAGCCTTTTCGATAGATTTAGCACCTCTGAATTTTTCAGAATATGTAATTTCACTAGAAATTTTTGAGCCCTTTAAAACTGTATACGTGTTATTTTCCTTATCAAATTCTAGCTCCGCTTCAATTCCAGATTTTTCTCTTTTTAAATATAATTTCATATCACTTCACCTCAATTTCGGAAATAATTCTATCTATTTCATCACGAAGGACCTGCTCTCTAGCTACAATTTCTTTAATCTTTGCATTCAGCTTTGTAATATCAATTTTTTCTCTTGTATCGGCTGCTTCAACATATGTAGAAACTGAAAGTGTATACGCGTTCTCTTTGATTTCTTCGTATGTTGCCAGATGCGATATATGATCAATAGATTCTCTCTTAGTAAAAATATCAACAATATGATTAATATTGTCCTCTGTTAGCTTATTATTATTTGTAACTTTGATACATTCATTAGATGCATCGATAAACAATGTATTATTATCTGTTTTATTTTTCTTCATTACCATAATGCACGTTGCAATTGATGTACCAAAAAACAGATTACTTGGAAGCTGAATTACACAGTCAATAAAATTATTATCAATTAGGTACTGACGAATCTTCTTTTCAGCTCCACCTCGATACATAATTCCTGGGAAACATACAATTGCAGCAGTTCCATTTGCTGCTAACCATGAGAGGCTGTGCATGATAAATGCTAAATCAGCTTTACTTTTAGGTGCTAAAACACCAGCCGGTGAAAATCTTGGATCATTTATAAGTAATGGATTATCATCACCTTCCCACTTAATGGAATACGGTGGATTAGAAACAATTAGTTCGAAAGGCTCATCATCCCAATGCTGTGGATTTGTCAGGGTGTCCTCGCACTCAATATCGAATTTATCAAAACCAATATCGTGAAGGAACATATTAATACGGCAAAGGTTATATGTTGTGATATTTATCTCTTGCCCAAAGAATCCTGTTTTGATAGAATCTCTTCCTAACACCTTTTCTGCTTTTAATAATAAGGAACCTGATCCACACGCCGGGTCATATACCTTATTTACTGTTTTTTTACCAACCGTGCCTAATCTAGTTAAGAGTTCTGAAACATCCGCAGGTGTAAAAAATTCTCCACCTGATTTTCCGGCATTTGAGGCATACATTGTCATCAAATATTCATATGCATCACCAAATGCATCTATATCATGATCTTTTACTGATCCAAGATTCATAGATGCAATTCCATCAAGGAGCTTTACCAGTCTTTCGTTTCTCTTTGCAACTGTTGATCCCAACTTATTACTATTTACATCGTAATCATCAAACAGTCCCGCAAAGCTGTTTTCTGACTGACTTCCCTTTGCAGACTCCTCTATATGTCTAAATACTTTTTCAAGTGTCTCATTTAAGTTATTATCTTCCGCTGCACGAATTCTAACATTGCAGAAGAGTTCACTAGGTAAAATAAAAAATCCTTTTTCCTGTACAAGCCCTTCACGAGCTTCTTCTGCATCGGCATCTTTCATTTTTGCATAATCAAAATCCGTATTTCCAGCCTCTATCTCTCCCGCATTAACATATGCTGTTAAATTTTCGGATATATATCTGTAAAACATTGTTCCAAGCACGTAGTTCTTGAAATCCCATCCATCTACAGCCCCGCGTAATTCATCAGCAATTGCCCATATTGCACGATGAAGTTCATCTCTTTCTTGTTCTTTCTTATTATCCACTGCCATCTTAGTTTTCCTCCACTGTATTATTTTTGTCAGCTTTTGCGCTTTGCCCGCTTTCAACCCAAGCATCTACTTCTGATACTTTGAATTTATACTGACGCCCAACTTTATAAAAAGGAATGGTTTCTTTTCTTATCCATGCACGGATTGTGTCTTTGCTGACTCCTAGATGGTTTGATATTTCTTCCAAACTATACCATCTTTCAATATCATTCATTTTTTAAGTCTCCTAATCTTTAAAACATATTATTTAAATTTATTAGATTTTTGCTTATCTTTTATCTGTAAATAATAGTTCTTCACTACCTCATAAAGTCTGTACAGACTGTTATCTGGATTTGAAAGCTCCTCAATCAAATCTTGATATGCATGTGAATTAGTTTGTATCTGTTCTGTACTTATTAGGTATTCGTTTCCAAAGCAAATACAATTTCCACTTTGATCTTTTATGCATCGCGAAATATCATGTGTTTCAGAAAATGTTGGCATACAGAACTCAGAATATAAATACTGCCGCAATAATAACTTATTACCACTTTTTTCTCCGAAGTGAGCTCCAACATATTCCCCAAGCAGTACCTTCTGCACCAACTTTTCATACTTAAGTTTCGGTGAATACATTACAATTTGAACAAAATTGAACTGCTTCAATACTCTCAAAATCACAGATAGAATTACCGTTTTGGGCTCATTCAATTCACCAGTTTTCATCTGATTCATCACTCCGGCTTCGCCTTTATAGTTCTCTATCAAATCTTGATCGAGAACCGTGTATCTTAGCTCCTTATAACCAATCTTTATGAACTGCAAGAACGAATCTCTATCATCTCTATCTTTAAATATTCTATCTAAAAAAGGAATGAATAAACAGACCTCCACTTTATCACTTGAATACTTATATAACATCCGGAATGCCGACCATCTTCTAAAGGTCGTAGTCGACTGATCAATAAGTGTATTGCACAACTCTTTCATCTCATTCGATGGAGCAAATGCGTAGTATCTGGCAAATAAGTATTCCTGAAATCCTGGATCAATATACAAAATATCTGTATCTTCTTCATACATCATGCAGGCTGTGGCACAAACATCATGAAGGAAGCTTTGAGCCCTAAGCTTCTTAGGATTTTCGACACTCTTCTTCGACTCTAATTCTTCAAAGTAAATTTTGAACGTATCTGAATCAAAGGAAAATATCCCTTGTCTGAAGGTTACTGCACAAAACTCCTGAAATACTGTGGTAAACTCCTCAGAGTCACTTACACTCCGGAAAATTCTTTCATATGCTGTCTTGTCTTTATCATGATCAAGAACAATTGCTTCATAAGCCTCTTTATAAAACAGGTACCGCTTTGCTCGTAAACTCTGTAATGTACTATGTCTTTCAACCACAAATGTTAACATCATTGGATTTGAGACAAACGCACCGTCCTTTTTTATAAAATTATCATCAATACATTCTCTAACTGTTTTCTTTGCTGCAGGATCATCTTCAATTAGTAATCTACCAACCAAATCCTCAGACTGCGATTTATCAAAAGGAAGCAAGTACAAATGAACAAATCCCTTTATTCCAGAATACGCATCACAATCACGCGAAGTCATAACAACTTGATTGTCTGGATATCGCTTTAAGAAGTTACTTAATTTTCTTTGAAAAGAGTTAATGTCCTGTGGATCTATTTCATCCACTCCATCTAGTAACAATTGGCATCGACCTGTTGTTAGCATTTGATGAGCATGTTCCGGTGTGAAAGATTCATCCATATTCTTTACTGTCTCAACGATAATGTCGAAGAGTTCTACCTGATCAAAGCTAAACTCTCGCAACTCTATGAATATTGGTAATAAACCCGTTTCAGAATACTTTTCTGCAGCATCCACAAATAAGTGCTGTAGCATTAGTGATTTTCCCATACCACCATTAGCTATAAGCAATGTATTTTTTGTTTCAGCACGACGATCAAATGTTTTTAATTTTTCTAAAGTTGCATCTATAATTAAGCCATTTTTATTTCTAAGAAACACTCCTCGCTTTGTGCCAATATAATTGCATACATAACAATCATCCAATAAGCACTCTTTCCCGCCTAACACGGTCATTCGGCTATAAGTTTCTTTCGCCTTCCGGATGTACTCACCGAATACAGCGGGTTTTTCTTTACTGTAGTAAGTCTGCTTGACAATTTCATCCGCTGAGCCTTTCCCATTTGCAATAGCCTTGAACTGATACGTCAATGCTTCCGCAAAATACATCTTATTCGCTTTTTTTCTTGAGGCAAGTTTTATGTCATACGCCAGAAGTAAATCAATTAATCTTTCATCATCAATCTTAGATGCAAGCTCCTTCGAGTACTCCTCAAATCTCTTATCATCAAAGGCCTTTTCTATTTCTTTCCATAAAGTAGATTTCGGATTGCTTCTTCCTGTATACCACCTTCTATATGTATCAGGCTGACTAATATACTCTTCTGGAATTTCATGTGCAAAAGCTAGATCTACAAAATACTCTGCCGTCTCTCCTTGCGATTGAACGCCACGTAAGCCACTTGTTTTCGTCTCGGAGTTGTAAAAAGGCTGTATGAATTCTTGATAATTCACTTTTTTACTCCTTTATCCCGTCTTAATGAAAAATCCCGTATAAATCCCGTCATCTTCACAAACTACGTCACCGACAAAAAGTCCAAAAACCCGGATAATGTTTATATCAAAAGCCACATAGAAGTCATGCGAAATTATGGCAATTTCCATTAAATCATAGTTATTCATATTTGATTATACACTACAAACCCGATTTGCGCATTACTTTTTTATTCTTGCTTGATCGTCCGGAGGCCGACGTTAAAGATGCCCATCATCAGATGATGCGTTCCCTGATCAAGAACGGTCCTATCTGAATCTGATGAACAACTAAATAACCAAACCAGCTGAATAGGACAAGCTGGCCAACCAATAGGAGGAAACTCTCTATGGCAATGGCCAAATATATTCAGGTATCGCACATGTGGAATTTCCTCCGCGTCAACCCAAGGAGGAAAGCCACATGGAAGAGAAAAATTATGATTACAGTAACAAGAAGAGCTACAATGGCGTAGCACCAAAGAAAAATGAGGCATTAGTTCCATTCTTAGCACATGAAGTTTTAAAGAATTACCATCAGGATATTAGAGATGGTATTCGCAAACGTAATGAAGGAATTATCGAAGATAGCTTCGAAACCTGGAACATTCGCGGTAGAAAGATTCTTGTAGGTTTCACAGCTATCCCTAAGGATCAGGTCGAATCCTACATGGAAGGATTCTGGAAAGAAAAAGATGCGTATCTTGAATCGACTCGCAAAAAGAGATGCTTAATTCTTAATTCCAAGGGCGAATACATCCGCTGCCCTAAGTGCAATAAATGTGAAGGGTGTGAACGTTCTGAAAAGGATCAGTACCTCTCGCGTTATATTTCATTAGACAAGTTTATGGATGATAACAGCGACGACGATACTAATCGTAGCGGTTGGGAGCCAACAGATAATACTTCAACTGAAAACTCAGTTCTCAGTCTTATGATGATCGACGATCTCATCAACGAGGTATCCTTGAAGTACCCAGAAGCTAAAGCAATCTTCTCTCTACTGATGGACGACCCACAAATCAGTAATGCTCTGAAGCAGGTCGACTTGAAAAAGGGAAAGAGCCAGGCATATGAGTACGTAAAGAAAATGCAGGCATACGCCAAAGAACTCTACAACAAGAATTATCGTTAATTTACAAGCAGCGGCCGGACACCAACTCCCCGGTCGCTGTTTTTCTTATTTCTACTATCGTTATAGGGTGAACCCCAGGGTTCATTTTCTCTTGTTATCTATCCCCTAGTGTCAACCCTGCATTATGGACCAATTCCCATAATGCCATTTTCAAGCATAAAAAGAAAGGCTTTCCAGCAGCTAATCGTACTCACTAACGATAGCTCTCTGAAAAGCCTTTTATTTACTACATTATTTTTACTTCTTAGGGTTCACCTTTGACATCAAAACAACCGTCTCCACATGCACCGTGCTCGGAAAAAGATCCACACACCCAATCCGTTCTACCTGATATCCTCTTCCCTGCAACATCTCCAGATCTCTTGCCAGGCTGGTCGGCTTGCAGGCAATATAAACCATTCTTTCCACACCAAAATCAATGATCTTTTCCAGTGCTTTCGGATGCACACCGTCTCTTGGTGGATCCAATACGATCAGATCCGGTACTTCACCCAGATCATCGATTACTTTCAACACATCTCCAGCCCAGAAGGTACAGTTATCGAGTCCATTTAAAGCAGCATTTTCTTTTGCAGCCTCTACTGCCTCTTCAACGATTTCCACACCTACTACTTTTTTTGCCACTGGTGCAAGGATCTGTGCAATCGTTCCGGTTCCACTGTAGAGATCAAAGATTACCTTATCTTTCGTCTCACCGATATAAGATCTTGCTGCTTCATAAAGCACTTCCGCGCCAAGGGAATTAGTCTGGAAGAAAGAAAATGGTGTGATCTTGAACTTCAGTCCCAGAAGTTCCTCATAGAAATAATCCTGTCCATATAAAATTTTGGTTCCTTCATCTTTTACCACATCCGCAAGGCTGTTGTTGGTTGTATGAAGAATTCCGGCAAGCTTCCCATCATAAGAAAGACCGGTAAGCTTTTCCACCAGTCTGGCTTCATCTAGCTGTGCCTCCGATGTTGTTACCAGATCAATCAGAATTTCTCCGGTGCGAACTGCCTTTCTCACAAGAAGATGACGGAAAAATCCAGTATGGCGCATTCTGTGATAATACGGAAGACCTGTATCTGTCGCAAACTCCAGAACAGCCTTTATAATTCGTCTGAAATCCTCATCCACAATCTTGCATTCTGTAACATTTACAATATCGTGAAAGCTGCCTCTTTTATGCATGCCAAGTGCAAGAGGTCCGTCCTTATATTCGTCTCCAAAAGAAAATTCCATTTTATTGCGATATGCCTCTCTGACCGGACTTTCTTTAACACCCTCCCAGATATAATCACCATCAACCGCCGCATCCATCATTGCATGGATCTGCGCTTCCTTCATCTCCACCTGCTTTTCATACGGCAGATTCTGATAAGTGCATCCGCCACAGACTCCAAAATGCGGACATGCCGGCTGACATTCTTCCGGTGAATGCTCCAGAATTTCCAGAAGTCGTCCCTCTGCCTGACCTTTTCGTATCTTATTCACCGCGAAACGCACTTTTTGTTCCGGAACGGTATTCTTCACGATCACTTTTTTTTCTTCGCCCTCTACCACGGCAAATCCTTTATTCGGGAAATCTACCCTTTCTATATATCCTTCTAATATCTGTCCTTTTTTCATCTATCTATATACCCTCACATAGAAAAGGCAGGAATCTTTGACAATTCCTGCCTTCGCTGCTTTCTTAATATTACTGTACTTCATCTTCATCACTGAAGAAATCATTGTCGAAATCATCGTCAAAATCTTCTTCAAAGTCTTCCAGATAATCCGGTGTAAAGAAACGATATACTGCATATGCAATACCTGCCACAGCAGCTACGG
>ERZ773188.3252-NODE-3252-length-14025-cov-5.160630_pt1 | contig 14025 bp, 11 predicted proteins | sample MGYA00581011_ERZ773188 | MGnify/ENA primary metagenome ERZ773188 (study PRJEB29015, sample SAMEA2737798) | human gut metagenome | biome: human gut; feature: human-associated habitat; material: faeces | place: China | collected 2012 ...
GGGGTGAAAATGAAGAAAAAAATAATAGGGATTTTGCTGGCAGTTACATTGACTGTATCACAGGCAGGAATTGTTGTTTATGCAGAAGATGTAACCTGGGAAGATGAATTTACGCAGATGGATGAAGCGGATGAATCAGAAACTCCTGAAGCGGATGTGGCCTGGGATGGAGAATCAGAAATCTCAGAAACCGAAGATGATGAAGAACAGGTGGAAGTGACCGAAGAGGACACAGAAGCGGGCGTGGAGGAAACAAATACAGAAACCGAAGAATCACCTGTCAGTGAAGAAGAAAGCTTATTTTCAGATGGCGTAGGAGAACTTTTTTCTTCCGGGGACACAATCGTATACGATGCAGACGAAATGGAACCGTTCAAAAGCAGAACCTTAAAAGAGGTTGCTGATGAATATGCAAAGGCAAGATATGCCGGAGCAACTTATTCAAATTCAGACAGTTCCACATGGTATCAGGAACCGTGCTCTACTTCCGCGCCATATGCGGCAGGAGTGCTGACCCAGGATACACATACAGCGATGACAGCAATGACAAATTTCTATCGCTGGCTGTCAGGTCTGAATTCACTGAAGAATAGTTCCACACATTCGGATTCTCTTCAGGTGCAGGCTCTCGTTCGTAATTTTGAATTCAGCCATTGGGTGAGTGATTCCAGCAAGCCGGCTGATATGAGTGACGAGATGTGGAATGCAGGCGCTCCGTGCAGACATAACATTCTTGCGAGAGGATATACTCCTCAGGGAGCTATCACAGGCTGGATGAACGAGGGATATTCTCTCAGATCCCAGTCATGGGATACAACAGGACACAGATATGCATTGATCGAAGCTTCTCTGTCAGATGTTCAGTACGGATTCTCCGGAGGCATTGCAATCGGAGCAGGTGTAGCATCTGGAAATACTTCAGACCTGCCGTTCAGTGCGTTTCCGGCACCAGGATATATGCCGTCCCGGCTGGTGTCACCGTCTTCAAGTGCCTGGTCCGTACGAATAAACAAAAACACACTGAAAATTGCGGATTCCACGAAAGTAACCGCAGTGATCACAAACCTTAACACCGGAAATTCCTATGAATGCACGAAGGAGAACGGGAAACTGAGAGTATCAGGAGTCGAGATCGACATGGTACAGCCTTCTGATTATTCTGGTTCCAGATATACAGACAGCTATCGGGTGCAGATTACGGGACTTCAGGATGCAGCAACAGGTTCAGAGGCACAGATCAGTTATACAACCAGATTTGCGGACATCACAGAGGAAATGCCATCTTATGTGACGAGTGTGACGGCAGATGCCAGAGAATATGTTATTTATAAGACGATGGATAACATAGAAAGCATCAAAAAAGTTGCAGCAATTCTGCCGAAACAGGTATGGGCAACAGCAGAATCCGGAAAGAAGATCAGAGTATCTGTAAAAGGAGAATGGGAAATAAATGAAGCAGATAAATGCTTTGTAAACTCTGCAGATCCATCCGGACTTCCGGAAAACATAACCGACAAAAATCATCTGCTGGATGAAGTTAAGGTTCCGTACAAAATCTCGGATGATTACTATGATTCCTATAATACGCTGTATATTTCTCCGCAGAAGGTCAAGGAGGGAGAAAACATCGAACTGGGGGTATACAGAACCAATATTTCTACAGACACCAGCCAGATCTATAAACTTACCGCAAAAGAAGACGGAACCTATTCCGCAGTAAAGAAATACGATTCCTCAGAATCACCGGAATTTGACAAGGAAGCATCGGATGCGTCGGTATATTCTGCAACACACATATATAAGAAATCGGGTGTGACGCTGGACGATGCAGGAGAATATATTTCTGTGTACTACAGTTCCTCAAGTCAGAGCAGAATTTACATCTGCAGAGCCACAAAGACCCTTGAGGTTGAACATACACACACCTGGGATGAAGGAAAGATCACAACAGCAAGCACCTGTACAAAGAAAGGTACAAAAACATTTACCTGTACGGTATGCGGAAAAACCAGGAACCAGGAAGTATCGGTTGTGGCACATAAATTTACAACATGGAAAACGACAACAGCGGCTACTGCCCTGGCACCGGCAAAACAGACCCACAAATGCAGCACCTGTGGCAAAACAGAGACAAGAAATTACGGAAATAAACTGAAACCATCCATAAAAGTAAACATAAGCAGCATCCTCCTGAAAACCAGACAGAAAACAACACTTCTGAGAGTTTCAGGACTTGCAAAAGGAGATTCCATCGTATCCTGGAAATCCAGCAATACGAATATTGCAAAAGTTTACGGAAGAAGCAACGGAACCTGCACGATCCAGGCAGGAACCAGAAGTGGAAAGGCCATAATAACCATAGCACTGAGAAGCGGACTGAAGAAGAATATCACTGTGACAGTACAGAAAACAACTGTAAAAACCACGAAGATCACAGGCGTTGCCACTTCTCTGAAACTAAAAAGAAATCAAAAAGCAACACTCAAACCGGTCCTTCAGCCACTGACCAGCGGAGAAAAAATCACTTATAAATCCAGTAATACCAAAATAGCCATTGTAAACAGTAAAGGACAGATCACTGCCAGAAGTAAAGGCACAGCAACAATCACCGTTACATCCGGCAGAAAATCTGTCAGATGTAAAGTAATAGTTAATTAATCAAATAAAAAATAAAGAAAGACCTGAGTTCTGTTCAGCAGTGGAACCCAGGTCTTTCTTTCTCTTATACGGGAAAACAAATAAAATTTTCAATTTTGTCGCTACAAATGCGAAAATCTGTAGCCTTGACGCATTGCTGAATGGAAATCAATGTGCTATTATAGTGTATAAATGGGATTATCATGTAGAAAGAAGGGGAGGTGTCCATAATTTCCAATGTTATGGAACAGGTAAATAAATCAGACAAAAAACAGCTCAAAGGCAAATTAAGAACAGGCACAGTTGCGCTGCTTATCGCATTGCTTGCAGCCGCATCAGCAACATATGCCTGGTATATATATAATACCAGCCGCCATACAACAAAAGTCCGTATGGCAGCAGGCGCAGGCGTAAACCTGCAGATCAGCAATTCATATAATGGCACCTATGGTTCAGCCGCAGTCCTGGACAGCTTTTCCGGACAGCTGAATCCGGTTTCTACCAACAGGATCAGCGGCGGTTTCCAGAAAGTACTTGGCTTTACCAATGGAACCGAGAACCAGTCCAATCTGGTGGCAAATCTGTTTGGAAAGGGTGCATATACCGATTATTACAAGACAAGCCTTTTTCTTAAAAGCAACGGGGAGTCAACCGATATTTATATTGCGGATATCGGCTTTGAGGATAGCGATGAGAAGAATCCGATTTCTTCCGCGATCCGTGCAGGTTTTGTAGTACACAAAGCAGGCAGGAACCAGCCGACAGAAGCAGAATATATTTTTGCAATCAGCGATAAGAAAAACCCCGAGGCAGAATACAATACAGCAACAGGTAAGGAAGGAGATGTACTGGACTGCACCAAAACAGACGGAACAACCGTCTCCTTTACGCCATATACCTCAGCGGCTTATTGTACATATGACAAAAATACAGGAACTGTCAGTCTGAAGTCAGGCTCACTGAAATTATGTACAACAACCGGAAAGAATGGTTCTGCAGGAGATCCGGTACAGATCGATCTCTATATCTGGCTGGAAGGCTGTGACGAGGACTGTACCAGAAATCTTTGCAGCCAGACACTTAAGAACCTTTCCGTGTCTTTTGCAGGAGTCGTAAAAGAATCCTGAAAATAAGGAGGCAAGGCTTTGAATACAGAAGTTGATCAGTTAAAAAAATCATTTTCAAAAGCTGTGCTGTGGATTCTGCTTCTTCTGGCAGCAGCAACCGGTACTACATATGCCTGGTTTACACTTACAGGAATCAATTCTACCAATGTTACTCCAATGGCAGGAACTGTGAGTAAGGGTGATACCGTTTTACTGATATCGACAAGTGAGAGCGGTCCTTTTGACAAGACCTGCGATCTGGTTCTGAATGGAAATCCGGATTCACTGAAACCACTTTCAACAGAAAATCTGGAACATTTTTACAGATCGACTGCTCAGAACAAGAATGGAATTGCAGTACTTTACAGCAATGCAGACAGCAGAGTAGATCAGGATGCAGTGCATGGAACGGTTTATCTGCAATGCCAGAATGCACCATGTAAGGTATATTTTGACAGAGAGAAACTGAGCCTTGGAAGCGATGCGCAGGCACTGGCAGCAATGAGACTTGGAATGAAAATCACATCACATGAGGGAACCAGTACCTTTATCTGGAGACTGGATGAAATGGGCAGCACATCAGGTGCACAGTCTGTACTGACTGTTCCACGAAGCTCAACAGTTGTTTCCTCTGTTTCTGATAATGGACAGGCTTCTTATGCAGATGATCCGGCACAGGACATCACAGCCTATATGGCAGAGAATGGCGAGGCCGAAAATGAATACAAAGATGGAAGCCAGATTCTGGTGCAGTTAAATGCAGATGAAGTGGCTTCCGTAGAATACTGGCTGTATCTGGAGGGCTGTGATGAACAGTGTTCCAACCCGGTACAGAACAGAGATTCTGAGATACAGCTTGCTTTTGCAGGTGTTGATCTGGATGAAAGTGAGAAGGGAGAACAGCCATGAAGCGTAGTTTCAGGACATGGTTCCTGACAGTAACAATCATTTTAATTTTGTTTGTAGTGGTATTTTTCACTTATGCATGGTTTACTTCCAACAGGGCAGTTTCGACCAACACTGTAACAGCAAGAACCGATGAAGAAAATCTGGAACTGCAGCTCAGCAGCACAGGAGGCAGCAGTTTTCGGGATTCACAGCCGGCATCCATTACGCAGGTCAATAAGACTGATGCAGAGTATCTGATTCCGGTTTCGACAAATGACCTTCAGAACTTTGTTTATTCACCGTTTACAGATTCCGGAATGGCATCTTCTTTCGAAAGAGTCCAGAATGAAGAATATTATTACCACGGACGGGTTTATATCCGTGCGGTTGGCGAAGGAATGGACGATGGAAGTACGATGAAGCTGTATCTGGACCAGAGCGATGGCATTCTGGGACAGAAAGTATCCGGTCAGATGCTGAATGCGGCAAGACTTGGGCTTGTATTTGACGAGAATTATTCTTCAGAAGTAATTTTTAAGTTGAGTGAAAGTCAGAATGCATCAGGTCAGCAGACATACAATACAGTCATTAACGGGCAGACACTTGGGAACAATCAGGTACTGTCATACACAAACGGGACAGTACGGGCGGCTTCCGACCCGTCTGTATCGGCAGATGGATATACCATCAGTTTTTCAGACGATTCTGTAGATGTTCCGCAGAATGCGCTTCTGACAATGCAGCTTAACAAAATATATACCGTAGATATTTATTTTTATCTGGAAGGCTGCGACCCGGACTGTTCCAACAGTATACAGTACAGTACGGTAGACCTGCAGCTTGGATTTTATGGCGTGCTTAGCCAGGAAGGGGCATGAGCATGAACAAAAAAGAAAACAACAAAACAGTCCGAAGCAGGCTGTATACATCAGTTTTGCTGGTTCTGCTGGCGCTGGTCGCAGTTACAGCAGCCACGGTAGCCTGGTTTTCCATTGCGGACAGGGCAAAAGTAAAGACCATGAGTCTGGATATCGTGACAGATGCCGATCTGAGAATGGATCTTGATCCGCACAGCACGATCGACCAGTATGTAAAGACTCTTTCGTTTGAGCAGATCGCGGCGAGGATCCAGCAGGAAAAGGGATTTTCCATGGAAACAACCCCGCTGGAACCGGTGACAACAACCGATTATGAGACTTTTTCCTATGAGAATGGCACAACAGTCGAAAACACCAGCGGAGCATATCTTGAATTTACGCTTCATTTTATGGCAGCCAAGGATATGGTCGTCCACCTTACAAGTGCCAACAGCAGCTCCGGTGCAGAGGATGGAACGCTGGTCATGTCAGAGAATGCAGCACTGCCGGAATCCATGCGAATTGCTTTTTCCACAGACGGAACGATATGGAATTACGATCCGGGCATGGGAAGCGCAAGCAGCACAGAAGGTACAGCAAAGACATTCGGGCTTCCGGAAGCTTCCACAATGCAGATAAACGAAGACAATGCCATGTTTTCTCTGAAAGAAGGAGTGGACAAAGCAGTAACAGTCCATATCTGGATGGAAGGAACTGATGAGGCGTGTACAGATGAACTGAGAGGATCTGATTATTCAATCCGGCTGAGATTTACCGGGGATAAAACAGATGATCAAAATAAATAAAATAACCAGGGAGAAGAAACTATGAAAGCATTAAAGAAAACGGGAACAATTGTGATCAGCGTATTGCTGTGGCTGGTAATACTGGTAGCCGCGCTGTATGCCTTCACAACAATAGCAACAAGAGACAATCAGAATGTATCAAGCCTTCTGGGGTATACCCCGCTTGTCGTAAAATCAGATTCCATGGCACCGACATTCAGTGCAGGAGACCTGATCTTTATCAAAAAATGTGACACATCCACCCTCAAAGAAGGCGATATCATCTGTTTCCATACGATCATTGATAACGAATATGCACTGAATACCCACCGTATCCAGAAAATCGATACAGTTGGAGACGCAAGAAGCTATACAACACTCGGTGATAACAACAATGGTGTAGCAGATACACATATCATTTCCGATGGTGATATTGTAGGTAAATATGTCGGAGATCTGCCAAAGGCAGGAAAAGTCATAGATTTCCTTTCCAGCAGCATGGGATTTTTGATCGTGATCGTACTTCCGATGCTTTTGTTCTTTATCTATCAGGTTTACAATCTGATCATGATCGCTATCCGCCTCAAAAAAGCAGTTGCAGTAGAGACTGCCAGAGAAACAGCAATCGCACAGGAAGAGGCCGCACAGAAAGCAGCAGCACAGAGACCGGAACCTTCTGAAGCTCAGAATGAGGCAGAAGCAGCCAAAGCAGCACTGGAAGAAGCAAGAAAAATGCGTGAAGAAGCAGAAGCGATCCGTGCCAAAGCAGAAAAAGAACTTGCAGATGCCAGAAAACAGCAGGGTCAGAGCGATTCCGGCGATGACCAGACCAAAGAGGAGGGTACAGAGTCTTGAGCGAATTCCTGAAGTTTGCATTTGAGGTTCTTTCACAGGTCGTTTACAACATCGTAACCTGGCTGGTGGCTTTTGCCAAAGTGTTCGTTACCGGCTGGTTTGAATATTTTGTGATTTTCAAAACTTACTTCCCGACGCTGAGCATTGTAGGCAAAGTTCTTTCGGTTCTGCTAATGATCCTTCTTGCGGCAATTCCGATCGTGATCATTCTGCTTCTGATCCGCAGGGCGATTCTGAATTACCAGTTAAAGGCTGACAAATCAGACAATGCGGCATTGTACAGAGAAATCGGAAGACTGAACAAGCAGGTGCTGGATCTGATGGAAGAGAAGAACAGCATCCTTGCCCTCAAGGTAAATGCCATGGGAGGCACAGAGAGAATTCCATATATGGGAGCTTCTGCACTGACTGATGATGTGATTCCAAGTGTTGGAAACGTTACTGATCCAGGCAAGGCTGTACAGGGAGCGGCAGCAAAAGCAGGAGCTGCTGCGATCATCTCGGGAACTGACGATCCGAAGAAAGCACCTGTTGTACGTGCAGTAGTTTCTTCTGACCCGGGAGAAACCGTAGAACACCGTTTCCCGAAACTTACACTTGTCGATCAGAAATATGCAGCTTTCCAGTATCCGCAGTATAACAATGATATCACACTGGAAGAATTCGTAGAGGGCTACAGACTTTTTGCCGCAAGCCAGATGAAACTGTATTATACACCTGAGATCATCCGGCGATTTGTTGCAGGTATGGCAGCAAGTAAGCTTCTGATCCTCGAAGGTATTTCCGGTACCGGTAAAACAAGTCTTCCATATTCCTTCAGCCGATATATGGAAAACCCGGCAACGATCGTATCTGTACAGCCGTCCTATCGTGACCGTACAGAGATCCTTGGTTATTTTAACGAATTTTCAAAGAGATTTAATGAGACAGAATTTCTCCGTGCACTGTATGAGGCAAATTATCGTCCGGACCCGACTCTGATCGTACTCGACGAGATGAACCTTGCACGTATCGAGTATTATTTTGCAGAGATGCTTTCCGTACTGGAAATGCCGAACGAGGATGAGTGGGTACTTGACCTTGTGCCGACGGCATGGGAGGGAGATCCTGTCAAAATGGAAGGCGGCAAGATCCATGTAAGCACCGCTACCTGGTTTGTCGGAACCGCGAACAACGATGACTCCACCTTTACGATCACGGATAAGGTTTATGACCGTGCTATGCCGATTGAGCTGAATGAAAGAGCAGATGCTTTTGAATGTGAACTTCAGCCTCGCTGCGATATCACAGCAGAGCATCTTCAGTACCTGTTCCAGAAAGCAAAAACAGAACATCCGATCAGCGAGGAATCCCTGGAGAAGCTGCAGAAGATGGACAATTACCTGGTTACCAGGTTCAAGCTTTCTTTCGGAAACCGTATTATGAAGCAGATGTACGACTTTATCCCGGTCTATGTTGCCTGCGGTGGCACAGAACTTGGCGGTATGGACTACATCATTGCACGTAAAGTACTCAAGAAATTTGAAAGTATGAACGTTACTTTTGTAAGAGATGAGATCACAGGTCTGATCAACTACATTGACAAAACATTTGGAAAAGCAGAGATGGAAGACAGCAAGTCATATCTGAGAAGAATCCAGAATTTGTATTAATCGCAGTAAGGGGATAAAACGATGGCAGAAACAACAATCAGTGATTTATATGAGAAATATACGAATCAGGTTGGCGAGGCTCTTGAGGATGACCGGTACTTCCAATATCTGTTTGAGATGGTTCAGGCAGGTGACAATACCCTCGAGCAGAAAAAAAGGATTCTCCACAAAGTGATCGATGAGCAATGGCTCACCGTAGTAGAGGAAGGAATCGAAGCTATTTTTAACATTGTGGATAAACCACGTCGTTTTATTGCCACCTCAGAAGAAGTAGTACCGGTGGCACTTGCCAAGAAGATTACGGCTGACAGTGTGCGGCACTTAAGCCAGCATACGCAGTTCATCACAGAAAATGCAGCAGGAGAGATCCAGCCGACCAGGATCCTCAATGTCACGACCGAAGAAAGCTATGATCTGTATGAAAACCGTTTCGTATACCATCTGATTCAGCGGCTTTTTGCATTCGTTGACAAACGAACGGATGTAATCTTCTGGTCAACAGGAGACGAAACCTGCAACGTCATGAGCATGGAGAGTAAGATCGATGATGCTTACGAAGAAATTTCCTATAGGGTAGAAATGACGATCAAAAACCGCCAGAGCTATGTCGAAAACGACACCGACCATATGGACCTCTTCAAAAGGATCGACCGTGTACGAAGACTGTCAAGGACTTTGCGGACAAGTTCTTTCTGCGATATCATGAACGGCTGTGCCAAGGTGCGAAGCCCGATCCAGAGAACCAACCTTATGATGAAAGATCCGGATTACCGCACCTGTTACAGACTCTGGCAGTTCATTGAAAGCTATGACGAAGTAGGATATACCATTGAGGAGCAGGATTCTGCGTTACAGTTCGATGAAGAATATCTCCTGCAGATGTACATCAACTTTATCACAAATTACACCGTATTCAAGAGTCTTCTGGAATCTGACCAGAGAAATGTGACAGAGCTTGCCAAAGAGAAGCGGGAACCTGTTAAGCCGAAATTTGTCAAAGAGATCAAGGAACAGATCGTAGAGGACAGAAACATTCCGGATGTTGAGATCCGACAGGTGTTTGTAGAGGAAGTCACACAGGCGCAGCTGGATGCAGAGGCGAAACTGGAAGAAGAAACGAATCGAAGAGAAGAACTGGAACGTTCCCTCTCAGAACTGGAATTTCAGATGGACTCCCTGAACCAGCAGATGGAATTCCTGGAGCAGACCAGAATGCAGATGGAGCAGGAGCGGGCAGAACTGGAAGAACAACTCCACAACGAACAGAAAGTCCGCCAGGAAACAGAAGCTGCGATGGCAGCAGTAGATATTGAGGCGAAAAATTCAATAGAGATTGCGCAGGCAGAGGCAAAGCGTTCTGTCGAGAATCTCCAGACGATACTTGACACTGTGCGAAAAGAGAAAGAACGGGAGCTGACAGCAGCACTGGATCGTGCAGAAAAAGCAGAAAAGGATGCAAAAAACTCCCGCAAAGAAAAAGAAAAGAAACAGAAAGCTGCATCAGAAGAAATCGACAGGATCCGAAAAGAAGCAGCAGACGCGGCAGCGAGATCAAAGAAAGAATCACGGGCAGCCGTTGCCGCAGCACAGCGCGAGGCAGCCAAAGCGATCGAAGAAGCCAGACGCAAGCAGGAAGAAGCCGAGGCAGCGATGCAGAAAGCCCTGCAAAAAGCAAAGTCTGCCAGCCTTTCCCATTATATTGTAAAGCGTTTACAGGAACGCCGTGACCGCAAAAACACAGACGAGGATGACAGCAACTCATGATAAAGAAATTTTTCCTGACATTGATAAATATTATTTCCGTAATGATCATTGCGGCGGCAGTCGTGGTTCTGTGCCTGGTAGTCTTTACAAAACAGAGGGAGGCTCCGAATCTTGGAGGGTATACGGTCTTTCGTATCACGACAGGAAGTATGCGGCCTTCTTATGATACAGACACCCTGATCCTTGTAAAGAAAACCGATCCGTCACAGATCCAGGTCGGAGATGTTATTTCCTTTTATTCCGCAGACCCGGCGCTGGATGGTGCTGTAAATACGCACAGAGTCATAGCAATAGAGGAGGATGGAACGGAATGGAAATACACAACACAGGGAGATGCGAACAATATCCCTGACCAGTACGGAACCGATTCCGAGGCTCTGATCGGAAAGGTAGTCGCGTCGTCCCTGGCACTTGGAAAACTCGCACGTCTGGTAGCGAATCCGCTTGTTTTCATACCAGTGATCCTCATACCACTCGCAGTGATCCTCATCAGTAATCTGGTTCGGACTATCAGACTGGCAGGTAAGATTGCCAAAGATGAGGAAGAGGCAGCGGTCAGAGAAGCAATCCGTGAGATCCAGGAAAAAAGACAGAAAGAAAAAGAAAATTCTTCAGATAAAGAACAATAAAACAGGATTTATTAGGAGGAAAATAACATGGCAGGAAGTATACAACTGAAGAAAGGTACCAAAATGCAGCTTGCATTTGACGTACCGGTAGGGCAGGAGCCTCAGTTCAATATGCTCTGCACATTTAATAAAGCACTGGACGAATCAGCATTTCTGGTATCTGCCCCAATGGTGGACGGCAAGAGGCTTGTGCCGGATGAAAGCCAGAAATTATTGTTTAAATATACCGAAGGAGAGGAAAGCAACATTCTTGCCGGATACGTGGATGATGTTGTAAAAGAAGGAATCCGTCATTATCTCAAAGTCAGACGTGTGGCAGAACAGAGACAGTTCATCAAACGTATGGATGTCCGTATGAAAGTTGAGCTTCCGATTACCTATATGCAGGATACCTGGGAACTGAATTCCGAGGGAGAAGTGGATAAGGAAAAAGGACAGACCATGGATATCTCCAACAACGGTCTTGCGGTATACATGAACCGTTGGTTTGAAGTAGGAGAGTCCTGTATCTTCACCCTTCCAAGACTTGGAACGGCAGCCGAAGGACAGCCTGCCAGAGAAGTCGTGGGAGTCATCTGCTGGACGAGGGAAATGCCGAAAGGCAGCCCGTTCCGCTTCGTAGCAGGTATCCAGTTAAGATTTGCAGACCAGCAGGAATGTCAGGATATGCAGGATTACGTGGCATACGTAAAGAAAAGGTATAAACTGTGAAAAAGAAAACCGAAAAAAAGATAAAAAAGCTCGAAAACAAGGCAGAAAAAAAGAACAGACGGCGTTTTTTCAAAAAGAAAAAATCAAAGACGGACCAGATCATCCGAATTGAGGAACTGGAAGCCCTGATGGAGCAGGAGGGCGGAGATGTCGATCCGGAAAAGATCGTCAGTATGTACCGGCCTCACAGGAAACGGCGGCAGATCGGAGCGGCTCTGCTCCGACTGGATAAACTGAGCCTTGCGCTGCTTGCAATGCTTGCTACGGTCGGTGTTCTGTTTGCTGCTGCGTTTATGCAGGAAAAAATGGGTAACTTCACGATTAACCTTGACCGTCTGGAAATGTACAGAAGAGGTATCAGCATTGCTGACAATGGTGATTTCAAGGGTGCAACTGCGAGACTTACCGCAGCCATGGTCAAAGATGCCACGAATATTTCGATCGAAGATCTGCCGGACGACCTGGACGATCATGAAGGTGCACACAATGGCAAAAACTATATGGCATATACATATTTTGTCAGAAATGCAGGAAAGATCGATCTGAGTTATAAGGCCAGGATCACTCTGGATTCCTGTTCCAAGGGAGCCGAGAACGCTGTCCGTATCGCAGTATGGCGAAACGGAGACAAAATGATCTATGCAGAACCGGCAAAAGATGGAAAACCTGAGAAAGACTGCACAAATTTCTTGTCAGACGATGTCGTATGCGAGTATAAGGAAGATAGCTTCCTTGTAGGAAATGTCGATAAATATACCATTGTCATCTGGATGGAGGGTGATGATTCGGAATGTGTAGACTCTATTATCGGGGGCAGTGTGGAGATGAGCATGCACATCGACACAGACTTCGACGATGACACCAGTCTTCTGTCGAAGTTTATACAGGATATCAAAGATACCCTTAACGGAGACAAGCCGATCAATGCAGCCGGTAATGAAGCTCCGAATGACAGCTATTACACAGATAAGGAAGTTACCTGGAAGACCAGAAGAAACAAATAAAAACGTTATAACCGGTGCCACAACCGCCGATTATATATATTACAGAGGGAATTCCCGTGGCAGGGAAGCGATTTTGTAGTTAGCTGAAAGCCTCACCGGAAACGGTAGAGGGAAACTCTCCTAACCGGGCCCGGTGGGAGTTTGATCTAAATACAAAAAAGAATTCTAACTGCAGGAAATTCCCAAAACTGTACGAAGGAGAGAATGATATGAACGAAACAAAAAACAACAGCGTAAAAGCGCTGAAAAAACAGATGGCAGCAGCTGTTGCCATGGTATGCGTTGCCGCTGTAGCGCTCGGATCAAGTACATATGCTTGGTTTGTAAGTAACAATACGGTAAAAGCAACAACAAGTAAAATTAGTGCACAGAGTAATGCACCGTTCCTGAAAATTGATAAGACCGCAATCACAGCGGGATCTACAACAGCTATTTCTTATGCAGATGATGCTGATGTAAAGCTGTATCCGGCACAGGTTGTAAAGAATACAGATGATAAAGCATTATTCAAATCTGCATACGCAAGTAAATCTGATGCGACAACAGAATTAACAAACTCTCGTTATGATGTTGGAGATGCAGCAGCAGCAGTAGCAGGCGAGTTCGCAATTAAAAAGAGTTTTAAAATTGGTACTGCCGATGCAAAAGCAGGATCCTTTAAAAACTTAAAAGTAGCTGGTGTTGAACTTACTTCAAAAGGTACTGACGGACTTGAAGACGCTCTTTCTGTATTAGCAGTATGTGGTGATAACTGGGCAGTTTATAAAAAGAGTGCAGATGGCACTGTATTAACAGAATACAAGGACAAAGTTTCAGCGGCAGGTAACAATACAGATGGAGTTCTTGCTGATACAATTGCAGCCAATAGTTCTGTAGATGTAGATGTTTACGTATTCTATGATGGTTCAGAGACAAATGTATTTACAGACAACTTGGATAAACTGACTGCTATCGGTGCAACTGTTACATTTACAGCAACACCTGTTAATACACAGGGTACGGAAGTAAATGCACCTAATGAAAGCAAATAATACATAAAGTAATATTATGGTTTATTCCCCACGGTTGTGGCCTTAACTTGCCCCATAAGTAATCATAGATATTTATATGTTCCCATGTTATACTAAAGAAAAAGGG
>ERZ773188.3253-NODE-3253-length-14023-cov-2.802262_pt1 | contig 14023 bp, 9 predicted proteins | sample MGYA00581011_ERZ773188 | MGnify/ENA primary metagenome ERZ773188 (study PRJEB29015, sample SAMEA2737798) | human gut metagenome | biome: human gut; feature: human-associated habitat; material: faeces | place: China | collected 2012 ...
TATGCGGAAAATTATTTCTTTTTCAATTCAATAAGTAAAAGAAAAATTCGGTTGGGCGAAATAATTTGCAAAGCGGAAAAATCAAAAGTCAAGAAATTTATTTTGTCTTCTTTTTCGTGAAAATGCGACAAAAGTATGGTTTTTAATGAATGTTGGTGTTATTATCTACTTCGTGGTTTGAGGTGGTTGTGAAAACAACCGTTTATCCTGGTTGGAAACCCTGCTAGTGTCCCTAGCAGTTTTTTTTTATTCTTTTTTCAGCCCAGATGCTTCTGCTTCTACTGTTTCAGAAATTTTCTCCTCTGCTTCTATTGTTTCTGCTTCAGCCACATCTTCTGCAGTGGCTTTTTCTACTATCTCTTCGTCTGTTTCTTTATCCACAGCATCTTCTGTTCCATCTGCTGGCGCACAGTTCTCAGTATCATCTGTCACCTCAGCCTCAGCTGCGTTCTCAAGCTCCTCATCTGCGACTTCGATCACTTCTGAATTCTTCTCCTCGATCTCCGGCTCCGGGGTCGGGCATGCCGCACCACAGTACGGGCAGAAGCTTGCCTCACGCATCACGGCCTTATGGCAGGCCGGACAGAATTTTTCTCCCTTGCTGGCCGCAATAGCATCTCTGTAGTGATCGGCTTCCAGTATATGCTGGCTGATCTCCTCACAAATAGCACCTACTTCTCCGTCAACAGCTTCACCACGCTCATAACGTGCATAGATCATTCTTCCGATATCCATCATCAGCTTCTCTGTCATACGTTCCTGCGCAGAGAGCTTGTTGCGGATCTTCTGGATCTCATAAAGATTCTCAGCCTTTGTGCTGAATCCTTTCGCCTTACGTGTCAGTGTATTTCCCAGATCATCCCAGAAACCTTTTGCCATAATTGCCACACTCCTTTTCTATATGCTTTATAACAGCAACAAAACTACTCTTATCCTTCCAGTGCCGGAACTTCCTGGCCTCTCATCAGGATCTTCGGACCGCCGTTCCCCTGAATATATCCTTCTGTGATCACAACCTCACCGATATTGTCATCTTTCGGGATCTCATACATGATATCCAGCATATACTCCTCAAGGATAGCCCGGAGTGCTCTGGCTCCTGTATGACGCTCCATTGCCTTACGTGCAATGGCATGCAGTGCACCATCTTCGAATTCCAGTTTCACCTCGTCAAGTGCCAGAAGTTTCTGATACTGTTTCAGGATCGCATTCTTAGGCTCTTTGAGAATTTTTACAAGCATATCCTCAGTAAGTCCGTTCAGTGTAAAGATGATCGGAAGACGTCCGATAAACTCCGGGATCATTCCAAATGCACGGAGATCATCTACAGTTACCTTCTCCAGTACATGAGGATCATTGTCATATTTATCCTTCAGATCTGCGTAAAATCCGATAGAAGCCTGCTTGTTCAGTCTCTCCTTGATGATATTCTCAAGATCCGGGAAAGCACCGCCGCAGATAAACAGGATATTTCTTGTATTTACAGTCACCATCGGGACCATTGCGTTCTTGCTGGTAGCACCTACCGGCACCTCGACCTCACTTCCCTCCAGAAGTTTCAGAAGTCCCTGCTGCACAGCCTCACCACTGACATCTCTCTGGTTGGTGTTCTTCTTCTTGGCAATCTTGTCGATCTCATCGATAAAGATGATTCCGTGCTCTGCTTTCTCCACATCATTATCTGCTGCTGCAAGAAGCTTGGATACCACGCTCTCGATATCATCACCAATATATCCTGCCTCTGTAAGAGAGGTGGCATCTGCAATAGCCAACGGCACCTGAAGGAGTTTGGCAAGCATTTTTACCAGATAAGTCTTACCACATCCTGTCGGTCCGATCATCAGCATATTGGATTTCTCGATCTCAATATCATCCATGGTGTCCGTAGCAACTCTCTTATAATGATTATATACACCTACGGACATTACTTTCTTGGCATATTCCTGTCCGATCACATATTCATCCAGCGTTGCCTTGATCTTATGCGGTGCCGGGATATCTTTAAGATCGATCACCGGCCTCGGGGTTTCAGATTTCTTCTTGATCTTCTTCGCCTGATTTCCCGGATTCTGAAGACTGCTAAGATCGATCATGCTCACATTTGGCATGTTAAAAAGATCGGAATAATTTCCATTGCTCATCTGTGTATTCATAGTATCAAAGCTCTTCTGCATACAGTCTGCACAGATATGTATATTATTGGGAAGGTCGATCATCTTCCCTGCCTGACTCTCCGGTCTGCGGCATAAAAAGCAGAATTTCTCGTATTTCTGCTCCTGGTCATTGTCTTTATTATTATCAAACTGATCTGCCATAACATTTCCTTTCTGGTTTTTATAAGACGGAAGCCGGTTTCGTTTTCCGTCTTGTGTCATAATGCATATTATACCACATAATCCCGACGTATCAAATTAAGTTTTTATAAAACAGGGAGCCGCAAAAAACGCAGCTCCCTGTCCAGATTTCTGTTTTCAGTTGTCACTTTTTTCAGTTGTCAGAAGCCGGCTTGCTTCCAAGAGTGACTTCTACGGTTTCTTCTTTATATTCTCCGTTATTTGCTCTTGCAATTACCACTTCCACGGTTTCGCCTGATTCGTAATACTGAAGTTTATCCACCAGATCATTCTTGCCGCTTACCTTCTGCCCATCCAGTTTTACAACGATATCACCTTTTTTGATCCCGGCTTTATCTGCCGCACCACCTGGTGTAACTTCTGTAAGAAATGCTCCTGCCGGCATATTGTACATCTGGATTGCCTCTGTTGTAAGGTCCGCAGCTTTGATTCCCATATAACCAACTTTTGAAGTCTCTTCTATTTTATCACGTGTTTCGCGGTTCATCAGCTCTTCCAGGATCGGTTCTGCTTTGGATATCGGAATTGCATATCCCATTCCCTCCACCTGACTGTCTGCGTATTTGGCCGCATTGATCCCGATCACTTCGCCTTTCATGTTCAGAAGCGCACCACCACTGTTTCCGGGATTGATAGCCGCATCTGTCTGGATCAGTCCACTGGTATCACCATCCTCTGTGCTGATGGTACGGTTCAGGGCACTTACCCATCCGGAAGTGACTGACTGGCCATAACCCAGAGCATTACCAATCGCAACTACCTGCTCACCTACTACAAGATCGTCGGAACTTCCCATCTGTGCGATCTTGATCTCATTCATCGTCTCTTCCGGAATATCGGACTTCTCTACAGCAATTACTGCCAGATCGTTCTCTTCGTCTGTTCCCTTGATCTTGGCTGATACCGCATTATTCACATCCACACTGCTATCTGAACTGTCTGTAATACTGTCGCCACTGGCCATCGCCTGTGTCTCTTCTTCCGCACCGACTACATCTCCGCCTGCAAAACATACGGTAAGTGTTGTTGCGCCGGATACCACATGATTATTCGTTGCGATCAGAAGTTCACTGTCATTCTCACCTACAATGATTCCGGAACCGCTTCCCGCACTCTGATACTGTCTTGTTCCATATCCGAAAAAGCTCGGGATCTCCTGTACACTGACAGAAGTGATCGCAACGATCGAGGACATCGTCGCCTGTGCAACTCCGGCTACTGTTCCGCTCTCTGCTACGATGCTTTTCACACTGGATTCTGTGGAACTGCCATCTGTGCTTTTTTCTGTACCGGTAACAGTTTCTGTTTTTCCGATCTGTGTACTGCTGCTGTTATTATCTCTGTATTTATCTGCCGCAATATTTACTCCCTGAAAAACAGCACCTGCCACCAGTCCAAAGATCACTGCCAGGGCAACGGCTGTTGCAGCCTTCTTTCCAAAGCCGCCGTTCCCGCCTCCATGAGCTGTCTTCGGTTTATGAGGTTTCTTCGGTGGAATACTTCCTCCCGCATAATTTCCTGCCTGCGGCTGATGCACTTCATAATGTGCATATTTCGGTTTTTCCTGAAAACTGGTATTATTCTGAAAATTGCTGCTGTTTGTTCCATTTCCGTAACCGTTCTCCTGCATTCTCCGGCCTGCGGAATATGGATGAGCCATTGGTTTCTGTGCAATATCTATATTTTCAGTACTGTTATCTGCAGCACTGCCGGTATCTGTATTTCCAAAAGTATCCAGAGGTTTCTCTTCTGTTGGAACATTTTCGTTTACCTCTGGCAGATCTTCATCCCATCTGTTTTCTTCACTCATGACCCTGGTGCTCCCTTCTCAAATTTTTCTTATGCCATCTGCTTTATAAAAAACAGTTTAACAGGCAATTGTGTTCAAACTGTGATATATCCTTTAAAAAATCGTGACCCGCTGATTCTTCCTGATCATTTCTGTTTTTTCCAGTATTCCGGACTCATAGTACAAAACAGGATCAGTCTTTCAGGAAGTTTCTGATATCTTTTTCCGAGGAAATATCCGGCATACTTGGAAGCACTCTGAAAAAACAGTCCGGGGATCATCCAGATATGTCCGGTTTTCAGAAGATAAGACAGGCTCTTTTTTACCAGGCGCACTCCCTCCCCCTCAGACGGAACTCCTTCAAAAACTTCCGGATGCTCTGCCTGGGAAACGCCAAGATCAAAATTTCTGTGAAACTGCTGGCTGCAGCTGTAATTATGAGAGTGATAAACCTTAGCCTCTGCTGCATAAGCAACCGCATAACCTTTTTTTACCATCCAGCCTGCATAGATCATATCTTCATTAAAAATAGCATGTTCCGGAAATCCGCCGATCTCATTGTAGATCCTGTGATCGTATGCTGCACAGACATTTGAGCAAAAATATGTCTTGATTCCTCTGGTCTCTACATCTTTTTCTGTTTTAAGGCAGGACTGCTCCGGATAATTAAACGAACGGGTATATTTTTCAAGGAAACCGCAGTCATTTTTGGGAAGCTGTCGTGCATAGGCCGCTCCTGTCTTTTCATTCCCGGCAACAGCCTGAACAAGATTTCCAACCAGATTTCTGTCTGCCGGTAATGCGTCCTGAGTCATAAATATGAGGATCTCCGCATCCGAAAGCTCTGCTCCCCTTCTTCTTGTTGCACCATGATCAAATTCCTGTTTTGTAAGATGGTGGACTTCCACCAGCGGATACTTCTGTTCCCAGTTTTCTCTCCAGAATTTTTTCTCTGTATTCATAACTATGATCTTATTGACAGGATATTTCTGTGCGCTGAGGCTCTCCAGAAGTTTGTCAAATTCTTCTCCCGGGTGATATGCCGGTATGATTACATCTGTTTTTACTGCATTCATAATTCTCTCCTGTCCAGAAAGGACCACCCTCACCGGATGGTCCCTTCTGCTGGTTGATTATTTTAATTTTTTATTCTCCGTCTGAGAGATCGTCAGCTCCTGCGCCGCCATCTCCGCCGCCAGCATCTCCCCCAGCGTCATCTCCGCCGGATTCATCTCCGCCTCCAGACGTATCATCGCCAGTATCTCCTGCACCGGAATCGTCGTTTCCTGAATCGTCTCCGCCGCCGGAATAATCTGTATTCGAATCGTCTCCACCACCGGAATAATCCGTATCATCGCTGGTGTCATTGCCGTAATCCGTGTAGTCTGTATTATCACTGTAATCCGTGTCATCGTAGCTGTAATCGGCAGAAGTGTCTGTACTTCCCTCCCAGGTATACGAATTATCCGTTGTTGTATTCGGAGCGTCCGTTACCGCAGGCGCTGTATCCTGTACCTGTCCACCGCCTACAATCGCAGCGATCTGCGCACTTTTGTTCAGTACATCCTGTGTCGGTGTATAATTTGTATTTCCGTACAGGAACTGATGCAGCTTCAGTACATTGGAATCCAGAGTTGTCGGTACAATGACACTGCCCTTAACTGTAGCAAATTTATAGTCCTGCGGGAATCCCGTTGTTTCATCAATGCAGTATCCGATCATTGCCGGGATCAGCTTCAGGATCTCTGTCTTGGAAACAGATGTCTTGACCATCGGGAAAACCTGATCCATGATATCAAAGATTGTGGAAAGGCCGGCTTTTTTTGCCTTGTCAACGATCATCTGGATAACTCTTCTCTGTCTCTCTGTACGTCCCATATCCAGGCTTGCTGTATAACGGATACGGCAGTAGGAAGTAGCCTGTACACCATTCAGATGATAGGTTCCGACAATCGCTTCCTGATCTTCCGGCTTCGGCTCCGGCAGCTCTACCGGTGTATAACTCTTGCCAGTCTCTTCCGCAGTTTCCACGCAGTAGTTGTTCATATGAACGATCTCCGCATAGGAAAGCGGGATATCCAGTCCTCCCAGACAGTCTACTACTGTTACCAGTGCGTCAAAATCAATGGATACGTAATCTGTAATATTAAGATCCAGGTTTGTGTTCAGCATATTAACTGCCTGTGCCGGTCCTCCAAGGGCATATGCTGCATTGGCTTTGGAATAGGTATCATCTTTCACATTGAGAAGTGTGTCTCGGTAAACAGATACCAGCTTGACTGCCTTCGTGTCGTTGTTGATACTTGCAATGATGATGGTATCACTGTTCTCTGTGTTCAGCTTCTCATTCCTGCTTCTGTGGTCCAGTCCGAACAGTGCATATGTGGTATAACCCGTCATCTGCGGTGCCTGGTCATTGGTTACGATATCCTGTTCCTGAAGATCTGTTTCCTGAATATCGATCTTGTCCAGCTTGGCTGAGATCTGACCGTAAACATATAAGCCTCCTATAAACAGGAGCAGTACGATAATTTCCAGGATAAACAGAACTTTTCTTCTTTTTTTCCGAGGTTTTGACATCTTTTCCTTTTCCCCTTTTTAGTATGCATTCTTGTTGATAAAGCCTTTAAATATGGTGAGGAACATGATCTTGATATCGAATCCTACTGACCAGTTTTCGATATAGTACAGATCACATTCGATCCTCTTCCTGATAGAAGTGTCTCCACGGTAACCATTTACCTGTGCCCATCCGGTAAGGCCCGGACGCACCTGATGTTTCACCATATACCGTGGTATTTCCTCACGAAACTTCTCTACAAAAAACGGTCTCTCCGGTCTCGGTCCCACAAGGCTCATCTCCCCTTTCAGGATATTGAAAAGCTGTGGAAGTTCATCCAGACTGGTATGACGCATGAATTTTCCGATTCCGGTGACACGTGGATCGTTTTTTACAGTCCATGCTTTCTTTTCTTCGGACTCCTTCTGGATCTCCATGGAACGGAATTTATACATCCGGAAAGTCTGATTATGAAGGCCAACACGTTCCTGTTTATAGATCAGCGGACCAGGAGAGGTCAGCTTGATCAGGATACACAGGATCAGCATCACCGGCGATGAAACAATGATCGCGATCGAAGAACCGATCACATCCATCGTCCTCTTGATCATTGCATTAAACGTATTGCTCAGCGGCACATACCGGATATTGATCACCGGAAGTCCGAGAATGTCTTCTGTATACGGTTTGGTCGGAATAATATTATTATAATCCGGAATAAATTTCGTGTGTACTCCTGATTTCTCGCAGAGTGCAACAATCTCTTCCAGACGATAATACTCACTTAAGCCCAGGGTAATAGCTATCTCATCCAGTCGGCTGGATGGAAGGATGATCATCAGATTGGCAATACGCCCGATCACCTTGACTCCTTTATAGGTAGTGCCTGCCGGCACATTGTCATCCAGTATGCCCCTGATCACATATCCCCATTGCGGATTCTGCAGGATCCTGTCCACATATTCCTCAGCAGCGCGGCTGTATCCAACCAGCAACACCTGTTTCTGGTTCATTCCTTTCTTTCGCATATCCCGCAGAATATAAAATATGAACATACGCACGCCCCACTCAAGGGCAATATTGATAAAGAAGAATGAAACCAGTGTAAGACGGGAATAATCCAGTTCTTTAAAATTATAAAGTGCAAACATGATGATAAGGAGCCCTAACGCGTTTGCCTTCACGATTCCGGCAAGCACGAGACGACGCCCCTGCATTCGCATCGGTGTATAAAGATCAAATGCCTGATATAAAAGCACATATCCAGGAATGATAAAGATCAGCATAAACATATATTCCTGAACGGTCTTGGACTGAACTGCGGAATGTTCAAATATTCCCTGGAAACGGATCAGCCACGCCAGCGCATAAGAGGCTGCGATCACAAATACATCGATCAGCATATGGAGACGACTGAAATTTTTCTGGTTATCTTTAATCAATTTCCGTCACCTCATTTAAGTTCATTGCTTTTATCTTATAATAGATGCATCCCAAAAGCAACAAAATCTTCCCTCCGAAATATAAAAATTCTGTGAAAATATGGTGTCTTAACTGGCAAAACGCCTAAAAATGTTGATCCAGAGCTCGAACTGCAGCTCAATATAGCGCGGAAGATTTCTCATGGAAAACTTGACTTTTTTATTTTTCCGGCTGATCTGAAAGCCGTTTTTGATTCCTGCCAGATACTCACGGCCGAATCCCTTCACTGTAAAAAACAGAATCTTCGCACCGAATCCTGCAATAAGGAACGGCAGATTCAGTATGATCTGAAGGAACGGCATGTTCTTATAGATCAGATAAATATTATTTCTGGAAGAATACCGGATCTTGAACTGATTATACCTGGAACCGCTTGTTCCGCTTCCCACATGATAAACTTTCGCCTTTGGAGCATACCAGTTCTGATACCCAAAGATCCGGGCGCGATAACCGATATCCAGATCCTCCAGATAGGCAAAATGCTCTTCATCAAAATCTCCGATCCGGTCGATGATTTTTTTTCTGTAAATGGCAGCTCCCGCGCAGGCGGAAAAAATCTTCTGCTCTTTATCGTAATGGTTAATATCCTTATCTTTCCCTCTGGCAAACGCCCATCCCAGTGCACAGTAATAATTTCCCGCATCGTCCATCTTGTCATGGTCATGAAGCTGGATCATTTTTGCCTGGCAGGAAAAAGCTTTTTTATGTCTTCTGAGGGCCGCTACCATCTCTTCCAGAAAATCCGGTTCTGCTTCCGTGTCATTATTCAGAAGCAGTACATACGGAGAGCGTGCCGCATGAATTCCCTCATTCACAGCCCTGCTGAATCCATAGTTTTCCGGAAGCTGGATCATGTGGACCCACGGATATTCCGCAGAAACAAAAGCACAGCTGCCGTCTGTGGACCCATTGTCCACCAGTATAACCTCAAAATTGCGGATGGTCTGTCTCTCAAGACTTGAAAGCACACCATCCAGATATGCCATCCCGTTAAAATTCGGTATGACTACTGATACTTCCTGCATTGGTTCATCCCTTCTTCTTTCCCATTCCCGGAAGAGGCTTCAGGGAATAATTCCATTTTGACAGAGAAAGATTTTTGTTATAGTACGGATCTCCGTTTTTGAGGATGTCTATCCAGTGAGAACGGATATATTCGATTTCCGACTGGAATCGACGGACTTTTTCCTCACTGTCCTCCGCACCTCTTGATTTGGACTCATAATGATAAAGTTTCACGTACGGATCATAGACGATCAGATGGCCGTGGCTTCTCACTTTCAGGCAGAGATCTACATCATTAAATGCTACCGCGAGTTCTTCTGTAAAGCCACCGGCTTCCAGAAAAACATTTTTTTTCATCATCATGCAGGCAGCTGTCACACAGCTCATATCCTGCAGAAGGGATGCTTTATGCAGATATCCTGTACGTTCTGCCGGCATATTTACAAACATATGTCCCGCAATGCCGCCCATTCCCACCACACAGCCTGCATGCTGGATGGTATTGTCCGGATAGATCAGTTTAGCCCCGACAGCTCCTACTTCCTGTCTCTGGCAGACACCAAGCATCTCCGAAAGCCAGTCCGGATCGATCACTTTCACATCATTATTCAGGAAAAGCAGATAATCCCCCTTTGCATGGCGCACGCCAAAATTATTGATGGCAGAATAATTGAATTCTTTTTTCCAGCGGAGCAGATGGATCCTCGGGTCTTCAGAAAGCTTCCGGTAGTAACGGAAGATCTCGTCGGAACTGCTGTTATTCTCCACGATAATGATCTCATAATTCTTATAGACAGTTTTTTCAAAAATGGATTCCACGCAGGCCTGAAGGGTTTCTTTTTCTTCCCGGTTGGGGATGATAATGGACACCAGCGGTTCCCCCTGCACCGGATATTTCACACGGTAAAATCCGAAATCCGGGGTATGCTCCACAGTTCCCGGAGTTCCGGTTCGTTCAAGATTTCCCTCAATGGCACGCTTTCCTGCCTCAAAAGCATACATCTTGCTTGCCGGGTTATCCGCTGTGGAGGATTTGTGGGTTCTCCAGTGGTAAAGGATCTCCGGTACATGGATGACCTCACGTGCCTGTTCCACACAGCGGAAAATAAAATCATAGTCCTGCGCTCCGTCAAATTCTCTGCGGAAACCTCCGGCTTTCTGCACAACTGAACGTCTCACAACCAGAAAATGACAGATATAATTGTTGGATCTTAAAAGGTCCAGGTTAAAATCCGGTTTCAGATGTGGCTGAAAATGCTCGGACAGATCTGTTGTGACCTTATCTTCATCGGTATAGATCACATCTGCCTCCGGATGTTCCTCCAGTGCAGCTGCGATCTCATACAGAGCATTGGGTGCAAGCAGATCATCATGATCCAGAAGTGCGATAAAATCTCCTCTTGCCATGGCAAAGGCTGCATTGGTATTCTCAGCGATACCGAGATTTTCCTTCAGATCTTCATAGCGGATCCTTTTATCCATCTCTGCATAGGATCTCAGTACAAGCTGCATATCCGGATCTTCCGGACTGCCATTTGCGAGACAGAGTTCCCAGTTCTGATATGTCTGGGCAAGCAGAGAATCAAGCATCTGTCTTAAGAACCTCTCCGGTGTCAGATATGCAGGCACTACAATACTGATCAGCGGGCCATCCGGAAATTTCCTCTTTCGCTGCTTCTCAAGAGTCTCTTCGGTTGGCCTGTATGCCTCATACCACGGTCCGTAGGGAACTTCTTCCGGCTCAAAGCGTTCATGAAGCCTGATCCAGAATTCTTTCAGTCCGTAATGCTTCAGGTATCTCAAGCCCTTTTGTACTGTATAGGGAGAAAGCTTCTTCACAAGCCTGTCCCATTGAATCTTTCCTGTGGAATCATCTTTACTCATATATTTTCTCCGTATTACTCAATTTGATAAACGTATTTTAACATTACCGCATTTTTTTTGCAAGGAAGAGAGAAAGTGTGTTATACTGTGCTTACGTGTTGCTGGTCACGGAGTGAACAGTAACATTTACGTATGTATTGCTTACATAAGAATTATTTTTTATACAGGAGTACCATATATTATGAAAAAATCAAGAATAACCGCGGCGCTTCTGGCCTTTGGGATCTCAGCTTCCATGGTGTTCCAGACTCCAGTTTTCGCCACAGAAGAAACCGCTGCTGCCGCCACATCCGGTATTACAACCAACTCCATCAGCGGATGGCCACAGGGGCCTGAGATCACTTCCGTATCTGCCGTAGTCATGGAAGATTCTTCCGATACCATTCTCTACGCCAAAGATATGGATACCGCGCTCTCCCCTGCCGGCGCAGTTAAGATCATGACCTGCCTTCTGGCGCTGGAGAACAGCCAGTTAACCGATCAGGTGACAATGACAGAAACCGGTGTATCCGGTGTCACCGACGGAGGCGCCCATATTTCCTCACAGCTCGGAGAAGTTTTTACCATGGAGCAGTGCCTCTATGCGATCATGCTGGCTTCTGCCAATGATATTGCCCTTCAGGTTGCAGAACAGATCGGCGGTTCTGTGGATGCTTTTGTCCAGAAAATGAATGACCGCGCCCAGGAACTTGGTTGTACCAATACCGTATTTACCAATCCTACCGGTCTTCCGGACGATAATCAGCACACCACCGCCCACGACCTGGCTCTGATCATGCAGGCAGCAATCAGCAATGACAGTTTCCGGACAATTTCCGGAGCCACTTCCTATACCATACCGGCCACCAATGTTTCCGGCGGTGCCAGAAACCTCACCAGTTCCTTTTCCATGACAAATCCGACTTCCGCCACTTATTACCAGGGCTGTATCGGCGGACGTGAGAGTACTACCACTACTTCCGGAAGCGTCCTGGTAACTGCGGCTGAACGCAACAGCACCACACTGATCTGTGTTGTTATGAACGGAGCGACCGGACAGACAGCCAATGAAGCGGTTACTCTTATGGACTACGGTTTTGCCAATTTCCAGCTTCTGGATCTTTCGGAAGAAGATTTCCACATTCTGTCCGGAGGTACCGTAATGGTTCCGTCCGGTGCAACTTCGGATGATCTTACTACGGAAGATACGGAATCCGATGGCCAGATTCTCCGCACCTATTCCTTTGGCGGAGCTCAGGTGGGAACTGCAGTGGTGGAAGACACCTCCACAGAAAGCACTACCGCAGAGGTTCAGGAAAATGATGACAATATGGATGCCGCAAAAGCTTACTCAGAATCCCGCTCTCCAATTCCTTATTTTGTGATCGGCGGCGCCGGCCTCCTGATCCTGATCCTGCTTCTGTGGCGTATGATCAGGATTATCCGCTCCTGATCTGCATCACATCTTATATGCAAGTCCCCCACCCACTGCTTATTGCTTTTCGCAATTGAAGCAGGGGACTTACTTGATTTGGTTAAAAAATCCCCCCTGTGTACCGGTCATATCCGGATACACAGGAGGGATTTTTTATTGTCAATTTCGATTTTCCCCTCGGAAAATCAGCGATAAAACGGAACCACCAAGAAGATATAGCACAAAAACGGCGAAGCCACCAGAAGTGCACTTAAGCCCCGGTAGATCCACATTCTGATATTTTCTTTTTTTACAAAACGTTCCAGCAGACGGTTCCAGCCCGCTGTCACAAAATACATGGCCGGATACAGTGCCGGCATGATGTAACGTCCCTGTGCCTGGTTGTCACTGTAATATACATAATACATGAACAATCCCACAGGGATCAGGATCAGAAGGATCATCAGCAGATGGAAGATTCCTTTTCTGTCCCATTTATTGGACACAGTCACTGTTTTTATCTTCAGTTTTTCAGTGCCTGATGTTTTCCGTTCTTTTACGACAGTACGTTTCTTCGGATAAAACATTCCCAGCATGGACAATACTCCAAGGCCACCGATCCCGAACAACAGGAAATATGCCTTGCTCACACCATAAGGCATATAGATCTGCATCAGTCCGAAAGTTCCGATAAAACTTACCAGAACTGTCAGTAACCAGTTATGGTTCCAGCCCGGGTCCTGATACAGAAGAATATCCTTCCATGTCCATTTCAGTTTCTCCGGTGTTGGATATCTGGACGGCCGGTAATCAATGGCCGCATATTTCTCCGCACACTCTGCACAGGCTTTTCTTCCGATAAAATCTCCGTCATAAAGAATGGCGTTCCGGACAAACCACCAGCCACATAAAACAAGGGTTACTGCCGCGATCACGATTCCTCTTCGAAACAGAAAAGCGATTCTCTGTTTTACCGGTTCTTCCCTGCACAGAAGGACTGTCAGGCAGAAAAACAGAAAGCTGCATAAGATCCAGCCGTAGGCATTATAGTAGGACAACGCGCAGACTGCCATGCCAACAGCCAGCAGGATCGAGTTTTTGAAACTCCAGTCTCCTTCTTCCAGATAGCAGGACCAGGAATACAGAATAATTCCCATAGACAAAAGTGCCAGGGAATCCGTATTTACATAAGTTCCCAAAAACAGTGCCTGTGGCATAAAACCTGCCAGCGCCGCAAACAGCCATCTTCCCTCTTTTGGGAAAAGCTTTCCGGATGCTTTCACAACGAAATACACAGATCCGGTCACAAAAAGCACATCTGCCATTCTTGCCGCATGGAGAAGTCCGTCGGCAGAAGCATGGAACAGACCTGCAATTCCCATAAATACAGCAGATACCATATAGGAAAGAATGGGATAATAGGCATAGGAAATTCCCCAGGTGGCATCCCGGATGGCAGGATCATCTCCGAGAGGAAGTTTTCCCGGATGTTTATGAAGATACTGTGCCACCATGTAGCGCATTTTTTCATCGGGGCCCGCTCCCAGCGGCTGCAT
>ERZ773188.3255-NODE-3255-length-14018-cov-100.882117_pt1 | contig 14018 bp, 11 predicted proteins | sample MGYA00581011_ERZ773188 | MGnify/ENA primary metagenome ERZ773188 (study PRJEB29015, sample SAMEA2737798) | human gut metagenome | biome: human gut; feature: human-associated habitat; material: faeces | place: China | collected 2012 ...
TGCCGGGTCTGGTCTTTCACCAGACTATACTATACACGCCGAACTGGCGCACACCTTTTGAACCCGGGCGGCGAAAGGCGCTTGAACCCTCAATCCCCAAAAGGGGCTTGTCCAAACTCTCAGAAGTACACTTCCGTCACGCCGGCGCCTCCGTTGGTGGGGTCAGCTTCGTGGAAGTCGGTGACGAAGTTTAATGTTCTGAGGTAGTCCTGCACGCCTCTTCGAAGGCTGCCGGTGCCTTTGCCGTGGATGATGCGCACCGGGGAGATGCCGGCCATGAAGCAGTCGTTCAGGAAGCGGTCTACTTCGGGGATGGCTTCGTCCACTGTTTTCCCTATAATGTTCAGTTCTGTATGCACCTGGGCCACGGAGCGGGTCATTGTCTTTTTATGGGCATAGGGCAGGATCTTTTCCTGTTTCTTTGGCTTTTTGGCTTTGAAGAGGTGTTCCGGGGTGACTTTGACCTGGATGAGGCCGCACTGGACAGATACCTGGTTTCTGCTGACGGAAACAATGGTGCCTTCGCTGTCTATGGTGTCAATGTACACGTAGGTCCCCTTCCGGATCTTGTCTTGGGGAAGGGGGTCTCTCCTGTTTTCTCTGCCCGGCACAGCAAGGCCGTCGATCCGGCCGCGGATGTCGGAAATCTTGTCGCCCAGTTTGTTTTTATTCAAAGCGGCGGCGTTTTTCTTCAAATCTTTGATAATGGTTTCCGACTGCACCCGGAGGTCCCGTTTCATATTTTCCGCTTCTTCTCTTGCCTTTTCAAGGATGGAGTCTTTCCGCCGGTAAAATTCGTCCCTGGCATCTTCCAGAGAGTTTTTCAGTTCTTCCGCCTGATGCAGGGTTTTGTCCACCCGGTCCTTTTCTTTGTTCAGGTCCCGGCTCTGCTGGTTGAGGCGTTCCATGACTTCTTCCATGTTATGGAGGGGCGATTCGTTTTTGAGCTGGATGGCCCTTCCCAGAATCATATCGGGCATGCCGAAGCGGCGGCAGATGTTGAAGGCGTTGCTGTTTCCTGCAACCCCGATAATGAGGCGGTAGGTGGGAGCCAGGGTCTTTTCGTCGAATTCCACAAAAGCGTTTTCGATTCCCTTCGTTTCATAGGCCAGTTTCTTCATTTCACTGAAATGGGAGGTAATGATGGCCGGTGCCCCTTCCATCTGGAGGTATTCCGTAACGGACTGGGCCAGGGCAGCGCCTTCCACAGGATCCGTGCCGGAGCCCAGTTCGTCCAGCAGCACCAGATCCTTTGGTCCTGCCGATGGAAGGAAGGAAACGAGCTGTGTAATGTAGCTGGAAAAGGTGGAGAGGTTATCCTGGATGCTCTGTTCATCGCCGATGATGGCATAGATATGTTCATACACGGGGAGCATGGACCCTTCTTCCGCCGGAATGAAGAGGCCCGCCTGGTTCATGAGGGATAGAAGTCCCGCGGTCTTGATGGCAATGGTTTTGCCGCCGGCGTTGGAGCCTGTGATGACGAGGATGCGGAATGTTTTGCCCAGGGTCATGGACACAGGCACCACCTTGTCATCAGGGATTAAAGGATGGCGGGCCTTACGAAGGTCCAGCACTCCTTCGGAGTGGCGGGCCTTGACGGCTTTCATGGAAAGGGCCAGTCTGGCCCTGGCGAAGATGAATTCCATATCCGTAGCCAGGCGGCAGTTATTTTCCGTCACTTCCACCGTCTTCTTCACCTCGTCTGTCAGGTTCTGCAGGATGTCCTGGATTTCCTGCTTTTCCGCCGCCGTCATTTCCGCCAGATCGTTGTTCAGTTCCACGGAAGCCATGGGTTCCATGAAAAGGGTCTGGCCTGTGGAGGAGCGGTCGTGGACGATGCCGCTGAATTTATAGCGGTATTCTTCCTTCACCGGCACCACGTAGCGGCCGTTTCTCTGGGTGATAATGGCATCCTGCAGGTAGGGCGCCATGTCTTTATCCTGAAGGATATGCTGGAAGGAACGGCGGATTCTTGACTTCACCGTTTCCTTCTGGGTGCGGATGCGGTACAGTTTCAAGGAGGCCTGGTCCTTCACCTCTCCGTGCTCGTCAAAGACCCGGTAAATATGGGAAATCAGGCTTTCCTGGGGCACGATAAGGGAGGAAATTTCTTCCAGCGCCGGGTACTGCAGATGGCGCTCTCCTTCGAAATAGTGATGCATTTTCTTGTAGGTGTCCAGGGAATTGGCCAGATCGAGGAACTCTCTTGCTGTGAGAATGCTGCCCTTTTCTGCTTTCTTCAAAAGACCCGGAATATCATGGGTTTCCCCCAGGGGCGTGGTGATTTCCTTTTCCAGAAGCACCGATGCTTCGTCTGTTTCCTGCAGGCTTTTCTCCACCACTTCCGGCACATAGGAGGGAGTAAGCGAAAGGGCCCTTTTCTTCGACAGCACCGATGGTGCCAGCTCGGCAAGCCTGTCCCTGATTTTATCAAATTCCAGTATTTCCAGTATGTCTTTTTCCATTTATAATACTCCTCTGAAAAAGTGCCCCCGGGTGATTTCCTTCTCCTTTTGGGAAGAGGGAGAGGGTGCTTGTCTTACGCCGCCAAGGATATCCATGTATTCGGAAATCACAGGGGCCTGGTCTTTTTCCGCTCTCATATCCAGCACGAAGCCGGTAAGGCCTGTGCGCTTTAATTCATTCAAATAGGGCGCCATATCCAGTACATGGGAATTTAAGATATGCATATGGCACCATTCATCGGTCTTCACAGGGAACCGGCCTCCCTTTCCGTCTTCCAGGAAATAGGAGCCTTTCCTGCAGTACTGAGAGCAGTGGTTCTTGTCTTTGTCCCCCATAACGCTGTTAATGACGCAGTACTCGGAAACCATCATTTCCGTGCGGCCATATACAAGGGCAGCCAGAGGGATGGACGCCATTTTCACCATGTCCCGGATCTGGGGCATGGTAGCCTCCTCCGACACCATGGCGCCCTTCATGCCAAAGCCTTCGATTTCTTTCACCGCTTCCCCGTTGAAAAGGTTAAAGGAAGTGCCTGCCAGAAGAGGAATCGTCCATCCCTCTTTCTGCCAGACCTTCAGAACACCGGGATACTCCGCCATCATGGCGTCGGGAGAAAGGGCGGCCAGACGGGTCAGCATACGGTCTTCCTTCTCCCTGTTCTTCTCCCGCACCACCCTGGGCAGGGCAAAAATCATGATGCCACCCTTTTCCTTTACCAGGGACAGGGCTTTTTTATATTCCTCTACCCTCACAGAGGAATGGTCGTATGTTTCTCCGCCGAAGATGAAATGGGAAACACCCAGGGCCAGCCCTTCCTCCACCTGGTCGAGAGAAACGGTGCGCAGCACTGCATGGGGCTTTTCCTCGGGAAGGGGCGCAGAAATAAGGGGAGAAAAGGTAACCTTCCCCTGCTTTGGGATGTCCCTTTCCTGGTCCTTTTCCCGCAGGACGGACAGTTGTTCCACCGCCTCCTGCCTCATATGGTTCAAAAGGCTCTTCGGCACCATGCATCCCTTATTCCTGATAAAAGCTTCTTTCAGAGTGAACCAGGTATTTCCCAGACGGCCCAGCTGCTTTTCTATGTCCTCTTCTGCAGTCACCCGGGAATTGGCCTTTTCTGCAATATAGTCAGACGAAAGGCTCACCTTGTGGTCCTCCTGGTCCCATGCAGTAAGGACAAGGGGCTCGCCGGGAACCGCTTTAAAGGAAAGGGACAGAGGTATCTTTCCCTTCACATCCTTCATGGCGGTGGAGTGCTTTTCTCCTTCCACCACAAAGTACACCTGGCCCCCTTCCTTCGGCCTTTCCGTAAAGCGGACGGAGAAACGGCCCTCCCCTTCCTGCCGTACATCTTTCACCGGCACAAAGGCCATGGTCTGGTGGTTTGTTTCATAGGAAACCCCCACAGCCCGGGAAAAGTCTCCCCTGCTGCGGAAGCTGAAAAAGCTGCCTTTGACGGACTCCGCCTTTCCGGCATCCACGCCGTGGTTGCCCGGCGCCAGGGCTGTCATCATATGACTGCCGATGTGGTCATCCAGATAGGAAGACGCATAGCCGCGGTTGAACTCCTCTTTCAATATATTCACCAGAGGCGCCGTATCCGTCTTTCTCCCGCGCTCCGCCTCATCAATGGCCCGGCGGTAAGCGGATACGGTGTTATACACATACTCCACGCTCTTCATACGGCCTTCCACCTTGAGGGACGATACGCCGGCGGAGAGGAAATCGGAAATCCGCTCCATGCCCAGCATATCCTTCAGGCTTAAAATATAATTTCCCCTATGGTTCAGCGCCTGACCCTTTTCATCCACCAGATGGTAAGGCATGCGGCAGGGCTGGGCGCAGGCACCGCGGTTGCCGCTGCGGCCGCCCATAAAGGAGCTCATGAGACACTGGCCGGAATAGCACACGCACAGCGCCCCGTGGACAAAAACTTCGATTTCCACGCCCGATTTTTCCGCAATGTTTTTAATTTCCGGAAGGGACAGCTCCCGGGACAGCACCACCCTCTGGAATCCCAGGGACTTCATGAACAGAGCACCATCCAGATTTGAAATAGTCATCTGGGTGGAAGCATGAAGAGGAATGGAAGGCGCCAGCCTGCGGGCCATGGCTGCCACTCCCAAATCCTGCACCAGAAGCCCGTCCAGCTTGATGGTATCGAGGAAAGAAAGATAGTCCCGTAAATCCTTCATTTCCACATCGCCAATGAGAGTATTCAGCGTCACATAGACACAGGCCCCATGGAGATGGGCCTCCCGTACCGCCTCCTTCAGCTCCTCATTGGAAAAATTACCGGCAAACCGGCGGGCGCTGAAAAGTTTGCCGCCCAGATAGACCGCATCAGCCCCTGCATCCAGGGCTGCTCTCAAATGTTCCGGCGATCCTGCCGGTGCCAGTAATTCCATGGTATTCCTCCTGTGTATGAATAAAAAGGGTTCTTAAGTTAGACCGGCCTTCGGCCAGAGGGCTGTGGATTGCTGTGGGGCCGCTTCGCGGCCCGGGTTCAGAGGGCTCAGAGGGAAAGGTTCTTAAGATGGATGGGCCTTCGGCCCAGTGGTATCGCCCGCAGGGCGAACAGTAAGCACGGGTTATAGTGCCCCTGTGGAGGTCCTGCATAGGACCTCCAAGTGGGGCGCCGAAAGGCACCTGAACCCTCAAGCCCGACAGGGCTTGTCCATAAGGCGCAGGCCCCTGTGGGAATACAGGAAAGCACACTTCCCGCCGACTGGTATTTACCGGCACTCCTCTCACTTACTATTCTTACTGCGCGTATTCTGCATAGAATGCGCGAGTCGGCCAAAGTTGGCCCTTAGCCTGCCCATAAAAGGGCCTTCCTATTGTCGGCTGACCGACCCCGGATGACGGTGGGAGGCAGGAAGGAGCCTGCCCATAAAAGGGCCTTCCTTTCAATTGGTCGACCGACGTTCCTTCGTTTCACTCAGGATGACGAGTGGGAGGCGTGGCTCCCCAGCCACCAGCCACCCTCGGCCCGAAGGGCCGTAAACCCTCAAGCCCCAAAGGGCCGTCAACCATCACATCGGCTTGTCCTTTCCATAAAATTATAAAATAAAAGAAGGAGGTATTCAACGCCATGAATATCTCCTTCCAAATCAGGAATCGATTATTTCACTTCCGCTTCATAGCGGGCCAGAGTGAAGCAGAGATCAGAGAGACGGTTCAGATAGCGGATATCCACATCATGTACATCTTCTGCTTCTGCCAGACGCCACATACATCTTTCAGCGCGGCGTACCACGGATCTGGCTACATCCAGGAAGCTGGAACCCTTTGTATCTCCGGGCACCAGGAAATGGTCCAGAGGTGCCAGAGATTCAGTATACTGGTCGATGATGTGTTCCAGGTTGGTCACATGTTCCGGCGTAATGTTCGGTTTCTGGTCCAGGCTGGCCACATCAGCCATCAGAAGCCACAGTTCCTTCTGGAGCTTGTAAATCGTTTCCTTCACATTGTCATGAGCCGCAAAAGCGCGGGCCATTCCCAGAACGGAGTCCGCTTCGTCCACTGTACCATAAGCTTCAACGCGAAGACTGCCTTTCGATACCCTCTGATTGGTATAGAGGCTGGTCTGTCCCTTATCACCTGTACGTGTATATACCTTTGCCATGACAATCACCTTATTTCTTCAATTCAGGGAACCAGAGAGCAATTTCTCTTGCTGCTGTTTCCGGAGCATCGGAAGCGTGAACTACGTTTTCATCGATGGAAGTAGCGAAATCACCGCGGATGGAGCCGGGTACAGCTTCCAGCGGGTTGGTAGCGCCGTTGATCTGGCGTACTGCTGCTACTGCATTTTCACCTTCGATAACCATAGCCAGTACAGGACCGGAAGTGATGAAATCGATGAGAGCCTTGAAGAAGCCTTTGCCCTTATGTTCAGCATAATGTTCTTCAGCCAGTTCTACAGGAACATTGATCATTTTGATTGCGTGAATGGAAAGGCCCTTTCTTTCGAAACGGGAAATCACTTCGCCGCAGATGTGTTTCTTCACGCCGTCCGGTTTTACAAGTACAAGAGTTTTCTGAATGTCAGCCATAAATATGACCCTCCTTAATAAGAATGCATTTGTGCTGCGATCTCACGCAGCTTTTCCACCCGCTCCTCCGTAGAAGGATGCGTTGAAAACAGATTTGCCATTCCGCCGACACCGGCCAGCGGGTTAATAATGAAAAGCCCGCAGGTAGCCGGTTTCGCATCAGCCATTACCTTATGATGAGCATAGGCATCCAGCTTCAGAAGCGCATTGGCCAGCGCCAGAGGTTTACCGGAAATCTCAGCGCCCGAAGCGTCAGCCATGAATTCCCGGGACCTTGACAAAGCCAGCTGGATCAGAGTCGCCGCCAGCGGAGCCACCACGATGGTCACCAGAAGAGCGATGGGGTTTGCACTTCTCCCCTCCTCATCCCGGCCGCCGCCGAAAATGGCAGCCCACTGGGCAATATTGGCAATGTAGCTGATGGCTGTAGCAATAGATGCAGCCAGCGTCATTATCAGTGTATCACGATGACGGATATGTGACAACTCATGACTTAAAACTCCTGCCAGCTCATCCCGATCCAGCATGGAAAGAATCCCTTCTGTCACAGCTACAGCCGCATGATTTTCATTCCGGCCCGTAGCAAAAGCATTGGGCACATCCGTAGGAATCACATAGAGCCTGGGCATGGGCATATGGGCCTTCTCCGTCAGCTCCCGCACCAGCTGGTACAGCTCCGGCACATCGGACTCCGACAAAGGCTGGGCATTATAGGCGCGGAGCGCCATTTTATCGCAATTCCAGTAAGTATAGAAATTCATGGCGAATGAAATAAGAAGCATGGTGAAAGCACCACTCCTGCCGCCCACGACACCGCCGATTGCCATGAGAATCACGCTGAGCAGTGTCAGCAGCATCACCGATTTGACTCTGTTCAAAGAAAAGACCTCACTTTACGCAATAAATAGAAATTTATGAATATATTGAAATAAAAAAAGTGGTCGGAACGACATGATTCGAACATGCGACCTCTACCACCCCAAGGTAGCGCTCTACCAAACTGAGCTACGTCCCGACATCGGTTACAAGTAATAGGATACACAATGAAGAGAGATTTGTCAAGGGAAATTTTACATTTCTATTTGGAATATAGGAAAATGAGGGTTCATAGGGTTCAGAGGGAAGGTTTTTAAGATGGATGGGCTTTCGGCCCCAGGGTTGGAGTGGCATTATGGGTCCTGTGGGCACATCAAAAAAGCTCCCCGATTTCTCAGGAAGCTTTTTGATCAGAATTGAAATACCACTTTGCCCAGCACATGGTCCACCGGCACGGGGCCGATAAACCGGCTGTCGGAGCTGTGGTTGCGGTTGTCCCCCATCACAAACACCATGCCCTCGGGAACCGTATAGGAACCATCCATAGAAAATTCCATGGGTTCATTGATATAAGGCTCATCCAGCTCGCTGCCATTGCGATACACATGGCCGTTCTTGAACTCCAGCTTATCGCCGCCTTTGCCGATGACCCGTTTAACCCATACATTATGACCCTGGGAAGATTTGTCAAAAATGGCGATATAATTCTTCATCGGTTCATCCAGATCATCCATCCAGGAACGCTCCCTGTGGGTCCGGCTGTCGATAATGACGATATCCCCGTAATTCGGCATTTCTCTAAGGACATGACTGATTTTCGAAACAATAAGATATTCCCCGTTGGTGAGGGTAGGATACATGGATTCACCGGACACCTTGGTGGGTACAAACAAAAAAATGTGAATCAGCATGGCCAGAAACAGGGCCACCACAATCGAATAGACCCAATCTAAAACTTCGTGCATAAACTCTCCTTCATCTATCTGAAAATGTAAAATCCCTCTGCGCATGTTTCATTGTACAACATCACTCCTCTTTCCGCCAGTTTTTCCTGTAAAATCCCCGGGACCTGCTGATGCAAAAACCGTGAGTCCCCGGAATGCCCCTTTCTTCCTATTTCCCTGCTCAAGATGACGCATAGGCAGGCACCTTGCCATCAGAAAATTTTCATGTAAAAAAGACTGCGAAGAAATGATTTCCATTTTTTCACAGTCCTTTTCAGTGATTTCCTTTAGAAACCCTCATGCAGGAAGGACCTTTGCCTCTATCCTTCCTCCTGCCATTTACGTCCCTCAGACTTGAATGATATTTCCGGCCTCCACCGGTATGGACAGGCGGAAAACTTCTGTAGTCTTCTTGAAATCATCCAGGTGCAGGACTCCCATAAGACGGCATATCATATCGCCGGCAGGGGTATAATTATGGGCATGGCAGAAAGCAATGACCTGTTCCGCATAGGTGCGAAGTTTGCTGAAGTCTTCAAAGTAAACAAAAACGCTTGTACTGCTGGGAAGCTGTTCTACGCCGACTGCTTCTCTATTTTTTCCCTGTACAATAATTCCCAGTTTTTCCGTCCGGTACCGCTGATGTTTGATATCATCCAGACTCAGTGTGACAAATGGATAATTCAGATATCCCTCTGTAAATCCACTCTTAATCAACTGTCCTTCAATGGAGGATGCATCATAAATGACACTGCCTATATCTTCAAGCACATAATTTCTAACTGCCTTTTTTTCATATACATATTCGGCTGTAATAAAGCCCATCTGAATGAATCCATTGGGCGGGCGATGGCAGAAATGATCAGCCCAGCCCAGTATCCGCTCCAGCTCTTCATGGCGTAGCTGGAGTTCAGCCAGTGCATGGACCGTTTCATCCTGCTTCATTTGAATGTAACCCATGAGCTGGTCAAAGTCATTGCATCCCATGAGCTGCCTGATTTCATCGAGGCTCATATTGAGGGCTCTATGATGCTGGATAATGTGAAATACCAGGCATTGACGGATATCGTAATACCGGTAGCCTGTATCCGGATTGACATAGACCGGAGATAAAAGTCCTATTTTATCGTAGTACCGTAACGTAGCCAAGGTCGTATGATTCAGTTTGGCCATCTGCCCGATTAACAGTCTGTTATTTTTCAAGATTCCCTCCAAGCAGCAATGCTGTCGTAAACACCTCAAAACTGTTCTTGTCAGCTCATTGCAATCCTTCTAAAAGAAATGAATACCCCACCTTCCTGCTGGAAATCTATTTTCAAAGGATGCAGAGCGTACATATATTTCCATAAAACCATGGAAATATGACTCATTTTGAAACAGACTGCTCCAGATGAATCAAAATGTTTTCTGACAGTCTTTTTTTCCCCCCCCGCGTACATTTCCTCTAATTGTCCACTGGAAACGTACACAGGAGCTATGGGACCCATTTCCGGATTTTGATAAAGCATTTATAAACCTCCCATACTTTACTTACTTATTATATTTATCATAAACCATCATTAGCATAAAGGTCAATAAACGATTTGGCTTAAAAGATTAATTCTTCCTGATTTTAACAAGATATTTACTTTATTAGTAGAATGATTTTTCGACAAATTCGAAAATAATGATATTTCCACCATATGCACTAAATCCTTCAACCATAATAAAAAAGCAGTGCAGATCATGAATCTGCACTGCTTTTTTAATCATACTTCGTCCCGAAGTCCTACCTACCAGATAATCAACGGACACATGGTAGTACTGTGCCAGTATCAGCAGCTTATCTGCCGATATTTTTCTCTTGCCCAACTCATACATACCATAGGCAGCCTGGCTGCAGTGAAGCACACCGGCCACATCGGTCTGTGACAGATTATTGGATTTTCGAAGGAATTTCAGCCGCTCTGGCCAAACAGCATCAGCATTTTTCATAGGCATCACATCCTTTTCCATCGATTGCTCTATTTTCCGTTTTTATCCAGCTTAGCCAGGATTTCCGCCATTTTCTGCTCCAGAGCATCAATACGTTTATCCTTGTCTGCATTGTCCTTCTTCAGGGCATCGATTTCCTTAGACTGGCTGTTGATGACTTTCGCCATTTCAGTCTTCGACATGGCCTGGCGTCCTGCGCTGCCGCTTCCAATCTTGAAGGAAACACCTGCATTGAAGCCGGGATCCCCGTTGCCCAAAGAAACGCCTACGTTCACCATGGTGTTTTCATTGGGATGATAGAAGGCGCCCACGGCGGCGGCATTGGCATTGCGGTAATGGCCATAGCCTACAGCAAAGTCGGCTTTGTCATCGGGATCATAATCCAGCGGATGGAGAGCGGCCAAAGCATTGCTTCCGGCTGCGGCTTTGTTGATGTTATTATTCAGATTGTTGGTGATATTCTGGATGGATTCGCTGTTTTTCTGGATAGCATCGGCATTATCCTTGACCTGCGCATCAAGAGCACTCAGATTCTGGCCTGTCGTGTTGTTTACTTTAACATAATTCTGTGAGCCAGTTGGCTTATCATAGTTATAGAGCGTCTTGCCCGTTACCAGCTGGTCGGAAGTAGAAGCATTCGTAACGGTAGTGGCAGTGCCTGCAGTGAATGGATCTGCACCAAGAGCCTGGCCCCAAGCGTCTTTGCTGCCGTTCTGGGCCGTTTTTGCAGCATCGCTTGTGTCTTCGATAGGTTTGTTGTTCTCATCAAACTGCACGTTGCCATTCTCATCTGTCTTATAAACTTTGATATTGTTACCCACATCAGAAGCATCTTTCAACTGTTCCATGACAACGACGTCGTGGTCATTAATACCATCGGCAACCTTAACGAGACGGTTATAGTAAGCAGAAGAATAAGTATTTTCAGTGATGGTTGGAGGAATTCTATATTCGTTGTTTGTACCATCAGCATTATGGGCAATATTGCCGCTGGAATCCTTATCCGTCCGCTTCTGCCAAGTCACAGTATAGCCAGAAACATCCCCGCTGTCATGACCGAAAGCAATCGTACCAACTTTATTTGTCGTGGCCTGATAGCCAATCGCCGTACCGTTTTCAACAGTGACAACCGATCGATTCCCGGCAGCAAGAGCATTTTTAGCACTTGAGCCTGTAGATCCACCAGCAATTCCAGTAGCAGCATAACCAAGAACCACAGAATTCGATCCACCTAAAGTAGAACTTACCATGCCAAGCGATATATTATCATTTCCTCCAATAGCAGAAGATCCAATATAAGAATCCTGGAGCCCACTTGCTGTATTATGATATCCTCCAATAGCAGAAGACTGGCGCCCACTTGCTGTATTTCTCCATCCTCCAATAGCAGAAGACTCGGACCCACTTGCTGTATTTAGACATCCTCCAATAGCAGAAGACTGGTACCCACTAGCCATATTTTCATATCCCCCAGAAGCAAAAGAAACTTCTCCGCTTGCCACATTACGCTCTCCGCCGGAAACAGAAGAGTTATAGCCGCTTGCCACATTTGTCTTTCCTCCAGATACAGAAGACCACTCGTCGCTTGCCACGTTGTCAAATCCTCCAGATACAGAAGAGTAATGGCCGCTTGCCACGTTGCCAACTCCTCCAGATACAGAAGAGTAATAGCCGCTTGCCACGTTGTCAACTCCTCCAGATACAGAAGAGGTATTGCCGCTTGCCTTATTATGCTCTCCGCCGGAAACAGAAGACCAAATGCCGCTTGCCACGTTGTTAACTCCTCCAGATACAGAAGATTTTTCGCCGCTTGCCATATTATGCTCTCCGCCGGAAACAGAAGAGTCAGAGCCGCTTGCCACGTTGTTCCATCCTCCAGATACAGAAGACCAATCGCCGCTTGCCACGTTGTTAACTCCTCCAGATACAGAAGAGTAACGGCCGCTTGCCATATTATACTCTCCGCCGGAAACAGAAGAGCTATCGCCGCTTGCCATATTATGCTGTCCGCCGGAAACAGAAGAGCTATCGCCGCTTGCCACGTTGTAAGATCCTCCAGATACAGAGCTAGGTATACTAGAATTAGAAGGAAATTTCTGAATAATACCTTCGATATTCCCAGTCCCTTCAAACGTACCTACTCCATATGACTTAACCCCGTTATAAGTATCGTCAGAGTATGTTACTAAAGCATATTCCTTAGGATTCTTAGGATTATAATATACTCCCGTCAGGCCCAAACTACGGTGGTCAAATTTATATGTTACACCATTTGCCGTATAAGTAGAAGGCATATCATCAGCCAGCGAAGGCAGCATACTGCCAAACGAAAGTGCTGTTAAAACAACGCCGGTAAGGAATAGATTTTTATTTTTGTGACATTTCTGAGAAGTTTTGCTGTGGCTCTTGGCAATTTCTGAAACAACCACGGCGCATTGCTTCACTTTACTGTACATGACCTTATAGATTTTGTTCATGTGACCCTGCCTCCTGTATTCTAAAAAAACTTCGAATCTAATGTGTAGATTAGATTTATTTTTCTTAGAATAGAACCTGATGTGGCAGTAAGGTCAAATTGCCTATCAAAATATGAATAAGAATCCTAAATTAATAAATACGGTAAATTTACGTCAAATTATTGTTGATACAATATATCATCTATACAATTACCTCATATTTCGCCAACAATTTATACTATCAGCTCATAAGCCTTTTCAGATTTTAAAGCCCTCCCTTGATAAACTTCATCTATTTAATGAATAAACATTCGTGTTTAATAAAAGGCTTAATAACAAAATGTATTATTTCATGATTTGATTGATTGAATGAATGTAAAATTTTTCCTTTTTATTTCTTCTATAGCCATAAAAAGGATGGTATACTCCCTTCCGAGCAGACAGATTTTTTGTTTTACCTGCCTGCTCCGAAAGGAGCATACCATCTGCTATTTTTTCGCTATTTTTGGGATGTCAGATTACTTCTTTGCAGCCAGAGCCTCCACTTGTTTTTTGAGTGCTTCGATTTCTGCTTTCATTTCAGCATTGTCTGCTTTCATTTCAGCTTTATCCTTTGCATTCTGCACATCCCTGGCCTTCAACTCGGCAATTTCCCTGCTCTGCTTGTCAATGACAGGTGCCATTTCCGCTTTAGAATATTTGATATATTTATTGCTCTTTCCAAATTTCAAAGAGAACCCGCCATTTACCATGTTACGGTTATCCCCCATGGTCCATCCCAGATTAAACATGGTCCTTTCATTGAGACGATAGAAAAGTCCCACAGCAGCAGCGGTGGCATTGCGGTAATTGCCTACTCCTGCAGCGAAGTCCCACTTATCTTCCGGATCATAATCCAACGGATGCAGGGCAGCCAGAGCGGCGGCACCAGCGCCCACCTTGTTGATGCGATCGCCCAGTTCCCCTACCCTGCCGTTGAGGTAGTTGATATTCTGGGTATTGGAAGTCACCTGATTATCCAAAGCAGACAGATTCTCCCCAGCGGTATTGGATACTTTCACATAAGTGCCATCCCGTTTAACCCAGGTTTCGTTGTATACCGTGCCAGCATTGACAGCATTCTTGGCCCCATCTTCAATCGTCGTATCAGCTACATTTCAAATACAAGCATCAAGAAATGACAGAATCATGATGGTGCTATCTGCACATCAAAGTAAAATTTTTAAGGAAGGTTGTAAAAAAGAGATGCTTATGCAATATAAATGTATGGAGAAGGAAATCCGGAAACTCCATGGAAGGAT
>ERZ773188.3261-NODE-3261-length-14001-cov-4.118098_pt1 | contig 14001 bp, 7 predicted proteins | sample MGYA00581011_ERZ773188 | MGnify/ENA primary metagenome ERZ773188 (study PRJEB29015, sample SAMEA2737798) | human gut metagenome | biome: human gut; feature: human-associated habitat; material: faeces | place: China | collected 2012 ...
AAATTTGTCAATGACGGGCAACTGGCTATGTTCTGATTATATCGAACTCACGTTATTTTAGGAATATCCCTACCTATTTTTCGGATAGCCTTTTTTGTATTATCTATTGATTCCGGTAATCTTTGGGAGATACACCGTATTGCTTTAAAAATTCCCGATAGAAATAAGATTTATTAGAGAATCCACATTTGAACATAATCTCGGATACGGTCAACTTGGTTGTCCTTAACAACTTGGCTGCATATTCCAGTCTAATACCTCGTACAAATTCACTCGGAGTCTTGTCTATTATTTCTTTGAACTTCCGATACAAGGTAGCTTTGCTCACTCCTACAAATTCGGCAATAGAAGAAGGGCTTAATAACTCATCATCTATATTATTCTTTATGAAGTCTGTTACATTCTGTATTAACTCTTCGTCTTCCGGATGAAGAACAATCCCGTCTTTTACTTTCACAGAAGACATGCTGGAATTGAAATAGTCCTTTAAAAGCATTTGTCTCGACAGCAGATTCTCTATGGTGGATATCACCTGCCTCGGGTGAAATGGTTTGACGATATAAGCATCCGCACCATGGTTAAAGGCATTGATCTGGTCTTCTACAGAAGCCTTTGCCGATATTCCTATGATCGGAATATAACTTGTTTTCAAATCGGATTTCAATTTATTAATCAAGCTCAAGCCGTCCATATTGGGCATGACAATATCACTTATAATAATATCAGGATGATTATGTTCTATCTCTTTCAAAGCCTCCACGCCGTCTTTTGCTTCGTGTATCACATAATCAAAGAGGACATCTTTCAGCAGGTCTCTGATATTCTTTTCATCTTCCACTATCAGTATGACAGTATCTTTGCGAGGGGATAAGTGATCCTGCCCGTTCTTTTCTTTCTGCAACGAATCTTTTTCATCCGTTACAACAAGTGAATGATCGGATGGCAAAGAAGGAATCACGACTGAAAATTCAACACTTTTTCCCAGTTCACTATTTACACTTATCTGCCCGCCTAATAATTCAACCAGACTCTTTGTTAGATTTAAACCTATGCCATTGCTTACAGAGTTACCCAATTTCGGAGTATCAAATATCTTATACTTATCAAATATCTCTGCCATCTGTTGCTCGGTTAACCCCTTGCCGGAATTTCTTACGAGCAAGTATAAGGTTTTATCAGGCTCATTTTGTGATATCTCAACATGAATATATCCATAACGAGGAGTATATTTGAACGCATTCGACAGTAAATTGAATATAATTTTTTCCAAAGCATTGCGGTCGGAATAGATCTCTGACGTATCATGGGTCTCTACCTTGAAGTCTATTTTATTCTCTTTCAGGATATCCACATAATTGTTGGAAGCATATTCCATCAATGATTTTACGTCCACATTTTCAGGATGCAAATCCATATTGCTCGATTTAGTTTTACGAAACTCCATCAACTCACTAATCAGCTTCTGCATCCTTTCGGCATTATTCTTTATTATTTGGAGATATTTCTTTGTACTACCATCTAACCCGTCCTGTTCCAACAAGTGCTGTGCAGGTGTATAAATCAAAGTTAGGGGGGTAAAGAATTCATGTGCCACATTGGTGAAGAAATTGAGCCGGGATTCATAAATCTTCTGTTCATGCCGTTTCTCTACCTGGGCTATAAGAACCTGGCGGCTTAACCGTATGCGATTTTTGATAACAGACTTTGTGATGTAGAAGATAATAATGCACAATATGGCATAGATAATCAATGCAGGAACACTAAGCCACCACGGATAACCTACCTTTATAGTTAAGCGATAAACGTTGTCTCCCCATACTTTGTCGCCATTCGTGCTCTTCACTTCAAGCTGGTACTCACCCGGAGGAAGTTGGGTAAAGATAATATTCGGATTATTACCTATCTCCACCCAATCATCCGAATGGTTCTTCAAGCGATAAGCATATTCACAGTTTTCATTGTTAATAAAGTCTTTGGCTATGAAATTGAAAGTCATGAATCTTTCTTCATAGCTAAGTTTCAACACTCCTTTTCTGATACGTTCATTAATGTCCTGTACCGTATTATATATCTTCAAACTACTTAATATAAGTGGAGGATTAAACTCGCGCAAATGTATATTTCGAGGATTGAAATAACTAAACCCGCTTACTCCTCCAAAGTACAAGAAGTCACGATGATCCTTGAAGAAAGCTCCATCAGAGAATTCATCATTCTGCAATCCGTCATTCAAGGTATAATTATCTATTTTATTGTTTTTTACATTCAGGCTAGACAATCCCTGGTTGGTACTGATCCATATCTTTCCTTCGTGGTCTTTTAATATTCCATGAATCGTTTTATTATTCAATTTTTCGTCGGCATATTGTATCAGGCGAAAATCATTCTCCTCCTTTTTCAATTCGTTCAGTCCATAACTTGTTCCTATCCATATATTGGCATCATCACGCAGTAAACACAATACATCATTATTAGTCAGCAAAATCCGACTATCCATATCCTCCAATGATTTTATGCTGTTATCTTTCATATTGATACAGTTCAAGCCTCCGCCACGTGTGCCAAACCATAACATATTGTCTTCCGGATCGGATGTAATGGCATAAACAACATCGTTATTCAATGAGATATTCTTATCCGACGAATTATATTGCCTGAATCCTTTAACGTGATAACGACCTTGCTCTCTGGAAATATTTATTTTGATCAAACCATATCCTGATGTCCCCACCCATAAAAGAGAATCATTGTTCGTAAAATAAATGTTATACACAGCCTTGAAAGGCGGATATTTATCAGGTATCTCAAGCTTTTCCAGTCGCCCTGTAGCAACATTCAATATATTGATTCCGTTTCCTTCCGTTCCGATAAAAATGTCATTCGCTTTATTTCTTCTCAAGGCATAGACAGAATTGGAAATCAATCCTTTACTCTCATTCAGATAATCTGTCAATTCTTTCGTTGCAGGATTCAACAGTTTTATTCCGCTTCCTTTTGTGCCTATCAGAATATTACCATCTTCATCTTCACAGAAACATCTCACAGGGTGACTGGTGTGAACGGTTTCAAATAAAGAGTCGTAATGATAAAGTTGAATTAATCCTTGTCCGTCCGTTCCTATCCACAATATGTTCTGACTACCGGAATAAAGAGTGAAGACTGATAACTGACTGGATAGTTCGTTCAGGTAGGTAAAAGTATTCTTTTTTAAATCATAATGAATACATCCCCCTTCTATAAAGCTGACGTACATCTTGTTCTCTGCTAAAATAACCTGCGATACAGGTTTGCTACTATCCAGCTCAATGCATTGGGAAACTGTAAAGTCGGGATTTAAAAGGAAAAGTTTGTTGTCTTTGTTTAAGATAAATCTGCCTTTCGACAGAAATATCTTATCTACAGGAGTCTGTATGTCGACTGTGCGTAAATCACTCTGTTTTCCTCCGTTAATGAGTAGATTGTAGGTCAGATACACAGTATTTCCATTATTTAAAAGGAAAAGCATACGGTCGGAATCACTCACGGAATAATCCTTTATATGACTTGCAAAGTCTGTGTTAATCGGATTAAACTCATCTTCAGAATCATTGTAGACAAAGAACCCCAGCCCCTTTATGAGGCAGATAATATCTCCTGCCGCACTCTTTCCTAAAATAAAAGACTTTTCCTGATTGGGTACTTTATTATCTGTTCTTAAATAATACCTTGTTATCTGACGGGTTCGTTTATCTAACCGATTGATTCCATTATCTGTTGCTATCCATAAACTGCCCTTACATTCGATAATCTGGCGGATAACGTTATTACTTATAGAATTCGGATTGTTTTTGCTATATCTGAATGTCGTAATTTCTCTTCCATTATATGCATTCAGTCCATCCCATGTCCCAATCCAGATCGTATGTTCTGCATCTTCCAAAATACAGTTTACTGAATTATTCGTCAGCCCGTTAACATTTGATATGTGTTTTGCCACATTAAAAGCATAAGACTTTGTGGAAGTGACAAATGCAATAATCAGAATAAAAAATAATTGTGCGTATAAGATGTTTCTCATGTAAATGAATGTTATTTATACGGTTAGGATAATAGCAAATATAAGGAATTTATTTTATTCCGCGCATATTTTCATCGGTAACAAGGGTGTATGATTTCACCGTCAACAACCAATCAATAATCAATAGGCGTTTGCTAGATTCAGTATTCATTCATGAGAAATAATAATGTCTTTTTCATGGTCAGTTGGTTGTTAAAAAAGGGCGGATTTTATAATCCGCCCCCTCATTTTATTCATATTAAAAACCCGGATTTTGGGAAAGAATATTGTTGCTCTTATCCCTTTCACCTTGCGGTATCGGAAACAGATAATCTCTGTCGTCTCTAAAATTGGCACCTTTCGATGTATTATATTTGGTTGCATAAGCACGCATAACGGTTCCGAAACGTTTTTGTCTCATCAGGTCATCCCGTCTCCATCCTTCCATTGCTAATTCACAACGACGTTCCTTCCAGATGATTTCTTTCAGACGATCTTGGTCGGTTTCTGTTATGTCGGGCAGTGTATTAGTTGTTGTAGCAGGGATATACGCCTGTTGATCTCTTCTCGGATCTATCGGATTAGTTTTGCGGGCTCTTTCTCTTACATCATTCAGGTAAGGAAGTGCAAGCCCTGGTTTTCCATTTTCGTTTAATACTTCGGCATACATCAAGAGAACATCGGAATAACGGATCAAACGAATGTTGTAACTAATCATCCAGACGTCGAAACCAGTTTTTTCTACTGCTGGCACAGTCATCTTGTAATCATGATAACCGCTTGGAGATTCAGCGTTGTCTTGCGCTTCAGTATCACCTTTATATCTGTCACCAGTTTGTGTGAATACATAAGTAATACGCGGGTCATCTGCATCAAAGGCATCATAGAGGTCTTGGGTCGGTACATGAAATCCATATCCCTGATAACCGGAGATGCGTCTGCTTGTGAAGAAGTGGGGAACATTGGTACCTGTGGCAATGTTTTTATCATATACTTTGTTGGCAATCTCAAATACTGATTCCGAACTGTTTTCATATTCAGTGCGCCAGTTCATGCCGTAATCACTCAACAATGTATAGTCTTTGTCCACTTCAATAATATCATGAAGTACCGTTTCGGCAGAGGTAAAATCACCTTTGAACATGTATGTTTTAGCAAGCATTGTTTTAGCAAAGCCACGTGTTGCACGATAAGCATCATCTTCAGAGTAATCTCCTTTTGCAGGAAGTGCGGAGGCATCGGTTAAATCATTCACAATACATTCATATACCTTCTCCAATGGGGAGCGGGGTATTTGCAGTATTTCAGCGGGTTGCATCGGCGTAGTGATTAGAGGCACTTCTCCGAATGTAGTGACCAGACAATAGTACCCGAATGCTCTCAATGCTTTAGCCTCGTTTGCATAACGTTTCAATAGTTCTTCGTTTCCTATTGCATCAGGAGCATAATAAATCACATCGTTACAGCGATTGATTAATCTGTACAGAATCTCCCAACGACGTCCTACTTCACCATTGGTTGTGTAGATCGTAAAGTCGGACAAGTCGCGTACTTCGGCACGGTCACCGTCATTTCCTCCTCCTTTTAGAGCATCATCAGTGCTGCAATCACCTACAAAATAATGATTTAATGCATATTCATTCCAAGTTGTACGTAATTGAAGATAAGCTCCAGTCAAGGCTTGTTCAATATCGCTTTCCTTCTGATAATAATTATCGCTTGTGGTTTTACCATAACTTGGTTCGTCGAGAGAGCAGCTATACAACCCCACTCCGGCAAGAGCCCAGCATATTATAAATAATATTTTTCTCATAATGTAATGTCTTTTTAGCTAGATTTAAAATTGCAAATTAACTCCAAAAGTGAATGTACGTGAAGACGGATAACGTGTAGTATCCACTCCCATATCCAATGGGTTATTGATACCCAGTTCCGGATCAAGTCCGGAATAACCGGTTAAAGTAAATATATTCTGACCGCTCACATAGAATCTACAACTTGAAAACAGTTTGCTCTTCTGGCAAATGTGACTCGGCAGTGTATAACCTATTTGCATATTCTGCAAACGCAGGTAAGAACCGTTCTCCACATAGAAAGAAGAACCTCTCATATTATTGTTAGAGTCAGAGTTGGTTATGCGTGGATATACAGCATCCAAATCCCCGTCTTTTGTCCATGCTTTTGTGTAAGCATCCGCCAACGCATTCTGGCGTCCTGCTGAAGCAAGGCTTCCTTTAGCAACGTTCCAGATGTCATTTCCAATAGTTCCCTGGAATGCCATACTTACGTCAAAGTTCTTATAACTAAATCCTAAGTTGAAACCATAAATGAGGTCCGGATTAGGATCACCGATAAAAGTACGGTCATCATCATCGTTCAATTCGCCTGATTCTCCTAATTTGGCAAACTTAAAATCACCCGGTTGTGCATTAGGCTGAATCTTGGTACCATTCTTATCCACATAATTGTCTATCTCTTCCTGATTCTGGAATATTCCTATTTGTTTGTACCCCCAGAAACGTCCGATAGGACCTCCTACATACGTACGGCTAGTATTTCCACTCAAATATTCCGATGTAAGTTTGGTTACCTCTGTCTTATAAGTAGACATGTTCAGCCCTACATTGTAATTAAAGTCTTTTCCTATCTGGTTACGGTAGTTGACTACTATTTCAAAACCGGTATTCTTCAAGTCTCCCGCATTAAAGAAGGGGCTGTTAGGGAAGGCGCCAAAAGAAGGAATAGGCATATTGAGCAACATGTCACTTGTTTTCTTTACATAAAAGTCCATGCTAACATCAAGGCTGTTTTTAAAGAAAGACATATCTAAACCGACATTGGTTTGTTGGCTGGTTTCCCATTTAATATCTGCATTTCCCACATAAGTCGGAACGTAACCTTGTGAGTACCCGTTTCCAAAGTACCATTGATTTTCATTATTGGTACCAATCAACGTAAGAGGTGCGTCTCTGTCGATTCGTTGGTTACCATTCTGTCCCCAACCTACACGCAGTTTTAAATTGGAAATTGTATTTTCAATGTTCAGGTTTTTGAAGAATTCTTCATTGCTCACTCTCCAACCTAATGAGACTGATGGGAAATAGCCCCAACGGTTACGTTTGGCAAATCTTGAAGAACCGTCGGCACGGAAATTGACCGTAGCAAGGTATCTATCATCATATACATAGTTGATACGTCCCAGGTACGACAACATAGAAGATGTTTCTTTACCTCCCGAGGTGTTATCTCCAGCTGTTTGTGCATCAAGTATCTGATAGATTTCATCGTTACCTAAAGCCTTTCTCTTAAATGCATTAATGCCTTCGCTGCTGTTCTTCTCATAAGTCATGGCAACCATTGCATCCAGTTTATGTCTGCCTATTATCGTGTTGTAATTAAGGCGTTGTTCCACCTGATAATTAGAAGTAACAGCGCTATTATTATTCAATTGAGTTTCTTTATTATATTTACTTTCCTGATTCGCTAAGTTATCTTCCGAAAAAGTAGACGAATAGACAGGACGGAAGTCTTTGAAAGTATCATGGTATCTTTCGAAACTATACTGTACCCGATAGCTCAATCCTTTATACAATTTGATTTGGGCAAACACATTACCAAATACATTGAATATGTCATTGTATCTATTAGGAAGTTCGAGCATGGCTACCGGATTAGGGTCGTAAGACCACTCGGTAGGCGCATATTTGTTATATTCGTAATTTTCAGAAGACGGATCTACCAACGGGCTGATAACAGGGGTAAAAGGATCAGCTTTTTGAATGAAATCGAATGAAGGAATTGCTCCTGCGTCACATTTTCTTATCTTTGCCAGATTGACATTGGCGCCAACAGTGATAAATTTGTTGATATCATATTCAAGATTCGCTTTAAGTGAAAGTCTCTTGAATTCAGTAGTGATGATTGCACCCTGATCGTCTACATATCCTAAACTTAAAGAAGATCTCGAATTATCTGTCCCCTTACGGATGCTTAGATTATAGTTCTGGTTGAAAGCTGTACGGGTTACTTCATTCCACCAGTTGGTATTATAGCCTTTCTGATACTGATTGGTAAACTTATCCTTCATTGAGTTTTGAAAGCTTGCATCGTTTTCATACGCTTTCATGATGAAGTTGTAGTATTGGTCGCTGTTCATCATGTTCAATGCTTTATAACTGTTTTTTACACCTACATAAGCATCCAATGTTACAGTCGTTTCACCTTTCACCCCTCCCTTGGTAGTAATGAGGATTACTCCATTAGAACCTCTCGAACCATAGATAGCGCAGGCTGAAGCATCTTTTAATACTTCCATACGTTCAATATCAGATGGATTCAGGCTTCTGATGTTATCCATGAACTGTCCATCAACTACATACAATGGATTGTTGTCATTGACGGTCCCTAAACCTCTCACGCGGATCACTGCATCCGATCCCGGCTGGCCGGAACTGGCGGCAACAAATACGCCGGCTGCCTTACCTGTAAGTAGTTCGGATGCATTGGACACTGCATAGTTCTTAATATCCTTACTACTTATAGAAGCCAAAGCACCGGTAAGGTCACTCTTTCTTTGAGTACCGTAACCAATAACTACAACCTCATCCAATTCATTATCGGACACTAGATTTACATTGTACGTTCCGCTATTTGTTACGTTTACAATTTCTGTTTTAAAACCTACATACGAGAATGAAACTTTATTTGACGATACTTTTAATGTATATTTACCGTCAAAATCAGTGATAGTACCATTGGTCGTTCCCACTTCAAGAACAGAAACTCCAATTAAAGCCTCTCCGGTATTACTGTCGTATACCACACCCGAAATACTCTTGGTTTGCTGTGCAAAGACATTTGTGCAAACAGCAAGAATAAGAATGAATAATAAATGCTTACTCATAGTTTATACACTTAGATTTAATTATATGAAATGATATTTTGTTTATTCGCAATAATCTTACCATCTTTCAGTTCTAATTCTGTTCCGGCGGGAAGTTCCACAATTACTCTTGCGTCGTTGGCCGGGATCTCAACGGAGCCATTTGTCTTTATATTTTTTGCTATATATTCTTTGGCAACAATATCAAACAAATCGCATGGTTGGGTAGCTTGATAAGTAATGGTTTTGGTCTCTTTATGAGGGTTATAATAGAGATAGACCGGATAAGGTTTCTCTGTATAGAAGTCTGTGACATTACAATCCAGCCGGAGGATACCCTCCACATTCGTTTGACAAACAATGGCCCCTAAAATACCAACAGGAGAAGAACTGTAAACGCTGAACATGCTCTCCGTCGGATTACCTTTTATCCATTTGGGACCATCGCCGATTGCAACCGGACTAACTCCTTTTAATGATGCTTTTCCATAGTCATCCGTTTTTCGTAAACCTTCATAAGAAACATTGTCATAAGTAATGTCCTTCAATTCAGGAGCCCATTGATGTGTTTCATCTATTTCCCCCGGATAGAACAAACGACATGCACTTGCATTGTTCAACATCCACTTGCCGATAGCTTTTGCATATTGAGGCTGATATTTCACCATCGGAATGAAAGGCCAGGCGGGTTTGATACTGTTCATAAGGAATGCATATCCTCCGCCGTCTGTGATACTTCCTTGCAGACCGCTTACATCATAGTCACCCCATTTTCCTACAATAATTCCCCAACCGGTTCTTCCTGTAGGGCTTTTACATCCGTCAAATACCCAATCAAGAAGTTTGGCTACATCATAGTTGGCTCCTTCTACTGCATTCAAATAGGCTGCCGTATACACTCCGAGTGGTAAAAGGGCCTCGTAAAAACGGCTTTCTTTTTGGGCAAGCAGGGCTTCGATGGCACTTTTACTATGTTGCAGATAACGTGGATCACCAAACTTATGATAAGCACACAACAATACATAAGCATGCCCACCGGCGGCGTCTTGTTGCAATGGAATATTATTAACCATTCCTTTCATTTGTGCATAGTCAAAATAAGAATAGTCGTAATTTCCATTCAATACGGAATCTGCTTTAACAAACTGCTCCGCAATACTTTTTTGTATCTTCTCTGCCCCGTCTACATTGGGGAAAACATCGCAAATAGCATAATATAAGGCATTGGGTAATACATCATACCACCAGTCACGGCCATAGCCTCCTCCTAAAAGGGCTACTGACGGAGTCGTATTGTTCATGACTATATTCCAGCCGTTATCAGAATTGAAATAATTCTGCACCATTTTTACATAGTTATATCCGTCTTGATTCGTCTTGTCAATTCCTACAAGGCCGGCACCAAGAATAGCTGCCAATGAATTCAGACTTTCATGGAACTCTCCATTATTGGCATTCTTTCCCTGACGAATATCTTTAATGGCAGTATATAAGCCAAATGTAGTCTGGTCCATATTTCTGCGGGCATCATCTAACCAGATTAATGGTCCGACTTCGCTTTTATTATTCCAGTCAAAGATAAACTGGTCATACTTTTGGGCTTTTTGCTTCCAGTCCAGCATTTTATAAGTTTCAGGCATATCAGGCATAGAGTCTACCCTATGGATGGAAACCTGTTTTACCTTTTCACCAAAGTTATTTCCGTTGCCCGAGCAAGATGCCAGGAGACAAACGGTCATAAGTACAAAAACACCTTTACTTGTCATTTTCATGTTCAATAGTATCAGTTTGATTAGTAATATTCTTAGCTAAAGGATATGCCGCTAATTGTAATCCGGCAACAATCACCAGCGCATATTTCAATGCAAAATCCTGCGATACACAATAAGCAAGGAAGATAAACAGTAGTAAGCCGAAAGCTCTTCCAAGGAAAAGGCCGAACTCATGACTTAGGATATATGCATATTCGTTTCTATTCTCAATCTTTGCAACTGCATCAATTGTTCTCATCATAATGGGGAAGTAAGCCAGGTCGAACAAAGGCTGGAATATCACTTTGCAAAGGACGAAAAGGATCACTCCTGTAGCAGAGAAGAGAATACCGTTGAATAGTGTACCGACAAAGAATACGATTAATCCTCCTACAAAGATTTTCAAACGGTCTTGCGGGCGGGCCATACGTCCTAATACATACACCAGGACAGCGGTCAGTGCCCCGCTAACTCCCTGAATCAGTCCTAACGCTCCTTCATCTCCTACCAGCTTCAATACCAATATAGCCGGTGCCGTTACTAAAAAACCTTGAACCACTCCTTTCAATGCGGCTAGCCACAGCATCTTTTTCCAAAGTATGTTGAAGCGGAAATAGAGGAAGTTCGTTTCTTTAGGGTTCTCGAATTTACCTTTCCACAGTGTCATGCAGGCGATAACGGTAATGACTACTGCTGCCATCGTAACTACACAGTAAGAGGTATTGATATTGAAGAGGAATCCGAAAACTTCTTTTCCATCTATCTGGCTGATAAATGCGCCTATAATTAAAGGAACACCGATGGAAGTAATAGAAAAGAAGAAAGACTCTAGTCCGAAGAAATAGTTACGGCTGTTGTCGTTGGTATTATAGAGAGCCAGCAGGTATCGGTTGGTCCAAAAGAAACCAGAAGCTGCTCCCATTAAAAAGCCGGCCAGACCAAGTTCGATGAAGCCAAGTGACTTGATGGTCATCATACCGAACATGGAAATGCCACTTACCAGGATTCCTACCGAATAAAGTGTCTTCACACTGTATTTCTTTAGCAGATAGCCGTTAACAAGAGAGGTAGTAATGATGCCTATATACATTGCCAGCTGATAAAAAGCAACCATCACCGGATCGCTCGTGTTCCTCATGATATAGGCTCCCACAAAGATTTCTACTATCGGTAGTACCAATGCATAAAGCATATTGGTAACCAACAGTGTTCTCATGTTAGGTTCCTGTTGCTTAAAGAACAGATATTCTTTTTTCAGTTTATTCATTACTTCTTTTGTGTCTGTTTTAATACGTTTAATATCTCTGAAATGGAAAGCTCTGCCTTACAAATCACTTCATCGCTTGCTCCATAATACATGGTTATCGTATCGCCGTCCACCAAATGCCCATTAGTGAAAACTACATTTCCGAAGAAACCTGTTTGCTCATAAGCGGCGATAGGTTCCATGATCGGTTCTTCGCTTCTTGCAATGACTTTCGACGGGTCATTTAAATCGAGTAATAAAGCCCCCAAGCAATAACGGTGATTAAAATCGGCTCCATGATAAATCTCCAGCCAGCCTTCTTCTGTCTTTATTGGAGCTGCCCCTGCCCCTACACGTGCGCAATCCCACATTCCGTCACGAGTGGTTGCCACACATTTGTGATTTCCCCAATGCAAGCGGTCGGGCGATTCTGCCAACCATATATAATTGCCGCCAAGTTCGGGACTGCTCGGGCGATGAAGAGCGAAATACTTGTCGCCTATCTTCTGTTCGAATAATGCACAATCTTTATTATGTGGTGGGAATATCATCCCATGCCGTGTATAGTTTTTCCAATCATTGGTGTGAATCAGTCCAACTCCTACAGCTACCGACGATACTTCTGTGAAAGTAAGGTAAAAACCATCTTCGGTTGTTGCAACACGGCAATCCTCAATACCGAATGCTTCCAGCTCTCCTTTTCCGAAAATAGGTGGAAATTCCGGTTCATCTTTGAAGTGAATACCGTCGGTACTTGAAACCAATCGTAAGTAAGACATCGTAGTCAGATAATTCTTTCCTTTGTAACCGATAACGCGTGGGTCTGAAGCATCCAAATCGGGATCATTCTTTAAAAACGAAACCACTTCTATTTTTCCTTTTTCATTATATATAGGAAAACTGATAATTCCTTCTTTCTGTATAGGTCTCTCTGCGACGCGCAAAAGTAACCAAATTTTGCCTTGATATTTGAAAACTCCGGGATTTAACAAACATGTAATTTCCATTCCGTTGATTCCCGCTTTTAAATCTTTTGGAGCCAGTAGGGGGTTCTGCTCACATCTTTTAGCTATATCCATAATATTTCGATTAGTGATTATTTCTGTGAACAAAAGTATGAGATGAGAGACAGGAAAGCGTTTACTATATTCTCAAAGAGGTGTACACATGCTCAAGAACATGTTTTTAAGAGGATGATATTAGGGAATGATTTTAGAAGAGGCAGAGATATTCGTATTTATATGCTGTTGCTATTTAAATACTTGATTTATAGATGGATGCGCAGTTCGTTGAAGTGTATTATATTCTCATAAGTGTATAGTATAGTTTCTTTGAGGAGTGCAAAAGAAACATATAAAGATAAAAAAATAAGAGGCCAAACTCAAAAATATAATTTGAGGAAGCCTCTTGTTTTTTCTTTTTAATAAAAATAATACTGTAAATCCTATTTCTTCACGTACGGATAATCTATCGTACATAATCTGTCAGAGTTTGTTTGATAGAGGTGAAGCCGTTAAAAAAAAATTGTTAGACAGCCTCTTTTCGTTATCGGTTTGGTATACTGTCTTTATAAATAGTAATTGTCCTTTTTCTTGTTGAATCATTCTTGATACTGGTTACATCTCCCCGGGTCGTGAAATACACATAGTTTCCCAGATCGAGAAAACGGTACACTTTCACTCCGTCGTGCTCGAACAGATAACTGACTTCATAAGTCTGGTTATTTTCTGATTTTCCGCTTTTCAGTGGAATACCTGCATAGCAGGAAGCTAGTCCCGTTATGCAGAAGAAAAGAATAAAGGTCCGAATCAATGTTTTCATAATCATTTCTTCACGTGAGGATAATCTATCGTATAATGTAATCCGCGGCTTTCCTTACGTTCCATTGCTTGGCGCATAATCAGATAACCCACATTCACCATATTACGCAATTCGCAGATTTCTCTGGACGCTACGCTGCGTTTGAACAGGCTTTCAGTCTCTTCGTAGATAATATCGAGTCTGTCCCAGGCACGTTTTAGACGGAGGTCGCTGCGGACAATACCTACATACGTACTCATAATCTGGTTCACTTCCTTCATACTTT
>ERZ773188.3272-NODE-3272-length-13973-cov-6.214255_pt1 | contig 13973 bp, 10 predicted proteins | sample MGYA00581011_ERZ773188 | MGnify/ENA primary metagenome ERZ773188 (study PRJEB29015, sample SAMEA2737798) | human gut metagenome | biome: human gut; feature: human-associated habitat; material: faeces | place: China | collected 2012 ...
GCAATCTGGGCAGTCAGGAGAACATCTGCAAGGCAAAGCTGGAGATCTGCAACGGCCTGCCGGAGGGTGCACCGCTGGTGCTGAACTATGATGATAAGTTCCTGCGCGCCGCAAAGCTGCCCGCCCACGTGAAGCCGGTATGGTTCAGTCTGGCAGATGAGAACGCGGATGTGTGTGCACTGTCCATCCGGCAGGAAGAGGACGGCATGAGCTTTGTGCTGGAAGATCAGGAAGAGGGCACCTTTGTGGTCAAGATCCCGGCCATGGGCAAGCACAATGTGGCAAACGCTCTGGCTGCCTACTGCGCCGCCACCCGCTTGGGCTGCGACCCGCGCGGTGTCATCAAGGGGCTTTCCAATTTTGAGCAGACCGGCCGCCGCCAGAAGGTGGTGCACAGCAAGGGCGTTACCGTCATTGAGGATTGCTACAATGCAAACCCCGACAGCATGAAGGCCGCGCTTGCCATGTTCAAGGAATTCCCCTGCAAGCGCCGCTTTGCCCTGCTGGGCGATATGCTGGAGCTGGGTGAGCTGTCCCGCGAAGCCCACGAGGAGCTGGGCCGTCTGGCTGCGGAGAGTGATCTGTACTGCCTTGTGACCTACGGCGAAAACGCAAAGCGCACGGCTGTGGTGGCTGCGGCCAAGGGGGTCAAGACCCTCCATGCAAACAACTACCGCGAGGCAGCGGATGCTCTGCTGAACCGGATAGAGCCGGGCGATGCCCTGCTGGTGAAGGCAAGCCGCGGCATGGCGCTGGAAAAAGTACTGGAAATTTTCTACGCAGAGCAGAAAGATGCCGAAGAATAACCCTTTGGCATGAATTTGGAGATTGAAAAATGATTCGTTTCGCCTTGGTCGTCGCGTCGGTGCTGGGTTTTGTGCTGACTGCGGCGCTCGGCAATATGATGGTGCCGCTGCTGCGGGAGTTGCAGCGTACGGCACGCGGTACACAGCCGGACAGCGATGCCCCGGACAGCCCGGTGCCTACCATGGGCGGGCTGTGCCTGATGGTGGGCACCCTTGCCGCTGTGGGCGTGGGCTGGCTGGCCGCATGTGCTGCACAGCCTTCCCTGCTTGGCAGCGACCGGCAGATGACCTCCCGCCTGCTCATTGCACTGCTGGGGTCGCTGGCCTTTGGCGCAGTGGGGCTGGCCGATGATCTGGCCCGCATCCGCAGCCGCTACCCGAACGGTTTGGGCCTTGGCCTGCGCCGCACACAGCGCCTTGCACTGGAATGCATCGCTGCAGCGCTGGTGCTGGGCCTGCTGGCACTGAACGGGTGCCTGCCCACAGGGCTGATCCTGCCGGGAGCAGGCTATGTGGAATGTGCGCTGGCACCGCTGCTGTGGGCTGTGCCGCTGGTGGCGATGGCCGAGGCGGCCCGCGTGGCCGACGGTGCCGACGGCACGGTGTGCGGCGCGGCCTTTGTAGCTATGCTGGGCCTGATGATGTTGGAAACGCAGCTGGGCTGGTTCCCGCTGGCAGTATTCCCGGCGGCACTGGCCGGTGCACTGATGGCCTTTCTGCTGTGGGATTTTCCACCGGCAAAGCTGCACCCCGGCCGGTGCGGCTGCTTGTATGCAGCGGGAGCCATTGGCTGCATTCCGCTGTGCATTGGTTACGCAGAGCTGAGCATCCCGCTGGCACTGCCCTTCTGGGTGGAGGGCGGCATGGTGGTGCTGCAGGTCCTGTTCTGCCGCTGGAAGGGCAGGCCGCTGTTTGCGGCGGCACCGCTGCACCGCTGGCTGGAAAAGCGCGGCATGAGTGCAGTGAATATTTTTTACAGCCTGTGCGCACTGAGCGTGTGCGGGCTGGCGCTGGCCGTGTGTTTGGCACGCTGGGCCTGAGCGCCTGATTCTGAAAATAAGGGGGCGTGGCAATGGCAGCCACCCGCAGACAACATAAAAACCAAAAAGAAAGTGCATGGGTGCCGCCGCTGCAGCGGGATCCGGGACCGTGGAACCGGCTGCTGCTCAACTGGCTGGCAACGCTGGCCATTATCATGGTGTTCGGCCTTGTAATGCTGTACAGCGCAAGCTACACCACCGGCTACCTGCGCATGGGCGACAGCCTGCACTACATCAAGCAGCAGGCTATCTGCACGGCCATTGGCATTGGCTGTATGGTAGTCATGAGCTATGTGGATCACCGCTTCCTGCGCTGGGCGAGCAAGCCGCTGTACTGGGTGGTGCTGGCCATGCTGGCCGTCACGCTGACCTTTGCACCGCTGAACGGCTGCCGCCGCTGGATCCGTCTGGGCGGCCTGACTCTGCAAACCTCTGAGGTGGCAAAGTTTGAGATGATCCTGCTCTCGTCCCATCTGGCGGCAAGTGCGCCGCAGATCGGCCGGTTCAGCCCGTCGCTGAGAGAAAAGATCAAGCCAAAGGATTGGCTGTTCATCCGCATCGTAAGGCAGCTGATCGTGCCGGTGCTGCCGCTGGTGCCGGTGGTGGTGCTGCTGTTTTTGGAGCCGCACATGTCCGGCATCCTGCTGACCACCGCCATCGTGGGCACCATCCTCATGCTGACCGGCTGCGGCGGTGTATTGACATGGTGCGGGGCCGCAGCGGCGGCTCTGCTGCTGAAACCGGCCCTGACGCTGGTGGAATCCATTGGCTATCTGCAGGACCGCCTGAACACATGGTCCGATGATCTGGAAGCGCTGAACGACCAGACCAAGCAGAGCTTGTACGCCATCGGCTCCGGCGGACTGAAGGGCCTTGGCCTTGGCAACAGCGTGGAAAAGCAGCTCTGGCTGCCGGAAAGCACCAACGACTTCATCTTCAGTGTGGTGTGCGAAGAATTGGGCTTCATCGGTGCGGTGCTCATCATCGTGCTGTTCATACTGCTCATAGCGCAGGGCCTGATGATCGCCTATAAGGCCGAGAACCAGTTCTGCACCATGGTGGGGATTGGCATTATGGCGCAGATCGCCTGGCAGGTGTTCTGCAACATCGCCGTGGTCACCAACACCATCCCGAATACCGGCATCAGCCTTCCGTTTTTCTCGTCCGGCGGCACCAGTCTGATCTTGCTGCTGGCAGAAATGGGCGTGATGGTGAACATTGGGCGCAACGGAGAGCGGGCGGCGCAGCAGAGGGCAGCGGCCCACGCACAGCGGCAGGCTGCAAAGGCTCAGCGTGATGCGGAGCTGAAGAACCGTACCATCAATCTGGACGATGCCCGCCGTGCGCGCAATGAACTGTAACGACTGTTTTGAGGGCGCAGGCCAGTGGGGAGCTCTCCGATGGCCTGCCCAGATGCACTAATAATAGAGGAGGAATCGTCATGCGAGTTCTGATCGCTGCCGGCGGCACTGCCGGCCATATCAACCCGGCACTTGCCATTGCAGGTGCTATCAAAAAGGCAGACCCTTCTGCCGAGATCCACTTTGCCGGCCGCAAGGAGGGCATGGAGTACCGTCTGGTAGGACAGGCGGGCTATCCCTTCCACCATATCGAGATCACCGGTTTCCAGCGCAGGCTGTCGCTGAACAACATCAAGCGCAACATCGTTACGCTGTGGAATCTGGCCCTCTCTGGCCCCAAGGCAAAGGCCATTATGAAGGAGGTCAAACCCGATCTTGTGATCGGCTGCGGCGGCTATGTGTCCGGCCCGGTGGTGCGCTGTGCCGCCAAAATGGGCATCCACACCGCCATTCATGAGCAGAACGCCTTCCCCGGCGTGACCAACAAGCTGCTGGCACCGGATGTGGATCTCGTGTTTGCCGCCGTGCCTGCTGCTGTGGAAAAGCTGGGCGCACCTGATAAGACCATCGTGGTGGGCAATCCGGTGCGCCCGGAGGTGTTCACCAAGGCAAAGGACCGCGATGCCATCCGCGCTGAGCTGGGCGCGGGCGACCGCACGGTGATCCTTTCCTTCGGCGGCAGCCTTGGCGCACGCCGCGTCAACGAGGTGGTGGCCGACCTGTGTGCATGGGAACAGCACGAGAAGAAGCCGGTGCTGCATCTCCACGCTACCGGCCAGTACGGTGTGCAGCTGTTCAAGGATCTGGAAAAGGAAAAGAACTTCGCGGAGGGCGACGGCCTTGTGGTGAAGGAATACATCAACAATATGCCGGAACTGCTGGCTGCGGCAGACCTTGTCATCAGCCGCGCCGGTGCGCTGACGCTGGCCGAGCTGGAAGCTGTTGGCCGTGCAGCCGTGCTCATCCCCAGCCCCAATGTGGCTGAGAACCACCAGTACTTCAACGCCATGGAACTGCAGAAGGCCGATGCCGCTGTGGTGATCGAGGAAAAAGATCTGACCGGCGAAAAGCTGGTGAGCACGGTGTCCGACATGCTGGCACAGCCCGGCAAGCTGGCTGAGATGGGCAAAAATGCCCGCAGCCTGTCGGTGGATGACAGCCTTGACCGTATTGCAGACGCTCTGATGAAACTGGTGCAGAAGTAAAACAAAACCTAAACCGGAAAGGAGGTGTGCGCCATGCAGCAATACCGCAATAACAGAAACAACGGCAATATCTACGACCTGCGGAAAGACCTGCAGCATACTCCGCCGCCTTCACAGCAAAAAGGATCTTCCGGCAGTGCGGACGGGCGCTATGGCTTCAACGGGGAACCGCTGAGCTTTGCGCCGGACCGCACCGCCAATGGTACGGTGCGCCGCACCCGTACCGATAACAGCATCGAGTTCCCTTCGCAGCCGCGCCGCACCGAACAGAGCGGCACCCGGCGCACCAGCGGCCAGAACCGGAACCGTACCGCGCAGCGAAGCCGCACGGCCCAGCCGGAACAGCGTGCATCCGGCACGGCCCGCAAGCCGCAGCAGCGCCGTTCACAGGGGCAGAAGCCGCGCAAGACAGCGGCTCAGGCAGCGCAGCAGCGCTACAAAAACCAGCGTCTGCGCCCGGCACAACAGCAGCCACGCGACCCGGTACAGCGGGAAAAACGCAAGAAGCGCCGCCTGACCCGCGCCGCGCTGAAACGGCGGCGGATGCTGCGGCGGCTGATGGCCTTTGTGACCCTGCTGGCCGTGATCGCCGCCGGTGTTTACCTGACCATGACCATGCTGTTTAAGATCGGCACCATTCAGGTGCAGACGGCGGACGGCACCGTGGTGCAGGAGGTGGGCGGCTATTCCAGCAGCCAGATCCTGCAGGCACTGGGTGTGCAGACCGAAGAGAACATTTTCAGCTTTGACCCCGCCGCCAAGGAAGCGGAACTGGAAAAGCAGTTCCCGCTGCTGGAATCCATCAGGGTGGTTCGGGATTACCCCAACACGGTGGTGGTGCAGGTGACCGAGGCGGTGCCTACCTATGCCATGCAAACGAAGAGCGGCTGGCTGACCCTCTCGGATCAGTTCAAGATCCTGGCCTGCGAGTCTGCCCAGCCGGAAGAACTCAAGACCCTATACGGCGGTGAGCCGGTGTCGGTGACACCCGGCGACCAGCTGACCTTTGCAGCGCAGGCAGACCCGGCGGCATCGGATGCATCCGGTTCGGCAGCAGCTTCGGCAGCGGTGCAGACGGACGACCGTCTGGATGCGCTGAATGAGCTGCAGGCAAAGCTGGAAGAGTATGGGATGCTGGACGATGTGACCCGCATGGAATTTGCGGACACCGACCAGATGGCATTTTTGTATCAGGATCGTGTCAGTGTGCTTCTGGGGACACGGAACGATCTGGATTATAAGCTGGACCGCGCACGCTATGTGCTGACCAACGCCGACGGCAAGGGTTGTGCCCCTACCGACACCGGCAGACTGGATTTCAGCCATGTCAGCGCGGGCAGCACCCGTAAAATTTACTTTGCACAGGGCCAGCCGACCCTGCCCTCCGGTTATGTTGTGCCGGAAAAGACCGTGCCGGAAGAGCCTGACACCTCCGCTGCCGAGGATACTGCGGCAGACGGTGCAGAGGATGCCGCTGCGGCCCAGCCTGCGGACGATACGGCGGCAGCTGCGGAAGAAACACCGCTGACCGACCCCGCCCGCATGACCGCAAATAACGAAGAAAACCCCATGTGACAAAATGTTTTGAGGAGCGTGTGCAGTATGAAACTGGAACAGTTACTGGAAGGCGTGCCCTTTACCCTCGCGCAGGGCAGTCTGGACACCGAGATCTCGGATATCATCTACGACAGCCGCAAGGCGGCACCGGGCCTTTTGTTCGTGTGCATCGTGGGCACCCAGCGTGACAGCCATGAGTTTGCCGCCGACTGCGCGGCAAAGGGTGTCAGCGCACTGGTCATCCAGCACGACATCGACCTTTCCGCCATGCCGGGCGTGACCGTGGTCAAGGTGGAAAGCAGCCGCTATGCCATGGCTCTGATGAGTGCGAACCTCTTCGGCAACCCGTCCCGCAAGATGACCATGATCGGTGTGACCGGCACCAAGGGCAAGACCACTACCACCCACATGATCAAGAGCGTGCTGGAAGCTGCAGGCCGCAAGGTGGGCATGATCGGCACCAACGGCATTTATTATATGGGCCGCCACAAGGATACTGCCAACACTACTCCGGAAAGCTACGAACTGCAAAAGACCTTTCGGGAATTTCTGGATGCAGGCTGCGACACCGCGCTGATGGAGGTTTCCAGCCAGGGCCTGATGATGGACCGCGTGGCCGGTGTGCACTACAATGTGGGCGTGTTCACCAACCTTTCGCCGGATCACATCGGCCCCGGCGAGCACAAGACCTTTGAGGAGTACCGCAGCTGGAAGGGCCAGCTGTTCAAGCGCTGTGATGTGGGCGTGGTGAACATTGACGATGAGAATACCGAAGCACTGTTGGAAGGCCACACCTGCCGCCTTGTCACCTATGGCCGCGCTGAGCAGGCGGACTACCGCGAGACCGGCTTTGAACTGCTGCGCACCCACGATTTCCTGGGCGTGAAGTTCCATGTGACCGGCAAGGACGAGATGGATGTGAAGGTGAATATGCCCGGTGAGTTCAGCGTGTACAACGCGCTGGCAGCTCTGGCGGTGGGCAAGGTGCTGGGCCTGCCGGATCAGGCCATCCACGACGGCCTTGGCAAGTGCGTGGTCAAGGGCCGCGTGGAGCTGGTGCCCATCAGCAAGAAGTTCACCATCCTGCTGGACTACGCCCACAACGAGGTGTCCACCGAAAGCCTGCTCACCACTCTGCGGGCCTACAAGCCCCACCGTCTGGTGGTGGTGTTCGGCTGCGGCGGCAACCGCTCCAAGCTGCGCCGCTACGGCATGGGCGAGATCTGCGCCAAGATGGCCGATTTCTCCATCCTCACCGAGGACAACAACCGCTTTGAAAAGGTAGAGGATATTATTGCGGATATCCGCGAGGGCATGAACAAGGGCAACCCGGACGCAAAGTTCGTGGAGATCCCCGACCGTCTGGATGCACTGCACTACGCAGTGGATCACGCGCAGGAGGGCGACCTGATCGCCGTCATTGGCAAGGGCCACGAGACCTACCGTGACCGCGAGGGTGTCAAGACCCCGTTCCTGGAGCGGGAGCTGCTGGAAGAGTATGCACAGCAGATCGGGCTGGAATAACAGATAAAAAATAACGCCGTGTCGAATGTTCAGACACGGCGTTATTTCTTGCGGTAATTATGCTTTCAGCTGCGGAGCCTTGTTCTCCGGCAGGAGATTGGTCATGCTCTTCAGGCTGATGCCGATGGTGGAGAGATTATGCAGCATGGCAGAGGAGGCCGGCTGCAGGATGCCCAGAGCACCCAGCGCGATGAGGGCCGAGTTGAAGGTGAGCACGAAGCGGTAGTTTGCGTGCACGCGCTTTTGCAGAGAGTTGGCGATGGCCTTGAGGGCCACCAGCTCCTCCAGACTGTCGGCTTTGATGGTCACATCGGCGATCTCGCGGGCGATGGCAGCACCGGAGTTGATGGCAATGCCAATGTCGGCAGCGGACAGGGCGGGGGAGTCGTTGATGCCGTCGCCGATCATCACCACGGTGTGGCCCTCGGCCTTGGCCTGCTGGACGAAGTTTGCCTTGTCCTCGGGCAGCACCTCGGCAAAGAAGTGGTCCACGCCCACCTGCTTTGCAATGGCGGCAGCGGTGCGTTCGCTGTCGCCGGTCATCATGACGGTGTTCCGGATGCCCAGCGCACGCAGTCCGTTCAGCACAGCGGCGGCTTCCGGGCGCAGCGGGTCGGAAATGCAGATCACGCCCACCAGCTGCCCGCTGGCAGCCATGTACAGGTGCGAATACGCGGGCTTGAGGGCATCGAACTTCTGCTGCTCGGCTGTGGGGATGGTGCACTTTTCATCCTCAAAGACGAAGTGGTGGCTGCCGATGACCACCCGTTCGCCGCCCACGCGGCTTGCAATGCCGTGGGCCACGATGTATTCCACCTCGGAGTGCATCTCCTCATGGGAAATGCCGCGCTCCTTGGCGGCACGCACCACGGCGTTGGCCATGGAATGGGGGAAGTGCTCTTCCAGACAGGCGGCCAGCTGCAGAACTTCGCGCTCGTTACAGCCGGAGAAGGGCACGACATCCACTACCTGCGGGGTGGCACGGGTGAGGGTGCCGGTCTTGTCGAACACGATAGTGTCTGCCTTGGACAGGGCTTCCAGATACTTGCCGCCCTTGACGGTGATGTGGTAGCTGCCGCACTCACGCATGGCAGAAAGCACGGCCAGCGGCATGGAGAGCTTGAGCGCGCAGGAGAAATCCACCATCAGGCAGGAGATGGCGCGGGTGGCGTTGCGGGTGAGCAGATAGGTGACCACCGTTGCGCCCAGACACCAGGGCACCAGCTTGTCGGCCAGCACCAGCGCACGGTTCTCGGTGCTGGACTTGAGCTTTTCGGATTCCTCGATCATGGCCACGATCTTATCGTAGCGGTTGGAACCGCCCTCGGCCTTGGCGATAAAGACACACTCGCCCTCCTCCACAACGGTGCCGGCATAGAGGGTGGACCCCTCTGTCTTGCGCACCGGCATGGACTCGCCGGTCAAAGCAGCCTGATTCACCATGGCTTCGCCTTCCAGCACGGTGCCGTCCAGCGGGATCATGTTGCCGCTGCGCACGACCACCTCATCGCCGGAGCGTACTTTGGTCAGAGGCACCAGCACTTCGGTGCCTTGGCTGCGCACCCACACCTTGTCCACGTTCAGGGCCATGCTGCGGGCCAGATCGTCCAGACTCTTCTTGCGGGTCCACTCTTCCAGCAGAGAACCGAGGTTCAGCAGGAACATCACGGAGCCTGCGGTGGCAAAGTCGCTGCGCAGCAGCGAGACGCCGATGGACAAAGCATCCAGCACCTCCACTTCCAGCCTGCGGCTCAGCACGCAGCGCACACCCTTCCAGAGAAAGTGGATGGAGCGGAAGGCGGTGTAGGCAGCGTCAAGGGGTGCGGGCAGGAACAGCTTGCGCAGGCAGCGGCCTGCCACCAGATCGAACATTTTATCCTGATATTCCCGGTTCAGCCTGCGGCTGTCGGCGGAGGTGACCAGAGCGTCATACTCGGCCACATCGAACTTGTAGCCTGCCAGAATGGCAATGGCGGCGGTGCGCTTGCCGGTATAGGTAATGACCACATCGCCGGTGCGCTCGTAAACGGCGGCATGGACGATGGCATCTTTGTGGTTCAGATATGCTTCCAGCACATCGGCACGGTGCAAAGTCATGCGGACGTTTTCCACATGCACACGCATCCGGCCTTTGCCTTCATGCAGAATGGTACATTTCATATATCAAATATCCTTCTCTATCTTTTTGCCGCAGCGTCAGGCTGCTATACCCTGCACGCCTGCGGCCCCACTCTCACAAAAAAGAGCCGCCCGAAGGCGGCTCGAAAGCCACGTTGGGGCTTTCAGTGCTTTACGAACCGAAAATTACTCAGCGGTCTCTTCGGTGGTCTCCTCGGCGGCATCCTCGATCACAGCAGCCTCGGCTTCAACAGCACGAGCCTCGTTGATGGCCTTTGCATCGGCCAGAATGTCACCGGCCTGCTCCTGAACCTTGCTGACGGTCTCCATGGTGGAGTCCTTCATGCGCAGCACAGCAGCGGTGGTCTGGGTGTAGACCTTCTTGGCATCCTTGCTGGACAGCAGCTTGAAACCGGCAGAGCCGAACAGAGTGCCGGCGGCGAACAGTGCGATCTTCTTGATATCCATAGTAACTTCCCTACCTTTTCTATTTCCTGTCAGAGGCCCTCGCAGGACCTGTAAGATGAATATACCGGCCCAAAAGCCGGAGAACAGGGTGGACATTTCCCTTCTGTCGAGCCTATTGTAGCACAGAATTTTCCATTTTCAAGGTTTTCCTTGAATGTTAATACATGTAAACTTTTTACGATGTGTAGTTAGAAAAAGCTATCTCTAACGCGTTTTTTAAGACAAACTACCGTTTGTAAATGGAAACTAACCGGCAGATGGGACGAGAAAGAATTTCCAGCTTGTAAAAAATCCTGGTTTGGAAATGCAGGTTGCCGCCACGGCCCTTCTCTGTGAAAAAGCAACCCGGAAAAATCCGCAGACTTTTCCGGGTTGCTAAAATAAAAATCGTTTTCCGCTGAAGATGCCAAGAGCGACGCGGCGGGCATTTTAAACCGTTTTGCTTTACAGGATGCGCACCCGGATCACGGCGGGGATGGCAGCCAGCTTTTCGGCCAGCTTCTTGTCCACAGCACCGGTAGCATCCAGCATGGTGTAGGCCATGTTCTTTTTGCTCTTGTTCACCATGTTCTCGATGTTCAGGCCGGCTTCGGTGGTCAGGGCGGTGATCTGGCTGATCATGCCCGGCTCGTTTTTGTGGATGATGCAGATGCGCTTGCCGCCGGCTCTGGGCTGGTTGACCTCCGGCATGTTCACCGAGTGGATAATGTTGCCGTTCTTCAGGTAGTCGCTCAGCTCTTTTGCAGCCATCACGGCGCAGTTGTCCTCGGCTTCCGGGGTGGAAGCGCCCAGATGGGGGGTGCACACGATGCCGGGCTTGCCCAGAATGGCCTCAGACGGGAAGTCGGTCATGTAGCCGGACACCTTGCCGGTCTCCATGGCTTCCAGCAGGGCTTCGGTGTTCACCAGCTCACCGCGGGCATAGTTCAGGATCTTCACGCCGTCCTTGCACAGGGCAAGGGTCTGGGCGTTGATGGTGTCCCTAGTGGTGGGCAGGTAGGGCACATGGATGGTGATGTAGTCGCACAGGGGCAGCATGTCGTTCAGGTTCACGCAGTGGTGTACCTGACTGCTCAGGTTCCAGGCGGCATCAATGGAGATGTAGGGGTCGTAGCCGTAGACCTCCATGCCCAGCTCAATGGCGCAGTTGGCCACGCGGGAGCCGATGGCACCCAGACCGATGACACCCAGCGTCTTGCCCTTGATCTCGTTGCCCACGAACTGCTTCTTGCCCTTTTCCACGGTCTTTGCCATGGCGGGGTCGCCGGTCAGGCCCTGACACCACTGGGCAGCAACAGCCACATTGCGGCTGCCGGCGATCAGCATGCCGATCACCAGCTCGGCCACAGCGTTGGCGTTGGCACCGGGGGTGTTGAACACCACGATGCCCTGCTCACTGCAGCGCTCCAGCGGGATGTTGTTCACGCCGGCACCGGCGCGGGCGATGGCCAGCAGATTGTCGTTGAAGGCGGTATTCAGCATGTCGGCGCTGCGCACAAGGATGCCGTCCGGAGTATCGGTGTCCACAGCCACGTCAAACTGCTTGTTGTTCAGCTTTGCCAGACCCACCGGGCTGATGGCGTTCAAAGTTTTGATGGTGTACATATATAAAAACCTTTCTATGTGTTCTGTAATTGATGAGCGTGCTTGCCCTCTCAGGCCGCTTTGCGTCCAGCTCTCCCGAAGGGTGAGCTTAGAAAGCGGGTTCGATCAAGTTGTCCTTCTGATAAAAAGCTCCCCCCTCGGGGGAGCTGCCGAACGAAGTGAGGCTGAGAGGGTTTTATGCATTCTCTTTGCGGAACTTCTCCATGAAGTCCACCAGCTTGTCCACACCCTCGGCGGGCATTGCGTTGTAAATGGAAGCGCGCATACCGCCTACCAGACGGTGGCCCTTCAGGTTCACGAAGCCTGCTTCTGCAGCTTCGGCGCAGAACTTCTTGTCCAGATCTGCATTGGGGCTGGTGAAGGTGACGTTCATGGTGCTGCGGTAGCGGTGCTCCACAGGATTCGTGAAGAAGCCCTGACCGTCCAGATAGTCGTACAGCACTTTGGCCTTGGCTTCGTTGATCTTCTGCATGTTGGCAAGACCGCCGATGTCGTTTTCCAGATACTTGAGCACCAGACCGGTCATATAGATGCACCAGCAGGGGGGCGTGTTGTACATGCTGTCCTTGCCCAGCAGGGTGGTGTAGTTCATCATGGTGGGCACATTGTCGGCGGCATGGCCCAGCAGGTCGTCGCGGACGATGGCAATTGCCATGCCGGCGGGAGCTACATTCTTCTGCACGCCGAAGTAGATGCAGCCGTACTTGGTCACGTCCACGGGCTTGGAGAGGATCATGGAGCTCATGTCGGCTACCAGAGGCACACCCTCCACCTGCGGCACCTCGACAAACTGAGTGCCGAAGATGGTGTTGTTCTGGCAGATGTGGATGTAGCTGGCATCCTTATCATAGTTGATGGCGTTCACGTCCGGGATGTAGGTGAAGTTCTTATCCTTGCTGGAAGCAACGATGTTCACCTCGCCGAACTTGGCGGCTTCCTTGGCGGCAAGGTTCGAGAAATTGCCGGTGACAAGGTAATCTGCTTTGCCGGTGGTCATGAAATTCAGCGGGACCATGGCAAACTGCTGGGTGGCACCGCCCTGAAAGAAACCGACCTTGTAGTTGTCGGGAATGTTCATTACCCGGCGCAGGGTGGCCTCGGTGTCCTTGATGATGGCATCGAACCACTTGCTGCGGTGGCTCATCTCCATCACGCTCTGACCGCTGTCGCCATACTCGAGCAGCTCTGCCTGTGCCTGCTTGAGCACCTTCTCGGGCAGCATGCTGGGGCCTGCGCTGAAGTTGTAAACTCGTGCCATAATGAACTCTCCCTTTCCTGTATCGCACAGCACCGCGGTTTTCTGCGGTGCGTTCTGTTGATTGCTGTAGCCGTAGTATACCGGTTTTGCAGGGATGAAAACAAGAGCATCTTTGCACAAAGATACGGCGCAAAAGCCCCTGTGCGGGCACAAAGCACACAAATGTCCTTGATAGAAAAACAAAAACAAAGACAAATGTAAAATAGAGCTGAAAAAGCCTGATTTCATCGGCCTTTCCGGCTCTTGCGCTTTGGCACAGAAATTGGTATAATAATAAAACAAAGACAAACGTAAAAACAAAAAAGATGCCAAAAGGAGGGAAAACAGCAGGATGTACGGCATCCCGGACAGTGTAAAGCCGCTCTCGGCGGCAGAGGAGCAGGTCATGCTTGCCGTGTGGGCCTGCCGTGCGCCCGTCACCCGGCGGGACATCGACGCAAAGCTGCGCGCAAAGGGCTGGGCACCGGCGACCGTTCTGAACTTTCTCTACCGGCTGGAAGAAAAGGGCTGGGTGAAAAGCGGCAAGGATGGCAACCGCAATACCTACACTCCGGCCATCACCCAGCGCGCCTACAACGTGTGGAGTATGCGGGAACGACTGGATACCCTTTTTGGAAATGATCTGGCCGCGGCGGTGCGCGCGCTGGTCAGCGAGAGCGGCTGCGGCCAGAGCGAGCTGGAACAGGCCATGAAGGTGCTGGAGGAAAAGCATCTGGAAGCGGAAGAATATGATCTGTATGACCCTTATGGGTAAAAAGGAGAGCGGAAGATGGATTGCAAACTGCGTGCCAAAAACTGCGGCGGTTGCCCGATGCTGGGCATGGACTACGCCGCACAGCTGAAGCAGAAAGAAGAGACCGTGAAAAAGCTGCTGGGCAGATTCGGCCCGGTGGAGCACATCCGGGGCATGAAAATGCCGTACCACTATCGGAACAAGGTGATCTCCACCTTTACCACCGGCTGGGGTGGAAAACTTACCTCCGGCATCTACGCGGCAAACAGCCACAAGGTGCTGCCGGTGGAAAGCTGCC
>ERZ773188.3277-NODE-3277-length-13960-cov-7.978713_pt1 | contig 13960 bp, 13 predicted proteins | sample MGYA00581011_ERZ773188 | MGnify/ENA primary metagenome ERZ773188 (study PRJEB29015, sample SAMEA2737798) | human gut metagenome | biome: human gut; feature: human-associated habitat; material: faeces | place: China | collected 2012 ...
TCGACTGACCTTTCTTTTTTACCCAACAATATCTTTAATTAAGGGAAACGGGAAAGGGATATCCCGATATTTCGCTGCTTGCGGGAAACACGGTGGATAATACGAATATTTCGGCAAATATGCTGCGTATAAGCTTTTATGTATGCCCTATCTGCGGCAACATATTTTGGTCGGTCGGTCAGGGCACGGCAATATGCCATGGTATAACGCTTACACCGCTTGAAGCAGAAGAAGACCTAAACGGTCATTTGCCGAGCATTCAAACAGCAGAGGACGAATATTATGTTTCGGTACAACACGAAATGAAAAAGGAACATTATATTTCTTTTATTGCCGCGGTTTCAAGCGACCGTGTTCAGCTTGTAAAGCTTTATCCCGAAGGGGCGCTGCTGCAAGATTTAAAAAAAGCGATGTTAAATACATTTATTATTATTGTAACCGAGGAGGGCTTTTTAGATTTAAGCTTTAACAGAATAAACGCAAAGCTTAAAGTGAATTTTGCCTGTACGGTTCAGTATTTTTTATTTTGCAGGGCGATTTCGGTGTTATAAATTGCCTGAACCGCCGCTTTATCGGAATTTATAACTATATATGTGTATATTGCGTCAAAAATGGTAAGCTGAGCGATTCTTGAGCTCATTCCGAGTATAGAGTGCTTTGTTTCCTCGGATTTTGTGAACAGCGCTATATCCGACGCCTCAACTATCGGGGAAGCCGCGTGGTTGGTCACGCATATTGTGGCGGCGTTGCCGATTTTCGAAAGCTTTAACGCTTCTACAATATCCTTTGAGGAGCCGGAGTGAGATATGCCTATTGCAACGCTTTGCCTGTCCAAATGCGAGGCGATTATCGCCTGCATATGGTTATCGGTGCAGCTTTGCGCGTCCAGCCCCAGCCGCAGAAATTTATGCGCCGCGTCCATAGCTATTGCCGCAGAGTTTCCAAGCCCGAAAACGGCTATTCGGCGGGCGTTCATTATCAGCTTTGCCGCGTTTTCAAGCGCGGCTTCGTCAAGCACGCCTTCGGTGCTTTCAAGCGAAACGGAAATATCCGCAATACGCTTTTTGAAAATTTCAAAGCAGCTGTCTGTTCTTTTTATTTCACTGCTTATGGCAGATGTTGCGCCAAGCTCACCGGCAATACCTATTTTAAGCGCCTGAAAGCCGTAAAACCCCAAGCGGCGCGAAAAGCGCACCACTGTGGCGTCGCCGCAGCCGCAGATCTTCGCAAGCTCGGTTACCGAGCAATCGGTAATGTTTCGGCTGTTTTCAAGAATATAATCGGCTATTTTTTTCTCGGCTCTGCCCATTTCGGGGTAGAGCTTTCTTATTTTGTGTACGGTGGATTCCATTATTCGCTCCAAAATGAAAATATTTTTCATTATTATACCATTATTTTGAAAAACAGTCAATAAAATAAAAATAAATTTCATTTAAAGTATTGTATACCCGCTTTTTCTCTGATATTATGAGAATAAGAATTTTATAAGGAGAAAAATGAAATGCAATATCAGATGAACGAATTTTTATTTGCAATGATATTAACCGAGCTTGAGGACGCGGTGGGCAAGGAAAACTGTTCTACCCGCGCGATAGACAGGGTTACCCACAGTGTAGACTACTACTGGCTTTCCCGTATGTGGGCGGACCGCGGCTGCCGTATGCCGGAGGCCGACATAATCGTATGCCCCAAAGACGCCGAAGAGGTTTCAAAGGTAGTTAAAATTGCCAATTACTATAAGCTCCCCGTTACCACATGGGGCGCGGGCGGCGGCACGCAGGGCGGCGCTATACCGGTTTGCGGCGGAATACTGCTTGATACAAAGCGTATGAACAAAATTTACGAGGTAAACACCGAGGGTATGTACATAGAGTGCGGCACGGGCGCTATATATAAGCATATCGAGTGGGCGGCAAACGAGGTAGGCAAGGCAACGATGCACTATCCCTCAAGCCTTACCTGCTCAACCGTGGGCGGCTTTTTGGCGCACCGCGGCATAGGCGTTTGCTCCACCAAATACGGCAAAATTGACGATATGGTGCTGCAAATGGAGGTTGTGCTGCCGAACGGAGATATAATCAATACATCGTCCGCACCGAAGCACGCCGCAGGACCTGATTTAAACCAGATATTCATAGGCTCCGAGGGTACTCTCGGCATTATTACAAAGGCTCAGATCAGAATTTTCGACCAGCCCGAGGAGCGCCGTTTCCGCGGCTTCCTGTTCCAGGATATGACGGGCGCTTTCAAGGCATCTCGCGAGCTGTTGCAGAAGTTCAAGCCCTCTGTTATGCGCCTTTACGACGAGGCGGAGACCGCTTCGCTTATAAAGAAAATAGTAGGCGTTGAAAGAAAGGGCGCGTTTATGAACGTTGCTTACGAGGGCGACCGCGAAATGGTAGAGGTTGAGGAGAAGATACTGCTTAAAACCTTTGCAAAATACGGTGCTGAGGATATGGGAAGCGACTACGGCAAAAAGTGGTGGGACGAAAAAATCACCTTCTTCTACCCCGGCTATATGATGGATATTCCGCAGATGTTCGGCACAATGGATACCATTGCTCCCTACGGAAAGATTGAGGAAATCTACTGGGCAATGAAAGAAGCCATTGAAAAGAACTTCCCGCAGGCGAAGTTTATAGCCCACTTCTCGCACTGGTACGAGTGGGGCGCAATGGTTTACGACCGCTTTATTATTGACGGCAAGGACGTACCGCAAGACCCGGTTGAGGCACTCCGTCTTCATCAGGCAGTCTGGACCTGCGGCGTCAGGACAGCATTAGCCCACGGCGGCGTTGTAAACGACCACCACGGCGTGGGCATTAAGCTCGGCAGACTTATGAAAGAGCAGTACGGTCCCGCGATGCAGGTGTTTGAGGGTCTTAAAAAATCACTTGACCCGAACGGCATTATGAATCCGTTTAAGTTAGGTCTTTAATAGGGGGAAATAAAAATGAATTTATCTGATAAAGCTAAACAGCATGTTGATTCCTGCCGCTTTTGCTGGATGTGCCACCATATCTGCCCGATAGGCAACGCAACAGGCCACGAAAGAAGCACTGCCCGCGCCCGCGCGCTCGGTATTTCGCTTGTAAACCGTAATGCTATTGAGCTTTCGGAAATAATGGATAATATTTACGAGTGCTGCACCTGCGGCGGCTGCGTAAACGTTTGCGTTACGGGCTGGGACCCGGTTATGTTCACAAAGGAAACAAGGCTTAAGGCGGCGCTTGAGGGCGCACTGCCCGAGTACATAAACAAGCTCGTGGATAACTGCCTTGAAACGGGCAACGCCTACGGCGAAACCGAAATTTCAGCCGAGCTTAAAAAGGCAATAGAGTCTCACTCTGCAAAGACCGATACGCTCCTTTATTTGGGCGTGGACGCACGTTATAAAGTATCTTGTCAGGCGGTCAAGGCAATAAAGGTACTCGAAAAGGCGGGAGCCGAGTTTACCGTGCTTTGCGACGAGCCTGCAAGCGGCTCACAGCTTGATTTCCTTATAAGCGCGGCTGACGAAACCAAAAAACAGATGGAATCTGCGGCAAAGGTATTCGGTGATTATAAAACGGTAGTGCTTTACGACCCGAACGACGCTAAAACCGTAAAACAGCTTTATAAGGAATACGGCATAGAAGTAAAGGCAGACGCCGTTACATATACCTCGTTTGTCGCCATGCTTTTGAAGGACGGCAAATTAAAGGCACACAATACCGGCAAGACGGTCGTTTTCCAGGACCCGTATCAGCTTTCCCGCGACCTTGAGGAAACCGAGGAACCGCGCGAGATAATAAAGGCATATGCCACCTTGCACGAAATGCTTTTAAACCGCCGCGAAACCGTTTGGGCGGGAAATATTTTAATGGCGGAGTATCTGCCCGAGGTTATAAAAGAGGTTGCCTCGCGCAGACTTTACAATGTTGAAAGCATACACGAAACCGCGGTTGTAACCGCCAGTGTTTCGGAATATGCGGCGCTTAAATCCGTAAAACAGGATAAAATAACTGTTCTTTCAATCGAAGACTTGATTTTGGGCTAAAGAGGTAATAAAATTATGTTAGTTACTTTACAGGAAATAATAGGAATGGCGGAAAAGGGTAATTACTGTATACCGGCTTTTAACGTATACAATACCGAGACCGTTATGGGCGTGTTCGATGCTGCGGAAGAAGCCAAAGCTCCTGTTATAATGCAGGTTTATCCCCGCCTTTTCAATGAATATGTGGGCTATTATTTAGCCCCTGCAATCTTGGCTGCGGCTAAAAAGGCAACCGTACCGGTTTGCTTCCACCTTGACCACGGACCGAGCGAATCGGAAGTTATGAAAGCGTTAAGACTGGGCGCTACGGGCATTATGCTTGACGGCTCTACACACCCGTTTGAAGAAAACGTTGCGCTCACAAAGCACATTGTTGAAAGCTGCAAGGCGGTAGGCGTAGGCGTTGAGGGCGAGCTCGGTCATATAGGCAGCGTTAACGATGACGCTATGGACGAATTTACAAGCCCCGAACAGGCGGTGGAATTCGTAAAACAGGTAGACGTTACCTGCCTTGCGGTGCTTGTGGGCAACGCTCACGGTCATTACAAAAAGCCCCCGAAGCTTGATATTGAAAGAATAGCGGCAATAAGAAAAGCAACGGGCGGTATTCCGCTTGTTCTGCACGGCGGCTCGGGCATACCGGACGACCAGGTTAAGGCAGCAATAAACGCGGGTATCCGCAAAATGAATATCGGAACAGATGTATGCTGCGCCTTTGCGGACGGCACGCTTGAAAGCCTTAACGACCCTAACAGAAGCCTTGCGGTTGATATGTTTATGAAAAAGCCGATTGAAAGCGTAAAGAAATTGGCGCTTTCAAAAATAGCCCTTACGGGTGCAGGCGGAAAGGCAAGATAAAATGAACAAAGCAGTAGGTATCGGCGCGTGCGTTATGGATACGCTGATAAACGTGCCGAATTACCCCAAAGAGGATACAAAAATGCGCGCCGAGTCATCAAAGCAGGCAGGCGGCGGCCCCGTGGCTACGGGACTTGTCGCCGCGGCAAAATTAGGCGCAGAAGCCGAATATATCGGCGTTTTGTCCGACGACGCGGGCGGCGGCTTTTTAATAAAGGATTTTAAGAAATACGGCGTTAAAACCGATAATATCGAAGTGCTTTCGGGCTACCGCTCCTTTACCTCGGTTATATGGCTTTCGGCTAAAGCGTCAAGCCGCACCTGCGTGTTTGATAAGGGCAATTTGCCGCCCTTGAAGCTTAATGACGAGCAGAAAAAAGCTATAATCGGCGCCGACCTGCTTATGATAGACGGCAACGAAATGTCGGGCGCGTTGGAGGCTGTAAAAATCGCACGTGAAAACGGTACAAAGGTCCTTTACGATGCGGGCGGGCTTTACGATAACGTGGAAAGTCTTTTGCCGTATGCCGATATACTTATCCCGTCCGAGGAATTCGCTCTCGGCATTACGGGCGAGAAAAAAGCGGAAAACGCCGCTAAAAGGCTATATGAGAAATATAACCCCGACGTTGTTGTTGTAACTCAGGGTAAAAACGGCGGCACGCTTTATGACGGAACGCGCCTTACCGCTTACCCGGCATTTTCCGTAAAGGCAGCAGACACAAACGGTGCGGGGGATGTTTTCCACGGCGCGTTTGCCGCGGGTTATTTAAAGGGCTACGATTTTCTTAAATGCTGCTATTTCGCAAGCGGAGTATCGGCTGTTAAATGCACGGGAGTAGGCGCGAGAGAAAGCGTACCCGATTTTGAAACGGTAAAAAAATTTTTGGAGGAGAACGGTTATGAACTTTAAAAAAACATACAAGCCGAAAAACGGCTATACGCCCATAAGCAAAATAGGCGAATGTTCTTTAAAAATGCTTGAATTCGGTATGATAGAACTTGACGGCGGCAATTTTTTGGAATATTATACAGATGATAAGGAAACCGCTTTTATAATGCTTGAGGGTCACTGCGATGTTGAAACGGACGGCAAAAAGTGGGAAAACATAGGCAACCGCAGCACTGTTTTTGAAAACAGAAAAGCCGAGAGCTTTTATATGCCGCGTGAGCAAAGGCTTACAATTACCGCAAGGGATCACATTAAAATTGCGGTCTGCGCCTCTTTAATAGACGAAAAGACCGAGCCGCAGGTACTGCGTGAGGATCACGTTGTGTTAAAGCTGTTGGGAGATGTGCCTTATCAGCGCGAAACCAGCTTTATTATAGACCAAAACTCAAATGCCAAGCACTTGACCGTGGGCGAGGCTTACGTTACCGAAGGCAACTGGGCGGGATTCCCGCCCCACAAGCACGACGTGGACAATATGCCGAAGGAGTGCATAGCAGAGGAAATTTATTACTTCCTGTTTGACCCCAAGCAGGGCTTTGCGGTACAGTGCCTTTACACGGCGGATGGCAGTATAGACGAGGCTTACCGCGTTAAAAACGACGAATTGGTTGAATTCCCCTACGGCTACCATACCACCGTTGCAACGCCGGGGTATCAGACCTATTTCCTGTGGCTTATGGCGGGCGACCACCAGGGCTTTAACAGAAGCTCAGACCCCGACCACGAGTGGATAGAAAAGAAATAATACATAGGGGCTGTTATTGCAGCCCCTTTTATGCTATTATATTTTAAAAAATAAAAATTAAGGATTTTTAAAATGCAGGTATTTACAGCCACACTTAACCAAATGCTGGTGCTGTTCATTTTTATGGCGCTGGGTTTTTTCTTAAATAAAAAACGGCTTTTGCCGCTTGACGATTCGGTAGTGCTTTCAAAGCTTGAAACCTACGCCTTTGTGCCCTGCCTTGTTTTTTCGGTATTTTATAAATACTGCACGGTGGAAAATTTCAAACAAAAATGGACATATATGCTTTACGGTGCGGCTGTTATGGCGGTATCTCTGCCGATAGGCATTGTTTTGGCAAAATTCTTTGCAAAGGATGGCTACCTTAAAAAAATATATACATATTCCTTTGCCGTTGCCAATTTCAGCTTTATGGGCAACGCCGTGGTGCTGGGCGTTTTCGGCGAAAAGGTGCTTTTCGATTATATGATATTTACCCTGCCGCTTAACCTTTATGTTTATTCTATCGGTACGGCTTCCTTAATTCCGACCGAAAAGGGCGGTAAGCTCAGCGTTAAAACCTTTGTGAATCCCATTTTTATCGCGCTTATTTTGGGCGCTGTGTGCGGTCTTTTATCCGTTCCGCTGCCAAAGTTTATAACAACGGCAATATCAAGCGCGGGGGCGTGTATGTCGCCCCTTGCAATGCTGCTTACGGGCTTTGTTATAGGGGAGTACAGCCTTAAAACCCTTGCAAGCGATAAAAAGGTTTACTTAGCCTCTGTTATAAGGCTCATAATATTGCCGTCCGCTTTTATGGCGGTGCTGTTGCTGCTTAAAACCGATAAGGATATAATAAGGGTTGCCCTTTGCGCTACTGCTATGCCGCTCGGTCTTAACACGGTGATGTTTCCTGCGGCATACGGCGGCGATACAACGCCGGGCGCGGGAATGGCGCTTGTTTCTCACTTGATTTCGGTTATTACAATACCTGTAATGTTTTCAATTTTTATTTAGGAGGTAAGTATTTTGAAATACCTACTCGGCATAGATTTCGGCGGCGGAGCGTCAAAAGCAACGCTTATAGATGAAATGGGCAATATAACTGCCGAAAGCACGGCGGAATACCCCACCCTTTACCCCGAACAGGGCGCGTGCGAGCAGTCGCCCGACGACTGGATAGCGGCGCTTTGCAAAAACACCTCAGAGCTTTTAGAAAAATCGGGGATAAACCCCGCAGATATACTCTGCATAGCGGCAGACTCCGCTACACATACATTTTTACCCTGCGATAATAATTTTGCGCCGCTTATGAACGCGGTTCACTGGACGGACACGCGCTCACGCACCGAGGCTAATGCCTTAAAGAGCGAAAAGGGCGACGAAATATTTAAAAAGACGTTCCATAAGCCCGACACTATATGGACCTTGCCGCAGCTTTTGTGGCTTAAAAACAGCCGCCCCGAGGTATTTTCAAAAATCGGGCATATCTTTTTTGAAAAGGACTACATACGCTACTTTTTAACGGGCGTGTTCTGCACTGATTATATTGAGGCGCAGGGCAGTATGCTTTATGACTGCGTTTCTCAAAAATGGTCAGACGAGCTGTGCGCCCTCTGCGGAATTGATATTTCGGTTTTGCCGCCTATTGTGGCGCCCACCGATGTTATAGGAAAAATACAGGAAAGCGCCGCCAAAAAAACGGGTCTTAAGGCGGGTACGCCCGTTATTTGCGGCACAACCGACACCTGTATGGAGGTTTTCGCTTCGGGTGCTACCCAAAAAGGGGATATTACCGTTAAGCTTGCAACGGCGGGGCGCATTTGCGTTATTACCGATAAGCCCTACCCCGACCGCGACCTTGTAAACTATTCGCATATAGCAAAAGGGCTTTGGTACCCCGGCACGGCGACTAAGGCGTGCGCCGCCTCTTACCGCTGGTACAGAGATACCTTCGGCGGGGATTATAAGGAGTTGGACGCTGCCGCCGCAAAAATACCGATAGGCTGCGAGGGTATGATATACCACCCATACCTTAACGGTGAATTAACACCCTATGCCGACCCTATGCTCTGCGGCAGCTTTACGGGTATCCGCGCAACCCATACAAGGGCGCACTTTACCCGCGCGGTGCTTGAGGGCGTGTGCTATTCGCTGCTTGATTCAAAGGCGGTGCTTGATAAGTTAGGCATTGAATACGGCTCTGCTGCCGCGGCGATAGGCGGCGGCACAAAGGGCGAGCTTTGGCGGCAGATGACGGCGGACGTCTTGGGAATAACCCTTAAAACAGCCGAGAGCAGTGACTCATCTTTAGGCTCTGCAATGCTTGCAGGCATTGCCGCGGGCGTGTTTAAGAACCCTTTAGACGCTGTGGCAAAGTGTGTTAAGCCGAAATCCGTAACCGTGCCGAACCCCGAAAATACCGAAAAATACCGCAAGGTATTCTTAGAATATAAAAAGATACACGATGCGCTTGCTCCGATATACGACGCGAGGTAGAAAATGAAAATTGTTGTTTGTGTAAAGCAGTCTGCCGACGGCGAAATAAACCCGTTTGACGCAAGCGCTTACGAAACCGCGCTCGGCATAGACGGGGCGGAAATTACGCTTTTGAGTATGGGTCCCGAAAAGACCGTGCAGTTTCTTGAAAGCTTAACGAGACTCGGCGCTAAAAACGCCGTGCTTTTGTGCGACCGCGCCTTTGCTGGAGCGGATACTCTTGCAACATCATATGCGCTTTCCCTTGCGATAAAAAGGCTCTGCCCCGATTTTGTTTTCTGCGGCAGGCAATCGGTAGACGGCGATACGGGGCAGGTGGGTCCCTCACTTGCGGTAAGGCTGGGATTTTCGCTTGTAACAAACGTTATGTCGCTTAAAAATACGGAAAACGGGCTTTCTTATACCGACCGCTCAGGGAACGGCGGCAATATATCCGCGCCTGCGGTTATAACGCTTGAAAAAAGCCGAAAACTGCGGCTGCCCAGCATTCGCTCTAAGGTGAAACCCGTTGAAATTTTCTCGGCGGGCGATATTAACGCCGATATTTCGCTTTGCGGGCTTAAAGGCTCGCCTACGCGCGTTTTAAAAACCTTTGAAAACGATTCCGACCGCCGAAGCTGCACATTTATATCGCCCGATAAGCTGATGTGGGCGATAGAGGAGGGGCTTAAAAAGGGCAGACAGAAAATAAAGCCCGCTGAGAGCGCAAACAAGCTTAAAAATGTGTGGTGCGTTGGCTCCTCACCCATAGAATTTGCAAAAACGGTAGGGGAAAATATAACCGTAATTGACCCCGATACCCCCGAAAAAACGGCGGAAAAGATCGGTTCAGGTCACCCCGACGCGGTTTTGTGGGGGAGCGATATTAAATCAAAGGCTTTAGCGCCGCAGGTTGCCGCCCTTTTAAACACGGGGCTTTGCGCCGACTGCACCGCGCTTGAAACCGACGGCGAAACGCTTTATATGTACCGCCCCGCGTGTTCGGGCAATATAATTGCAAAAATAAGGTGCGAAACAAAGCCGCCTATGGCGACCGTGCGCACCGCAGAGGAAGAGCAGAAAAAAATTATTATAGGCATAGGCTACGGCGCGCGGGAGCATATAGCGGAGTTACGGGCATTTGCAGAAAAAATAAACGCGGGTATAGCCGCAACGCGCAAAATGACAGACGGCGATTATCTGCCCTATGAATTTCAGGTGGGGCTTACGGGCAAAACGGTAAACCCCGATGTATATATCGCGGTGGGTATTTCGGGCGCGGTACACCATATTGCAGGAATAAAGCAATCGGGAACGGTAATCGCAATAAACACGGATAAGGACGCACCGATATTCAAATACGCCGATTACGGAATTACAGCCGATGCAGGTGATAATATATTTAACTTTCAATAATAGTAACTGTGAGAAAGGGCAGCTGATACCTAAAAATATAACCTGAATTTTACATAATTGCCTTCTTAAATTTAACAATTGAATGGTATTATTTAAAAGTAAGATTTTATAAGTTAGGAAGTTAAAGTTTAATGGCAATTAAAACAAAGGTTGATATAAATGCCCGAAGCAATACGGAATTAAGAAGGTTTATAAAATTCAATACCAGCACGGTAAAATATATTGCAACCGACCTTGACGGTACGCTGCTTTCAAGCGATACGAATATATCAAAGGAAAATCTTGAAGCGATTGAAAGGCTTTCAAAAAAACAGATAGGCACAATACTGTTGACGGGAAGAACACTGTATGAAGTCCCTGAAAAGCTGCGCAATGCAGGCGGTGTAAAATATATTGTTTTTTCCGACGGTGCAGGCATATGGAGCAGGGAAAATGGCATTATTAAATACGAATATTTTCCTGCCGATACCGCAAGAGAAATATTTAATTTATTGTCTCTATGTGAAACGTTTATTGAGGTGTACTCGGGCGGAAAACCGCTGGTTGAAAGTAAAAAGCTTAACCCCGAGCAGGTTAATTATTATCATATTGACAGCAATTTTATACCCGAAATATTTAAAAGTCGGTGCGCGGTAGAGTCGCTCGCCACCCTTTTTGACGATAAATCGCATAAAACAGAATTATTTGATGTTTTCTTTAAATATGAAACAGAAAGAGCGGAATGTGAAAAAAGGCTCAAAGCTGTTTTCGGGGGAATATCTGTCACATCGTCAATGACTAATAATTTGGAAATTTGCCCGCCCGGGGTTAATAAGGGGGCAACGCTCACGCAGTTCTGCGGGGAACTGGGGATTGATATAAGAAATGTTGCGGTAGCGGGCGACAGTCCGAATGATATATCCGCATTTAAAACGCAGGCTAAGAAATATGCGGTATCAAACGCCTGCTGTGAGGTTAAGAATTTGGCGGATAAGGTTATTTGCTCCAATGATGAAAATATTATGTGCTATTTTGAAAAGGAATTTGCCTGAACATTGCTTGCCGACAAAAATAAACGACGGTATAGCCGCAACGCGCAAAATGACAGACGGCGATTATCTGCCCTATGAATTTCAGGTGGGGCTTACGGGCAAAACGGTAAACCCCGATGTATATATCGCGGTGGGTATTTCGGGCGCGGTACACCATATTGCAGGAATAAAGCAATCGGGAACGGTAATCGCAATAAACACGGATAAGGACGCACCGATATTCAAATACGCCGATTACGGAATTACAGCCGACATATCGAAAACCGTGTGACCTGTATACCCGATCGCACAATAAATTTAAGAACGCTGTTAACAGTTTTCCACTTGACAATTCGGCACTTTTGTTATATCATTAACAAGGTCGAAAATGCGGCTTAATTCGTTTTCAAGCCGATTATATCGGTCGCAATATCTTTAAAAACGGAGGAATAGCTATGTCAATACTTATTACCGGCGGGGCCGGCTTTATAGGCAGCCATACCTGTATAGAAATGCAAAACGCGGGGTATGACGTTGTTGTTGTAGATAATCTTGATAACAGCAGCAGCAAGTCGCTTGAACGGGTTGAAAAAATTACCGGTAAACCGGTTAAGTTTTATAAGGAAGACGTGCGTAATAAAGAGGCGTTACGTAAGATATTTGCCGAGAATGAAATTGAGGCTGTTATACATTTTGCAGGTCTTAAGGCAGTGGGCGAGTCTGTCCGCGAGCCGATAATGTATTACGACAATAACCTTATAAACACAATTGTTTTGCTTGAGGTTATGAATGAATTCGGTGTTAAAAAGATCGTATTTTCTTCTTCCGCTACCGTTTACGGCGTTGCAACCGAAATGCCGCTTGTAGAGGGTATGCCGCTCGGAGCAATTAACCCCTATGGCAGAACAAAGCTGTTTATCGAACATATTTTAAGCGATCTATATGTTGCCGATAAGGATTGGTGCGTAGCTTTGCTTCGTTACTTTAACCCGATAGGCGCGCACAAAAGCGGTCTTATAGGAGAGGATCCCAAGGGAATACCCAATAACCTTATGCCTTATATTTCGCAGGTTGCCGTAGGAAAGCTTGAAAAGCTGCATGTTTTCGGCAACGATTATAAAACGGTTGACGGTACGGGTGTGCGTGATTATATACACGTTGTTGATTTGGCTCTCGGTCATGTTAAGGCAATAGACTGGGCGCTTAAAAATAAGGGCTGCGAGGCGTTTAACCTCGGCACCGGCAATGGAACGAGCGTTTTGCAGCTGCGCGACGCATTTGTTAAGGCAACAGGCGTTGAAATACCTTATGTTATAGATCCGCGCCGTCCGGGCGACCCCGATGAGGTTTATGCAAATGCCGATAAAGCCAAAAATGTACTCGGCTGGACAGCGAAGTACGGCATAAATGAAATGTGCGAGGATACATGGCGTTGGCAAAAGAATAATCCTAACGGTTATGAAGATTAAACTGCTTATAACGGAACGGTAAAAACCGTTCCGAATATCCGCCTGTGGCGCAGCTGGATAACGCAGCAGATTCCGATTCTGAAGAACGGGGGTTCGAATCCCTTCGGGCGGGCCATAACGCGCAGATACGAACCCTGTATACGGTTAAAAATGTATTTGCATTTATAATAACAATCCCACTTGAGTCTTAGCAGATTCAAGCGGGATTGTTATTTTTTTATAAACAGATGTTTACAAACAATGCTTGTTTTTCTTTCTTTATAATGGTATCAAAACAATAAGCGGAGCGAAAGGAGGAAATATTACGCTGTTTTGATATACATTAAATAACGGAGAAAAAATTATGATAAAAATAGATGTTTTTGAGGACGGACATATTATACCTTACAATCATACCATTGCCGACAGCGTGTTGTTTGAAAAAATAAATTTTGCCTTTCCCGAGAACTGGAACGGATATAAAAAAACCGCTGTATTCAGAAACGGTGAAACAACGGTAAGCGTGGTTCTTGACAAAAGCAGTGAATTATGCACAGGTGAAAACGAGTGCTATATACCGTATGAGGTAATAAAAGCGCCGCAATTCACAGTATCGGTGTTCGGTGTTTTGGACGACAGCAGAGCAACAACGTCGCAGGCGACGGTAAGAGTGACAGAAAGCGGCTACGGCACAGGTGATACACCGGCTGAGCCTACGCCCACCCAGTATGAACAGCTTGTCAGCATTGCCAATGCAACAAAACAGGTGGCGCAATCTGTCAGAACAGACGCGGACAACGGCGTGTTTAAAGGCGATAAGGGCGACAAAGGTGACAAGGGAGATAAAGGAGACCCGTTTGTTTACTCAGACTTCACCGATGAACAGTTAGCACTGCTGAAAGGTGAAAAAGGCGACACCGGAGATATAGGTCCCCGCGGCTTGCAGGGTGACAAAGGCGATACAGGCGAGCAAGGTGTTCTGGACCAATGTCAATAAATTGGACAGTAAAAAAGGGAAATTAAAAAAGAGATAAC
>ERZ773188.3290-NODE-3290-length-13916-cov-3.752255_pt1 | contig 13916 bp, 8 predicted proteins | sample MGYA00581011_ERZ773188 | MGnify/ENA primary metagenome ERZ773188 (study PRJEB29015, sample SAMEA2737798) | human gut metagenome | biome: human gut; feature: human-associated habitat; material: faeces | place: China | collected 2012 ...
GGTTTTCGCTTTCGTGCGGTGCGAACACCGTCTATGCTCCCAAACCACCCGCGCTACCAACTGCGCCACACCCGGTTGTATTATGTTTTTTAGTTTGTTTTCTGCTTATTGACTTCCTGCTTTCAATCCGCGGCGCTTCCCTCAGAAACATAGTCGCGGTTCTTCGCTTGACAGAGGGACAGCCTCCGCAAAAGCCGTTCAAATTTACTCGTGATATTTTACCTTTTTTAGCCCGATTTGTCAACCTGAAAGCCATGCGCTTGCGCTCTTTTCGGCAGGTTTTGCGTTTCATTCCCCTAAAAATGCTTTTCGTACCGTTTTTAATATTTTTTCTGATAAGTGTGCTATAATTCAATCAACATGAAAGGAGAAGCAAAATGAACGGAAAAATCATCAGAAGGCTTTTTGCCGTCGTTACCGCACTCACAATGCTCGCCATGACCGCCTGCAGTTCTTCGAACGGCCATGCTCAGCCGGGAAGCACCCGGAGCTCGGAGCACGGCGGCACAAGCGACACCAACTCATCGGATACCGCGGATGCCCCCGAAACCGCCGAAGCGCCCACCAAAAAAGTCGTGCTCACAACCGAAAAAAGCTACTCGGACGACCGCGCGCTGTATGAAGCTTTTTTGAAAACGAAATCGTGGCGCGACTCAGTCGCCATGCGCGTCGAGACTGCAAGCGAATACACCTATAATTACGATGACTTCAACTGCGGGAAGTTCTACTACGACCTCGACGGCGACGGCAGGCTTGAGCTGTTCATATGCCTGAGCTATCAGCGCGAAAATCTTCAATACAGCTTTCCCTACATTCTCGACATAAAAGGCGACACCGTATTCAGCGCATACGAATTTCAGCCCACCTGCCCGACAAGATTTTCAAACCACATAACGCTTCTTCAGGGCACGGACAAAAACTACTATTTCGTCATCGACTCGAACGACGGAGGGATATATACTGCGGCGGGCAAATATCTCTATCTCGACAAAAAGCTCGTTCACGTTGACAGCGTCCACGCATATAACACTACCGGCTCTCTCGATTCAAGCAGCCCGGGTATGTACTATGTCAGCGACGGAGCCGATCTGTATTTGAACAACGTCATAAAGGATTGGAAAGCCGGTGCGGTCAACGGGGTCAAATGCGTTGACGAGAGAACCTTTGACTCTCGCAAAGACGCTCTTTACAAGGGCACTCAAATAGTATATTACTTCAGCTGACAGCATATTTCCGTAACCTGACAAGCGGGCGGTGAATACTCTGTAATATGACTTTTCGGGAGGCGTATTATGGGTAACATCGACTATTTTCTCGGGTGCAGCTCGCCCGAGGGCTTTCATTCGTTTTTCGGCGAGCTGTGCCCCGCTCATTCGGGCGGGTACACATATATAATAAAGGGCGGTCCGGGCACGGGGAAATCGAGCCTGATGAAAAAAATAAACGCCGCCCTGACCGACGCGGGAATCGGGACGGAGCTAATATACTGCTCGTCCGACCCCGCCTCGCTCGACGGCGTGTATGCGCCCGCTCTCAACTGCTTAGCAGTTGACGGCACTCCTCCGCACACGCTCGAACCGAAATATCCGGGTGCCGCGCAGGAAATAATCGACCTGGGCAAGTTCTGGGATAAAAACATTCTGCGCTCGCGGCGTGACGAAATCATCTCTCTCAGCGACGAAAACGCGGCATATCACCGCAGATGCAGACGTTTTCTCGAGGCCTCGGCTCTTTTGCGCGAGGATATTCTGCGCCTGACGCTCGCCTGCGCCGACACGGCAAAAATAAAGCGCACGGCATCGCGCATAGCGGCGCGCGAGTTCGGCGCTCCTGCGGGGCGTATCGGCGAGGAGCGGCACATAAATTTGTCCGCCGTCACGCCGGACGGGATAACCTTTTTTAATAAAACCGTTGAGGCGATGTGCGAGAAAGTCTATGTCATAGAGGACGAAAACGCGGCGTGCTCATCGGCGCTGCTCTCCCTGCTGCGCGGATATGCGCTGTCGGGCGGGCACGATATAATCGCAAGTCCCTGCCCGCTCGACCCGAGCGGCGAGCCGGAGCATCTGCTCATTCCCGCGCTGTCGCTCGGCTTCGTGACCTCAAACAGGCTGCATGAGGCGGAGCTTGACGGAGCCGTGAAAATAAACTGCGCGCGCTTTACCGACCGCGCCGCGCTTCGCCGCCGTCTGCCGCGGCTGAACTTCACAAAGAAGGCCTACGGCGAGTTTATCGCCGAGGCGGCGGACTCGCTCAAGAGCGCAAAGGAAATTCACGACAAATTGGAGAGCATATATATCTCCGCCATGGACTTCTCGCACATGGATGAGCTTGCAAAGAGAATTGCCAAAGATATGCTTTCGAGAAGAGACGCTTAAAACAAAAAAATCGGGAAAAAATAAAGGCCATAATCCACGCTTTGTGAATTATGACCTTTGTCATTTTGCTCTGCGGTCAGCGGAAACGCGGCCGTCTTATCAACTGCGGGAAAAATTATTCGCCGACAACGTTGACAGCTCTGAGCTTGCTGGAATCCTTGGGATCCGGCTCGACCTCAAAGGTGACCTTCTGACCCTCGGTAAGAGTTCTGTATCCGTCTGCAACGATAGCGGAGAAATGTACGAAAACATCGTCGCCGCCCTCATCGTTAGCGATGAAGCCAAAACCTTTTTCTGCGTTGAACCATTTGACTGTACCCTTCATTGCGGTACCTCCGTGAAAAAATTTGCATTCTATATTATATGTTGTGCAATGGACCCGCACATTTTATCGAACCATCAAACGCAAACGGTCAATGGCTTACAAAAAACATGCGAGTCCACAGAAACATTTGTCAGAATACGCAAATAATTATATAATCCCGTTTCGCCTTTGTCAATAGCAATTTTGTCGAATAATCACGAAAGCCCGATAAAAATTTACAAATTGTTAATTGACAAAATATGTCCTTTAGGATATGATAAATGTAATCCATTGGGGAGTAGCTATGGGCAAAAGCCCATCTTGCTGTCACCAACCGTCGTGCAGGCCGCAATAACCGACCGAGCCCGGCTGGCAGCAGACATATGCGTTCAGGCGCGTTTGAGGCAAGACCTTTGGCAGACATAGTCTGTCGAAGGTCTTTTTTGTTTAACCGAAAGGGAGGCATAAAAATTGAAGTACTATCTTGAAGACGTCCGCGAGGTGTTTAAGCGGACGGAGAGCTCGGAAAACGGACTTTCGCAGTCCGAGGCCGAACGCCGTCTTGAGAAATACGGCAAAAACAAATTGGCGCAGGCAAAGCAGAAATCGCTCGTCAGGCGGTTTTTTGAGCAGCTTGCAGACCCGATGATAATCATCCTTATCGTCGCCGCGGTCATATCCGCCGTGACGACAGTCTACGAGGGCAAGGTCTCCGGCTCGCCGTCCTTCCCTACGGACACCGTGATAATCCTTGCCGTTGTGCTCATAAACGCCGTGCTCGGCGTCTTGCAGGAGAGCAAGGCGGAAAAGGCTATCGAGGCGCTTCAGGAGATGAGCGCGGCGACCTCCAAGGTCATACGCGAGGGCAAAATCATGACCGTCAAGAGCGAGGATCTGACCGTCGGTGACGTTGTTGTGCTCGAGGCGGGCGACGCTGTTCCCGCAGACTGCCGCATATTCGAAAGCGCCAGCCTTAAAATAGAGGAGGCTGCGCTGACGGGCGAGAGCGTGCCCGTGAGCAAGATTATCTCCGTTCTCGGCGCGGGCGATGGCGGCGATATTCCGCTGGGCGACAGAAAGAACATGGCGTATATGGGCAGCGCCGTTGTCTACGGACGCGGCAAGGCCGTTGTCACCGACACGGGCATGAATACCGAGATGGGCAAGATAGCCGACGCCATAACAAAGGCGGAGGACGGACAGACCCCGCTACAGAAAAAGCTTGCGGGGCTCTCTAAGACGCTCACCTTCCTTGTGCTTGGAATCTGCGTTTTCATCTTCGCGTTCTCGCTGTTCATGGAGCGCTCCACTCTCGCGGGCGGCGATCCCGCGCTGATATTCAAGAGCGTTATCGACGTGTTTATGGTAGCCGTCAGCCTCGCCGTTGCCGCCGTTCCCGAGGGACTTGCGGCGGTGGTCACTATCGTGCTGTCGATAGGCGTTACGAATATGTCGAAGAAAAATGCGGTTATCCGCAAGCTCACCGCTGTTGAAACGCTCGGCTGCGCGCAGATAATCTGCTCCGACAAGACAGGCACTCTCACGCAGAACAAGATGACCGTCGTCGATCATTACGGCGACGAAAAGCTGCTCGCAAGAGCCATGTCCCTCTGCTCCGACGCGCAGGAGGATTCCGACGGACTCGTGATCGGCGAGCCCACGGAGGCGGCTCTCGTCAGCTACGCGATAAGCCTCGGACTTCATAAGGGCGAGCTGAAAAGCGACAGCCCGAGAATCGGCGAAGCTCCGTTCGACTCCGGCAGAAAGATGATGTCCACCGTCCACAAGACATCGGACGGCATTGTTCAATACACAAAGGGTGCTCCCGATGTTGTCGTCGATCTCTGCACCCACGCCTTTATCGACGGAAAAATCGTTCCGATGACAGACGGGATAAGGGCGACAATAGCCTCGGAAAACAAGAGGATGGCGGATAAGGCTCTGCGCGTGCTCGCGGCGGCGATGAGAAAATACGACTCCGCGCCCGACGATTTTTCGCCCGAGGCGCTCGAGCATGATCTGATATTCATCGGCCTTACCGGCATGATAGACCCCGTTCGCCCGGAGGTCAAGGCGGCTATAGAGGAGTGCCGCGGCGCGGGCATAACCCCCGTTATGATAACCGGCGACCATAAGGACACCGCCGTTGCCATCGCCTCGGAGCTCGGCATACTCACCGACCCCTCGCAGGCCATAACCGGAGCGGAGCTCTCCGCGATGAGCGACGAGGAGTTCGCGGACAGAGTCGAGAATATATATGTATACGCGCGCGTGCAGCCCGAGCATAAGACGAGAATAGTCAACGCATGGCGCTCAAAGGGCAAGATAACCGCCATGACGGGCGACGGAGTCAACGACGCGCCGTCGATAAAGAGCGCGGATATCGGAATAGGCATGGGCATAACCGGCACGGACGTCACGAAGAACGTCGCCGACATGGTGCTCACGGACGACAACTTCGCGACCATTGTCAACGCCGTCGAGGAGGGGCGCAGGATATATGACAATATCCGAAAGGCCATTCAGTTCCTGCTCGGCTCGAACCTTGCGGAGGTGCTCGCGATATTCACCGCAACGCTTCTCGGCTTCACCATTCTCGAAGCGCCGCATCTGCTGTTCATAAACCTCGTCACCGACTGCTTCCCGGCGCTCGCGCTCGGACTCGAAAAGGCGGAGAGCGATATCATGCGCCGCCGCCCGCGCGACCCGTCGGACGGAATATTTGCAGGCGGGCTCGGCTTTGATGTGCTCTATCAGGGCGTGCTCGTTACCGCGCTGACCCTCGCGGCGTTCTTTATAGGCGAACGCTTCGAGACGGGACACTGGGCGTTTATGAACATCGCACAGTGCGAGCAGGGCATGACCATGGCATTCCTCACCATGTCGATGTGCGAGATATTCCACTCGTTCAATATGCGTTCGCAGCGCGGCTCGGTCATAAAGATGAGCCTTCGCGGCAGCCACAACCTGCCCCTGTTCGGTGCTATGGTGGCGTCGCTCGTGCTGACTACGGCGGTTATTGAGATACCGTTCCTCGCAAACGCCTTCGGCTTCACTCCGATAGGCTTCGCCGAATATGCGACATCGCTCGCCCTCGCGTTTTCGATAATCCCGATAGTCGAGATAATCAAGGCCGTTCAGCGTGCCGCTGCGAAGAGAAAAGCCTCCAGATAATATAATAATTTGACATTTTTTTCGACAAAAAGATAATTTTTTATTGAATACGCCTTGACTTTTCCCCCGAATATGATATCATTTATTGATGTACCAATGGGGAGTAGCTATGGGGATTATCCTATCTGTTTGCCAACAATCTCGCTTCGGCTGGCAGCAGACAGACGGCCTTCAGGCGTTTGATGCAAGACCTTTGGCAGATAATACTGTTGAAGGTCTTTTTTCAATCTTTTCCTGCGCTCTCTGCCATTCAAATTAAAAAGAAAGGTCTTGAAAGCGCATGAAATTCTATCTTGAGCCGACAGAGAAGGTTTTCTCGGCGGTCGAGAGCTCCGAAAAAGGCTTGACCTCGGCCGAAGCGGAGCAGCGCCTTGCCAAATACGGCAAGAACAAGCTTAAAGAGGCGGAAAAAGACAGCCTCTTTAAGAAGTTTATCAACTCCCTCGCAGACCCCATGATCATCATGCTCCTCGTCGCAGCCGCAATTCAGGCCGTTGTGACGGTCGTGGAGAGCGGCGCAAACTTCTCGTTCAGAGATTTTGCGGACGTGCTGGTCATTCTCGTAGTTGTTATCATCAACACCGTCATGAGCCTCGTTCAGGACAGCAAGGCGGAGGCCGCCATGGACGCTCTTATGGAGATGACCGCGGCGACGAGCCATGTTCTGCGTGACGGAGAAGTCGTCACGATAAAGAGCGAGGATGTTGTGATAGGCGACATTGTGGTGCTCGAGGCGGGCGACGCCGTTCCGGCGGACTGCCGCATAATCGAGAGCCACAGCATGAAGGTCGAGGAGGCGGCTCTGACGGGCGAAAGCGTCCCCGTGACGAAGCTTATCGACGCGCTCAACTGCACGGCGGGCAGCGATGATATCGCCCTGGGCGACAGAAAAAATATGCTCTACAGCGGCTCGACTATAGTCTACGGCCGCGGCAAGGCAGTTGTTACGGCGGTCGGCATGGACACCGAGATGGGCAAGATAGCCGACGCCCTTTCGGACGCCGAGCAGGAGCAGACTCCCCTTCAGAAGAAGATGGCGGAACTTTCAAAGTTCCTCACGAAGCTCGTTATCGCAATATGCGTAGTTGTGTTCGCGGTCGGTCTCGTCGAGTCCCTGGTGCTCAGCAATGAGCCCTTCTCATGGGAGCTGCTCGGAAACACCGCGCTGAGCACGTTCATTTCCGCAATCGCTCTTGCGGTTGCCGCCATACCCGAGGGACTGCCGGCAGTCGTCACGATAATCCTTTCCATAGGCGTTACCGCGATGAGCAAGAGGCAGGCTCTTATCCGTAAGCTTACCGCAGTTGAGACTCTCGGCTGCACTCAGATAATCTGCTCCGACAAGACGGGCACTCTGACCCAGAACAAGATGACCGTTGTCGATCATTTCGGCGACAATGAGAAGCTCATAGCCGAGGCTATGGCTCTTTGCACCGACGCTCAGATAGACGACGCCGGCAAGGTCACGGGCGAGCCCACCGAGGCCGCTCTCGTCGGATACGCCTATGCCCTGGGCATGAGCAAGAATGACCTCGTCAAGGCGAGCCCCAGAATCGGCGAAGCTCCGTTCGACTCCGGAAGAAAGATGATGTCCACCGTCCATAAGACGGCTTCCGGCATAGTTCAGTACACAAAGGGTGCGCCCGACGTTGTTATCAACCTTTGCAAAACCGCGCTTATAGACGGCAGGATAGTTCCCATGGACGACGAATTCCGGGCAAAAATCGCCGCGGACAACAAGAGAATGGCGGACAAGGCTCTGCGCGTTCTCGCCGTTGCGCTTAGAAATTACGATTCCGTCCCCGCGTCCTTTGAGCCCGAGGCACTTGAAAGCGACCTCGTGTTCGTCGGACTTACCGGCATGATAGATCCCGTCCGCCCCGAAGTCAAGGCGGCTATCGAGGAGTGCCGCGGTGCGGGCATAACCCCGATAATGATAACCGGCGACCACAAGGATACCGCAGTCGCCATAGGCCGCGAGCTCGGCATAATCTCCGACGCGTCGCAGGCTATTCTCGGCGCAGAGCTTGACAAGTTCAGCGACGAAGAGCTTATCGAAGAGGTTACCAAATACTCCGTCTATGCGCGAGTTCAGCCCGAGCATAAGACGAGGATAGTCAAGGCCTGGAAGGCACGCGGCATGGTTACCGCGATGACCGGAGACGGCGTCAACGATGCGCCCTCCATAAAGGCCGCCGATATCGGCATCGGCATGGGCATCACCGGCACGGACGTCACAAAGGGTGTCGCCGACATGGTTCTCGCGGACGACAACTTCGCCACTATCGTCAACGCGGTCGAAGAGGGCAGAAAGATCTACGACAACGTCTGCAAGGTGCTTCAGTTCCAGCTTTCAACGAATATGTCCGAGGTTATAATCATGTTCGTTGCCTCTATCCTCAACTTCCAGCTTCTCGAGCCCGTTCACCTGCTTTGGATAAACATGGTCACCGACTCTCTGCCCGGCCTTGCGCTCGGTATGGAGAAAGCCGAGGGCAACCTGATGAAGAGAAAGCCAAGAGCGACTACGGACGGCATATTCTCCCACGGCGCGGGCTTTGACATGGCGTGGCAGGGCATCTACCTCGCAATAGTAGAGCTTGCCGCCTATGTCATCGGCTATCGACTCGAGGTGGGCAGCTTCGAGAATATGTTCTTCGGCGGTGCCGACGGCTACTGCATAAACGCTATGTCCATGGCGTTCCTGACGGTCAACTTCGCCGAGATGATGTGCGCTATCAATATGCGCTCGCGCACAGGCTCCATCTTCTCTAAGAGTATGTTCAAGAACATGAACTGGTGGCTCGTCGGTTCGTTTGTCGTGACAACGGCGCTGACCCTCATTGCCGTATACCTCCCCGGTCTCTCCGACGAGGTCTTCGATATCGAGCGCGGCACTTTCCAGATCAATGAGCTGCTTATTTCCGCCGGTCTCGCAGCCTCCACTATCCCGGTATTCGAGATAGGAAAAGCTATCAGACGTGCGGTTGAACGCAAAAAAGAGAGAAACGCCGCATAAATATTAATTTAATCCGAGTATCCCCTGCGTCGAGCGGCGCGGGGGATATTTTATTGCGGGCGATATTTTCGTCAGGGACTGCGGCGAATCTGCGGTCCTTATTTTTATATCCGAAACAAATATTATTCGGAAAGCACTTCAATGTGACAAAGCATAGTATTTTTCTATTCTTTTGCGTCCCTGCGTCCCGCCTAATCTGTTTATATAACATTAATGAATATATTTTCAATTTTTTATTGAAATCTATAGTTATCTATGCTATAATTTCCTCAAAACTGTGGTTATTTTTTATGCAGTAAATCTAAACGCGCGGCGGCGCTTTGATAAGGAGGACTTTTTTTGAAAGCCTATAACGCGAAAGACATAAGAAACATCGCCATTGCAGGCCATGGCGGAAGAGGAAAAACTACCCTTGCGGAGGCCATGCTCTACACCGCGAAGGCTACAGACAGACTCGGCAGAGTCGCCGACGGCACCACCGTGCTCGACTTTGACGCCGAGGAGAAGAAGAGAAAGGCCACGGTATCAACCGCTGTTGCCGCTATAGAGTGGAACGGCGCGAAGATAAATATAATTGACACTCCCGGTCTTTTTGACTTTGCGGGCGGCATGAGCGAAGGCATCCGCGCAGCGGACAGCGTGCTCATAGTCACCGCGGCGGGCTCGGGCTTCGACGTCGGCGCGGAGAAGGCTCTCAAGGCCGCGAACGCCAGAGGTATCTCGAGAATGTTCGCAATCACCCGCTGCGACGCGGATAACACCGATTTCTACAAGACCTTTGCAGCCATAAAGGAGGAGGTCGGCGCCGCTATCTGCCCCGTTATCGTCCCCCATATGGAGAACGGCAAGGTCGCATCGTATGTAAATCTCGCATCCCGCAAGGCTTTTGACTACAGCGGCGGCACTAAAAAGGAAGTCGATATGCCCTCCGACGCGCAGCTTGACGAGATGCTCGATATACTCACCGAGGCCGTCGCCTCGAGCGATGATGAGCTTATGGAGAAGTTCTTCGCCGGCGAGACCTTCACCCGCGAAGAGATAATCAAGGCTCTCAACTCCGGAGTCAGCGACGGCTCCGTTATCCCCGTATACGCCTGCGCGGGTTACACCTGCGAAGCTATCGATATGCTCCTTGACGAGATAGTATATTCCGCTCCCTCCGCAGCCGACAAGGCGGGCGAGAACGGTCTTCCCTGCGACGAGAACGGCCCTCTTGCGGCTATATGCTTCAAGACCATCGCCGACCCGTTCGTCGGCAAGATGTCCTTCTTCAAGGTCGTATCCGGCAAGATAACCGCGGACACTCCCGCATATAACTCCCGCACCGAAGAGAGCGAGAGAATGGGCAAGATAATCACCCTCAAGGGCAGCAAGCAGGAGGACGCAGCCTGCATCCCCGCCGGCGATATCGGCGTTGTGACGAAGCTTGCGGGCATAAAGACGGGCGACACTATCTGCTCGCCCAAGAATCCGATAACCCTCGAGGGCATTAAGTTCCCGACCCCCTGCCTGTCCATGGCAGTCAAGGTTCGCAAGAAGGGCGACGAAGAGAAGGTCGCGGCGAGCCTGCTCAGACTTCTCGAAGAGGATCCCACGATTTCGTTCGTCATCAACAAGGAGACCCGCGAGCAGGTGCTCTCCGGTCTGGGCGAACAGCACCTTGACGTTATCGTATCCAAGCTCAAGAACAAGTTCGGCGTTGAGGTTGACCTCAGCGTGCCGAAGGTTGCATACAGAGAGTCCATCCGCAAGAAGGTCGAGGTTCAGGGCAGACATAAGAAGCAGTCCGGCGGACACGGCCAGTTCGGCGACGTCTTTATCCGCTTCGAGCCCTGCGAGAGCGACGATCTCGTTTTCGCCGAGGAGGTTGTCGGCGGCTCCGTGCCGAAGAATTTCTTCCCCGCAGTCGAAAAGGGTCTGCGCGACAGCGTCAAGAAGGGCGTGCTTGCAGGCTATCCGATGGTCGGCTTAAAGGCTACGCTCTATGACGGCTCTTATCATCCGGTCGACTCGTCCGAAATGGCGTTCAAGACCGCTGCCAACATAGCCTACAAGAACGGTATCCCGCAGGCTAACCCCGTTATCCTCGAGCCCATCGGCACTCTGAAGGCCTATATGCCCGATGAAAATCTCGGCGACATCATGGGCGACGTCACCAAGCGCCGCGGCCGCGTGCTCGGCATGGGCCCGTCCGACGAGCCGAAGATTCAGGAGCTCATCGCGGAGGTTCCCATGGGCGAGATGGGCGACTTCTCAACAGTCCTGCGCTCCGTGACCGCCGGCAGAGGCTGGTTCTCCCTCGAGTTCACCCGCTACGAGGACGCACCGCCCGTAGTCGCGCAGAAGGTCATCGACGAAGCCAAGGCTGCCGAGGCCGAGTCCGACAAATAAACATAAAAAACAGAGAGAGCTGCCAAAAGGCAGCTCTCTTTTATTGCCGTGAAAAAACGGGACTGTCGCGTTTAGCCGCAGACAGTCCCATATTTTATTTTTTTACGCCGTTGCGAAGCGTCGTTCCGTCATTAGTCTTTATGACGTAATCGACCGCGCCGCCGGTATCCGTTATCAGCATACTGTCGCTGCCCGCTATACTCGCGTATATATTATCTACATCTATATCGACGGTGTAGCTCCATGTGCCGCTGACTATCGTTCCGCTGACATTATCGATTTTGACAACGACCTTGCAGTCGTCATATCTGAGCGTAATGCTGCCCTTTGAGGTGTCCACCTTGATGCTCGGCATCTCGTCAAAGACTCTGTCAAGGTTGCCTACCGTGCCGACAGTGCGCCCGACAGGCCCGCGGTGCGCGTCCTTTGTGTTCTGATCATCCTGCTGTGTTCTGACATTCAGGGTCACTATAGTATAGTTGCCGTAAGCGACGGCATTTGCCGAAATGAGGTCGCTCGACTTAACTTCATCGGGCACTCCGGGCACTTCGTTCACAGGCGTGCTGTTCGCCGCGAGCGCCGCAGAGGCTATGCCCGTAAACAGGGAGAGCATTCCCTTTTGGAAGCTGTTGCGCGGAGTGTAGTCAACGCGCTTTATCGACATAAGCTGCGTGGCGTCTATGCTCTTTGTGTTCGCAGCAGCCGCCTTGTAATATCGAAGCACCTTAGAGGTATTGGTGGAGTTGAGCCCGCTGTGAACATTAATAGCCTCGGGCTTTGTCGTGCCGGAGGGGCCGGTCTGCGCCGAGGGTCTTGAACCGACGGTAGTCGGCTCACCCGTTGTGCTCTCTCCTTCCGGTTTTGTCGACTCGGTCACTGTGCCCGAGTCTACCGTTACCGACGGCTCCTCGGTTGAGGAGTCGGAGTCGCTGTCATCCTTCTTACACGCCGAGAAGGAAAAGAGCAATATTGCCGCAAGCACTGCCGCAGCGAATCTCAAAAGCTTTTTATCCATTCTTCTCCCTCCCGTAGTATTTATTCCCGGATTTATATTTTAAGCTATCGGCGCAGTCAGGTCAAGAAAAATCTTATAAAAAAGTGTATATAATAATTAACTTTTAATAAAGCCGGCGGAATCTTGCTTTTTCGTCAAAAGACAGCAAAAAGCCGCCCGCCTGAAAAAGACGGACGGCTTCGGTTTTTCGGTTATCAGCCCTTCGCGGTATACGAGAAAGCGACGATACCCTTGAGGTTGTTTACGGAGACGCCGGAGACCTTGATGCCGTTTGCATAGACGTTGACATCATAAACCCAGCTGCCCTCGACGATCTTGCCGGTGGTGTTGTCGATTTTGACAACAACCTTGCAGTTGGTGTAGGTCAGCTCTATCTTGCCGTCCTTGTAGTCAACCTTGAGTCCGAGCTCCTTTATAGCTCTGTCAACATCGCCGAGAGTGCCGACCGCACAGCCGACGGAACCGACATGGTTGCTCTCCTTGGGACCCTGAGGCTGATCCTTGACGTTGAAGGTTATGGTGGTGTAGTTGCCGCCGGTCACTGCGCTCGCGCTCTTCATGTGGCTCGCCTTCATACCCGAGGGGTTGCCGGGGATATCGGTGCGATCCTTGGAGTTTTTGCTAAGGGCTTTTGCTATCCTATCTTGAGCCACTTTAAAAATGGCTCCGAGAAATCCGCTTGCGGTTATCTCGCCCTTGAGGGACATACTCTGCTTGCCGCTCTTGAACTGCTTTGTCTTGGCGATAGCCGCCTGATAAGCCTTGATGCAGGCCGCAGCGTCGTTGGTATTGAGGTCCTTTGAGGGAGTCACGGTGCTGCCGCCGGACGGAGTCTTGTTTTCGGAGGGCTTGACAGCGTCTGTCTCATCGGAGGTACTGCCCTCGTCGGATGCCGCCTCGGAGGAGGTCTCCTCACCGGTCACGTCACCCGCCTGCTCTGAGGTCTGAGCGTCGGCCGCAGCGGTTGTATCGGGGTTCTTGTCGGTCTTCTTGCAGGCCGCAAACGAAAAAACGAGCACAGTCGCAAGGATTATTGCAATAATCTTCTTCATCTTTTCCACTCCTTTGGGGCTTTGTTACATATATTGTATAATTGTTGCACAAATCCGTCAATAGACAAAAAATAAAAAATCGCTTAACAAAAAGGTTTATAAATTGTTGAAATACGTCATCGTAAATCGCGGCGGCAAGGAATATTCATTTCGGTAAAAGAAATATCGCAGACAGATATTATCCTTCACCGTCGACCCGAGAAAGAAAAAGCCCTCCGCACGAAAAAGCGCAGAGGGCTGAATTTCGGAGAGTTATGCGAGTATCTCGCCCATGAGGCCGGGAGTTGCGCCTGCGGCGTTGGACTCGTCGGTATCGATGTGCATTGCCAGAGCGTACTTCGGGCTGACTCTGACTACCACGTCGCCGAATATGAGCGAGCGTCCGTCGGAATCGATCTTCACGCTGACAATCTGCTTGTCACTGAGACCGAACTTCTCGGCGTCCTCGGGAGTTGCATGGATATGTCTCTGCGCCGCGATAACGCCGCACTCAAGCTCTATTTCGCCCTTGGGGCCGACAAGCTTGCAGGCGCCGCTGCCCGCAACGTCGCCGCTCTCTCTGACGGGAGCAGTCACGCCTATC
>ERZ773188.3292-NODE-3292-length-13906-cov-2.899935_pt1 | contig 13906 bp, 10 predicted proteins | sample MGYA00581011_ERZ773188 | MGnify/ENA primary metagenome ERZ773188 (study PRJEB29015, sample SAMEA2737798) | human gut metagenome | biome: human gut; feature: human-associated habitat; material: faeces | place: China | collected 2012 ...
GCATTCTTGCTGCGAGATGCACGTCATGCAATGCATGACATATTCTTCTGTGCATCTCTGCAATCCTGCCGGAGGCTATATCAGATGGGAGATTGAATCCCACCACTGATATAATTTTGTTGCTCACCACCTGCAGAGGTGGGAGTCATCTCACATCTGATATAAGTCATTTACTGTAACGTAAAAACAACGAAATCGTCCGAAGACAATTTCGTTGTTTTTTTATTCTGCCTCTTTCACTGTATAGGTATTCTTCATCAATTCAAAACGGTCTTTCATCCCGGACGTCAGATACACGTTCTTATCCTCATCTACAAAGACTGCCTCCGCATTATATTTCTCAAGCAATTCTAATGCATCATCCATTCCAAGTACAAAACATGCTGTAGAAAGTCCATCTGCCAGAAGTCCGCTGTCACAGACAACCGTCACAGAGTCCAGACCATTCCACACCGGATATCCTGTCTTCGGATCAAGGATATGATGATATCTCTTACCATCTTCCATAAAATATTTTTCATAGTCACCGGAAGTCGAAAGGAATTCTCCACCTTCCAGTGTGATCGCACCAAGGTAATCGCCTTCGACATCACGCGGATCAGTCACAGCAACTTTCCAGTCAGAACCATCCGGTTTCTCACCGTAAGCCATAACACTGCTACCGCCAAGGTTCAGGATCATTCCTGACACATCTTTCTGTGTCTTCAGAAAATCAGAAACTACATCACAGCCAATTCCTTTTCCGGTTGCTCCCAGATCCAGAGTAGCTCCTTTTTCCAGCGTTACCTTATCGCCATCCAGAGATACTTTCTGGTATCCCACATCTTTCAGAAGTTCATCCAGCTCTGACTGCTCCGGGACATGAGGATTTTCTCCTGTAATATCCCAGAGACGAATGATCTTTCCAATCGTTGGATCAAAAGCTCCATTCGAATCCTTCGCAAGCTGAAATATTTTTTCCAAATAGCCGGCAAGCTCATCTGAAACTTCCGTTGTTTCTCCCGATGCTGCATTCAGTTTCGCGATCTGAGAATCCTCATCCGTCCAGGAAAGATACTCTGTCTCAATATCCCGTATCTTCTGACCAATTGCAGTATTCAGGTCATCTCCTGTTGTATACAATGTTTCAGACACAACTGTATCCATTGCAAAATCCGTATTTGTATATTTCTGTACCTCTGTATCCGCCAGTACCGGAACTGCTGTCAATGCCGTGCAGAAAACTCCACACAGCATGACAGCTGACTTCTTTTTTATCTTCATTCTTTCACCATTTCCCGCTCTTTTACCGGGCCAATCTGAATATTTTTACGTGGGCAGGTCACCTGGCAGGCATGACAGCAGATACATTCCCCTGAAAGCGGTGTATCTCCGTCAATCTCCAGATGTGCAGGGCATCTCTTCCTGCACAGTCCGCATTTTGAAGGGCATTTCTCCCTGTTTCTGTTAAACAGTGCAGACGGAAGGATGGGCATCATTGCAAAAACTGCTCCCATTGGACAAAGGAACTGACAGAAAAATCTTTCCTGTGTACACATTCCGATCAGGATCAGCACCAGCAGGATAATTCCAATCTTATAAGAAGCATTTGGAAGTTTTCTTGCTGTCAACATGGAAAAGACATCCCACGGGCTCATCCCCTGAAGGGATGCATACCATCCGGTCAGGATGGAAAGCAGAAGAAATGCCAGAAGTATATACTTCACCTTCTGAAGAATTCTGACTGCTTTTTCCGGATAACCATGTCTTCCCTTTTTATGAAATACTTTCTGTTTGATAAAAACAGTCAGTTCATACATGGCATCTCCCAGTGAACCGAATGCACATGCATATCCGCAGAAATGTCTGCCAAACAAAATCGTAACCAGAAGAAGTAATCCTGTCACATCAAGAAATGAGTTCCAGGCAATCTGCTGGTGTGCTGCAATTGCCTGAAAAACAGATTTCACGCCCGCAAATGCCGTTGAAAAAAGCGCCGGATAAAAGATAAAAAATGCAAGCTGTATGGCAGCCCGGATCAAACGGACCTTTCTCTGCCTCTTTTTCATCCGTTTTCCGCCTTTCCAAGAGCATCTACAACTGCATTGATAATACCTGTAGAGCTGAATGTCGCACCTGATACCGTATCCACATCCGTACTCTGCGCAGAAATGATGGAACTGATCACGCCCTCTCCCTGCGAAAGATAAGCGGAATCCTCACCCGGTGCACTTGTCACCTGAATATCTGTGATCTCATCATTTGCAAGTGTGACCTGTACGGTGATCGCACCTCCAAATCCCTGTGCGGAACCGGTGTATGTACCATCTTTGTATACATTTTCCGAATCATCAGACTCTTCTGTATCTGCAGCGTCAGCTCCCTCCGCATCCTCTTTTGCAGCATCATCTTTGTCTTTTGCATCCCTCTGTGCCTGTGCGATCGCTGCTTCCTGATTCTTAGCAGCCTCTTCCAGAGCAGAGAGTATCTCCGTATTCTGTTCTTCCAGCTTCTCCACACGCTTTGTGAGTGCCGTAATCTCCTGTGATTCCTGTGCCTGCGTATCTTTTTTCTGCATAGAATTATATCCTACTACAGCGGCAAGAATCAACAGAAGACACAAAATTCTCATAATAAAATTCTGGTATTTCATCTAAAGTTTTCCTTTCAGACTCCTTATATTTTCAAGTTTTCTTTTTCACTATCGAACATTTATTATTTTGCCTGGCTGATAGCACTCTGAAATGCCTGAATCAGTCCATTTGAAGAATATGTAGCTCCACTTACCGTATCCAGCCCATCAGCTGACTGACGACCTAAAACCTGATTATAAATTCCATTCCATGCATTGGAAAATTCCGGTTCATCATCTTCCCCATCATATCCGGCTGACACAATATTTCCCCCTGATACATTAATCGTAACAGTTACCTGACCATTGAATCCTTCTCCTGTTCCCGTATAACTTCCGTCTTTATAGCCAGCTCCAGGTGCTGTTGTTGGCTCTGGTGCTGCCGTTGGTTCCGGTGTTGCTGTTGGTTCCGGTGTTGCTGTTGGTTCCGGTGTTGCCGTTGGTTCCGGTGCTGCCGTTGGTTCTGGTGTTGCTGTTGGATTCGGAGTTGGTGTCGCTGTTATATCTGAAGTTTTTAAAGCCTGCTCTAAAGCTGATTTTGCTCCATATAGAATTCCCTCAGAAGAATATGTTGCTCCTGATACAGTATCAATGCCATCTGTGCTTTGTTTTGCAATAATTGCCGGCTGTATTACATTCCATGCATTTCTGAAATATCTTGGTGTTTCTCCTTCATTGGTCTGAGATACTTCCGTAATCATTCCATCTTTAATTGTTACACAGATATTTATCTTTCCACCATATCCAATTCCGGTACCCGTATATGTGCCGTCATTATATAAAACCTTCGGGGTGTCCGGTATAACCGGTGCTGGAGCGGTTGTCGGTGCCGGAGTTGGAGTTACCGTCACTTCTGGTGCCGGTGTCACGTTTACCGCAGCCTGTTCCAGGGCTTTCTGTACCGCCTTAAGAATACCATTTGAAGAAAACGTTGCTCCGCTTACGGTGTCCACGCCATACACTGCCTGTTTTTCGAGAATCTTTGGCTGAATACTATTCCATGCTTTATTAAAATATTCTTTTGTATCAGTGTTCGTATTTGTGATTGCGGTTATCTTTCCGTCTTTAATCGTAACAGTGACTTTTATCGGACCGTCAAATCCTTCTGCTTCTGCAGTATACATTCCATCTTTATAAGTTACCTCTCCGGACGGTTTTGTTATTTCAACCGGTGTCGTTGTTTTATTTGAAGTATTGGTATTCTTCTTGGTCGTCTTTTTCGTTGTTTTTGCAGCTTTTCCTTTTCCGGCCTTTGACAGTGCATTCTGAACTGCCTGGATGATTCCATTTGAGGAATAGGTTGCGCCGCTTACTGCATCGACATTTGGAGTCTGACCGGAAATCATCTTGCTGATCACGCCTTTGGCTGATGCAAAATAAGAGCCTGTTTCACCAGCAGCACTCAGTATTTCTATAGAAGCAATCTTTCCTCCGGAAATCGTTACCTGAACAGTGATCGTTCCACCAAATCCAGTTCCACTTCCCTGATAAATCCCATCTTTATATCCGCCCTTTGGAACAGAAGTTGTAGGTGTCGTGGTCGTTCCCTGCCCCTGCCCAGAAGCTGCTGCTGACTTTTCCGGAAGTGCTTTTGTTTTTCCTGTCGTAATTCCCGCTTTTTTTATTTTGGATTTACTTTTCTTTGTTTTCAGAATGCTGCTGTCTGCCTCATCCGTATCCTTCATTCCTCCGTCATTAAAATATGCAGTTTCCAGCAGACTCGTCAGTTCATCTGATTTTATCAGTTCATTCTCAGCTGCCTGAACTGTTTTTGTACTTTTCACTTTACTGTCCTGCTGAAATCCAGCTGCTGCGATCGCAATAATTACAGCAACTGCCGGAAGAAGTTTCATAAGATTCTTTTTGTACATATAATCTACCCCTTAACATACAAAAGAAGGGGCAGTTATAAACGGCCCCCGTTCTTTTGTATGTGTATTTTATAAAGGAATTATTTTACTGTTACTTTGAATGTCCTTGTAATTCCATTGCATTTAACAGTAATCTTTGCTGTTCCTTTCTTCTTAGCTGTTACAACACCTTTGCTGTTAACTGTTGCAACTTTCTTGTTGCTGGTCTTGTATGTAACTTTAGATACCGGTGCTGCTTTTACTTTAATGGTTGTCTTCTTACCTTTTTTCAGTTTTGCAGAAGATTTTACAAGCTTGAAGGAAGGTTTCTTAACTTTAACAGTTAATTTCTTGGTGTATTTACCAACTTTTACAGTAATAACAGCTTTTCCAGCTTTCTTACCTGTGATAACACCCTTACTGTTGACTGTTGCAACTTTCTTATTGCTGGATTTGAAAGTAACTTTTCCTGTTACCTTAGTTTTGGTAACTTTGATTGTAGCTTTCTTTCCGACATAAACCTGTGAGACTTTTGCAGTGATACCAGGCTTAACTACTGGCGTCGGAGTTGCTATTGGCTTAGTTTCATTTTTACCTGGTGTTACTGTTGGTTTAACATCTGGTGTCACTACCGGCTCTACAGGTTTTTCTTTCTTCACAAGTCCATTGATTGCTGCTGTCAGATGCTCATTAACCTGCTCATCTACTGCAGCCTGGCTGAATGCAACTGTTGTCTTATCCTTAATTGCTGCCTCAATTTCTTCCAGCATTTCCTGTGTTTCAGTAGCTTCATCTTCTACTTTCTTCCAGGATTCCTCTGTATAATCACCCTTATTGAGAGCTTTTACTTTTTCAAGTGCTGCTTTCAGTGCTGTTGTATCAATTGTGGACGGATCTGTTGGAGTCACAATATTGGTAGCTGTTGCATCAAACTCAAATGTATAGTCCTGATATCCCAGTGCATAAACAGTTAATTTCCAGTGACCTGTTCCATCTGTTCCTGCCGGAAGCTGGCATCTTACAGAATGTGTCAGACCAAGCTGAATTCCCATCATTTTATGCATCCAGTTATCAGCAGCAAATTTCGTACCATATGTTGCAAGTACTGTATTACCATTTCCATAGTAATCCCATTTAACTGCCTGCATTGCAGCACCAAGACCACCATAATTACCATTCAGATCCACACGAAGGAATTCTCCATAAGATCCACTTGCTGTTTTAACCTCTGGCTTAATTCCAGTTGCAACTTTGAGATCAGTTCCCTGAATACCGGATTCTGTTCCTGTTTTTCTTGCACTGAAAGAGAAGCTTCCATCTTCATTCTTAGTTACTGTTTTCAGTCCATTTGTGTTTACTGTTACATTTGCAGTCTCTCTGTATGCTTTCAGATTGTTTTCAGAGAAACCACCAACAAGTATTTCACCATTTTTTACTACCGGATATTTTGCTGCAAAATCTGCATAATCTTCAGCTTTTACCTGTACAGGGACATATTTAATACCTGTTACTGCATAATGATCAAGGCTTTCTTTCGCTCCGCCATTTACCTGAATAGATGCCGGAGTACCAGTCTTTCTGTCTGCCGGAGTCCAGATTGCAACTGTTCCATCTGCAAGAACCGGTTCTGTACTGCTCTTCCAGTAAGATAACTGATATGCATTGCCTTCTGTTGTATAAATTGTTGCCATGCACTGATAGCTTCCTCTGTGAAGGCCATGATTTGTTGTAGCTCTTGTTACTGCATCAAATGCGCCTGTATCAGATTCATTATGAGAGTCTTTTTCATCAGATCCGCTTACGTTTCCTGCTGCAGTCACATTTTCCTGGCTCCAGTATTCGCCCCAGGTGAGTCCTGCGTACACATAGCTGTAAAGGCTGTAAGAGAATTCGAGATTATCATATGAACTGGATGTTACTACAAATTTTGTACCTTCTGCCAATTCCAGTTTAGAGGTATCCAGTGTTCCGTCTTCCTTGACAATCACTGTTGCACCTTTTCCTGAAGCTGCATAAGTCTTATCTCCCACTGTTACAGAAGTAATTGTTTTAATATATGCTTTTAACTGGTCTTCAGTAATTCCGTCAGCTGCTGCGATTTTATGTTCTGTCGCATCATATACAGCCGGTACATTTGCCTCTTTTGCATAGAAGGAAGCCTGAATCGGAGCATATACATCATTAGCATCACTGATCGTCAATGTATGGGAACCTGCCGCCAGTGCCCCTGTTGTAATCTTGCCGTCTGCATAAGCAACTTCTGTTCCGTCAACGGCATATTTGGCAGAATATCCATCTGGAAGAGTGCCTTCCAGTGTAACAGCTGCTTCTGTATCAGTTGTATGGATATCTGCAACAGTCGCTTTCACGCCAGTTTTGGCCAGAACCTTTACATCTGCAATATCTAATGTATAAATGCCATTACTTGCATAATATGTTACGCTGTCAATTGTCTTTCCGATCATAGACTCAAAATGTTCAGAGTTGAGATGGCATCCATGACTTTCTGTTGTATATCCTGTACTCCATGCCAACTCATATCCTTTCCAGATATTTTCCTGATGGCAGAGACCATAGGTTGTTCCGTCTGTTGTATTAATAACTGCACCATACACTGTGTTAGTATTTGTATTGATAATGCTGTTGAATTCAGTCTTATCAAACTTCAGCTGGTAGTCACCATAGTTGGATTTTGTTTTGAATTCAGCCTGCACCTGTTTTGTCTCCGGTGCTGCTGATTTACCCTTAATGGCACTGAATGTAAAACTTCCATCTTCACCGACTGTCAGTTCTTTGTAGTAGGATGGTTCCTCAGAAAGAACATAATAGGAATATGAGTCGCTTTCAAAAAGAGCATCTTTTCCTTTGTATTCTGTAGTAGTTTCTTTTCCCTTTATAGCTGTTGTGATACTCACTGAATCGTTATCTTTAATCTGTTTTTTGTCCTTCAATACTGAAATATCAGATACTTTCACAGGAAAAGTCACACCAGTGATATCGCTTCCATCTGAATTTACGTGATAAGAGCCTTTTGCAAGACTGGATCTTGTCTTCTGTTTTGTTGCAGATGTGAATGTATCAACTTTCACATCATTATTCTTTAATTCTGCCTTATAAAAATCGTCATAAGGAATGTTCATGAGGACATATGCTTCGCCTTCTGTCTGTCCATCTCCAGCCTCATCAGCAAATTCATCTTCACTGACCTCTGCGCTGAAGAGTTCTTCATCAGATGTTTCTTCATCCTCTGTCACGTCCTCTGCTGCTTCTTCAACGTCTACATCTGTATCCTCTGTATCTTCCACAACATCTGTGTCGGCAGCTTCTGCACTTGCTTCTTCAATATCAGCACTTTCCTCTGCTACAGTAACTTCTGTATCAGAAAAATCTGCTGCAAAAGCTGTTGCCGGCATACTTGTCATTACGACCGCTGCACTCAAAACAACTGGTGCAACTTTTTTCATCAATCTCTGATTTGCCATTTCCTTCCTCCTCTTTATTTATACACCATTGCGTTAGCGTTTTCTAACCATTTATTTTTATACCATAACTCTTTTTTCATGTCCACAAAAATGTTAGCATTTTCTAACCAGAAATTGACTTTTTTTCTCATTAATGTTCTTATTGAAAATCATTTTCAGCAACAAAATAGCACGAAATACACTTGTTATTTTATTTTAACTTTTTCGTAATAAAAAAGCACTATGCAGTTTTTCAACCACACAATGCTTTTTTACTGATTTTTAGAATCTTGTCGGTTCTGATCTACATCTCTTCTTTTAATTTTTCGAAGGCCTCTTTGCTCTCCTGCCATGCTGCAGGTGTTCCTCCGATGATCGAGCATCCCTCATGTAAGGTAATCGGGCTGCCATCGATCTGTGTGATCCTGCCGCCGGCTTCCTCCAGGATCACCGATGCTGCCGCATAATCATACGGCTGCAGTTTCAGTTCCAGATAAACGGTGTTACTTCCGGATGCTCCTCTGCAGAGTCCCAGTGCCGCAGAACCACCGCAGCGAATAGAAAGACTGTTCTGGAACATTTCTTTTACCACGCGGAACAGCCAGTCGATTCCTGCTTCATTGTATCTCGCACAGCCAAATTCCACGATTCCCTCTTCCACCGGTTTATCAGCCATCTGAAGTCTTTTTCCATTCAGATAACTTCCGTGTCCTCTCACTGCCACATACATATCGTCCACATATGGATGATATACAAATCCGGCAATCATCTGCTCGCCATGCGCCAGACCAACCGATATACAACTATGATGATAATCAAACATAAAGTTCGTAGTTCCATCGATCGGATCTATGTAGAAAGTAAATTCACCCTCTGCATCAGCACCGGCGTTTCCTTCCGTGTCTTCTTCCCCGAAGAAAGCAGCTCCCGGAAGAATCTCACCCAGACCTTTGATCAGAAATCTCTGGATTGCTGTATCATAATCCGTGCAGAAATTTGCAAGTCCCTCTTTTTTGTGGATATTTTCCTCACCCGGCCTCGCCTTCAGCATTTTCTGTCCAGCTTCCCTTACCAGTTTCTCGATTGCAGCATATCTTGGTTCCGAACATTCCGGCGCAATCGCCTCTTCCGGAAGGCTTCCCTCTACAGCTGTAACAGCCTCCGCAGTGTTTTCCACATCTGCTTCTTTCTGAGTAGCACTTTTCCACGGAATAACATCCCAACCACCGACTTTCTTCACACTGGAAACAATTCTGTTTCTGGTTCTCTCAAATCCCCAGTAGATTGCTCCGCCGATTATTCCACCAAGCGTATTAAAGAAAAGATCTGTCAGCTGAAACGTTCCAATTTTCAAAAAAAGCTGGCAGGTTTCAATTCCAAGTGAAAAGCAGAAACTGATCTCAAAACTGTTCAACAATACTTCCTGAATTCTTTTATCCTTTGTGTGATCTTTTTCTTCTCTCGCCCAGAAAAGAAAAATAATAAACGGCATAAACAGTATCAGATTCTCAAAATTCTCCGTATACAGCTGTCCGTTATAATGCAGTCCCCAGATTCCGATCACGTTTTCCAGCGGATTTCCCCAGACGCTCCGACAGAATAACGTACGAAAAAGCAGCATGCAGGTATAAAACACAAGGAAAAAGTGTCTGCGAAACCAGCTGCTTTCTTTAAACTGCCAGATCCACGCTCTGGCTACCGGTCCAACCCCCTGCTTCCTTCCCAGCATATAGACACACATGATCAGAACCGCGATAAGCAGCGATGCGCCTGCTGCCTGATAGACTGCTCCAAGAACATCCACCAGCACATTTACAAAATACTTCATATCTTCCCTCTCTCTCCGATCAGTTCATAATAAAAAATATATTGCTGCATAATGCCTCTCATGCCATGATATCTTCTGTTCGGAAAACCTCTGCGATAATGTTCGTCAAGAACCTGCCGGATATGCGTATCGATCGGGAATGCATCCATGTGATGCAATGCAAACAGACAAATGCAGTCTGCTACTTTTTCGCCTACTCCACTGAGCTTCATCAGTTCTTTTCGTGCTCTGCGGTAATACTTCATCTGATACAGTTTTTCCAGTGAAACTTCTCCCTCCAGAATGCTTCGCGTTGTCTCCACGATATATCTGGCACGGTATCCCATTCCAAGCCTCCGCAGTTCTTCTTCTGTCGCCCCGGACAACTGCTGCGGTGTCGGAAAGGAATAATATTCGGTATCTCCTGCTTTCAGTTTCTCCCCATATCTGACACAAAGCCTCTCGATACAGCTCCGGATTCTGGAAATATTATTCTGCTGCGAGATCAAAAAAGTAATGATCATTTCCCAAAGATCCTGTCGCAGAATACGGATCCCATTTCCGCACTGTACCGCCGCACTCAGATACGTGTCCCTCGGATTCACCTTTTCAATATATCGTCCATAGTCCGAATCAATATCAAAATACGGTACCCAATAACAGATAAATTCTACATCACTGCAATAAAAATTTACAATGCTTCCTGCCTGAGATATTTTCAGATATTTATCCCCGGCAACCAGTTCATATGTGTTATTTTCTGCCGTCTCGTGCATACGGAAGCACTGTCCCGACCGGCAGATTTCTCTCAGGCTGAAGTTATCCAGCTCTACTGTAATCATGTTTTTCTCCGATTCCTTAATTACTGACTTTCGTAATTTTTACATCTGGTGTCTCACTACCCTGTACTCATCCCCATTACGATAATACGGACATTCTTTATATTCTGTACTGATAAAGCGGTAGTATTCATCCTCATCCAGATTCACATCGCAGTAATAGCTTTCACTTTCTTCATCATATACATAATTTGCACAGTAATCACAGCTTGTTGCACTCAAAACAATTCCTCCAACAGATTTATTTTACACCAGATTGTTTTCTGACCGATTCTGTTTATTCCCAAATCTTCCATGGAGCCTGTCCACTCTGCCACAATGCCTCCAGAAGATTCTTTTCACGCAGAGTATCCATACACTGCCAGAATCCTTTGTGGCGATATGCATTCAGCTGTCCCATGCGGGCTGCCTCCACGAGCGGTTCTTTTTCAAATACAGTCTGGTCTCCTTCGATCAGATCAATAATGGACGGCTCCAGCACCATAAATCCGGCATTGATCCAGCCTCCGTCTTCTTTTTTCTTCTCTTTAAAATTCGTGATCGTTCCATCATTCTGAATATCCAGGATACCAAATCGTCCTCCCGGCTGTGCTGCTGTAATCGTCGCCATTTTACCATGGGAGCGGTGATATTCCAGAAGTTCTCTGATATTTACATCTGCAACTCCGTCACCGTAAGTGAGCATAAACGTATCTCCATCCAGATACTCTTTTACGCGTTTGATACGACCGCCGGTCATAGTATTCAGACCGGTATCAACCAGCGTTACCTTCCATGGTTCCAGCACGTTATTGTGCACGATCATTTTATTTTCCTGTGTAAAATCAAATGTGATATTGCTGTTATGAAGATAGTAATCTGCAAACCACTCCTTAATCACATGCTGCTTATATCCACAGCAGATTACAAATTCATTAAAACCATACGCAGAATACATCTTCATGATGTGCCATAAGATCGGCTTCTCCCCGATCTCGATCATTGGCTTTGGCTTAAGATGACTCTCCTCACTGATCCTTGTCCCAAAACCACCAGCTAAAATAACAACCTTCATAAATACTCTCCAATTCCTGAAACTACATTCCTGCCAATATCCCTATTCTAATACAAACCCCTGCAAAAATAAACCCTAACCTTTCCCCATTAAGCTTCTATCACCAATCCCGTTGTGCCTTTAGCTTTCTTAATCTCAATAGTCTCCCGGTTCTTTCCCTGCCCATATAAAAACTTCAGAATAAAAAAACGTCCTTCCTGCATCTGCTATTCAGACGCCTGAAGAAATTTGTAGAAGTACTTAAGAAGAAAATAATATTTTACCCCGAAAAATGATGCTGTCTGAGCTTTGCGAGTTCATCATTTTTCGGGGTGCTTTTTATATTATTTTATTCTGCTAGTACTTCTGAATTTCTGAATTGTCTGAAATACAGATGCAGGAATGACGTTTTTAATGTTATGAATTTTTTTACTCCTTATGCTCCTCAGCCCACAGTTTATCCGCAACCGGAGCCCACTCCTCGGCATAATGAACACACTTACTGCAAAGATGTTCTGCTGTCTCCTGAGACTGCAGATCTGTTGAATGTGCACCACTTTCTTTTACGATACGCTGCAGGATCTCTGGATTCTCAAGCATCGGGCATGGACGAAGCATGTTATCGTTAAACGGCTGGTTGTTATGGTAAGCCATGAATAACGGCTGTTTCAGAATCTCAAGGATTGTATTCTCATGAATGTTTCCATTGGAATAATGGATAAATACACAAGGTTCTGCATCACCATTTGCATTGATGTGGAAGTAGTTTCTTCCTCCGGCGATACATCCACCAACAAATTCTCCATCATTCTGGAAGTCCATAGTGAAGATTCCAGGGCCATGTTCCATGTTACGGATCTCTCTTACACGGTTCTTTACATAAATTCTCTGTTCCGGATTCAGAAGCAGATCAACAGATGCTGCATTTCCAACAGGCATGTAATGGAAGTACAGTGCGTAACGGCATCCTTTTTCTACAAGCATCTGAATGAAGTCTTCGCTTGTAACGCTCTTGTAGTTGGCACTTGTGTAGCAGATAGATGTACCGAATACAAGACCGTGCTCTTTCAGAAGATCCATTGCATGCATAACTTTATTGTATACACCTTCACCACGACGCATATCGTTGACATCCGGCTCACCCTCAACGCTTAATGCAAGGAACAGGTTGCCGACTTCCTGCATCTGTTTGCAGAGTGCTTCATCAACCAGTGTTCCATTTGTATATGCAAAGAATACACAGTCATTGTGTTTTCTGCAGAGTTCGATGATGTCTTTCTTTCTTACCATCGGCTCTCCACCTGTCATCATATAGAAATAAACTCCCAGTTCTTTACCCTGTGTAACGATTGAATCCATATCGTCAAAGGACAGGTTCAGCTTGTTTCCGTATTCTGCTGCCCAGCATCCTGTACAATGCAGGTTACATGCACTGGTAGGATCCATCAGAATGATCCACGGGATATTACATTTATGTATTTCTCGCATCTCATGAATTGTTTTTGTTCCATTATAGAAAGCCTCAAATCCAAGATTCATCAGAGTTGTCTTCAGAACATTAGGATGGAGTTCCTGTACCATGGAAGTTATATAACGATTCAGTGTATATTCCGGATTACAGGCAACTTTCCTGAGATAATCCCAGTTCACACCCTTTCCAAAATCTTTTAAATACTTCTCAGCAGTGTCGATAATTTTCTCATAAGCTGTCTCAGGATTCTTATTCACCTGATCAACAGCATAATCCATTACTCCTGCGAAAACCTTCTTAGCTGCTGCATGTTTAATCTTGTTCATTGGTATTTCCTCCATCTCTGGCAATATTTTTTTATCTTTCTACATTATATTCAGATAAACTTTCTATTTTCAATGGACAAAAAATGGTCAGTGGGGAAATTTCCCCACCAACCCATTATTTAAGCAATATTATTACTACGTTTAATCTATATGATATACATAGGAATCTTTTCTTGGTGCAGCCTTCGGTGCCGGACCGTCCGCATAACCCAGAATGCAGTGTCCGATCCCTTCATAATCACCTTCGATTCCAAGGGATTTCAGGATTTCTTTTCCTTCTTCACTTTCAAATTCTTCTTTTGCTCTGTGGATCCAGCAGCTTCCGATTCCCTGCTCTTCTGCTTCCAGCATCAGATTTCCCATAACAAGACTTCCGTCATAGACACATGTTGGTCTGCTCTTATCAGCCAGCACGATCAGAACAACCGGTGCTCCATAAAATGGATCCATATTATCAACACCCATAATCTTTGCATTCATTGCAGAAAGCTTATCACGAAGTTCTTTG
>ERZ773188.3310-NODE-3310-length-13813-cov-2.981029_pt1 | contig 13813 bp, 15 predicted proteins | sample MGYA00581011_ERZ773188 | MGnify/ENA primary metagenome ERZ773188 (study PRJEB29015, sample SAMEA2737798) | human gut metagenome | biome: human gut; feature: human-associated habitat; material: faeces | place: China | collected 2012 ...
CTCAATCGGTTTAATCTGGTGTTTTCAAGATGTCCTTATGAGGAGTCGCCCTTATGGCGTCTTTTTTATTTGGTGCCAGGGGGAGCAGCAAGTTTGGACAAAAAGCAATGGTGCTGTACTTGTCCAAAATAACTGATCACAGCTTCTCAACGATAACGCTTGTACCATTTGCAACTACACCGATCATGTTTCCATGGAAAGTGATGTAATCGAAATCAACGCCGATAAGCGCGTTCCCACCTGCATCGATAGACTTTTCCACCATTCTCTCGACTGCTGCATTTTTGGCAGCCTCCAACTTATCGGCAAATTTATACGATTCAGAACCGAAGAAATCCGAAAAAGAGGCTGAAAATTCTGAAAGGAACCCTGTGCCCAAAACGACCTGCCCACTGACAATGCCGTTATATTTAGTGATGCGATAGCCAGAAAACTCGTAGCCAGTGGTAAGCATAAAGTCTTTCGAACGATTCCTCTTTTCGGCGTTCTTCTTTAGTTCACTCAAGGATGGGTGGTTATAGATTTTATCAATCGCATTTTCAACATCTTTTGTTACTTCCTTTTTCAATTGAGCATTGCACTCATCTAAAATTTCCTTCTTCAACAAAGAAAACTCTTCCATTGAGTCTACATCATACAACTTTTTCAGCTTATCTTTTAGTCCTCCGTAACAATTGTAACATAAAACACGATCCTTATTCAAAACGAGGGGTTCGTTATCGAAAGATCCTATTTTTCGACCACAGTTGATACATATCCGTGCCATAATGTCAATTCCTTTCGTCTATTAGTTGGAAAGCAGCTAAAAGCATTTTTATAGGCCGTACAGAAATTATCTACTGCTACTTATCTTCTTTATTATGACATATATGGAAGGCAATATCTACATAAATTAAGGATTATATTCACATTTTCTATTTTGTTCCTACGCGGAACGAGAATATGGCACAAACAAAACCCGGGAATTGCTTCCCGGGTTTTTGCTGTTTAGATGCCCATGAGCTGCTTTTTCTTGGCGGTGAATTCCTCTTCGGTGATGATGCCGGAATCGAGGAGATCCTTGTACTTCTTGATCTCGGCGACGGCATCGGTGGGGGCGGCCGCAGCAGCCGCAACAGCCGCGGTGGCAACGGTCTGGCCGGGAGCGGCGCTTTCCTGCGGGAAGCCCGCTACTTTGGCCAAAGCATTGGCCAGGGTCTCCAGGTGCTGGACGCTCTCATTGTACTCGATGCGGTACTGGTTCAGATCCGGGACATCGCCGATGATGACGGGGCCGGTGCGCTCAAACTCGTAAAGGCTCCAATAGGGATGCTGAAGGTACAGCTTGATGTAGAATTTCTTGAATGGCTCGGGGATATCGATGCTGGTATAGCTGGGGCGGACCTCCTTATCCCGGTTGGCCAGGCGCTCCATCGATTCCTGCATCTGCCGCTGGATGAGCATCTGATTGACCTGGGGCAGCAGCTCATCAATGCGCTGGGGGACCCGGCTTTCGTGGTGAATAAAGCCCTTGGCGCTGCCCTCCAGCAGGGGGGCGCCGTCCTCGCTGATCATGAAGGACTTTAACTCACTGCCATGGAAGATGGTCTTATTCAGGTTCTTATCCATGCAGAACAGGCTGTGCTCATAATCGAACACGAATTTTTCGCTGAGGAAGCCGAATTCGACGATCTCATCCACCCGGAACTGCTCCCGGAGTGCCTGATTCTGCTCCCGGAAATCCCGGTATTTCAAAAACTGTTCCATCGTAAAGTCATTACCGTTCTGCGCATCAATGACGCCGTGGCAATCATCGCAGATGTAGTTCCCTTCGATCTTCCACGGAAGCAGCCCCTTTACCTTGCCGCCGCAGATGGCGCAAGGGGGTCTTTTATCAAACAAGCCCATTATAAAATCCTCCTGTCACACATTTTTAGGGGCGCTGCCCCTTTTGACCATAGTATAGCAGGAAACCGTGCACGGTACAAGGAGAAAAGCGTGAACTTTCCCAGTGTAAATGCATGCCGCTTACCGCAGCAGGTGGGTGATATCTTTTGTGGCGGGATCCCGCAGGATGGGACCATCCGCCAGCAGGATATGGCCATTGACATGGCGGCGGTAGACCGCATACCGGGGGATGATCTCGTGCGGGATCTGATAAGCCGCCCGGACCTGAAAGTGGCTATCAAAGATGACAGCGATGAGAAAATCAAACTGGTTTTTCTCCAGACTGCGGATGACCCCCAACTCCCGGCTTTGCGGGGTGGGAAAATCGGTGCGCTCCCAGCGGCACTTTATTTGATAGCGCAGGCCATCGCTCCCGGTGGCATCCAGCCCACGGGCGGAGTTTTTCTCCAGGCGAAGGCCCAGCTTTTGCGAAACCAGCCATTCCGCAAAATCCCCTACGGGGCTATTGTAGGTGCGGATGACCCCGCGCTCGTTCAGGGTGATAAGCACCGCAGCGTACTGGTTCATCAGGGCCAGGATCTGCTCCATTTCGGCATTTTGCACGGCTATCGCCTCCTCTCCCCTTTACCATACCATTTTAGCGCCCGGCCGTAAAGGGGCTTTCCCCCAAAAACGGAAAAAGCACCTGCCGTGTGACAGGTGCTTTTATTGGGGGAATGGAAATCAGCCGCGGTTGTCGGGGCCGCCCATACCGCCCTGCGGGGGCTGCTGGCCGCCGCCTATATTGCCGGGGCCTCCCATATTGCCGGGACCGCCCATACCGCTGCCGTAGATGAGGCTTTCCATGGTGACGGTGGTGCTGGCGCTGCCCGCGGCGATGGTATAGGTACCGCCCTGTGCCACGCCGGGAGCGCTGACGACCACGCAGCCGAAGGCCTTGGCGGGGGTGAAGCTGGCAAGAATGTTGCCGTCGGAATCCTTTAGGGTGATGGTCTGGCCGGCGGAGCCGGAGAGATTGACCAGGATGCTGCCCTGAGTGGAGGCGGTGCCGAAGTTTTCCGCCATGCCGGTGGAGCCGGCCGCGACCACGATGCCGCCGGTGATAGTAGCGCTGCCGTCGCAGTCGATGGTGCCATCGCCATTGGAGGTGGGGCCGCTGATGTACAGCTCACCGCCGGTCACTTCGATATCACCGTTGGAATCGATGCCGTCGCCGGAGGCATTGACAGTGACCACGCCGCCGGAGATACGGATGAGGTAATCCCCGGAGCCGCCGAAGGCATCCGGCGCAAAGCCGAAGCCGCCAAAGCCGCTTTGATCGCTGCCGCCCGCGGCATTGATGCCGTCATCGCTGGCGACGATGGAGATCTTGCCGCCGGAGATGAGCACCTTGGCGCCCTCCAGGCCCTCGTAGCTGCGGGTGATATCAATGGTGCCGCTGGAGATGGAGAGGGTATCATCGGCATGCATGCCGTCATCGCCGGTAGCGATGGTGAAGCTGCCGCCGGAGATGGTGACATCGCCATTGGAGTGGATGGCGTCATCGCAGCAATTGAGCTGGAGGGTACCGCCGGTAACGGTGACCTGCGTCCCGGCCTTGAGGCCCTTGGCGCTGGTGTCATCTGAGATGCTTTGACCCGCGCCGCCCGCGGTGGTCACGGTGGCGGTGCCGCCGCTGATGGTCAGAGTGGTCTCCGCCTGGATGCCGTCCTCGCCCACGGTGAGTTTGAGCGCGGAGCCGGTGATGACGAGATAGCCCAGGGTGGGATCGCTGTCATTGGTGGAGCGCAGGGCATCCCCGCCGCTGGTGACGGTGTCAGCATCCTTGATGGTCAGACTATCCTTGCCGTTGATGCCGTGATTGACGGCGGTGACGGTGACGGAGGCCTTTTGGATGAAGAGGGTATCCTTGCCGGTGATACCATTATTATAGTTGGCATTGACCGTCAGGCTGCCGCTGCCCGCAATCACCAGGTCGGACTTGGAGTAGAGGCAGGCGTTGGGCTCTTCCTCCTCCGCCGAAGAGTAGCTGTCGCTAAAGGTGTAGTCCGTGCCGTCGGTCAGGGTGGAGGCGGTGCCTTCCGGCAGGTAAAGTGTGGTGGCCTTGGACTTATAGACATACAGGGGGCTGCCGGTGGAGCAGGTAATGGCGGCATCCTGCAGCACCAGGGTCACTTCCTCTTTGGGGGCATTTACAAGGATGCGGCCCTCGGTCATGGTGCCGGTGACCACATAGGTCCCGCCGTGATGGTCACCATGCCGTCTGTCACTTCCGCGCCGGTGCCGGTAGCGGTCGCCGACTGCCCGGAAAGGGCGATGGTGGTGGCACCGCTTACATCGGGGGCCTCCACATCGGCGGTGGTATCCGGGGTGGTAACAGCGGCCGCTGTGTTTTCATCGGAGGAGCTGCCTCCGGTGGCAGTGCCGCTTTCGCCGCAGGCGGAAAGGCACCCGGCCAGCAGCGCGGCGCTTATGATAATAGACAGGATACAGTATTTGCGTTTCATATTTGGTTCCTCCCTTCAGTCAATGATACCATAATAAAGCCGGGCGCTAAAGAAAAGCTAAAGAAAAAAAGTTTTTTCCTTTAGTCAATCTTTAGGCGGCGGCTTTACACTATGGGCATCCACCACAGAAAGGGGTGCCCGATATGGCAAACGGAACACAATACAGCTTCCAGCGCATTGAAAAGAAATACTTTATCTCTCCCGCGCAGATGGAAGCGCTGCTGAATGTGATGCGCCGGCACATGACCGCCGACCGCTACGGCGAATACACCATCGGCAACATCTACTGCGATACCGATAATTTCCGGCTCATCCGGGCCTCGCTGGAAAAGCCCGCCTATAAAGAAAAGCTGCGCATCCGCTGCTACGGCGTGCCGAAGGCGGGGGATAAGGTCTTTGTGGAGCTGAAAAAGAACTGCGGCGGCGTAGTGTATAAGCGCCGGGTCACCGCGCCCCTGCCCCAGGCGGAGCGTTTCCTGCGCACCGAAACCGCCCCGGCCGAATGGGGACAGATCGGGCAGGAGCTGCAATGGTTCCAGCGCTTTTACGATACCATGCCCCGCATGTATATCGGCTATGACCGTACCGCTTGGGCGGGCACCGAAGACCCGGCGCTGCGGATCACCTTTGACCAGAACATCCGCTGGCGGTGCGATCGTCTGACGCTGGACATGGGCGATGACGGTAAACGCCTGCTGCCGGAGGATCAGATCCTGATGGAGGTCAAGACCCTCGGAGCCTGCCCTCTGTGGCTGTGCCGGGCGCTTTCCGCTCAGCATATTTATCCCGCCTCGTTTTCGAAATACGGGGCGTGCTACAAGGAAATGTGCCGGGAGGCCAATGCCCCCGCACGGATGACCAATTCAAAGGAGGCGCATCGCTGTGCTTAACTCGATATTAGGGACCGAACTGACTCTGACATCTTTTCTGATCTGCACGGGAGTTTCTCTGCTGCTGGGGGTGGGCACCGCGCTGGTGGCTGGCTACCGCAGCCGCAGCACCCAAAGCCTTGCCGTCACACTGGCGATCCTGCCGGCGGTGGTACAGGCAGTCATTATGCTGGTGAATGACAGCATCGGGGCCGGCATTGCCGTAGCAGGTGCCTTCAGCCTGGTGCGGTTCCGTTCCGCGCCGGGTACCGCCCGGGAGATCGCCGCCATTTTCCTGGCTATGGCCATTGGCCTGGCCACCGGCATGGGGTATGTGGGGCTGGCGGCGCTGCTGTTCCTCATCCTGGCCGGAGCCATGCTGGCGCTTACCGTGCTGCGCTTTGGCCAAAAGGAGGACGCCGGACGCATCTTGAAGATCACCATTCCGGAGGACCTAGATTATGACGGGCTGTTTGATGACCTGTTTGAGCGCTACACCACCGCCCACACGCTGGAAAAGGTGAAAACCACCAACATGGGCACCCTGTACGAGCTGCGCTACCGCATCACCCTGCGGCAGGAGCCGGTCCCCAAGGTATTCCTGGATGAGCTGCGCTGCCGCAACGGCAACCTAAACATCACCTGCTGCCGGGAGGAAAGCCACGAAAGCCTGTAAACAGCGCAAAATATCCCCCTATCCGCTTTGGGTAGGGGGCTTTGTTTTAGAGGTCAGCCCGGCTCCTTCATGCGGTAGCCCACACCGATCTCGGTGAGGATATACTGCGGCTCGGCGGGGTTCTGCTCCAGCTTGCGGCGGATATTGGCCATATTGACCCGCAGCAGCTGGCTGTTGCCGCCGGCGGCATCGCCCCACATGGCCTCGCTGATGCGATCGTAGGTGAGCACCTTGCCCGCGCTGCGGCTCAGGAGCTCCACTAGGCGGTATTCATTGGCGGTGAGGTGCACCGGCTGCCCGGCCAATGTGACCAGGTGCTTATCATAGTCGATGGTCAGCTCGCCGGTGGTAAAGGCGGAAAGATTGGCGGCGGGCCCGGCCCGGCGCAGCGCTGCCCGGATGCGGGCCAGCAGCTCCGGGGAGCCGAACGGCTTGGTGATATAGTCGTCGGCGCCACTATCCAGGGCGGCCACCTTTTCGCTTTCCTCGGTGCGGGCGGAGACCACGATGACCGGCAGGCCATAGCGCTGCCGCAGCTCCCGCAGCAGCTCCAGCCCATCGGCATCCGGCAGGCCCAGATCCAGCAGCATGGCACTAAACTCCATCTTTTCCAGCGCCGCACGGGCCTGGGCGGCACAGGTAGCCACCTCCCCGGTGTAGCCATCGCCCTCCAGCACGGTTTTCATAAAATTGCTGATGGAAAATTCGTCCTCGACGATTAGGATCTTATTCATCATGTTCTTCCTCCTCTATTTCCGCCAGCGGCAGCGTGATGCAAAAGCTGGCGCCCCCCTGCGGGCGGTTGGCGGCGGTGATCTGCCCGCCATGGGCATTTACTATGGTACGGCACACCGTCAGGCCGATGCCCATATTGCGGCGGTCGCTGCTGGTTTGCTCCGCGCGGGTGCGCATCCCATCAAAAACACTTTCCAGGCCGTGGCTATCCAGCCCCACGCCGTCATCCTCCACCCGGAGCTCCGCCTTGTCATTCCGGCGGCGGGCTGTCAGGGTGATGTTCTTTACTCTACCCCCGTGCAGGGCGGCGTTTTCCAGCAGATTCAACAGTACCTGCTCCATCAAGGTGGCATCCATCGGGACCAGCAGCAGTTCATCGGGGACGGTCACCTGCACGGCAAAATCGGGGTACCGCCGGCGGAACTTGGCCGCCGCGCCCGCCATCACCTCCTCCACCGCCTCTGGCTGGGTGATGAGCCTGGTTTCTCCATCACCGTTCAGCCGGGTGATCGTCAAGAGGTTTTCCACCATGTGGATGAGCCACTCCGATTCCTCCTCGGCGCTTCGCAGCAGCTCCCGCTGCTTCTCGGGCGGCAGGGTATCCTGCTGCTCCAGCACGGTATTGATGGCCCCTGAAATGGCCGTAAGGGGGGTGCGCAGATCGTGGCTGACCGCCCGCAGCAGGTTGCCCCGGGTGCGTTCCTTTTCGTTTTCGGTCCTCAGGCGCTGCTGGTCACGGCTGCGTACTGTCATGGCGCTGGTGAGGATACCCACCACAAACAGCGTTACAAAGGTGATGGGATAGCCGGGGCCGGAAAAGCTCAGCTTGGAAAAGGGCCCGGTAAAAAAGTAATTGACCACAAAGACCGAAAGCAGCGAGCCGAGCAGGCTCCACAGGTAGCCATTGGTAAAAAAACCGGTGAGAAATACTGCCAGTACAAAGATGACCGGTGCGGTATCCTCGGCGTAGCCCATCTCCCCCAAATACAAGCAGATGAGCAGCGCACACAGGTGCAAAAGCAGCATGGTGATGGCATCCTGCTCCCATTTGGTATAGGTTTCATTCCGCTCGATCGGTGACATTGGGCCCCTCCCCCTTTCCTCTCTTTGGAATAATCATACCATTTCCCGGCGTTTTTGCAAGGTCCCTTATCAAAAAAATCCCCCGCGGATAAAAGCCCGCAGGGGAATATTTATTTGCCGAGGTATGCCTCACGGATGACCGGGTTTTCCAGGAGCTCGCGTCCCGCGCCCTCCAGAATAATCTCGCCGGTTTCCATTACATAGCCGCGGTCGGCGGTGTGCAGGGCCATATTGGCGTTCTGCTCGATAAGCAGGATGGTAACACCCTGCTTATTGATCTCCCGGATGATCTGGAAGATATCCCGCACGATGAGGGGGGCCAGCCCCAGGGAGGGCTCATCCATCATCATCAGCTTGGGACGGCTCATCAGGGCGCGGGCCACGGCCAGCATCTGCTGCTCGCCGCCGGAAAGGGTCCCGGCCAGCTGCCAGTGGCGCTCCTTCAGGCGGGGAAACAGCTCATAGCACCACTCGATATCGTCATCCAGCTTATCATGACGCAGGTAGGCGCCGATCTTCATGTTCTCCAGCACCGTCATATCGGGGAAAACCCGCCGGCCCTCCGGCACCAGGGTAATGCCCCGCTTGACGATCTCATCGCTGGGCTTGCCCAGCAGCTCCTCGCCATTGTAGGTGATGGACCCGGCCTGGGCCTTAACCTGGCCGGCGATGGTGCGCAGCGTGGTGGATTTGCCGGCGCCATTGGCGCCCACCAGCGTAACGATGCTGCCATCCGGCACCTCAAAGGAGATATTCTTTACGGCGCGGATCCCGCCGTAATTGACCTGTAATTCCTGCACTTTAAGCATCGAGATCCACCCCCAAATACGCGTCAATAACCCGCTGATCCATCTGGACCGCCTCGGGTATGCCCTCAGCGATCAGCTTGCCGAATTCCAGCACATAAATGCGGTCGGAAATGCCCATGACGAGGTTCATGTGGTGCTCGATAAGCAGGATGCTGAGGTCAAACTGTTCCCGGATCTCCCGGATGAATTCGGTGAGCTCCACCGTTTCCTGCGGGTTCATGCCGGCCGCCGGCTCATCCAGGATGAGCAGGCGAGGATCGGTGGCCAGGGCGCGCGCGATCTCCAGCCGGCGCTGCTGACCGTAGGGCAGGTTGCTGGCGGTTTCATCCTTCAGCTCGGCCAGGCCCACGATCTCCAGAAGCTCCATCGCCTCCCGGCGCATCCGGGTCTCCTCCTTGCCGTTCAGATGGAAGGTAGCCGCCAAAAAGCCGCCCTTGGCGTGCATGTGCTTGGCAATGAGAACATTCTCAAAAACAGTCAGATTGCCGAAGAGACGGATATTCTGGAAGGTACGGGCCAGGCCCATTTTGGTGATCTGATCCGGCGTTTTGCGCAGGGTGGGCTTCCCTGCGAATTTTTCCACATCGCTGCCGAGATAATCATGCTTGGCACGGCCGGTGGGATGCTCGCAAAGATAGGGCTTGCCGTCGAGATACAGGCAGCCATTGGTGGGGGCATATACGCCTGTCACCACATTGAATGCCGTGGTTTTGCCGGCGCCGTTGGGGCCGATGAGGGCCACGATCTCGCCCTCGCCCACTTCCATCGAAAGGTTATCCACGGCTACCACGCCGCCAAACTGCATTGTCACATTTTCCAGCTTTAGAACGGGGTTACTCATTTGCCGCACCGCCTTTCACTGCTTTTTGGCCGGTAAACAGATTTTTGAAAAGCCGGCCAATCTTGCCAAAGAACGCGAAGATGGCATCCCAGCTGAATTCCTTTGTGCCCATCAGACCCTGGCGGTAGAACAGCACGATGACCATGATGACCACCGAGAACACTACCATACGGAAACCGTGGCCGAGCAGCGGAACCTTAAAGGTGCCGATCATGGTGGGGTTATCCAGGAAGCGCAGCCACCACTCGCTGCACGCCACATACAGGAAGGAGCCCAGCACCGAACCGGTGATGGAGCCGATGCCACCGATGACGACGATGAGCAGGATCTCATAGGTCATGGCCGTGGTAAAGTTCTTGGCGTGGGCATTGTACTGGAACATGGCCAGCAGCGCGCCGCCGATGCCCGCGAAGAAGCTGCTGGTGCAGAAAGAGAGCATCTTATGCTTCATCAGGTTGATGCCCATAGCCTCCGCGGCAATTTCATCCTCCCGGATGGCCTTAAAGGCCCGGCCGTAGGTGGAATTGATGAGCAGCACGATGATGGCGATACATACACCGGAAACGATAAACGGGAACAGGATGCTATCATAGCCCGTAAATTTGCGCAGGATGTTGGAGGCGTTGGTCAGCGGGCCCAGCTTCTCCCATTGGATCACCGCGCGGAGGATCTCCGCGAAGCCCAGGGTGGCAATGGCCAGGTAGTCGCTCTTCAGCCGCAGCACCGGCGCGCCGATGAGCGCCGCGAACAGCGCCGCCACCACACCGGCCAGGATTAGGGCCGGGATCTGGGGCATCTGGAACTGCACAATGCCGCCATCAAAGTACTGATAAACATTAATACGCTGGTCTACCGGAATGGTAAGGATAGCATAGGTATAGGCGCCCAGCAGCATAAAGCCTGCCTGGCCCAGGCTGAACAGCCCGGTAAAGCCGTTCAGCAGGTTCATGCTGACCACCAGCAGGGCGTAAATGGCACCCTTTTGCAGCACGGTGGAGAGCATCGAGCTTTTTAGCGGGCTGTTATCGATATACAGCAGCACACCCACCAGCACCGCTGCCAGAAGAAGGGAACAGATCAAATTGCGTGTTTTCTTGTTTTTCATCGTTTACACCTTCTCCTTCAGTTTCTCTCCAAACAGGCCGTTGGGCTTGATAAGGAGGATGATGATCAGCAGCGCAAAGGTAAAGGCATTGCTGAAGATGGAAATATCCTGGTTGGATTTGATGAATGTTTCGCAGATACCGATGATATAGGAGCCGATGACCGCGCCGGGCACCGAGCCAATGCCGCCGAATACCGCCGCCACGAAGGATTTGAGACCCGGCATGGCGCCGATGGTGGGGCTGACCTGCCCGATGTAGCTGAAATACAGGATGGAGCCGACCGCCGCCAGGAACGAACCGATGACAAAGGTGATGGAAATGACCCGGTCGATGCGGATGCCCATGAGCTGCGCGGTATCAAAGTCCTTGGCCACGGCACGCATGGCCATGCCCATCTTGGTGTGCTTGATCACGATAACCAGCGCGATGACCAACAGGATGGTCAGCACGGGGGTGAGGATGGCCAGCCGCCGCACGGTGATGCCGCCGATCTGGATCTCGGTACGCAGCCAGGGGATATTGGGATAGGCCTGCGCCAGGCCGCCGGTGACATAGGTGGAAAGGTTCTGCAGCAGGTAGCTGACACCGATGGCGGAAATCATGACCGACATGCGGGGGGCGGAACGCAGCGGCTTGTAGGCCACTTTTTCTATCATCACGCCCAGCACCACCGTCAGGATCAGGGTCAAGATCAAGCCGACGGCAATGCTGCCGGCCCCCAAAAAGCCGCTGCTCCAGCTAGTGATATAGATCATGATGAAGCCCGCGACCATGAACATATCGCCGTGGGCAAAATTGATGAGCCGCAGGATGCCGTAAACCATGGTATAGCCGATGGCGATAAGCGCGTACAGGCTGCCGATGGTCAATCCGGAGATCAATATCTGGGCGTAGTAGGTAAAGTCATGCATATACACTGCCTCCGTAATAAAAAGGATATGCCGGGAAAAATGGCGCTGCGGTCCCCTTTGCCGGGGCTTTCATCCATCGCCGGGTCAAAGCCCTCGCAAAGAACGCCGCACCCATGCCGTTTGTTCTAAACGGCCACAAGCGCAGCGGGGGAAACCCAGTGGGTCTCCCTCGCCGCGCAGCCGTAGCTTTACATCATGCTGTTACAGCTTTTTTGCTATTACTCGATGGCAACAGAATCGGCAAATACAAAGCCCTCGGTGGTAGCAGTCTTGATGATGGCGTAGCTCTTAACTGCATCGCCGTTCTCATCAAACTTCAGGTCGCCGGTTACCAGGCCGGGAACATCCAGCGCGGCCAGAGCGTCACGCAGGGTAGCGCCATCCAGAGACTGTGCTTTCTCCAGAGCGTAGTAGATGGCCATGTAGGCATCGTAGCCGCAAGCAGTCACGGCGGAGATCTCTTCGCTGTTGGAGTTATCGGTTAGGCGGGCGGAATCCTCCTTCAGCCAAGCCTTAAAGCCCTCGGCAAAGGCATTGGCAGCGGGGTTGGTGTCATCGCCCTCAATGAAGAAGGTGGAGAAGTAAACGCCGTCGATGGAGGCGCCGGCTTCGATAACACGCTGAATGATGGAAACATCGTCCCAGGTATCGGAGGCGAGGATGCAGCCGTTGATGCCGGCCTCACGCGCCTGCTTGATGATGAAGGGGGCAGTCTCGATGGAGGTGGGGGCAAAGATGGCCTCAATGCCCTGAGAAGCCAGGCTGGCCATGGTGCCAGAGAAGTCGGTTTCACCGGTCTGGAAGTTGACTTCCACGACCTCGCCGCCCAGCGCCTCAAAGGCCTTTACAAAGTAGGTGCCCAGACCGGCGGAGTAGTCGTCACCGGCCTCGGTGATAACGGCAGCCTTAGTCACGCCCTGCTTCTTGGCAAATTGCGCATCAGCTACGCTCTGGAAGGGATCGATGAAGCAGACTCGGAAGTAATAGTCATTGCCCTGGGTAACCTGGGGATTGGTGCAGGAGGTTCCGATCGCCGGGATCTTGGCCTGCTCAAAATAAGGGCCGCCGGCAATGGCGCAGCTGGAACCATAGGTACCCAGTACAGCGGTCACGCCCTTGGAAACCAGCTGCTGGGCAGCGGTGGGCGCCTTGGAAGAATCGGACTGGTTATCGGCATAGGTCAGCTCGATTTTGTATTCCTCACCGCCAATGGTAACGGTGGGATACAGAGAATTGGCGTACTGGATGCCGAGGATCTCTTTTTTGCCGCCGGCGCCGTTCTGGCCGGAGGTGGGTTCAAACACGCCGATGGTGATAACTTTTTCATCGGTGGGGGTGGGATTCTTTTCGCCGCCGCAGGCTACCATGGAAACGACCATGACCAGGCACAGCAGAATCGCGATCAGTTTTTTCATCTTTCTATTCCTCCTTATGGAATGATGGGATTGTACCTCCGAGGGCGTACACTTGTACGCCGGGGGAAGATATTAGTAGTATTATAGCAACCGTTTCTCCGTTTGGCTACTATTTTTTTATTGCATTTTCGTCGCTTTGCTCCTTAAAATCGCTCTTACTTGTCTATTTTGACGAAAAGAATTTGCAGGCTGCCCTTCATTTCGCTAAAGTGTTTTTCACTCCCGCATTTTTACTTTGTCCGTTGTGCGCCATTTGGGGACAGCTCTCTCTCCTTTTCATGTAATTTTGTGCAACTTATCGGCACGCCTTCCTGCATTTTGGCCGCAGTTTATTCGCATTTTGTTCTTATTATCCCTGCATTGACTATCCCATTTTCTTGTGATACCATATAGGTATCACCAATTAAGGAGGACTTTTTCATGAGCAAAATTCAGAAAATCTACGATTATCTCAAAGAATGCAATGGCTTTTTCTTTGCCAGCTGCGATGGCGACAAGCCCCGCGTGCGTCCTTTCGGCTTTATGATGATCTACGAGGATAAGCTGTATTTCGGCATGGGCACCCACAAGGAAAGCTACAAGCAGGTAAAGGAAAACCCCAATGTGGAGATCAGCGCCATGAACCCCGATGGCAGCTTTATCCGCGTCAAGGGCGTTGCCAACTTTGATATGCGCCCTGAAGTTCAGGCCCATATGTTCGAGGTTTCCCCCAGCCTGCGCAAGCTGTATAATGAGGAATCCGGCTTGACTCAGGCTACTTTCTATCTCACCGATATTGTCGCTGAGACCAGCAAGGACAATGTTTTCACCCCCATCACCGATTGATCCATGCACCACTCTTTCCCCCGGGCAGCCTTGTCCGGGGGGATTTTTCTTTATCCCGGCCGAGTGCAGACCGCCGGCTCGGGGCGCAGCCCATTCCGGCTCCGCCGGAAGTAAGCAGGCTTCGCCTGCTTTCCGCCGCCTGCGGCGGC
>ERZ773188.3330-NODE-3330-length-13743-cov-3.800117_pt1 | contig 13743 bp, 16 predicted proteins | sample MGYA00581011_ERZ773188 | MGnify/ENA primary metagenome ERZ773188 (study PRJEB29015, sample SAMEA2737798) | human gut metagenome | biome: human gut; feature: human-associated habitat; material: faeces | place: China | collected 2012 ...
AGATTAAACCGGAACGCTGAAACTTCCGAATCCCTGGACAAATCTATCGGTTCATTAGACATATATTAGAAAATACTATCATATTAAAACGAGATGTTTGAGTGAACATAAAAATACTCCAACCTGCCTCTTTCTTGCTTCAGGTTGGAGTTATTTTATTCAAAGCTTACGATCGTTCCAATTGTCACTTCTTCTTCTGGTTTTTTAATCGTGATCAGGAATGACTCGAACTCTGTAATATCACTTTGCGGCTGACTCATTTTTAATATCGGGTAATGCTGTTCATTTACTATCAAAGCAGATGCTTTCTTGCAGTCTTCATAATATATCGGATCGAAAGCTAAGATCAATTTATCCATTCGTGTCATCATGTCCAGAACTTCCATCGTCCTCTTTGTGTCACTGCTCTCTTCTTCATCGGACCAGTCTATGACTTCCTGTAAGATTGCTCTTGTCTCATCTTCTCCGGATATCCATTCTTCCCCATATTTCTGTTCAAATTCATCTTTTTTCCCATCAACCACGTATCGGGCTTTCACGAGTTTACGAATTAACTTCCTGTCTTGCTCAGGAAAATCCTGCTCTACAATTTCGCCCCGCAAAAACTGATTCACAATCTCATCGTACAATTCTCGCTCTTCTTCATGCTGCATATAATCAGCAATGCTGATCTGCGTCTGCTTATAGGTCATTCCGGAAATATACGGTGTTTTTCCCTGTACTTTCCAACCTTCATCAATCGCACAGATTAGAAATGCCTTTAAATCGTAAATAACATCCTTATAGCTGCGGACAATCTCGATAGCTTCCTCCAAACGTTTCTTTTCGTTTCCGGCTACGATCACAATATCCGCGATATCCTCCTCCTCTAAAGGATATCCGTCAAATTCCATTTTCACGAAATCCACAAGATCAAGATCCGCGTATTCGATTGCCTTTCGTGTACTCTCACTTACCTGTTTTTTTCGTTTGCCCTGGACGCCCTCTTTCAGTGTGATCACAAAATTAAGGTCCGTAATTTTCCCACCGCGTCCATTTTTCTGTTTTTCTAATTCCAATATAGCAATCTCGCTATATCGTGCACTATTGATAATCTTGACTGCTTCTTTAATTTTCCTTAAAAAATTTGAACGGTCATTATACTTGTTATCTTTGGATATATCATCTGCTATTTTATTCCAGTCTTCCGCGTTTTCAATTGCTTTCTTCACCTGATAAGAACTGGCATCGAGCATCCCAAGCTTATATTTTAACTTGCCGAGTGGAACCGTAATAGATTCCTTGTCCTTATATCCCTTAACCAATCTCCATTTATAGACACTTAGAAAATCATATAATAAATATCCATACTTATTATCATACTCGCCGATCGCATAAGGTGAATTCTGCGCAAACTTCGTTCGGTTCTTGCTTGGACCAATATGCGGTGCCATCTCTGGTGTGTAGTAGCCAGTTAAAATACCATCTTCAAAGGATACCTTAGTGAAGTAATTGATCCAGGCTAATCTTTTATTCTCATCGTCTATGATATAGATTCCGGTACTTCCGATTTTTTGTACGTAATTCCTGGAATGTAACATCGTATATACCGCTTTTTTTTCAATCCCAAGATAGTCCGCAATTTCTCCCTCTGTGATACGCGTTACCTTTCGCCCTTCTGCACTGTCTTCCACCTTGGAATGCATGAAATCGATCAGCTGCATGATCCGCAGGTTCTGGTTCATGTATCCGTGTGCAACATCCGCAGATTTAATAATCATATTTGACAAATGATCGGACTGCTCGTATTTTACAATGTTCGTTTTTTCTTTCTTATGATCTGTCATACAATACCTCGTCGCAAAAAAGCATGGTTAATAATCGCTTGATTTTTTGAATATTATAACACATGTCAACAAAAAAAGCTTCAATCAGTACTAAAGTTATCTTCAAAAAGTACCGAAGTTCTAAAATAAATGCTTTTTGTAAAACGTCAGCCACAAGCTACCAAAACAGATTTTTTATCATGCTGACTCCTGATCGGTTCCAAACATACCATGACTATGATTTTCTGATCCGGTACATATTGAAGCAGTCATATCCTCAATATATACCGCTGTTTATTCGTATCTCTCTTGACGGGACATGTTGGAAATAAATGGCAATATAATCTTACCGTTTTAATCATAAGATCTTCAAAATATACCAAAGTTTATGAAGTATGTTAATACTACTATAGTTTATAATAGTAGTGTGCAAAGACAATTCCAAAAAATACTATTTTAATCTGTATCTATATCATTCTTTTAGTACATATTGAAGCTAATTCTTCTTCAAAATGTACCAAAGTACCTGTATTTATTTTTCAACTTTCGTACATTTTGAAACTTGCCTTTCTTCAATAAGTACCGAAGTTTCTATCTTCTGCTTTTATTCAGTACATTTTGAAGCTTGATTTTTCTTCAATAAGTACCGAAGTTTTGTCTCCTGTTTTATTTAGTACATTTTGAAGCTTGATTTTTCTTCAATAAGTACCGAAGTTCCTGTCTTCTGCTTTCATTCAGTACATTTTGAAGCTTGATTTTTCTTCAATAAGTACCAAAGTTCCTGTCTTCCATTTTTATTCAGTACATTTTGAAGCTTGATTTTCTTCAATAAGTACCAAAGTTCCTGTCTTCTGCTTTCATTCGGTACAATTTGAAGATACTCTTTCTCCTTATATATCGGAGTTCTTATCTTCCGCTTAAAAAATGATTCTTTTAGAAAGCACACAATGAAGAAAACGTAGCATACTGGTAGAAAAAGGCTCTGATTCCTATCATTCCGTAGCTTCAATATATACTGACTTTTTTAAATCTACGAACATTACTACTATTTTTAATAGTATATTTTAGAGAATAACACCCCAAAGACTATTTTTATCTTTATTTCTACATTTCTCGTGTACATATTGAAGCTTTTTTCCATGCTGCTTTTCAGTTTCTTCAAAAGATACCGAACTTCGCTTCAATATGTACTGGCATCTGCTTCTAAATGTACCAAAGTTTACTTCAATATGTACTGGATAAGTGCCATTTTTCCTTGAAAATATAGGCTTTGATTGATCTTTAAGAATAAAAAGAAAGTTAGTAGTTATATATATATTTATATATATAATATAAAATAATTACTTATAATTTGTAACCACAGAAAGAGTAACTATCCCGAAAAAAACTGAATACTGAATACTGAACACCCTTTTAGGCACTAATTAGTTTACTCCGCAAGGGGTATTCCATTCGGGATGTGGCAAAAGTTAAGTGGAAGGGGCGTGAGTATGGTGCAACGAGTTAAGCGATTAAAAATACACAATCATAGCAATAAAACTATTAATTTTACGTTCTTTTCAAAAAAAAGGTTGTGCAATAGTGGCTTATAGGCTAAAAGCACTACCTTTGAATGCTGTTAAATATGGTAATGTTCAAAGTCACAATTTGTGATTTTGGAAAAATGAATATAAATATGACAGATAAAATAGAAAAAAAGGAGAGCAGCGAATTGTGTATATCACATAGGTGCATCCATTAAGGACTTAGGCAAAGTAGTTTGGTTTCTCCAAGATGGCAACAAAATAATTCAAAGAGCGAATCGCCCCACTTTGGGACTATATTTAGGCTACAGGAGGCATTTTCACGTTGCATAAACAACTCGTTCGCCAACTGGTTGTCAGAGTTAGTTAACGCCGAGGATTGCATAAAGGCTTTCCAAGGCATATGTTTAATTCAAATTTAATCCACTTTTAAAGTGGAGTCATAGATAAAATCATATAGAATAAAGATGAAGGAATTAGTGGGTATTATATTATTGACAGTTTTGGTAGTATTTGGTTCATGCAACTCCAATACTAATGTGTCTCTTGTGGGAACATCTCCGCAACTATTTGATGTATGCCAAGTAAGCACAGGTAATCCTGACTATAGAAATAAAGAGTTGTTTATAAACGAATTGAAAAGAAAATGTAAATATCCTATTGAGTTTCAAAAAAATAATTTGGAGGCATACGTTGCTATTGAATACAAGACAGACCAACGAGGATATATTGTAAAAAAAAGAGTGGTTATTTGCGACAATAAAAAATTCAAAAAGACAACAATGGAAACATTCAATCAAGTTAAAACTCTTAAAATAGCCACAACAGAGAAAATAGATACAATCTACTTCCAATACAAGATACAAGGTTCACCAACTTTAATCCATTCAAAAGTAGATGTAAAGATTATCGGCTATGGCTACAATAATAAATCAATTTTAATGAAGTAACTCGATTTATCATAATTCACTACTGTCCAATAAAAAAGGTAATTCAAATACACGTTCTTCTTCAAGTGGGAATGGTTTTGGTTCTTTTGGAAGTGGAAGCAATAGTAGTAGTTAGGATTTTAATAGATGATTGTTTATGAAGAAACTGTTAATAATTTACTTGATTATATCATTTCTAATGGTTTTTGTTTATGCTATCTTTGTGGTAAATGCGTATGTTAGTATAAAATACGAGGTAGAAACTATAGATAATGATGCTATCATAAATATGGTTTACCAGATATTCGATACTGGTGTTACTATAAATTTTATTTGGTTTGCCATAAATACGATAATAATTTTGGGCTTGTATATAAAGCTTCGTCGTAAGTGAAAAATAATATGATTATGCAAAAGATTGCATAATGTTAAGTATTGAACTTGGAACAGAAATCCTAAAGCAAGGAACTAATTTAAAATTATCTGGAGCCGAAAGGATTACAGATATGATAATTGAAAAGAAACAAGAAGAAGTCAAAAACGATAGTACTATTTGCAAAAAGTAATAATTATGAACTATATTTGTCTTTGGGGAATATTAGCGTCTATAACAGGAATTGCAATAATGTTTTCTGTTATTAAGCACAAAAAGTCGGTAAGTGCCATAAAAAATGGCACTTACTTGATTTTTTCAATTTTGATGATATGCTTAGGAATAACAACCATCTTATTTAAAAGATATGATAGTATTTGTGCAATATCCTTTGGTATTACATTCCTAAATATCGCATACAAAGACAGGCGTAATTACCCACCGAGTTTTACAATAAGCTATATTGATTATCTTAAAGGATATTTTGTTGGTTTTGGGTCTATAATGTATGGTTTGTTTAGAATTTTTGAATAAATAATCAAGTAATGTGTCACGACTTATAAAAAACGTGAGTAGCAAAATTACTATCAACGTTTTTTATAAGTCGCATATTTCTTACTTTTTTCAACACATAATATTTTGCAGTCTCACCCTCTGGCTCATTACCAACAGTGGCTGTTAATACAATAAAGTTGGCATCCTTCACCTTGTATTCAATCTGTACAGGTCGAAATAGTTCATCATTTCTCGCGCTGTGCGAATCGGCAAGCCTCGATGAGTTTCTGCTTCAGCTTGCCACGGCCAGCCATCACAGATTTATTTTGCTTCAACACGCTGCTAGGCCAGCCATCCTCGAAGCAGGTCACACTGAGATACTCCGAGGTCTGGACATCTTGGTCAACTGCCTTGTCTATCTCCTTCTTAAACTCGTCGTCCAAGTCCTTGATGTCGCCATCATGCTCCTTGCCGTCCTCCTCGGTCTTCTTGCCCTTCAGTCCTTCCGTGAAGGCACCCATCAGTCCGCCCATCACCTTCTTCACAGTCTCCTTTGGTATCACGCTGACCACCTCGCAGGAGATTGTGTAGTTGCCATTCTTCTCTAGGCTGGCATTGATATAAGTGTCGTTGGCGTAGCTATCCTTGGTGGCATCCTCGTGCTCGTGATGCTCGCCCACGGCATATTGGCTTCCGTGGCAGGCGAAGAGCAGTTTCAGCTCCTCCAGGTAGCCCTCCACCACCTCGTCGGTGTTAGCCTGGTTGCCTATCTTCATGACGTCAAAACCTATCGCCTTCTTCATTTCCTGTATGATGGGCATGGAGGCGATGTCCTTCATGCTCGCCTTGAAAAGAGCCTTTGCCTGCTTCTTGATTTGCGAGAGATTGGTAATCTTGGTGATGCTACCGTATTCATCGGTCTCAAAGTTGATGGTGGTGCCTATCACGCTCTTGGCGGTGCGCTCCGCTACCATGGCCATCATCTTGTCCCGGAAGTTGTCGCCCACCGAATCGGCCTTTACGTCCAGGAAGGTGTAGCTCATCTTATAGCCCTTGCTGGTGGAATCGTTTACCACGAGGCGCACCTGGGTGGATACGCCGAGCGTCTTCACCGTGTCCTTGCCGTCCACCTTCCACTCATTCTCATAGATCCAGTATTCGCAGGTGTCGCCCTTGCAGAAGTAGGCCACCACATTCACCACCGAGTCTTCGCCAGCTGTGTCCACTTCCAACGTGTCGGAGTTGTTCGATAGCAATTGACTTTCAGTGATTTTCTTGTCAATCGATACCGTGTCCTCTACCTTAGGCGACATCCCTCCGCCCTTCACGATGCCGTGGTTGGCGAGCAGTCCGCAAGCTATTATGCAGCTCATCACTATCAACGAGATTTTCTTCATAAGTTCATTTTTTATGTTGTTTATTCTTCAAGTTTTTATTTCTCGCTGCAAATTTACGATTTTTTTTGTAAAAAAAGCCAAGCTCCTAAAAAAAACTGTAAAGTTAACCCAAGTTTAACATAGCCAAACCGTTTCTCTTGCAGTATCAGCCATAATCTTCTCCTTTTTTAAAAAGAACTACCCATGCACCCTAAAACAGGGGGTATGGGTAGGATTAACGACATAGCCATTAGGTATGTGGCGAAGTTGAGTGGTAAAGGAGTAAGTTACGGTGCAACGAGTTAAGCGATTACTAAAAGTACAATCACCGCAATAATACTATTGATTTTACGTTCTTTTCAAAAAAAGGTTGTGCAATAGTGGCTTAAAGGCTAAAAGCACTACCTTTGCATTACGCTTGAATTATATAGTATTAAGGCGCATCGCCAGTAAACGTCCTTTGTTATTTGATCCAAAAATAACTTTTTTCAAAACTTTCTCCCGAAATCCTTGGCAGTTTCAAAAAGAAATCGTAACTTTGTGGGGTAGATTTTAAAACAGATGGTTATGAAGTACTTGGATCCTAAGGCAGACCTCACGTTCAAGAAGATATTCGGCAATCATCCCGCAAGACTGATCAGTCTTCTGAATGCCCTCCTGCCACTCAGCGAAGAGGAGCAGATACACGAGATAAAGTATCTGCCAACAGAACTTGTGCCCCAGCTCGAAGGGGGCAAGAATACCATAGTGGATGTACTCTGCACCGACGTCAGAGGCAGGAAGTTCTGCGTGGAGATGCAGATGGAATGGTCTGATGCCTTCCAGCAGCGAGTATTGTTCAATGCCTCCAAGCTCTATGTGAGTCAGGCTAAAAAGGGAGGAAAATACAGCGAACTCCAACCCGTGTATTCTCTCAACCTGATAAATGACATCTTTGCGCATGATACTCCGGATTTCATCCACAACTACCGCATCGTGCATGATAAGGACAGCAATAAGGTCATTGAAGGCTTGCATTTCACCTTCATAGAACTCCCTAAGTTCACTCCTCATTCCATCGCCGACAAGCGCATGATGGTGCTGTGGCTCCGTTTCCTGACGGAAATCAATTCCAATACGAAGGAAGTACCAGCCGACCTGCTTAATGACCCGGAGATAGGAAAAGCCGTAGAAGAACTGGAGATTTCCGGTTTCACAGATGCCGAACTCTGGGCCTACGACAAGTTCTGGGATTCCGTAAGCGTTGAAAGAACCCTCATTGATGACAGCTACCAGAAAGGCATAGAGAAAGGCATGAACCAGAGAAGCCTTGAGATTGCCAGAAAGATGCTGACACAGGGTATGGATGAAGCAATGGTCATGGATATGACGGGGCTGACGGCAGAGGAAATCAAGCAGATGAAACTCTAGGCTTGCCATGCTATATGAGATGAAAGAAAAATATAAGTGAGATTTCCCGCCTCACTATGAGTTGGCGAACTCATTTTGGGGCTAATTCTAATCTATAATATAAATACCGATAAAAGAAAATAGTATCTGATAAAATCGGAGACCAACTGTCCCCTAAGGGTGTATTCCCTTATAGCACTCCTGGCATTTGCTTGTTCCAGCAAAAATATGTTAGCGCAAACAAATTCTGACGTCCTCTACTAAGGAATGAGTGACAAAGAACTTAATTTACTAACCATCATCAATTTAGAATTATGGGTAGATTTATCATCAAGCTCGTGCGCTTGATTCTGAAGTATGGGCGATTCAGCCTTGTTTGCGTGGTCATTCAATTGAATGGCAACAGCAAGTATATTGAGTATATGAACAACGATTTTAAGGAGGAGAAGCCATGCTTGGAGAAGGAAGAACCATAAACGTAACGGGCAATGCCTGCTATATAGAGTATGTGGAGAATTGCTATGTGAATGGTATCGCCAAAAAGAAGAACGATGACGATCCTGCGGCACGTATGTCGGATGAACTGAAGGGAGAGAGGGGACTGGCAGTCTTGAAGAATCTGCAGAAACATGGGTTGCTCGATGAGAACTTCTACCCTATGGAGCTGTCCAACTCTGAGTCTGCGGTCCTTGCCTATCAGATAGCCATAACGCTGGGTATCAATGAGATGTGGAAGGTGTTCTCTGACCTCTGGAATATTACTCCCAATGCCCTGAGAGCTGCTTATAATAGAGGTATGGAGCAGAAGAAGACGATAAAATTCCTGGATGAAATAACCCCTTTGCTGAACGATAGTACTAGTACGCGTACATAGTACGTACTAGGTAAATATAAAAAAATCACCGTACCTTTGCACCCGTAATCAGACAAGTAAAGTCTGGTTGCGGGCGTTTTTCGTTTATAGGAATCCGGTACCGTTCCTGAAACTGAAATCTGGCGAATATCTCGCAGCCCAACCCTTTAATATGATATATTGATATGGCAGAAAATGCTTATGTGTTTTATCATCCGCAGTATGGCGGATTGAGAGTGGTGAACAACGACGAAGGGTTGTTCTTCTGCATCGAGGACCTGGTTGCCATCACTGATATCGGCAGAGATACATTGTTCCCGGTATTAGCCGACACGGAGGGGAAAGTGGTAGAAATGTATGTGGAAGTGCATACAAAAAAGGTGCCGAAGGACTTTACACATCGTCTGTTTTTCGGTGAATTCTTTGGCAATGCTGACAAGGTGGTGCAAAAAAGTAGAATAGCTTGGAGAAATATGATATTCGTTGACTCTCAGGTGGTGAGAGATATGACGATAGGCTGTTCGAAAGATCCGGAGTGTAAGTTGTTTTACAAGTGGGTCAAGGATTATATCCAGCCTGTGATGGAGGACGAGGATAGATGTTGGCGTCATGAATGTGTCATGATGAAAAGAATCTGTTATGACCCTCTAGAAAAGCCGATTGACATCCGATATGCTGCCGACGGCCTGTATATCAACGATACGCGAATCAACTGACATTATTCATCTTATAAACAAGTGATTACAATCATGAAACAAGCAGCAAAGAAGCAGCTCCTCAACGCCCAGAAGGTGGACGGAGCCATCATCAGTGAGGAAAACGGTACCATCGCCTTCCGCAAGGCGCCATGGAACGATGCCGAGGTTATCTGCGAACAGCCTAAGGTGATACCGGGCAGAATGGTATGCTCTGGCGAGAAGGGAGGCGACGAGTTCGACTTCAAGCCTTACGAGCATACGGGCGAGAAGATCTTCGAGGAAATCTTCAAGACCAACCACGCCGTGGTGCGCACCACCAAGCGCACGGTGCAGGTGAACTATACCTTCAGCCGAGACCTGGACAAGCAGGACATGCTGCGCTACCTCAAGGCAGAGCACAAGGAGCTGATTGCCGGATTCAAGGAGGCAGACATCAAGGGGTAATGTATCATTCAACATTTCAAAAAAATGGAACATATTATAGCATATAATCCGTACAAGAATGGCAATAAGGGGAGCGTAAGCTCCCAGCCACTCTCGGTTTACGACAAGACCATCGCTTATCCCTGGATGGCAGACCTGGTAGCTGCCATCCGTGGGGGTAACGATGAACTGAAGAAGCAGCTGCCTTTCCGCTGCGCACACTACTACCAGTTCCGGGACAACAGACGCTCGCAGAAGAACGCCGTGCCCGAAAGCTTTCTTTTTCAGACCACCATCGACGTGGACGATAAGAAATATGTGGACAAGGCGATAGAAAAGGCACGTGAGCTGAACTGCAGCGACACCATCTGGAAGGGAGCCCTGCTGCACCTGGAGTACTCTGCCCGCAAGAAGCTGCACATCGACATCCGCATGCCCGTGGGCATGACTATCGAGGAGACGCAGCGAGCCTATTGCGAGGCGCTGGGCGTGCCCTACGACGAGAGCTGCATCACGCCAGAGCGCATGCTCTTCATCACTGACAAGGAGTCGGAAATCTATCGATCGCCCCATTGGTATGAGGTGCTGCCGCAGGAAGAGCTGAAGAAACGCAGACAAGCCTACCTGGATCGTGGGCTCACCATTGACGGAAAAGGTGTGGCTGTTTCTTCTGGCTCTGCTATTCAGCCTGCCCAACCTTGTGATAGCAATGCTGCTCATGCTGCTCATCTCAGCCCTGCTGGAACTCCTCAGGAGGCTGTCGCTGTGGCAACCGGCAAGAACCTCGCAGCCTTCGACCTCTTCCGCAATGCGGCTGACCTGAAGGACGTAGATATCAACACCCAAGGCTCGCGCCACTCATCGCTCCTGGCAATCATGAGCGCAGGCGCATCGAGAGTGATGCCCGAAGAGGAACTGAAGGCGGTGGTGGCGCAGAAGATGCCTGCCTTCTCGCAGGAGCGTGACTGCCAGCAGCTCATCCACGACTTCTATGCGAAATATGGCGACAGTTCGAAGCCGATGTCACAAGCCGTGATCCGCATCAATGCCCAGGCTGAGAAGTCCTCCCAGAAGGATGCCGTATCGTTCAAAACCATGAGTTCCGAGGACGGCACGGATTCCAATGCGGAAGATGATAAAATCGCTCCGCCTCCGATGCCCGAACATCTCCCAAAACTCGTGGAGCTGCTGCTATCGAAGACCCCGGACGTCTATAAGCCTGCCGTGGCACACGCCATCTTCCCACCACTTGCCACACACCTCTGCAAGACCACCTTTAAATATATTGACAATGTGGAGCACGAGGCTACCCTGATGTGCTGTCTGCTGGCGGGTACGGGCGCAGGCAAGAACTGTGTGCAGATGCCTATCAACATGATTATGGAGGACATCAGAAAGCGAGACCGTGAGAACCTGAACCGGGAGAAGGAATGGAAAGACGAGGTGACACGCAAGGGCGCCAACAAGGATAAGCGCAAGCGTCCGGAAAACCTCATCATCCAGGAGATAGACGCCGATATGACCAACCCGGCATTCGTGATGCGTACGGCTGAGGCTCAGGGGCATTTCCTCTATACATCGCTCAACGAGATAGACCAGTTCGACGCCCTCAAGGGGCAAGGCAACCAGCAGTTCAAGATCATGTGCCTTGCCTTTGATCCGGGGAACTCATACGGCCAGACCCGCGTGGGCACATCGAGCATCACCGAGCGCATCACCATCCGGTTCAACTGGAATGCATCGACCACCGTCCAGCTGGGGCAGCGATATTTCTCGAAGGTGCTCACCGACGGACCTATCAGCCGCATCAACTTCTGTACCATCCCGGAGCGGGAAATCGGTGCCGATATGCCTGTATATGGCGAATACGACGATGCCTTCAGAGAGGCACTCAAACCGTACATAGAGAATCTGTGCAAGGCGTCGGGTAGGATAGACTGCGCTGAGGCTTCCGCCCTGGCAGAAAAGTTGAAGGAGGAGAACGCCGACTTTTCGCGTATGTCGCAAAACAGAGTGTTCGAGAATCTCTCCTTCCGTGGCAACGTAATAGCCTTCCTCAAGGCTTGCGTGCTGTACGTGGCAAACGGCTGCAAATGGGAACCCGAAATAGAAGAGTTCATCAGATGGAGCGAGAGCTACGACCTGTGGTGCAAGATGATTTTCTTTGGTGCAGGCATAGCCAAGGCTAATGAGGTGGGAGAGAAATCGAGCAAGCGAGGACCAGCCAACCTGCTGCAGCAATTGCCTGACACCTTCACCTATGCGCAGGCTGAGATGGTGCGCCTGCAGAACGACTTCGGCAAGAAGGGCACGGCGATGATGCTGAGAAACTGGGTGAACCGCCATTACATCGAGAAAATTCCTCCGAAGGGAGCAAATACTGACGGAAAGCAGGGCGGAAAGGTATTCAGTATTCAGTTATTCAGTTTTAAGAAGCTATTATATCGTTCCGACGGACTCGACCTGAGAGGTTTCAACGTTTAACAGTTTAAAAAACTTAACACTTAATATTCATACAAAATGGAAATAGTATTGAAGCGTATAGCTAAAAAAGGAACTTATACCATAGGCAGACTCTATCTGCTGGCCGATGCGAGCGTAAGTCGTAACTCGCTGCCTGGTAAGAAGATAGACGACAAGAGAAGATTGGTTCATACCTTTGACAGCCAGCTGCTGTCCAAGGATACATATCTCTGCGATACCATGGAGCCTACATGGCGCAATCTGTTGGGTATCAAGCTAAAGCCAGAGGAAGTGGATGCCCGCTATAGCCGCAAGAGCGGCGTGAAGGCACGTAAGGTACCTGGTCATACGGCCATTCCTGAGGGATCATATCCCGTGGTCATATCGTATTCGCCAAGATTCAAGCGTTGGCAGCACCAGCAGGCCGCCCGGGCAGTGCACGAGCAGCACACTGGCTCCGGCCAGCCACAGCAGCGGGGTGCGCAGCAGCTGCACCCCGGTCACTGCCCGGCGGGGGATCTGCCGCAGCACCGGGAAGGCGATGCCTGCCTGCACGGTCAGGCTGCGGGGCGAGAGCGCCGCCACGAAACTGCAGGCGCGCAGCCGCAAGGCCAGCACCAGCAGGCCCCACACCGCGCAGAAGCACAGCCCCGCAAACAGGCTCTGCCAGAACACAAAGGGCGCACACAACAGGCCGGGGATAGCAGCCCAGACGCAGAGCACCGCCCGCGCCCGCGGCGGCAGGATGAGGGCCGTGCGCAGCAGTTCCTGTTCGGTCATTTGTCGGTCAGGCCCCAGGCGTCGGTGAGCAGATGCAGGGTGTCATCCTGGGTCAGGCAGAGGATGCGGTCCCAGGGCAGCAGCACCGTGTTGCCGTGGGGGATGATGAACTCGGTGTCGCGGGTGATGCTTACCAGAATGGCGTTGCCGGGGATGGGGATGTCCTTGATGGACTTGCCCGCAAAGGCAAAGTTCTCCGGCAGCAGGATCTCGTTCAGGCTGGCAGTGCCGCCGCCCAGCGAGAGCAGCTGGCGGATGGTGTCGGTCTCGATCTCGCGTTCCAGGATGTGGCTCAGGTTGTCGGTGCCGCAGACCACGGTGTCCACGCCAAGGGTGTGCAGCAGTTCCCGGTTCTTGGGGTTGGAGGCCCGGGCCACGGTGCGGTCCACACCGAACTCCCGCTTGACGATCTGGCAGGCCACCAGATTGTCCTCGTCGTTGCCGGTCACGGCCACAAAGGCGTCACAGCTGGCCACATCGGCGGTGCGCAGGGTGTCAAAGCTGATGGCATCGCCGCACACCACCGGGACGTCCAACGAGTCGGCCAGGCTGCGGCACAGCGCCTCCTGCGGCTCAATGATGGTCACCTTGTGGTGGTGGGCCAGCAGGCTCTGGGCCAGATACATGCCCACCTTG
>ERZ773188.3338-NODE-3338-length-13713-cov-23.888417_pt1 | contig 13713 bp, 9 predicted proteins | sample MGYA00581011_ERZ773188 | MGnify/ENA primary metagenome ERZ773188 (study PRJEB29015, sample SAMEA2737798) | human gut metagenome | biome: human gut; feature: human-associated habitat; material: faeces | place: China | collected 2012 ...
CCAGTATTATCTGCGCTTTTGGCTTGGCATCTGCCGCACCTCGCTCGCCGTATCGACACTTAGAATTATGCGGTATTGCCATAACCATTATACAGGCCCGCTCCCGCGCCTGACAATGGGCAGTTGGGGGAAAATGTGCCGCAGGGCAAAGTTTTTCGGTTTTGTGCTGCTAACTGGCCGAACAGCCGCCGGGTGTGCTATAATAAACCATGAATAAAAACCGCCGCCCCGGCGGAAAGGAGAACTCAATGAAAGATTCCATCAAAGCTCTGCGCGAGCTGGAGAAAAGACTGTATGCCTATCAGTACGCAATGGCCGTTGCCGATTATGACAGTGAGACGGTAGCCCCGCCGGAAAGCAGCGCGGGCCGCGCCGAAGCCATGGAGGTGCTGAGCCGCGCCTACTTTGACCAGCTGGTCAGCGCTGACACCGCCGCCCTGCTGCAGCGCGCTGCCGCTGATGCCGAAACCGAACAGGAAAAGGCAGAAGTGCGGGAGTTGCAGCGCAGCTATGACGAGATTGGCAAGATCCCGGCAGAAGAGTACGCCGCGTTCACCAAGCTGACGCAGGAAAGCATGCCCGCATGGGGCAAGGCAAAGCGCGGCAATGACTTTGCCAGTTTTGCCCCGTATCTGGAAAAAATTGTGGAATCCCTGCGCGCGCAGGCCCACTATTTTGCCCCTGACCGCGACCCGTATGAAGTCTGGCTGGACCGCTATGAACACGGCCTGACCATTGCCCAGTGCGATACTTTCTTTGCCGCCCTGCGCGAGACCATTGTGCCGCTGCTGGCTGCCATAAAAGAGCGCGGCAGCGCCATCCGCACCGACTTTTTGTATCAGGATTGGCCCATTGAGCAGCAGCGCAAGCTTTCCAAAAAGATCATGGAAGTGTGGGGGCTGGACCCGGACCACTGCGTATTGGGCGAAACGGAACACCCCTTTACCTCCGGCTTCTGGCACGGCGATGTGCGCATTACCACCCATTATATGCCGCAGGATATGTTCTCCAACCTGTACAGCGTGGCGCACGAGGGCGGCCATGCCCTGTATGAGCTGAATGTTGACCCTAAGTATGATTATACCACCCTGGCGGGCGGCGCAACCACCGGCCTGCACGAAAGCCAGAGCCGCCTGTTTGAAAACTATGTGGGCCGCAGCCGCGCGTTCATCCACTATTTGTATCCCACTTTGCTGGAGCTGTTCCCCCAGCAGCTGAACGGCGTGACCGAGGAAGAGATCTACCGCGCCGTCAACCGCGCCGAGCCGAGCCTGATCCGCACCGAGGCGGACGAGCTGACCTACTCTTTGCACATTATGGTGCGGTATGAGCTGGAAAAGGCCCTGATGCAGGGCACCCTGACCGTGGCCGAACTGCCCGCCGCCTGGAACGCCAAGTATAAGGAATACCTTGGCGTGGATGTGCCGGACGATACCCACGGCTGTTTGCAGGATATCCACTGGGCAATGGGCGATATGGGCTACTTCCCCAGCTATGCGCTGGGCAGTGCTTACAGCGCACAGGCGGTGGATGACCTGCGCAAAACCATGGACCTGGACGCCCAGTGGGCCGAAGGCAACATGCAGCCGCTGAAGGACGCTCTGCGCAGCCGCGTGTGGCAGCATGGCCGCGCCAAGGAACCGCAGTGGCTGGTGCAAAGCCTGTGCGGCGGCGCATTTGATGCCGCCCACTACACCAACTACCTGAAAAACAAATATACCGAGCTGTACGGCCTGTAAGCACAGCCGGTAAAAATAAAACAAAGCGGGCGCACCGTTATGCAATAGACGGCGCGCCCGCTTTGCTATAAGCAGGAAAGAGAGAATCAAATTTATTTTGCGGTGTCATCCGGCTTAGTGGGTTCTGTTGGCTGCGCCTGGGCGGCAGCCTTTGCAGCGAGCTTGGCCTGCTTTTTCTCCGCCCGGCGGGCCTTGCGGCGCTTGAGGGCGGGCCGTGCCACCAGCAGGATGGCAAGCACGATCAGTACCACCGGCCACAGGTAAACCACCACCAAGATGAGATCTTCGGCCCCATCCACAAAGCCGCGCCAGCCGCTGGTAACGGCTTCCACAAACTTTTCGCCAAAGGTGGTGGCGGTGGGGGTCAGTACCCGCACTTCCTGCAGGGAAATATCCACGGTGGAATAGCGCACCTGGTTATCCATCAGCCGCATCTGGCCGGTGTAGCTTTCCAGCTGATACTGCACATCCGAAAGCTGGCTTTCAATTTCCAGCAGGTCGGCGGTGGTTTCAGCTTTGTCGGCCAGGGCGTTCAGCCGGTCGCGCTGGTCGTTCAGGGCTTTCAGGCGGGCTTCCACATCTACATACTCAGCGGTAATGTCCTGCGCGCTCTCGTTTAGCGAGGTCACGTTCCCGGCTTCCCCGGCGGCGGTCAAAAAGCTGCGGTAGTTTTCGGCGGGGATGCGCGCGGTGTAATAAGTATAGCGGCTGCCGGAATCCTTGCTGCCGCCCTGGTCAGTGCTTTCCAGGTAGCCGTTCGCGGCGGTTACGGCCTCCTGCAAGGCGGCGCGGGTGGTATCATAGTCGGTGGTTTCCATCCGCACGCTGGCGTTATACACGATCTTGCGGCTGCTTTCCACCGTGGAAGGATCCAGCATCGAGCTGGTCAGATCGTCTGAAGAAAAACTGCTGCCTTCCCCGGCTTCGGCGCTTTCGGCGCTGTAATATTCATAGTCTCCGGCATCCTGGCTGCTAAAGGCGGCGGTATCGTTAGAAGGAGCGGCGGAGTAGGTGCTGCGGCTGGTGGAACCGCAGGCAGCAAGGCTGAGCGCCAGCGCGGCGGATGCGGCAAGGCTGGCAAAGCGGGATAGTGTTGTATGTTTCATAGGGCACTCTCCTTATTGTGTTGTGTGGTAAGGGGTAAGCCAAAAGCAATATCTGCTTCCTTTACCAGTATAACACGGAAGTGGCACCGGAATGTTACAGCTTGATGTCAAAAAAAGCGGGGTGCGCCGCAAAACCGGCACACCCCACAAAAATAATTCTAATTATTCAGCTTTTTGACCAAGAACCTTGATGTCGTCATTGTCCGCAAAGGCAACAGCGTTGTAACCAGCGGCTTCCAATGTGCCGAACTGCTTGCCCAGTTTTTTGGCCTGGGGCAGAACCGTCACATCATAGGCTGTGCGCAAGGCATCGGCCTTGGCCAGCACGGCGGCGAAATCGGCATCCTTCAGATACAGCAGGGCCAGCTTCTGCTTGGCACCGGGGATCTGGTAATCCTGCTCCAGCAGAATGCCGCAGACGCGCTCGAACCCGATGGAGAAGCCAACGGCGGGCACCTGCTGGCCAATGAACTTGCCAACCATATTGTCGTAGCGGCCGCCGCCTGCAACAGCGCCGCTGAACTGCGGGCAGGTCACTTCAAACACCATGCCGGTATAGTATCCCTGGCCGCGCACCAGGCTGGGGGCATAGGCAATGCCGTAACGGCCGTTGGCAATCTTTTCGGCGGTGGCGATGACATAGCGCAGGTCGGCGGTCAGGGTTTCGTCCCCAACGCGGGCGGTCACGGCATCCAGGCTGAAATCCCCGGCACGCAGGAACTCATCCAGCGCTTCCACAGCGGCGGCGTCAAACTCTTTTTCCAGCAGCTCTTTCTTTACGCCGTCTGCACCGATCTTATCCAGCTTGTCAAAGCTGATGCAGACGGAATCCAGCTGGTCAGCGGCAAAGCCCATCTTTTCCAGCATGGCGCGCAGGATGCGGCGGTCGTTGATGTTGACAGTGAAATCTTTGAAACCGATGCGCAGCAGAGCGCGAGTGGTCACATCGATCAGCTCCACCTCGGCATTGGGGGAAGAATCGCCCAGAATGTCGATATCACACTGCACAAACTCGCGCAGGCGGCCCTTCTGCGGGCGCTCGGCACGGTAAACGCGGTCGGTCTGGATCACCTTGAAGGGATTGGGCAGCTCGTTGCGGTTGGCAGCGTAGTAACGGGAAAGCGGCAGGGTCAGGTCATAGCGCAGGCCCATATCGGAAAGCTGCTTTTCATCGCCGGAGCGCAGGGCAGCGGCCAGCTTTTCGCCGCGCTTGAGAACCTTGAAGATCAGGTTCAGGTTGTCGCCGCCATCGGATTTATCCAGGTTTTCCATATCCTCCAGGATGGGGGTGGAAATGCGCTGGAACCCGGCGGCACGGTAAGTATCCAAAATCTGGCCCTGAATGTAATCACGCAATGCCTGCTCGCGCGGCAAAAGGTCGCGCATGCCCTTCAACGGCTGTGTTTTCATGGTTGTTCCTCCCTATTATCTGCGCGGGCAGCGGCCCGCGGAAAGATCAAAAGATATACCTCTTTATCATATCTGTCCCGGCGTTTTTTGTCAACAAAAACGGGGCATACTGAAGCTGTATCAAACTGTGTGGAACGGGAAGGATAAGGAGGAAGAACACCATGCCAAAACAAAACGGCAACCCCAAAATTCTGGCTGCCGGTGCGGCCGTACAGCTGCTGACCGGCATTCCGGCGGCGTGGGGCGTGTTCCAAAAGCCGGTCATGGCGCAGTACGGCTTTTCCCGCGGGCAGGCCATGCTCAGCTTTGCCATTCTGGTGGCAGGGTATGGCATCGGCTGCGCCATCGGCGGTTTTGTGCAGGATCAGCACGGTCCGCGCTATGCGGCCCTGTGGGGTACCGCGCTGCTGGGCGGCGGCAGCATGGGGGCGGCGCTGGTGCCGCAGGGCAATGCGGCGTTGTTCTTTTTGGTGTACAGCATCCCGGCGGGGGTAGGCAGCGCCTTTTTGGCCCCGGCGGTGCTGGTCTGCGCCCAAAAGTGGTATGCCAGCCGCAAAGGGCTGGCAACGGGGGTCAGCGGTGCGGCTATGGGGCTTTCCGGTGCGTTTTTAACCGTTTTTGTGGGTTTTGTGGAAAACCGCTGGGGGATGCGTGTCTGTTTTGCCGCGCTCGGTGTGGTGGTGCTGGCGGTGTGCGGGGCATCCGCCGCCGTGCTGCAAAATCCACCCCAGCCCGCCGGCCAGCCAAACGCAAAAGCGGCAAACGACCTGCCGCCCCACCAGATGGTGCGCACCACGCAGTACCGCCTGTGTGTTGCGGGGGTGGCGCTGGCAGCCCCGCCCATGCTGCTGTTCAGCCCGGAGATTCTGACCATTGCAGCGGACCGCGGCCTGCCGGAGCAGTGGGCGCCCTTGTGCGTGGCAGTGGGCAGTGCGGCCAGCGCAGCAGGGCGGTTGCTTTGCCCCGCTGCCAGTGACCACTGGGGCCGCAAACCAGTTTTGTACGGGGTGTATGCGGCCCTGGCGGCGGGCAGCATCGGGTTTGCCTTTGCGCAGGGGTGGTGGGTGCTGGCAGCTTACTGTGTGCTGACCTGCTTTTACTCCGGCGGCGCGGCGGTGCAGCCCGCCTTAAATACGGACCTGTTCGGCCTTGCCCATTCGGGGGTCAACTATGGCTTGATCGCCCTTGGCATGAGCGCCGGCAGCCTGCTGAGTTATGCGGGCAGCCAGCTGCTGGATCTGCCTGCCCGGCATATGCTGGCGGTAGCCAGCGCCGTGGCGGGGGGGATATGTTTCCTATTTGTAAAACCTGTAGCAACGGTTGAAAAGCAGCAGGGGAACGGGTAAAATAATACAATACAGTTACCCGCACGCCGCAAAGCCTGCGGGAAAAAGACCCGGAGGTAATTTGAACCATGCGTTCTGACCAACAGCAAGCGATTAACCGCTTGGCGGGCACCTCGGCAACCGCTTTTTTGTGCGCGGTGCTGTGCGTGTACCCGCTGTACATTGATAAATTTTCCAACCTTGGTGTGACCAAGTTCACCGGCTGTTTTACCCTGTTTCTTTTGTTCCTGCTCTGGCTGGTGGCCTGTACGGCCATTGGGGCCCGTGCGCCCCGCCCGCGCAACGCCAACGCCGGACGAGATGTAACCCTGTGGGGTGTGCTGGCCTTTGCAGGCACTAGCCTGATTTCCACCTTTACATCGCTTTCGCCCACGGCGTCCACCTGGGGGCTGGGGGGCTATTACGGCGGGCTGATGCTGGTGCTGTTTACCGCCGCCGGGTACTGGGCTGTGCGCAGCTACCTGGACCTTGAAAACCTGGATTTTGTTTTCTGGGTGCTGGGCATTACCACAAGCATTGTGGCAGTTTTGTATGTGCTCAACATCTTTAACATTGACCTTATCGGCGCGTATGCAGACACCGCCGTGGTGGAGCGCGCACAGTTTTTCTCAACCCTGGGGCAGAAGGATTTTAACGGCTGCTTTTTCTCGGTAGCGCTGCCCATTGTGTTTTACCAGTTTCTGAACGCCAAAGATACCAGAACCGCTGTCTGGACCGGCATTCCGGCAGCGTTTGGCGCATTGGCGCTGGCCGTTGTGGATTCAGAGGCGCTTGCCCTGGGCATCGGCGCGGCGGTGATGGTGCTGGTCTGCCATAAAAACTTTACCACCCGCCACCTGCGCCGTGCGGCGCTCATCAGTGCGGCGTTCTTCGGCTGGGCTGCCTGGATGCATTACATGCGTGCCAGCGTTTACACCCAGGGCGGCACCGCCCTGCTGGCCAAACTGGGCGCGTGGCAGGTGGCACTGCCCTGCATGGCGGCAAGCCTGCTGCTGTGGCTGGTGCTGTTTGTGCTGGCCCGCAAAGGCATTGCAGCGCAGGCCCCACTGTACCTGCCGGGGCGGGTCATCACCATTGCTGTGCTGGCGGTGGGGGCGTTGGCCTTTGTGCTGGCCAATGCAATGCCAAACCTGCCCCTGCCGGAAAGCCTGCATAACCTGCTGGTGTTCAACGATGACTGGGGTACCTACCGCGGCGTGGCCTGGCGCGCTGCGTTTGGCACCTGGGCGGACGGCAGCCTGCTGCGCAAGATTGTGGGCATTGGCCCCGGCATGATGCATACCGCCGTGGCCGCCTGGGCAGGCGACGCCATGACAGCCCGCATGGCGACGTTCTATGCCGCGCATAACGAATATCTGGAACAGCTGCTGACGACCGGCATCCTTGGCTTGGCCGCCTGGCTGCTGCTGGTGGCGGCCCACCTGCGGCGCGGGGAACGGAGCTGGAACACTCCCGGCGTGGCCCCAGTCATGCTGGCGCTGTGCAGCTATCTGGCACAGGCGGTGGTATCCATCCGGGTATCCATGGTGTTTCCGCTGGTTATGCTGCTGTTCGGTGCGCTGGCGGCCCTGACGGCCCCGGAGCTGCCGCAGCCCGCCGCCCCCGCGCCCCGCGGCAAAAAACAGCAAAAGCCGGAACCGCTGCCGCCTAAGAATGCCTGGTATTTTGCCAAAACCGTGCTGGCTGCTGTGTTGTGCATGGCAGCGGCAAGCGGCATTGCGCCGCTGCTGTTCGGCTTTCTGATGGGATAAAGCAAAGGAGGGGGGCACTGTGGCTGTGCTGCGCTCCTGCACCCCGCTTTCGTTTCCAATCTGCCGATTGGAATAGATTTTAGAATTCTTTTGACTGGTGAAAACGCCACCCCGCAGGCAAAACGGGGCGGCGTTTTGCTGAATATGCAGAAAATGGCAAGAAAAATTTATCAAAAACAGATGATTAGAAAAGACTAACATCTTGAAAAAAGGCCGCTACCCTCGTATAATAAAATTAGCTGTGAAAAGCTTGACAATGGACGGCCGGAACGCACAGCCCCCGCGCAGGCTTGCTGATGTTTGTGCGGTGCAAATGGCACCGGCTTCCGACAATAATGCAAAGGAGAGAATATTATGATCGAATACTCCGCACAGGTCAACAATATGTGCCCGATCACGAAGGGTCCGAAGCATGGTCCCGCTCCCATCCCTGAAGAGGGCGAATGGGTCAAGGCCTATAAAATTGAGGACATCAGCGGCTATACCCACGGTGTGGGCTGGTGCGCACCCCAGCAGGGTACCTGCAAGCTGAGCCTGAACATCAAGAACGGCATCATTGAGGAAGCTTTGGTTGAAACCATCGGCTGCTCCGGCATGACCCATTCTGCTGCTATGGCTGGCGAGATCCTGCCCGGCAAGACCATCCTGGAAGCACTGAACACCGACCTCGTCTGCGACGCTATCAACGTTGCAATGCGTGAGCTGTTCCTGCAGATCGTTTACGGCCGCAGCCAGACCGCTTTCTCTGAGAACGGCCTGCCTGTCGGCGCTGGTCTGGATGACCTGGGCAAGGGCCTGCGTTCCATGACCGGTACCATCTTCTCCACCAAGGCCAAGGGCGTTCGCTACCTGGAGCTGACCGAGGGCTACATCCTCAAGACCGCTCTGGATAAAGACAACCAGGTCATCGGCTATCAGTTCGTCCGTCTGGGCAAAATGCTGGAAGCAATCCGCCATGGCATGGACCCGAAGGAAGCTTACGAGAAGAACATCGGCACTTACGGCCGCTTCTCTGCTGAGCAGGGCGCTGTCAAGTACATCGACCCGCGTGAAGAATAAGAGAGGGAGGAACATAGATTATGGCAACTTTTGAATCCCAGAATCGCCGTATGCCCAAGATCGAGGCCTGCCTGAAGGCCAACGGCCTTGAGAGCCTCGACGCCTGCAACGAGATGCTGCTGGCCAAGGGCATCGACTGCGATAAGATCATCCGCGGCATCCAGCCCATCTGCTTCGACAATGCTGTCTGGGCATACACCCTGGGCACCGCCATTGCCGTTAAGCGCGGCCTGAAGAGCGCTGCCGACTGTGCAGCTGCCATCGGCGAGGGCCTCGAGGCCTTCACCATCCCCGGCTCTGTCGCTGAGCAGCGCAAGGTCGGTCTGGGCCACGGCAACCTGGGTGCCATGCTGCTGCATGAGGACACCCATTGCTTCGCCTTCCTGGCCGGCCACGAGTCCTTCGCCGCCGCTGAGGGCGCTATCGGCATTGCCCGTACCGCCAACAAGGTCCGCAAGGAGCCCCTGCGCGTCATCCTGAACGGCCTGGGCAAGGACGCTGCCCAGATCATCAGCCGTATCAACGGCTTCACCTACGTCAAGACCGACTATGACTTCGCCACCGGCGAGCTCAAGGTCGTCGAGACCATCCCCTACTCCGACGGCGAGCGCGCTGCTGTCAAGTGCTACGGCGCCAACGACGTTCTGGAGGGCGTTGCCATCATGAAGGCTGAGGGCGTTGAGGTTTCCATCACCGGTAACTCCACCAACCCCACCCGCTTCCAGCATCTGGTCGCCGGTACCTACAAGAAGTGGGCTATCGAGAACGGCAAGAAGTACTTCTCCGTCGCTTCCGGCGGCGGCACGGGCCGTACCCTGCATCCCGACAACGTCGCTGCCGGCCCTGCCTCCTACGGCCTGACCGACTCCATGGGCCGTATGCACGGTGATGCCCAGTTCGCTGGCTCCTCCTCCGTCCCGGCTCACGTCGAGATGATGGGTCTGATCGGTGCCGGCAACAACCCGATGGTCGGTATGACCGTCGCCTGCGCTGTTGCTGCTTCCCAGGTCAACGCTTGATTTGAACTGAATCATTAGGCTTTTCGCCGCCCGCTCCGCCATGGAGCGGGCGGTTTTTTGTGTGCGGCAAAGCAGCGCCTTTTTTGCCTTTTCCCTTGCTTTACGTCACATCTTGCTCTATAATAAAATGGAGTATATGTAAATTTTAGTTGGGAGTAGTTACCAATGCCCAAAATCGACATCGACAATTACATAGAGCAGAGCGGTATGCGCAAGGCGCGCTTTGGCGGCTATGAGCCGGAGGACGTGCATCAGGCCATGGAGGATCTCTGCGCCGATTATGAGCAGCACCTGACCGCCATGACGTCGGAGCTGCGCACGCTCCGGCAGGAGAACGACGCCCTGCGCCGCCACGCCCAGGGACTGGTCATGCAGAACCAGACCCTCTCGACCCAGAACGCCACGCTGGCCGGGCAGGTGGATAAGCTGCAAAGCTACCGTGCCAATCTCGAAACGCAGTTCTCCACCGTGAAGGAGCGCAGCCATTCGCTGACGAACCAGGTCGATATGCTGCGCCTGAAAAACAGCGACCTAACGCGGGAAAATAAGGAGCTGACCGAGCGCTGCGAGGAGGCAAACTCCGCGCTGCGCGTCAAGGGCCGCGCCCATGACCAGGCCCGCCAGCAGGTCATCGCGGACCGTGATAAGGTCATTGCTGACGCCGAGGCCGAGGCTGCGCGCATCCGCCAGCAGGCCCGGGACGACGCGGACCAGATTTTGAAGGACACGAACCTCAAGGCCGAAGCCATCGACCAGCTTGCGCGTGAGCAGGCCATTGCCCAGGCCCGCAAGATGGTGCAGTCCGCCACCGACGAAACGCGCGAGATCCAGAACGCCCACCGTCTGCGGCTGCAGGATCTAAAGAGCCGTATCTCGGAGATGGAAAAGACCCGCGGCGAGATGATGGACTATCTGGCAAAAATGATCGAGGAACTGCAAAAAACGCAGGAGTACGCCAGCCAGAACGCCCCGCTGGTCCCCCATAAGGAGGAGCTGGCCGAGGCGGATGCCGAACCGCGGCTGGATCTGTCGGCCAACAAGGTCGATGCAGCGGCATCTGCGCTGCGCGGCAGCGAGGAAGCCCCCGCGGAGGAGCCGCCCGCCCCGGACGCGAACCGCGTTGTAGCGCCCGGCCTGGACGACGAGGAGCCGCGGACGAACACGGTCGTCACGCCGTCGCCGGATTATTTTGACACCACCCCAAACCCCCAGCCCGGCGACGCCCATGAGGAAGTGGAGATTCCCGGCGCGATCTTCTCCTACCCGATCCTGCGCCAGCAGGGAGAGCCGATTCTGGACGAGGGCACGCCGCCCCCGCCCACCCCGCACCGCCCCCTGATGCCCAGCATCACGCTGGCCGACGAGGACGACGAGGAGAGCGGCAGTGTGGTCCCCGCGCCGATGACCCGCCCGCCGGCCCCCGCCCTGCAAAAAACCGCAAAGGCCCAAACGAAGCGCCGCCGCAAGGCCATCATGGCGCTGCGCGCCCTGCACAGAAAAATCGGTGATTGACCACACGAGGAGAGGACCCCATGAGACAGCATAAACTCTGGCTCTGCACGCTGCTGGTGCTGCTGCTGGCAGCGCTGGGCGCGTTCGGCGCGGCGGCGGAAACCACCGTCGGCGTGTCGGGCGCGGGCAGCTTCAAGATGGAGCAGGTCTATGTCAATGTGCCGGAGCTGGACGTCTACTTTTACGCATTGGACGGGGACGGCAACTCCTACTCACCCATCAAGGTGCAGGCGGCAGGCCCGGAGCTGACGCTCGGAGACCGCAGGCTGGAGGTCCGCTCTGTGGCGGCGGCCAGCGACCCGATCTGCTACATTCTGGCGCTGGACAACAGCAAAAGCATCGCACCATCGGAGTTTTATGCGATGCTTGGCGGGGTGCGCAAGCTCATCAACGCGATGGGCGACGATGACCAGCTGATGCTGTACACGACGGCAGGCAGTACCGAGTGCGTGCTGCCGGCAACGTCGGACAAGAACCTGATGTACAAGACGCTGGGCAGCATCAAGCAGGTCGAGGGCAGCATGGACACGGCCCGGCTGATTTCGGCGGTCTACAGTGAGCTGCAAAGCGACTATCAGGCGCTGGCCCCCCGCAAGGCGGCCATGATCGTGACCGACGCCGGGCAGGTGCTGACGAATATGACCCTGTTTGCAACGCTGGCCAGCGACGTGAGCAATCAGATCGGTATGGCGGCGTACATCTACCTGATGACCGACAGGCCGGGCGCGTTTGAGACGCTGGAAAGCGCCGCCGACGGCAGGCTGGTTTTGTGCGAAGCCTCGACACTGGGCGACGAGCTGAAGAAAAAGCAGGAATACCTCGCCACAGCGCTGGAAATCAAGACCGAGGTGCCCGAAAACCTCTACGGTGAGCGCCTTGAGACACTGACGCTGGCCATGCCGCAGCTGGGCAGCGCCATCAAGAGCAGCCAGACCGTCTACATGGGCTACCGTCTGGCCAAGCCCCAGGTGACGAAGGTCGAAACGCTGCGCCGCGACAAGCTGCGCCTGACCTTCAACCAGCCCATCAACGAGAACGCGAACAAACCGCAGCTTTATGAGGTGCGGAGCAAAGATATATGGAACTGGCGCGTGCAGGTCAAATCCGTGACGATCAGCGAGGATGCCCGCACGGCGGAGCTGGAAATCGAGCCGCTCTACAAAGGCGACTACACGGTAGCGCTGAACCGGGTGTCCGGCAAGATGAGCGCGGCCAACGTCAGCAGCAGCCGCGACACGGCCACGTTCAAGGTATTCGTCTGGCCGCGGGACAGAGCCTTTTATTTTGCCCGGTTCCGGGGGCCGCTGCTGATTGCGGCGGTGCTGCTGCTGGTGCTGCTGGGCAGCTGGTGGGGCGTGCGCCGCCGGGACCGCGCCGCCGAGCAGGAGGCCGAGGCCGAGCATCTGCTGGCCGGTGCGGGGGAACCGAACGCCTTGCCCCGCCGCTGGGTCACGCTGTTCTGGAGCCAGCGCTCCTCGATTGCCGAGAGCCGCTGGGCCGGCATGGTGGAAAGCAGCTTGATTATCGGCAGCGACGCCGCGCAGTGTGACCTCTGTCTGCCGGACCGCAAGGTCTCCCCGCAGCATTGTGTGTTGGCCGCACAGGGGGACGCGCTGCTCGTGCAGCCGCTCTCTGACCGGGCCAAGGTCTACGTCAACGGTGAGCGCATCGACGGCGAGCACCGTTTGCAGAATAATGATACGCTGCGGATCGGCAAGACGACGGTCAGGCTGGTGCTGTGAGAGGAACGGCAGTCTCCCGGGAACCCCTACTTTCTTTTGTGACCAAAAGAAAGTAGCAAAGAAAAGTCCCGCTGTTGCGGATGCAGCGGACCCCGCCTTAGGGGCTGCACGCCCCTAAGAACCCCAAAGCGGAAGTCGGAAGGGGCGGGGGCTAAACGAAAGCAGTATTACTTTTCGTTCTTAACGCCCCCGCCCCTTCCTCCACCTTTGAGTCGGGGGTTCCCCCGAACCCCCGCAGGGGTGAACGGCAGCTCTGTAGGGGCGGCATATATGCCGCCCGCAACCTACCGCGGCAACCCGTCAACGGGAAAGGGGGAGGGCTGCCGCCCTCCCTTGCCCCTCTCGTGCGTAAATTTTCACAGCAGTCCGTAGGGGCCGGGCATGCCCGGCCCGCAGCCTTGCCATTGCCGCCCCTTTATCTTTTGCATCGTAGGGAGGGGTCTTGACCCCTCCGCAGCCTTCCGCCGCCGCCCCGTCACCGCTTTGCCGCCCAATCCACTCCTAACTCCTCACTCCTAACTCCACCCCCCTCCCTTTCCCCAAACTTTACAAACTTTACACGCTCTACACAAAACCAGCCCTCTCTTTGCAAAACCTTTACCGCGATTGTACCGTACTATGGTCGAAACCGGCGCAAAACCGCGGTACAATTAGCTTGCTTCCGGTGAAGCACTGGCAAAACATCCAAACTATACCACATAAATTTGGGAAAAAGGGAGAATACACACATGAAACGTACTTCTGCAATTGCTGCCGTTACCGCTGCTGCGCTGGCTCTGAGCCTGGCTGCCTGCGGCTCTGCCGATTCCGCCGCTGCTTCCTCTGCCCCTGCCGGTGACTTCGACGCCGACCAGGACATCACGGTCATCTCCCGTGAGGACGGCTCCGGCACCCGCGGCGCCTTCATCGAGCTGACCGGTGTCGAGGAGAAGAACGCCGACGGCAAGAAGGTCGATAACACCACCGAGGCCGCCGCCATCCAGTCCAGCACCAACGGCGTCATGACCGCCGTCGCCAACGATGAGACCG
>ERZ773188.3357-NODE-3357-length-13635-cov-2.704124_pt1 | contig 13635 bp, 10 predicted proteins | sample MGYA00581011_ERZ773188 | MGnify/ENA primary metagenome ERZ773188 (study PRJEB29015, sample SAMEA2737798) | human gut metagenome | biome: human gut; feature: human-associated habitat; material: faeces | place: China | collected 2012 ...
AATTATTTATACTCCCCTCGAAACACCCGGTAGCTCCCCTACCGGGTGTTTCTCTTTGGATTTATAAGGGTTTGCGGGGTTTTGGGGTTCACCATTCTCGTAATATTTCTGTAACATTTAATAGATATGTCCAAAATATGTCCAAGATTCTATTTTCCGTCCAATCTTGGCTCTCCAAAATAACCCAAAATGAGGACAGTTTTATCACTGCCTCCTACAATGCTGTCCCTTTCTTTGGAACAAATAAATAACTCATATCCGCGTGTTCCAGTTCAAGCAACGAAAGCTTTTTATCAATTCCCCCGGCATACCCTGTCAGACTTCCATTTGTGCCTATCACACGATGGCAGGGAATGATAATAGAAATTTCATTGTGTCCAACTGCACCTCCAACTGCCTGGGCAGACATGCGGGATACATTTTTCAGTTCTGCCATTTTGCGGGCAATTTCTCCGTATGTGATTGTCTGTCCATAGGGAATCTGCAATAAAATCTTCCACACTGCCTGTCTGAATGTCGAGCCGTCCGGATGAAGTGGCGGAGTAAATTTCGGTTCTTCACCGGAGAAATACACATCCAGCCATTTTTTTGCTTCTGTGAGAATCTCTGTTTCCTGTGGAATATGCTTGTCGGGAAGTGTATTCGCAAAATATTTCTGTCCTTCAAACCATAGACCAGTAATTCCCACTTCATCTGCCGCCAGTAAAATATGCCCTAACGGCGATTTATATTTGTATGTGTATATCATATTTATACCTCAAAAATGCATGGAATCCTACGATTCCTATGAACAGATTTACAAAACAAAGTTTCCATTTTCCCTTAACCACTCATCCGCTGAGCAAAATCATCACCATCTGCACACAAGTGGTTCCGCAGGTGTAGCCACCATACTGACGCAGGTTCGGGATATCGATAAAAACATCAGCATCCTGGGTCTGCCCAGAATAAGGGAGACTGAGCAGATGGACTCTCTACCGCCTGCACCTGGTAAGTGAATAACAAGAAACATATGGCACCATCAAAAGCACCTGGTATCAAAATTCTGCATAGCTTTTTCATTTAGGCTCCTCATTCACCGTTCATACAACATGCTCCTTAAATGCTTTTCATTGTCAACACATCAATTTGTAAAATACAGAAAATCCCCACATGGTCTCTCATAATTATTAATCAGCTTATTCATGACCTGACCATTGTAATACAATGTGGCGGAGCCGCCGCCGTCCAGGTTGTAGGCGTACTGACAACCATAGCTATTGAAGATATTAACAAGATCCCAGTGGTTCAGACCGGCGTAACTGCCAGTGTCGGTGACAAGAAGCACATAAATGCCAGGTTTCACCATTCCCACAGCAGTTCTCGGATAATATTTGGCTGTTTCTGACCAGGCAGGCTGGGCCTGTCCATCTTTGAGCAGAATCGGACCAAAATTATAGGTATCTTTCACGCCCTCTTCCAGAAGAGCTTCGCCTTTTAATCCCTGCTCTGGTGTATAAATAGTGCCATCATATTTTACAGCCATTACGCTGTAACTGGTCTCATAATTTCCATAAATCACACCATTCTTGATACACATTCCAAGAGGTGACGGCCGCCCTGTCTGGTAACTAAACGCACTTCCATTCACTCCGATAATACCCCCATTACCAGAAACCGCACCGGAGGTAGTCTGTCTGGCACCACCATAGGTTCCATAAGATAAAGCGGATTTCAGCTGTCCGGAATTTTTGATTTTTATCAGCGCTACCCAGTAAGGAACATTATGTGTGGATTTTCTGCGCAGATCAATATTAAGAGAGCTGCTTTTATATGTATAGCGGTTATCATTCACCTTCACATCCGGTCTGGTCTGTCCGGTTCTTCTCCCGCTATCATTTACATAATATTTTCCCACCCACACATTTGTATACAAAGCACCTGTTTTCTTATCAAAATAATAACGATATTCACCAATTTTCTGCCATCCTGTTGCCATTCTGGAATTAGGAAGGAAATAATATCGCTTTCCTCCGTAGCTCAGCCAGCGGTTGGCAATTGCCACACCTGACTTATTGAAATAATAAGAGTATTTCGTTCCTGTAGCCCATCGGTTGCGGAACATAATGCCATTCTTCCGGTTGTAATAATACCGTTTCCCGCCTGATTTCAGCCAGCCTGTATAGCGTTTTCCATTCTTTGTGCTGTAATAACGCTGACCTTTGTAGGTAATTTTTCCCCAAAGCAGTTTTCCCTTGGAATTATAAAAATAATAGTCTTTTCCCCGCTTCACCCAGCCATGCTTTTTCGAAGTGATACTCACAGTCGTATTGGAAGCCTTCACATAAGAAGCGGCCCACACCGAAGAGGAACACATGGTAAATATCAAAAACAGAAAACAGATAATCCCAAAGCTTCTTTTTTTCAATTCCTTCTCCCCCCTCATTTCAATAAAAAAATCGTAACGGTTCAGTACTTTCACAGTTACACGCTCCGTGATGTACAGAACTCACTAAGCATTTGCTTTCTGGTTATAAAAAATTCGGGGCAGACAAATTACTTCGTCTGCCCCGCTGTATTTGCCTTGCTGCAGGTAATTATTATGCGGCTGCCTGCTCGCATAAATTACTGATTAAGCTGCCGGTGTCTCACTGTCATCCAGTGTATCTCCAGCCATATCTGTCTGCTCTTCGGACTCAGCAACACCATCTGTCTCCGTACTCTCAATATCGCTGTCGCCTGTAGCAGCGATCACATCGTCCAGCCATCCCTCAGGCATGCCTGCGCTGGTCAGATTCTCTGTGATTGCATCCATATTCATGGAAGCTGTATAAGCTTCAATTTCATCATCATTACTGAAATCATAAACATCTGTCAGGGAAGCAACATCAACTGCTGCAAGTGCCTCACCGCCATTGCCGCCTGTCAGAGAAACTGAACCAAGAGTTGCACCACCTGCTGCAATAGCAAGATTCCAGTCAATGCTGTCCTCATCTGCACCATCGGCTGTAAAGATCAACTGCATTCCACCAAATGGATCATAGGAATTTCCATCTTCATCTTCCACAGGCGCACCGGAAATTGTGTAAGTTCCCTTCCAGATTCCGTCCTGTACTGCCTTGGTATCATAATCTGTAACATCAATCACAGCTGCATCCGCTTCACCGGAAGAAATCGTGTAAGTTCCGCTTAACAGGTCACCTTTCAGCTCACCGCTTCCTTCAATTGCAACCTTGTCATCTCCGGAACCCAGCTGCATGGAAAATCCTCTCTTATCTCCATCCGCTGTACACAGATATCCGAAAAGCTCTTCCTCCTGCTCATCATTCAGAAGGAACTGGCGTCCAACAACCTCTCCGTCACCGTCAACCCATGCCCTTAAAATAAATCCGGACTCGTCAGTCTCATCAGCTTCTGTATCCAGATCTTTCTCCATATCCTCGATTGCTTCCAGGAAAGTCTCATAAGTATAATCTGGATCATTCATGGCTTCTGTCCAGGTCTCAATAAGCCCCTTCAGTTCTTCATCAGACTTGGCTGTATCCAGAATCTGCTGGAACATTGGAAGTGCCTCTGCCTGTGTAACATGTCCTTCCAGAACGCTAAGCTCCTGACTTACATCTCCTGCAACAGCTTCCTGTGCTCCAGGATTCTCAGCATCTGCAACATTATCAAAAATAATATCTGTGTATCTTGTAAGAATAGATGTCACTAAGTCTGCTTCCGGAAGGTTCTCCAGAGTGGAAAAATAGCTGTTCATGCTATCTGCCAGATCAAGACTCGTGGTAAAGGAAGAATCCAGTTCCTGATCTGCCTCTTCCACTGATTCCTGCGTCATCTGCTCCATATTCATTTTAATATAGCCATCACTCAGCTCCGGAATTCTCATATAAATTTCAGAATTCTCTGTATCAAAATAATATTCTATTGTACAGATCTTGGTTCCATTTACATTCACATCCATAAACTCAGTCATGGACTTATCAGACATACTTACATTTCCACTGATGGAAGCATCCGCCAGCCAGGAGATATCCACAGGAGAAAGCATTCCCAGAATTGCTTTTCCGCCATCTTCCAGACTTACCTTTATTTCCGCATTTCCCTTAACTTCTTCTGTATCCATTTCAGAAAGGCTCTTTGCGTAATCAGCACCAAATTCCTCGATCATTTTGGCAAAGGCTGCTTTCTCAGTTTCCTTGTAAGAATCTGCTGCCCATGTGGTAGCCGGTACTGTACTGATTCCCATAAGGGATGCTAACAAAATTGCGGTAATTTTCTTTCTCTTCATAAGATCCTCCTTTGGTATAAATCCTTACGGATTCTGCAATCTTTCTGTTGCTGTTCGCTGGTAACATTTCCAACTGCTCTCATTACCAGTTAAGCAGCCAGTTTCTGTCAACGATCCGTCACGGACTATACAAAGTTCCATAACAGACATATCTGACAAAACAAGTTAATATCAGAATAGCATTTGCCGAACTTATTGTCAATAACCCATAAATATTCTGACGATTCCCGTGACAAAAAAGTGGTTACTGTTCCATCTGTGACCAATAAAACAAAAATTTTTCCCACAAACAAATCCTATAAATCCGGACAGGCTCTGATATATCATATTGTACCATTTACTCTCCACTGTCCTGTATAATATAACTATCCAGTTTTTCCATATACCTCTGGTCACGCTCAACAGTAATCACAATCACGTCATCCGGTTCATATTTATCCAAAAGCTCCTGGTCAAAGTCATCAATTCTCACAAATATGGTTTTCTGATAGCGATAGGGCATGTATTTTTCAAGGCGGAGTCGAAAAGAATCCCCGATCACCATTAAAGTTTTCTCATTCTCCGAATTGGATTTAAACACTTTCAGGATCTCCTCGCCGCCTTCACTCTCCTCTTTTTTCACCTTGTAACGGATACCATCGTGAAAATAATTCAACCCATACTCCCTGTCATCATTCAGCTCTTTATACCGCCCGATCATCCTGGACAGATCCCCCCTGCAAGGTTTAGTTCCGATCAGAACCTGAATATCTTCGATTGGCAGACTTTCACCTGTCATATCCTGTACAATTTTCTCGTTGGTAATATAGCCGCCTAAATTGTTCATATGAGTATCATATTTTCGGAACAGCTGGTATTTTTCAGTAAACTCCCTCAGATAATCTGCCAGAAAATCAAATTCCACGTCGGAATTTTCTTTCATATATTTTGCAAAAGTCTCCATTCTGGAATCCCCGATTCCAATCACCTTTGGCTTCTCCGGCATATACTTCGAATAAAGTGTCTCTTTGTTGGGAGCCACGTAGTAATGGAATTGTTTCACACCCCTGTCCAGGAACCAGTCCCGTACTTTTGCAATTCCGGATGCAATTTCCGCACTTTGTTCCAGTGTATACACATTGGTTTTCTGGTAATCTGCCATGGCATTTTCTCCCTCCCTTTCCGGCAGGTAAAACAGCCAGTTATCTTCTCCGATCACCACATCCCCGATCTTTGTATTGCGGAAAAATTCCGTATCAATAAAGTTGCAGAACTTCACCAGGTCATTTTTGAAGGGCACATGATCCTTATAATACGCCTCAAACTGCTCCGGGAAGTCTCCCAGAGATTCCAGATTCACCTCCGGAAATTCAGCCAGTTTTCTGTTTTCATTGTTTTCCGTATCAAATCTGCCGGAAAATCCAGCCCACACCACTCCTGGCAGAACCAGACTTCCTGCAAATAATACGATCAGAATTTTCTGTTTTCTCATATGCTTCCTGTTAAAATCTGAAATAAATAAACGGGTTATAGCTGTTATTTACAAGTGCCGCCACACTCAGCCAGAAAATCACCATACAGGCGATCATTCTCGGAACTGTCACCATTCCATTGGCAGGGATTTTTCCAGCGGAATGTACCCGGACCTTCTCATATATCTTCTGCAAAACTCCTGCAAATAAAACGCCCATAACGATCAGAAAGATCATTTTGCTGTCAAGATATGCAGAAAGAAGAATGGTTCCTCCATGCGCCACAAACATATTTCTCACATAAGTGAAAAACAGGGAAATATTTTCTGCACGAAACAGAATCCATCCAAAAAACACCGCGGTCACTGTGTAGCCCCAGCCCACGATTCCAGGCAGTTTTTCCAGTTTTTTCCCAAGCCACACACGTTCCAGTATAAGAAAAAGGCCATGATAAAGCCCCCAGAGGATAAACGCCATTCCAGCCCCATGCCACATTCCGGTAAGGAAAAATACGATAAGCAGGTTTCGATAGGTGCATGCCGCGCCTTTACGATTTCCTCCCAAAGGAATATAGACATAATCACGAAACCAGGAAGACAGGGAAATATGCCATCTGTGCCAGAATTCCTGCACGGAACCAGCTGTATAGGGATAATTGAAATTCTCCTGGAATTCAAATCCGAACATTTTTCCAAGACCAATGGCCATATCGGAATATCCTGAAAAATCGTAATAAATCTGCATCATGTAAAGAATTGCGCCCAGCCACAGAGCCTTCCTGGATACCGCATATGGACCATATTTAAAAATTTCATCCACCACACGGGCAAAGGAATTGGCAAGAAGAACCTTTTTCCCAAGTCCCCAGCAAAAACGCATTATCCCGGCTGCAAATTTTCGGATAGTCTCTTTTCTTCCTGTAATCTGAGCTGCAATGTCGCGATATTTTACAATAGGTCCTGCGATCAGCTGCGGGAAAAAGGAAATATACAAAAGCATATGCCAGAAATTGTGCTGTGCCGGCACCTCTCCCCTGTACACATCGATCACATAGGACAACGCCTGGAAAGTATAAAAAGAAATTCCAATTGGAAGCGCCACCTGAAAAAGAGTGGTTCCTGTTCCATCTGCTGAAAAAAGTCCGGTTATGGCTTCTGTCAGAGTGCCAAAATACTTGAAATATCCCAGCAACCCCAGATTAATAATCAAAGTTGCCACAAGAATCTTTTTTTTCCTGGTCTGATATTTTTCAATCAGAATTCCGCCGGTAAAATTCACCGCCACGGAAAACAGCATAAGGAAAACATAAAGCGGCTCTCCCCATGCATAAAAAAGCAGACTGAAAAATACCAGGATTCCATTTCGGATTTTTCCGGGACTTATATAATATGCTGCCAGTACTAAGGGCAGAAAGATCCATAGAAAGAGCATCGAGCTGAAAACCATGTGTATCTCCTTTATTTTTCAAACAGGCTCTGGAGCATGTTTGTCTGTCAATGCTCAGTATTATAACATAAAAGACCCTCCCCATACCAGTATCCTGAAAAAATTCACATTCTGGTATGAGAAAGGTCTCCGTTTTTAACTGAGAGAAAAATCCATCCGTTCTCACTTATTTCGTTTTATAACTACACAGAACTTTTTTCGCGTGCAGATTGCAGGAATGATCTGAGGCATCTCCGCCTCATTTCAAGCCACTTACCAGATTTTGGAGTCCACAGCTGCGCGCTCGATCGGCAGGCCTTTCATATATCTTTCCATGAACATATTAAAGCCTTCTACACCCTCCGGATCCGGATTCAGGGTGCTTCCCTGATTTCCTGCAAATACCTTGGTATCCAGGAAGTCTTCCAGGGTCTCATTCTCCTCTTTGTTTACAAGATAGGAAGCGAGCACTGCAATTCCCCATGCACCGCCTTCACCGGCAGTCTCCATAACAGAAACCGGGGCATTTACAGCATCTGCAAGGATCTGCTGTCCAACACCTTTTGTCTTAAACAGTCCGCCATGACCAAGAAGACGGTCAACCTTTACCCCCTCTTTCTTAAACAGGATGTCAAGACCAACTCTCATAGCGCCAAGGCAGGTATAAAGATTGGTTCTCATAAAGTTGGCAAGATTGAATTTGCTCTCTGGGGAACGTACAAACAGTGGTCTTCCTTCTGTAAATCCAGTCATATGCTCACCGGAGAAATAGCAGTAGGACAAAAGTCCGCCGCAGTCCACATCTCCCTCCAGAGCCTTGTTGTATAAGGTTCCGAAAAGCTTGTTCATATCAGCTTCCATACCCATTGCTTCTGCAAACTCACGGAAAATATTTACCCATGCATTCAGATCAGAAGTACAGTTATTAGAGTGTGCCATTGCAACCGGATGTCCGGATGGAGTCGCAACCATATCAATTTCAGAATATGGTGCAGATAACTCCTTTTCCAAAACAATAGAGGCAAATACAGAAGTACCTGCGGAAACATTTCCGGTACGCTTTGCAACGCTGTTGGTAGCTACCATTCCAGTGCCAGCGTCACCTTCCGGCGGACACATAGGAATTCCGGCTTTCAGCCTGCCTGTTACATCAAGAAGCTTTGCTCCCTCTTCTGTCAGGCAGCCAGCATCCTGTCCCGCAACAAGACATTTCGGCAGAATGCCGCGAAGCTTCCATGGGAACCCATAAGAAGCAACCTGCTCATCAAACTGCTGAACCATTTTTTCATTGTAATCCCTGGTAGTGCTGTCCACTGGGAACATTCCTGCAACATCGCCAATTCCAAGAACTCTTTTTCCAGTCAGTTTCCAATGTACATATGCCTCCAGAGTGGCAATGTAATCAATATCTTTTACGTGAGGCTCGCCTTTTAAAATTGCCTGATACAGATGTGCGATACTCCATCTCTGAGGAATATTATACTGAAAAAGTTCGGACAGTTTTCTGCTTGCCTCTCCCGTAATATTATTTCTCCAGGTTCTGAACGGAACCAGAAGATTTCCTTCTTTGTCAAATGGCATGTAGCCGTGCATCATGGCACTGATTCCAATAGCACCAACGCTTGTCAGCTCCACACCATATTTCTCCTCTACATCCTTTGCCATCTGCTGATAACAGTCCTGCAAACCGGACCAGATATCTTCCAGACTGTATGTCCATACACCATTCTCATAGCGGTTCTCCCACTCGTGTCCGCCGGATGCGATCGGTGCATTATTTCCATCTACCAGAACTGCCTTGATTCTTGTGGAACCGAACTCAATTCCAAGTGCTGTCCTGTTATCCAGGATTGCCTGCTTTGCTTCTGCTGCTCCCATGTGTAAAATCCTCCCGTTGTTGTTATATAATACACAGCTTTTCTACTGCATATTGTGCTATTTCTCCAAATTTCAAACTATTTAGAGCCTGTTTTTATTATAATATGCTTCCAGAAGGGCGTCAATATCTCTCCCAAAAGCTTTTTGTAAAATATGCGCAGCTGTTTGTGCCAGGCATTTTTTCGGGGACAATTGCCACCCTACAGAATATCAATCAGTGCATCAATATCTTCCATCTTCGTCGCCCAGCTTGTTGCAAAGCGGATCACAGTATGATTCTCATCATATTTTTCCCAGAAGCTGAACTTCACTTTTTCGCCCAATTCCTCCATTTTCTTATTTTCCAGGATAACAAAAATCTGATTGGTTGGGGAATTAATGAAAAATTCATAGCCCTTCTCTTTTAATGCAGCTTTCAGTTTTGCAGCGGTTTCAATAGCATTTTTACTGATTTCCAGGTACAGATTTCCTGTAAAAAGAGTATCAAACTGAATTCCAAGCAGTCTGCCTTTCGCAAGAAGCGCTCCCTGCTGTTTGATCATAGTAAAGAAATGTTTCGGTGCTTTCTTCGGAAAAACGACTGCTTCACCGCACAGGGCACCAACCTTGGTTCCTCCGATATAAAATACGTCTGTATAATTTGCAATATCTTTCAAAGTCACATCTGTCTCTGCCACCAGTCCATAGCCCAGTCTGGCTCCGTCCAGGAATAGCGGGATCTCATATTCCCTGCATACACTGGAAATATCTGCCATTTCCTGCTTTGTGTAAAGAGTTCCGTATTCTGTCGGATGTGAAATATAAACCATACCTGGAAAAACCATATGATCATAGCTTCCGTCTGCGTAGTAGGTCTGGAGATAATCTTTCAGATCTGTGGCAGAAATTTTACCATTGTCCTGGGGAAGTGGAAGAACTTTATGTCCGGTAAATTCAATTGCTCCGGCTTCGTGTGCATTTACATGACCGGTAACTGCGGAAAGCACTCCTTCATACCGGTTCAACACGGACGCGATCACCACTGCATTTGTCTGGGTACCCCCTACCAGGAAATAGACCTCCCCATCTGGACAGCCACATGCCTCTTTTATTTTTTCCTTCGCTTTGTCACAGAAAGGATCCTGTCCATATCCCGGAACCTTTTCCATATTGGTTTCCATTAATCTTTTTAAGATTGCCTCATGAGCACCTTCGCAATAATCATTTTCAAAATACAACATGATGTAACTTGTTTCATATTTTTCACTTGTACCATACAGGTATATTTTACTTTGATTTCGTTTTTTAATCATATACCTGCCCTGAATTTTTTACAAGAAAAATGTTTCCGGATAACAGTTCCGTAACCAAATGGCCAATAAATTCTTTCTTTTATATAATTCAGGGTTGACATTCCCACCTTTGCCGAATTATAATTACCACAACAAAATACATTTGCAGTCACGCTTCAATAAAAGGGAGTAGCTGGCATATCAAATGCACTGTTTCTGGTTTAGTGCATTTTTGTATATGGATTTTCATGCGTCAGAACGGTAAGCAGTGCAGAAGCATATTTGCGAAAAGATTTCTGCATGCTGCAAGCCCGCATAGAATTGAAATAGCAAGACTTTTATTACAATAGCCGCATATCTTCAGATATGCAGTATTGTAATAAAAGTCTTTTTTATACCCCAAAAACAGGTTATAAAATGCCTTCCCTACAAGGCTTTCATTTTTATAACAATATTAACATTATGCAAGTATTTTTATCTATTTAAGCGCTTACATTCAAACACCCAAAAGGAGGAAAAAGAAATGGAATTTTTAACAGACGGAATCCTTGCATTAACCTGGCAGCAAATTGTGATGTTTGCCGTCGGAATCACCCTGATCTGGCTGGCTATCAAAAAGGGATTTGAACCAGCCCTGCTTCTGCCAATGGGCTTTGGTGCCATACTTGTGAACCTGCCTTTTTCCGGAGTTTTAAACCAGACTCTGGCTGGCGGTATCCAGGCAAACGGAGTCATTGAATGGCTGTTCCATGTGGGAATTGAAGCCTCAGAAGTCATGCCGATTTTACTTTTCATCGGAATTGGCGCTATGATCGACTTCGGTCCCCTGCTTTCCAATCCCTCTTTGTTCCTGTTTGGCGCAGGTGCACAGCTTGGAATTTTTGCTGCAATTTTACTGTCCACCATCCTTGGATTTGACCTAAAAGACGCTGCTTCTATCGGAATCATCGGTGCTGCCGACGGACCTACTTCCATTCTGGTATCCCAGGTCCTGAATTCCAAATATATCGGCGCCATTGCAGTTGCCGCCTATTCCTACATGGCACTTGTCCCAATTGTACAGCCCTTTGCCATCCGGCTTGTCACTACAAAGAAGGAACGCTGCATTCACATGGAATATAATCCGAAATCCGTTTCCAAAACCATGAAGATTGCTTTTCCCATTATAGTTACTGTAATCGTGGGGCTGGTAGCACCTCAATCCGTTGCGCTGGTTGGATTTCTCATGTTCGGCAACCTGATCCGGGAATGCGGCGTCCTGGGCACCCTGTCCGACACAGCCCAGAATATTCTGGCAAATCTGATCACCCTGCTTCTTGGAATCACCATTTCCTTCAGCATGCGTGCAGAACAGTTTGTAACAAAAGAGACCTTACTGATTCTGGTGATCGGACTTTTTGCTTTTGTCATGGACACCATCGGCGGCGTTCTCCTGGCAAAATTTATGAATCTTTTCCTGAAAAAGAAGATCAATCCTATGATCGGAGGTGCCGGAATTTCTGCATTTCCAATGTCCTCCCGTGTAGTTCAGAAAATGGCCATGGAAGAAGATCCCACAAATGTAATTCTCATGCAAGCCGCCGGTGCCAACGTGTCCGGACAGATTGCTTCTGTAATCGCAGGAGGCATGGTTATCAACCTGGTGACAAAATTTTTATAAAAAATTTTTATAATGAGGAGGGTCTTATCTATGAATACATCAAATATCATTATTGCACTTGAAATCATGGCAAAAGGTATGGCAGGAATCTTTACTGCCATTCTGATCATCATTCTTTGTGTATGGCTTCTCGGAAAAATCGGAAAATAAATACTCCAATATATCTATAGCGCTTCTCTTTTCATCCCCGACAAAAAAACGAGCCAAGGTCACATGCAGCATTGACCTTGGCTCAATATTTTTACTAATACATCGTTTCGTAAATAACTATACCAATCGCGTAGGATGTAGATCCGAGTGTGCAGGTCTAAAATCCACATTTTCTCTCTGTTACTCTACTGCATCAGCAGCATTCTCAGAGGCAGAACCGGGCTCCCCATCATAATTTTCCAGGAAAGAATGTCTCACACCATATTGTTTATATCCCACAACTGTATCAATATTTACATTCTCTACGCTCTTGAAAATGTTGCCCTCTACAAACGGATTCACCTTTTTCAGGTCACGGATCAGTTCCTTGATTTCTACACGTTTGGAGCGATTTTCGTTATTGCAGGTAGTGCAGGTATCTGTAAATTTACATGCACACTGAATAAAATGGAGATCATTGTAGTCACGCCATGCCTTAATATCATCCTCCCGCACCAGATACAATGGACGGATCAGTTCCATTCCCTCAAAGTTGGTGCTGTGAAGCTTCGGCATCATAGTCTGTACCTGGGCACCGTAAAGCATGCCCATAAGAATGGTCTCAATCACATCATCATAGTGGTGACCCAGTGCAATCTTGTTGCAACCCATTTCTTTTGCAAAAGCATAGAGATGCCCGCGGCGCATTCTTGCGCAAAGATAACAAGGAGATTTCTCCACATTAAATACAGACTCAAAAATATCAGACTCAAAAATACGAATAGGAATATTTAACCTTCTGGCGTTTTCCTCGATTACCTGACGGTTGGCCGGACTGTAGCCCGGATCCATAACCAGAAATTTCACCTCGAAATCAAATTTATTATGAAGCTTCAGTTCCTGGAAGCACTTTGCCATCAGCATAGAGTCCTTGCCGCCGGAAATACAGACTGCAATCCTATCTCCCGGCTTCACAAGCTCGTAAGTATTGATTGCCTTGGTAAACCTGGACCAGATTTTTTTCTTAAATTTCTTGCGAAGACTGATCTCCACATTTTTCGCAAAATCTTCGTCCTGTGAACTCTTCATGGCATCCATAAGCCAGGCAATGTACCCTTTCTCAAGGCTTACTGCATCCAGCCCCTCTTCCTCGAGCTTCTTAGCGATTTCTTTACTATTGATTCCGCGGCTGCAGCAAATAACCAGTTTTCTGGTCTTATCCACTTCCGGATTCTCCATGATTTCCTCTGGCTTACAGGCCAAAGCCCCCTTAACAGCGCCATGGGAAATCTCAATCTCGTCGCGGACATCAATGATCTGATAGGACTCCGCTGGTAACTTTTTTAATTCTTCTATTGTTATACTGCTCATTTAAATCCTTCCCTGAATATATTCTATAATGTCCATACTTTATATCACGATCTCAACAAAACTGTAACTCGTTCCTGCTCAGAAGAAACCTTGCTGAATATGATTGTTACTGTTCACTGGTCACGTTCCGCGAGGCGTTTTTTGTGAACAAAGTTCACAGAAAACCCGAGAATTGCGGCG
>ERZ773188.3360-NODE-3360-length-13622-cov-7.223705_pt1 | contig 13622 bp, 12 predicted proteins | sample MGYA00581011_ERZ773188 | MGnify/ENA primary metagenome ERZ773188 (study PRJEB29015, sample SAMEA2737798) | human gut metagenome | biome: human gut; feature: human-associated habitat; material: faeces | place: China | collected 2012 ...
CATGCACGGTTCTTGAAGGGGAAAGCGGGGGTAACCCCGCAGACCTACTTAGATTGAAATATTGAAATGATGAAAGAAGATTGGACACCTATAGATTTCGGGCAGACAGAAGACACTACCAAGAACATCATCAAGGTGATTGGTGTGGGTGGTGGCGGATGCAATGCCGTTAAGAATATGTATGCAGAGGGTATAGTAAACGTGAGTTTCGCCGTCTGTAATACGGATAGTCAATCACTATCCAAGTCGCCTGTGCCGGTAAAAATCATGCTCGGAAAGAGTGGTTTGGGTGCAGGGGCAAATCCCGAAGTGGGAAGAAGTGAGGCTCAGAATACCCAGGAAGATATCAAGAAACTGCTGGACGACGGAACCAAGATGGTTTTTGTTACAGCCGGAATGGGTGGTGGAACGGGTACGGGTGCCGCACCTGTCATTGCCGGTATTGCCAAAGGGATGGGAATCCTTACCGTTGGCATCATCACCATACCTTTCTACTTCGAGAAGCGAAAGAAAATTGTCAAGGCTCTGCAGGGTGTAGAAGAAATGCGCAAGAACGTGGATGCCTTGCTTATCGTCAACAACGAGCGTCTCTGCGATGTTTATGCCGACTCCGAGATTACCGTAAAGGATGCCTTCAAACTGGCAGACAAGGTACTGAGCGATGCCACCAAGAGTATCTCGGAACTCATCACCGTGGAGGGAACCATCAATCTTGACTTCCGTGACATCGAGACTACCATCAAGAGCGGTGGCGGTGCTATCATGGCCATGGGTAGAGCCAGTGGTGAGGGAAGGGTTCAGAGTGCCATCAAGAATGCGTTAGACTCTCCTCTGCTCTATGGCAGCGACATCAGTAATGCCCAGCGCATCCTTTTCAATATCTACACTTCCAGCAAGCACCCAATCTTTGTTCGGGAAATGAGAGAAATTGACGCTTTCTTTGATGAATTGAATCCAGACATCAAGGTGATCTGGGGTCTCTCTGATGATGACAGCTTGGACGAGGATGCCAAAGTCACCATTCTTGCAACAGGTCTCAACAATGAGTTGTCCGAGGAGGTAAAAGAAAGTTCCTCTACGTCAAAGGATGAAGAAGACTATCAAAGAATCATCGACAAACTCTATCATCCTATTCGAGACAACTTCCAGACGCATTCAGATAAAACTGAGCAAAAGCAAGAAACAGAACCTGCAGATGACAATAAGACTGATGATACAAAGAAGGTCGCCATGATTGCAGCTCAAGAAGGAGAGTCTGAAGAAGGGGCAACTAATGTTTTGAATGAGAACAACCCTCATAGCACAGAAGATTCAGGAAAGGTTTCTGTAGAATCGCCAGTTTCCAAGCCTAAGCCACTAACTTTGGGTAAAAAAATCAAAAACGGGCTTATAAAAATTGCAGAAGACTTGGATATCATCTCTTACGATGATGAGAACTACAAGTAGCTTCTTGAGAGACGAAGCTTCAAACCAAGAAGATGATAACGGCAGGCTTTGAAATCCCCACCGCTTAGGATTAATTCCAGCGATGGGGATTTTTTGTTCATTCATGCAGGAATATTAATTTAGGTGAATGGTTTCCGCATATCGTAAATCATTAAAAGAAATTAAGTTATATTATGTTTAAGGATTCCGTATTTCAGAATTTGTTTCGAACTATTAACTTAAGGACACTACAGAGAAAACAGAACACCATGAAAACATCCATTCCAATCTGATTAAAACTTACCTGTCATCTAAACGAGAGTAACCTGAAGAAGGCAAGAAAAAATGGTCAAAAGAAGCTATCATTTATACAGAATATGTTTAACCATGTAACCTCCATGCTGGTTGCAACTTTTTATCCCCGGTTTCATATATCCCAATTTTAAGGAGAGAGGTTTTTACTTTGCAAAATTACGATAAACGTAAACCTGCAAGTACCGCCTAAAGGCTATTTCTGTATTTTTTGTCTAAGCAGCCGATGGCTACCGAAAATAATACAGAAATTCCTTGCACCCTGTTTACTCTTATTTATCGTATTGACTTGCACGTAAAAAGCCTATCACCTTTTAATCTTCGGGATTTGGGGAGAGGGAATAATATTTTTAAATTACTAGTTGCAGCAGGTCTGTCGTGGGTTCACACGGAAAACGAGTATTCATATGATGTTACTTTTTGTTCTTGGCGTTTCAGTTCTTGCAGTTGTTACAGCTTACTCTCCTGAGGAATGGAAAGACATAATAGATAGAGTTAATGAATGATTTTCTTTTCAAAAGTCGGATTTTATCATAGAATCTGACTTTTTTTGTGTTATTTCTCATGACTTCACGATTTTTTTTGTATTTTTGCCATATTAATAAACGAAAATCATAAAATGATGCATATGGAGACTATTATTTCAACGATTGTGATCATAGCTTGTATCTACTTCTTTTCTCGTAGAAAAACAAAGCCAACAGAACAAGGAGCAGCCGGCAGCACACAACCTGAGGCTTCTGCAGACATACTGCAAGAAGAAAAGCAGGCAGGACCTCCACACACCAGGGATTTGTGCATAGAACTACTGAAGCAGTTAAACTGTAAGGCTGCTGTTGCAGAAGAGGACGAGAACCGCTTGTGTTTTCAGTATCAGGGAGAACTTTTCGTCATTGATACCAGTAATGAGAGTTTCTTCATTGATATTTGGGATCCAAGGTGGTATATTGTTCCATTGGATGATCTAGAACAAATGTCCAATGTACGTAAGGCAATAAACACAATCAACAACTATAGTGGAACAACCATTGTTTACTGCATAGAGGAAGAAGGACAGAAATTTGTTCTCCATTCCAAACGCCAGTGCATTCTGACCAAGGAAATCCCTCATGTGAAAGAATACCTAAGGGCGCTATTGAATGATTTTTTCACAGTTCATAACAGGCTGCGTGAAGAAATCGTTTCACAAAATACAGAGAACTAGCTTTCTACCTTATACCTTCTAGCCTAGGATCAAAACGTAGAAGAGTTCTCTGTTGCTGGAAGGTCTCAAGAAAGAAGAGAAGTGCTACACCAAAATATTTTGGGCAACACTTCTCTTTTTCCATCTATCACATAATGCAAAAGACAACTTCTCCCCTCTCTTCATTTTCACACTTAATTCTACAAAAAAGAAAAAGGGCATTTTTCTGCGATTTAAGACGTTGTTGCAATTTTACCGAGGAAAGTTTCATTGCAAATCATCCAAGAGCCTGGTCTCCCATACAAATCAAGAAAAAGAAGGCTTTCTCTTGATTTGCAGAACCCTGTACCTATCTCTTCTCATATCACCAAACTTGTCTTAGGGATTCTACAAGGCCATGAAGGCATTTATTTCCTTATAATTTTGTCGCAATAAACTTAAGAATGCATTTATGGAGTACAGAGGAATATGTCCAGAACCAATACTACAGGAGAAGGAGAGATGAAAAATCTGTTAATTGTCACAAATCCCATACCTTTATAATTTTGTCGCAACAAATCTCCAAGAGTTTATAATAATGTCGCATGTGGGTTTATATTTTTGTCGCATCATCTTATAATTATGTCGCAGGTAGCTAAAGGGAGATGTTATAAATCAGTTAGTTACAGATACTGAAAAGAATAAGCCAAAAATAGAGATATAAAAAAGAGCAGACTGACAAGAGGACTTATAGTGGTGTTTCTTCCTCCGATATGATGCAGAAAAAGGAAACTCCCAACTTCATGGAGGGAAAGTTTTTGAAAGCCAGGCCTTATAAAGAAAGAACAGACTTTTTTGCGCGTTAAAATATGTATCTTTATGTTAGATAGTGTTATATTTCTGTCTTCTTATTCTTTCTAATATAAGTCATAATCCTCATGCGTAACATGCAAATTCAGAGTTAACTGCTATTCCTGCCTAATTCAACCAATAATTATGTCGCGATTACATTTCTATAAATACTTATAACATATTGAAGCAAAAGACTTTATAGTATACCTTCCCTATGTTTTATTTACTCTGAACATACATCATACGACAGAATAATAAACCAATTGAACCTATTTGCGACAAAAATACAAAGAAGTCGTAAAACGTTCTACTTTTATCTGATTTCCTTTATTTTTTTGTCGCAGGCATATTACATAGTAATCCCCTGCCCTATTTGGCATTTATATTTTTGTCGCAAGTTACTTTATTAAAATCATTCAATACACTGATAAACAAACAAATACAATCACGTTGCGACAAAATTATAATTATCTTATACTTCGAGTTTTGGTGTACATTGCGACAAAATTATAAAGTTAACTTCTATCATGGAATACTTCACCTATAGAATTAGATTTAGCTTATAATTTTGTCGCAGTAACATGGAATATTCATTAAAGCCTTTCTTCATCCATCTCCCTGAAAACAAGCTATACATTTAATAAAGTACTCTTTTTACAGCCTTTATTTATTAAGAATTCTCCATGATATGCCACATCATATGCGACACAATTATAGTTATTATGATTTTATTTGCGACATAATTATTAAATAGTCGTTTTAAAAACCATATTTTTTGTTTCTTTATAATTTTGTCGTAGCAAAGTACCAGTTAAAAAATTGATAATCATTCCTTTCTCAATATTATAATTTTGTCGCAGTAATGTTTTAACTATCAGAGATTCAAAAGTTTATAAATTATATCCAAATCCTTAAAACTCAAGCCCGGACAAAATTATAAACTTAGCGTGTTTTTGTCTTTAAATTCTGGCTTTTCTTACTATAAAAACTATTATCATTTATAATATTGTCGTAACAAGATAGCTAACTTATATTAAAGTATTACTTTAACGAAAACCAATAAATTAAGCAAATTCAATGAACAACAATATAATTATAAATGATAACAATAAAAGATTACTCAAAAGATAAGCTGTGAAATAACTTTGTTTACGACAACCTATATTATATTTATGTCGCAAACTAATTCAAAATCTTATTTTTATTTATAATTTTGTCGCATCTACTTCCGAATCTAATACCATGTTTTTTATAGTCAGACCTCAAATTGCCCTATTGATTTTCAATGAGTTATAGAAAGACCTCCTGCTTTTTGTGCTCATTATTTCTAGATTTTATAATATTGTCTTGTCTTTTAGAGGTTAAAAAAATGTAATTTACGACTCTTTTAAGAGGATTGTCGCAGAAATTATGTATTTTTGTGCCCAAAATTAAAATCATACAGCTATGGCTAAAGCGAAGAAAAAGGAAGAAATTGAGGAAGTCGTTGCAGAGGTAATACCTTCTGGCGATGAAGGAGGCAAGGTTGCTAAGAAGAAACCAGGGCGTCCTAAGAAAGTTGATGGATTGATCCTGGCAGAAAATCCACACTATTTTATTTCTCAGCCAAACGATGTTACTCAGGCAATCAGCAATCTTTCTGCAGTCGAGAGAAATTGTTGGTTGCAGATTCTGCGTGGTATACAGAAGAACAAGGATCTTCCAGATGGACATCCAGAGAAGTATCAGCTTACCCTGACTCGTAGCCAGCTTCTGGAATGTGTGTCCGGCCATAGCTCAAACCTGGATTATGCCTTCAATGCATTAAAGAACATCACTGATTCAAAGAAGGTCTTTCATTCCAAAGACGGTCACCGCATCTATGCTGGTTTATTGTCGTATGTGGATGAGCACCCTGATCAGGAGACCTACACTGTGGGTGTTACTCCAGTACTCCTCCCCTACTTCACCAACCTCTCATCTGAATTTACTGTCTTTGATATGTATATCGAGATGAGCTTCAAGAGTGTGTACTCACAACGCTTCTATGAATTCTGCTGTCAGTACCGCAACAAGGAAGACAAGATCTTCTTCATGACCGTTCATGATATCAAGAAGATGTTCAACCTTCTAGAAATTAAGGATGAAAAGGGCAACATTATCCAGAAAGAACAGTATAAAAACGGTTCTGATTTCAAGAAGCGAGTGCTTGACAAGGCCAAGAACGACATCAGGAAACTCTACGAAAAGGGACTTTGTGACGTTTGTTTTGATTATAAGGTTAAGAGCAAGAACTCCAGGGGTGCTGTTACTGCCTACTATTTTATCATTGAAACAAATGGTAATACAGCAAGACTTGGTGCTAAGAAGCCGGTTACACCAACACAGATCAAGATTCTGTCTGAAGGTTATGGTGCAAAACTGACCAAGATCATCACCCAGATCAACACCTTCCTTCGTGCACATTTCAGAGTTGAGCAGTCCAACTATTATATCACTGCCATCAGCAAATCTGTTTCTACAGTTGACTCGCAGTCAGAAAGAATTGAAATTCTAGAGAAAATTGCCAAGCAGCTGAAGAAAATAGCCTTGAGATATAGTAAAGATGATTTTGATACTAACGAGAGAAAAATCTGTGGTTCAGTATGCAAGATGCTCTATGAAGATTATGGAGTTCCATATATGAATGGAAAGCCAGGTAAGGGAGTACAAGGTAGACTGTTTGACGATTAATACATAAGATTATGGTGAAAATAATATCTAGTTTCAATTCATCCATTCCATCTGTGCGCAAAGTGAAGAATTGGTTGCAAACTGACCCACATCACATTTGGCATGGTAGAGATAGGTTGGTTGTATTCTTCATCCTGGCTGGTGATGAAGCTGCCACTGCATTCATTCCGCTAGAAGAAGTTGACTTCTCGGAACAGGATGAAGGGCTGAGAATGATTTTGGAATCTACTCATCATGAGGAAATGGAGAAAAGGAATTATTATCAGCAAGTGTATTTCAAGCTCAATGCTCATCTCGACGCTCTGGATGACCTGAACCTTCAGCTTACCTCTACTTCTAAAGATGAGGATTTAGACTATTATAATCAAATTGTTGATAGCATCCATGAGCAGCACGAGAAGTTGATGAATTTTATCAATGATGTTTTTGTATGGAGAGACAGGAAGGATATGGGGGCCTATCTTGGTGAGATCCCATCTGTTGAAATCTCTGAGGAAGAATAGTATATACGGGCATGTCTTCAGCAAGGCATGCCCTTTCTCGTTGCATTTTTGCCCTCTCCCCTACCCTATCCTCGTAACATGTTTCCAGAATTTTACTTTGCCTCCCACTAGCATTAATACATGTTTTTTGCCATCTATATCATTCTTGATTGAACGCTATCATTAAATGTTTGGATGTTTGAAAGTTTGTAAGCACACGTACATGTAGGTTAGTTTACTTGATTATTATATAATGTAAATTGCTGATATATAGATTTATATCTCATTTACATGTTTGCAAACATGTTTGAAAACAAATAAGATGTTCGCTATACCTGATTATTTTCTGTATTTTAGAATCCTTTTTGTACAGAGCATATGAATTAGTTTCTCCCCTACCCTACATTCAGATAGTATTCTCTACGTGGCGATAGTAAACCTATACAGTTACCATGCGAATGGAATCGTCTGTTGAAAACTTCATAAAAGTAGGGAGGCTAGACTATAGATTATGAATGGGATAAGATCAACTTTGGTAGTTAGCAACATATGATGACTGAAGTAATGATACAGGATATGGAGGATGCTGCAGCCTGGTTATCGACTCTTCATGGTGAGGAGGTAATGCAAGAAGCCGCTGTTCCAAGGAAGATAGTTGCAGATTACTTTAACTGTAGAATGGTTTTAAAAGCTAGGCGACATGGCTTATTGTGAAGGCTCTGTTTATAGAAATTCTGGTTTTTCGTAAGAAACTCCTTCTGGAAACTTCTATTGGGAACTATTGCCATGAAAGTTCATGATTGAAGATATAAGTGGCTACATAGATGATTTGTGTCTACCGTAACACGAATTTGTATCGGATGCTGTTATTAATTTTAGTTGGACAGACTTAACTGTCATTGTTGTATAAGATACCTGCTCCCCCACCCCATCAATAATCTATCTTACATACTTTTTATTCTTCTTTACTATCTTATTTTGTATTGATCTTTCAAAATCTTTTCACCTGATGATGTGTTCTCTTTTACTTTAAAATATGTTTGAAAGTATGAAAACCTACAAACAAGTATGTTTGTATTTTTGTGTTATATCTTTTAATACATTAATATATAAATATATAGCTATAGTATATGTTTATAACTATGTTTGAAAACATGATAAGTCGAAAAATGGAAAACCCGTACGCAAACATATTACATTTGTCACTCTTCCATTTTTTTGAGATTCTTTATTGTTTTTCTTTTAAGGAGACTTCATGTTACCTGATTTCCTCTTGTCAGATAATTAGTTAAGCCATTATTTGAGCTATCTGTTAATACGGTTACAAGGCAATATATGTTCTTACTAATGGTTAGTTTAAAATTCAGTACGAGCTTTACGTTCTGTTGGGAGTTTACATCCTGATTCATTTTGATGAAAACTGTACTGTATGCTATCGCACCGAGCCATTTGAACTTATATTCTTTGCTACTTATTATTACTGTTGTTTATGGTTTACTTTTTGAATCTCTTTTTATTATCATTACACCTTTTCCTTCTTTCTTTTTCAAGAAATATTGTTTGCTCGTTTGTCTGGTTGATACTTGACCTTTTGAATTCATACATTCTTGTTTCTTTGTTTTCTTGTTTCTATGTATCATGGTAAATATGATATTTTGTTTACCTGATTTCTAGTATGTTTTATTTTCCGTACTGCAGCTTGCTCTTTCATAATATTGTTGACCTTGTGAAAATTTTCTTGAAAGTTTGAAAACATGTATTTTGTGCGCAGTTAACTTCTAAACATGAAAAACCGAAAATATGTTAACTTGAAAGATATAATTTCAGAATACTGGTTATCATGTTATTATCTCTTTTATTCAATATCTTTAGTTTACATGTGTGTTTGAAAACTAAAAAACATGTATGTTTGTAAAAGTATAGTTTTATCCTAGATCTGTCTATTACCTGTAACATAAGTTTAATTGGGGATTTATTTTATGTTTGAAAACATGTTGCTACGTAAACATGTTTCGTTGAATCCTTGTTTATTATGCGTTTTAATTCATGATATACTATGACTTTAATTTATTCCTGTTTTCTTTCTATCATATTTATTATTATATTTCTATTTTACTATATTCTTTGAATGTTTGAAAACAAATATGTTTGAAAGAATGAATCTTTGAAAGTTAGAAATAGTTTTTCTGGTGCTTCTTTGAGCTGTTAACTTACTGATATCTAGTTTATAACTATACTTATTATATTACTTACATGAAAACATGTATGTTTGTATACGTGTATTCACTATTATATATTATAAGTTTTTAGGCTGTTTTGTCTTACTATTTGTAATGTACCTTATCACTTTAGATTCATTGTTCCTTTTTAGTTTTTATCAAGCTTTTGCTTTTGCTTGAATGTTTGAATGCTTGAAAATGTGCAGGCGTGTTAAATGTCTTTTCGTCTTTTTACTCAAGTTTGCGTTACTTTTATGTTCTTTTTTTATTTGTTTGTATGTAAACATGTATGCTTGGTTACATGTTTCTTTGTTTACAATCACTTTTTTACATTCCTGTTTTTTTTGTTAGCTTGCTTACAAGGTTACATGTAATTTCGTATGTTTGAGTATTTGATTGTTTGTAAACAGATAATTACGTATATGTGATTACATGTATGTTTGATTTCAATTAAACAAAGTCTTTTGTTTTTTATTACACGGGTTCCTTTGAATGCTAGCTTACATTTTTCTTTGGTTGTTTGATTGTTTGTTTGTTGGCAAACCAGGAAAAATGCAAACATGTATGATTGAAAGCAAATATGTTTGATTTAGCTTTTCTGTTTCTTTACCCTTGTGATGCATTTCATATTTACTTTCTTTTTTGTAAGACCGCAATCATGTATGTTAGAAAACAGGTTTGTTTTTTATTGATATCTTTATATAATTACTCAATAATGTATTATATTCATTGTTGAGTTATTCTGTTCTCCGCTTAAAAAAAATAAGTCCTGTGATTTACTTTGGTCGAGAATTCTTTCGATGGTTGGGTAGAGAATGCGTCTGAGGGTGACGAACAATGCATCCAACGTGCACTCGGTTGGTCTTTCTCTCAGACGCTTTGCAAAGATAATCATTTTGGGGGAGAATTTTCATTTTTCATTCAATAATTTGCTTTAAGATCTTTTTGATGCAAGGAACAAGGATCTATGTTTTTTCGTAAGTTTGTATTCCTGAATGTTTGCTAACAGTTTTATCCTGGTGTTACTTGATTTTGTATGGTATTGCTATTTTCAATTATCTGCAATTCCCTTTTCTTTCCTTATCTATCAGATCTTCGTATGTTACTTTTGGGTAGGTATGTTTCTTGTTGATGTTAATAGAGTGGAGTAGGGAGGTCGGTGTTTCCGTCTGGAACTTCTATCAGCTCTAGTTTTCTTTATACTGTTGCTTAGCTGTCTTTTCTATATTTTATGGTTTGATTATCGATATGCTTTCCTATATAAATGGGCTTTTCTTCGATACTTTGATTTATCTATAAGATTTGTTTCTCCTGTTCTTTTTCTTTTTCCTTCTCAGTTCGTTATGCTTGAAAGTATGTATGTTTGGTAGTTTGTAAAACCGAAAACCAAAAAACAATTAAACATGTATGTTTGAAAACGGTTTTATTCGTTTTTTATAAACGTTTGATTAATAGTATGATATAAGTTGCTTGAAGTTTGCAAACTTATATGTATACAAACATGTTTGCAAAATATTATGTTTGAAAACAAACTTTTTTGCGATTTCTCTTGTTTATTTCAATTATTTAATGTATCTTTGCACCAGAATTAATAATTAAAAGTCAAAGACATGGAAAATAGACTGAAAATGATCTTGGCTATCGTCAATAATAAGGGTGGCGTTGGCAAAACGACTACAGTGCAAAATCTTGCAGCTGGTATGCTCCGAAAGGATAAGAAACTAAGAATCCTTGAGATAGACTTGGATCCTCAGTGTAACTTAACCCTTTTGAATCATGCTCCAGAAGGTTGTGCTACTGTTTTTGATTCTATGATTGCTTGTAAGGGACTTCCTATATACAAGTCAGAGATAGGAGTGTATTATGTTCCAGGTTCTGCAAAAATGCAGGATGTGGATCCTTTCCTTCAGAATACCGGATCTCCTCGTCAAGTGTTGGGAGCTTGCATCAGCAGTCCTTGCATAGATTTTACCGGTGAAGGTATCACTGATCCTATAGATTTCTTTGACTATATCTTCATTGATTGCCCTCCAGCATTGTCTCAGTCAACTTATAATGCTATGGTTGTTGCCAGTCATTTGCTTATACCTGTTCAGATGGAAGGACTTTCTGTGAATGGTTTGGCTGCCATTCTTGGAACATTGGATGAGGTAAAGAATGGCAGATTTGCCTTGAATAAAGATCTTGAATTATTAGGGCTGTTACCTGTAATGCTGGATGAGAGACCTCGCATTGTCCGTCAGGCGCTGGCTTTTCTTAAAGAAACATATGGTGATAAGGTCTTGTCACATGGTATTCGACGTTGCATCAAGGTAAATGAGGCGCAGACAGAGCTGACTGACCTGTTCTCATATTCACCTTATTGTACAGCAGCAAATGACTACTCTTTTGTAATTAAAGAATTGTTCAATCTATAAATATTTAGAATTATGGCAGGAAAGGATTTTCGCGCAGCGTTTAGTAATATGAATCAGGCAGTACGTCCTGGTAATGAGCAGCCTGTTGTTAAGAAAAAGAAGATGTCTCTTGCAGAGAAAAGAGCCACTATGCATGGTGTTCAGACTTATTTGTCCGATGAAGACTATGAGCAGCTTATGCTCACTAAGATCAAGACAAAAAAGAGTTGTGAAGAGATTTTGCGTGATGCTTTAAAGCAGTATATTCAGGCATTTAAGTAAAATGCCTGCTAAGAGATAAAGTTGGCCATTGCCTAAGAGTGTTGGATCTTAGGCAATGGCTTTTTTATTTTTTCCTTAAGTTGGAACTGATGTTTCCTGGCTATTTCTTAATGTAAACAGAATTAACTTGTTATACTATTGCGATGTTTGTCTATGTATTATATCTATAGGTAATTTTGCTATCGATATAAAACCTCGTGCTTTTTCTGTCTGACTTACCAGTCATCACTTGCTTTTTGACGTGCAAAGGTATGGCAGGCTTGTCAGATACCAAACACCACATTTCTGCTATCTGCTGAGAATCTTTTCAAGCAGCCTTCCACAATCAGAGATTGGGTATTCCTGAAAAGATTCTCTGCAGATTGTTTGGTGTTCTGACTTCTATGGCCTTCCATCTTTTAAGCACGTAAAAAGGCAAAGTGATGACGGGTATGCCGGAATGACTTAAAAAAAAACTCGGATTTTACGATAGCAAAAGTCTTAAAAAGGCTGTGAATCTGAAATCCAGAATAAATTCAAGTTGAACTTTAAAGGATTAAGAACATGACAGAGACAATTCAAATCAAGGTTCCCAAGTGGAACATCGAGAGTGAGACTGGTTACAAGCCACGTACCACATTTTGGCAGGATTTCTCCATAGCTGATGCTTTTGGAGGGGATGCCGTTACAGACACATTCCATCGTGCGTTCAATGAATGGAAAGACAATTGTGTTTACATAACTGAGCTTGTGATGGTGTTGAATCACAAGATTGCCCAGTGGTATGAAAAAAACATGGAGCTAGCCAAACTTTACGATAAGTATTATCATGCAGCAGCTTGTTACGCAGAGGATAATCTCAAAGGGGCTAAGCTACAGTATTATTATAGAGTGACAGATTAAAGAAGGAAACGGCAAGGCTAACCACCTTGCCACAACTTTTTCAACATGGCTGGGATTTTAGATGATGAAATTTTGGAGTTGGAAGGTCTCTTTGCATCAGACAACTCAAGTATGAGAAATCGGCATATAGAGTTTGCCAGGCGTGATTATGTAAAGCTCAAGCAGCTAGGGTATGTCCGTGCTCCTTCTGAACTTAAACTCAATGAGTATCTTTGGGTTGACGTACTTTCCTACTTGCAACCACGCACTCAAGTAGAGGAGATTGAGGAAAACCTGGAAATTAGAATATTACAGCATCCCAATGGATTGTGGACCTATGGAGTTTTTGCTTGCTATGGAACCAGGGGATGGTCTTTCTTGCCAGGTCTTTTTACCGGTCTTTTTCGTTCCGAGAATGAGGCGCATGATACGGCTATCAATAGCCTGGTCAGATTTCTACAGGAAGACAAGAAAGCAGCTAAACTTGTGAAGAAGTTAAAGGGGCGGCTTTCTGGTAACCTGCAGTTGGACTTGTTTGCTGGTTTTGTCTTTTAGCAGGGAGTGGGGGAGAGGCTCTATCTAGGGTTTCTTCCCCTCGGTTCGGCTGCTTTCTTAGGGTGCAGCCGTCCGGCATAACCTTCCTGTTATGCCGGATAAATAGGTATCGCAGATGCTTGTCTGATGGCTGATAGCATCAGCCTCTGTTTTTTTATGTCTATCTTTTTGGGGAGGAGATCGGAGAGCCGCTTTTGGGGTAGGCTACCTCCTAAAAGATAGGTTGTATGTCATGGCAAATGGTATGAAAGAATCTGCATCCTCTTCCTTTTGCTTCACTTTTTTGAAGATGGTGGCTTGTTTTTTGGAAGGTAGTAGTCCTTTGCCATCCTTTTGACAGGTCTCTTTTGTCTTTGGTGTTTCC
>ERZ773188.3367-NODE-3367-length-13615-cov-6.311799_pt1 | contig 13615 bp, 4 predicted proteins | sample MGYA00581011_ERZ773188 | MGnify/ENA primary metagenome ERZ773188 (study PRJEB29015, sample SAMEA2737798) | human gut metagenome | biome: human gut; feature: human-associated habitat; material: faeces | place: China | collected 2012 ...
CTGCTTGGGCGGAGAAGTACATTGAGTCCTGCGTGTCCCAGGGCATCGTGTCCGGTGTGGGCGGCGGCCGGTTCAGCCCCAACGGCAATGTGACTGCCAGCCAGCTGTCCAAGATGCTGCTGGTCAGCCTGGGTTACGATTCCGACATTGAAGGTTACACCGGCAATGCTTGGGATATGAATGTCAACGTTCGTGCTACCCAGGTTGGCCTGTACAAGGGCCTGGAAGGCGTGGATGTCTCTGCCGCTCTGACCCGCGACACCGCAGCACAGATGGTATGGAATGCGCTGCAGGCCAAGGAAGTTGGCTATGAGTACACGCTCGTGTCTGAGAATGGTCAGCTGGTTTCCAAAACAGAGCTGGTCCCTAAGGCTACCACTTTGTTGGAATCTAAGTATGAGGGCAAGATCGTCGAAGGCACCTTGAGCCAGTTTAGCTACAACACCAACAAGGAAGAGTGGACTTATGAGATTGCTGTTTCCACAAGCGACACGGTTCAAGTAAAGAGCACACAGGACTTCACCGCTCTGATGGGCCAGATTGTGAAGGCTGTCTATGACAACAATACCACCGGCAAAATCAAGGACGCCTATGGCATCTTTGCGACGGACAGTGAAGTGGTCCTCACGGCCCGTTTTGGCGACCTGCCCAAGATGACTACTGCGACGGACACCTCCTTCAAAGTGGACGGCGTCACCTACAAGCTGGACAAGGCGCTGAATGAAACGCCCGTGATGCAGTTTACCGCGAATAACAATACCAAATATGAGGCTGAAACTCTGTATGCGGTTGCTGGCGGTGACACCGTAAAGTATGACGCGCAGACGTTCACTGCGGTTGACAAAGACGGCAACGGCAAGATCGACTTCTTTTCTGTGGCCCCCTTCCAGGTGCTGAAGGTGAACTACGTCAACAAGACCGAGTTCCGTCTTTCCAACAACATGAAGTACACCATTGAGGACGTGAACGTCTATGACGGCATCGCCAAGGACGACTATGTTGTCTACACCGCAGCCGCCAACACGTCCACCGACACCGACACCTTCGTGAAGGCCGACATGATCAGCGGCAAGATCACCCAGAAGGACGGCAACGATGTCTACGTGGATGGCAACTGGTACACCTTGGATGCCAGCTACACCGGAAGCGGTGCTGTTGGTACCGTGCTGGCAGATGCCGTTGTGGTCAACGGGTACCTCTTCTATGCCGACGAGTCCGGTGCCACCAATGTTGAGGACTATGTCGTGGTTTTGAGCAATACGGAATCCAGCTTCGGCCAGGATCAGGTCAAGCTGCTCTTCTCTGACGGGACTGAGAAAGTTGTTGATTTGACGGATGAGCAGACTCTCACCGTGGGCTCCCTCTACACCTATGACACCAACAAGGACGGCGAGTACACCCTGACTGCCGCTTCTGTTGTCGGCACTGGCTTCGACAAGGCTGCTAACACTGGTGTCGTGAAAGCCCAGAGCAGCAGTTCTTCCAAGGCTGGTTACATTGACAACTATGCTATTGCGGATGACGCTGTGATCTTTGTTAAGTATAACGAACAGGGGAGCTCCAGCAAAACCTATGATTACAAGGTCATCTCCGGTGCAACCATGAAGACGATGACGGCAACTCAGTTCGCTGCGGTGAGCTTCTACCTGGCCACCGACAATTCCAACACCGGTGTAGGCGACGTCAATATGGCGTATGTTACTTCTAACGCCACGACAATTAAGGGCGGCGACACGTTCTATGGATTCGTTACCTCCTCCATCGAGACCGAGAATGAGGACGGAGATAAGATCCTGTCTGTCACCCTGTGGACCGCTGAAGGCGAGAAGAAGCTGAATACCGTAAAAGTCACGGGCAGCAGCCTGGATGCCCTGACGACCGGCGCTGTGGTCTCCTATGACCTGGACAGCGATGGAAACATCGACACGGCGGAGGCTGTCGGCAAACCCTTTGCCATTACTTCTTGGGACGGCAACGCGATGACCTTCGCTGGCGATGCCAAACGGCATGAGATGAGCGACGACGTGGAGTACATCTTCATCGATGACAGCGAGGATGTGGGTGTGGACGGTCTGACCAGCAAAGATATTGCTCTGGCTGACGAGCCCTCTGAAGGCGCCTTTACCAGCAACGCTTATATCCTGACTGATGAAAGTGGTGATGTTGTACTGGTTGTCTATGATGTGGACAACGAAGTGGATGCCAAAGAAACTTTTTTGACGGGGATCAAGAGTGACCAAGATGTGAAGAATGCGGCTGATGGCGTGTATACCCCGACGGAGAAGGGGTTCGCTGCGAGTGGGAACATCACTGGCGAAGCGCAGGATAACCGTATCATCAAGTTCTCTGCCCCCGAGGAGGCTACCTACACTCTGACTATCGTCGATAGCAAAGGAGGGCAGGTCTATAAGGAGACTTCTGGGGAGATGGAAATTGGTCCTCATTTCTTCTATATTTGTGTAAATGGTGCCAGCTCGAGTGCTCCCAATGCTGGAGAAGGAACATACAAGGATAAGAGCTTTGCAAAAGGTTCTTACAATGTAACCGTCACCACTGGTACGGGAGACAATGTAAAAACAGTCCTGACGGGTTCGTTTACCGTTTGAGCACATCGAACAATGTAAATACCGAATAAAAAAGTACCATCCCCCGGAAATCCCGGGGGATGGTACTTTTTATGTATCTCACCAAACATTGTTGGATCAACACAGCGGTGCACAGATCAATAGATCACAGCCAGAACTTCGTGGTCAACAGTATCCACAACAGCGCGTACCGTTTCGCCCTTCTGGATTGCATCAATGCTTTCCGCATCACCGGAAACGGGGATGAAGATGGTGTCACTGGTGACGAAGTAATTGGTACTGTTCAGGCCAAGCATGCTGTTGTACAGTGCAGATGTGACCGTGTACTGAGCGGCAGGAGAATAGTCCTTAACATCAATCAGGGTGGTGCCGTCCACGATGAGCTGATAGATGCCTTCCTCCTTCAGCGCATGGTACAGCCGCATCAGGTCGGCGTCATTTTCCCTTGCGTATTCCTTGCTGGTCAGCGTGACTGTCTCTCCACCGGCCAGAATAACATCCACGGTCAGGACATACTTACCGTCGCTGGTCTCGCTGACGATGCGGTTGGGGTTGCCGTCCACATAGGCATAGACCAGGGTTTCGTCCAGGTTGTCCTCCACAGAGATGTACGCCAGGTCAACCCAGATGTTTCCATTCTTCTGGTTGCCGCCGGTAAAGGCCCACTGAACATTTGCTTCCTCATAGCCTTCCAGATCGGAGCCCTTCACAACCTGATAGGTGTCCATCTTGTTGTTGTACATGAAGACGACAGCATCGTCCTCGATGTAGTACTTGTCGGAACCGGGATTGCCGTTGTCGTAGTTATAGAAGTAGTTCTGGGTGTCGTCCACAAACATGTTTGCAACACCAGCGTTAACGGATTTCCAAGAGCCAACCGTCGACCCCCAAGTGGCTGTCACAATGTAGTAGTATGTGCCAGCTTGGGTATTTGCACGTACTTTAACAAGAGCACCTTCTGCATAAACCTCATCCTTATTATCAATCTTCACAGGACTGTAAAAGTCATCTTTCAGGTTGAAGGGTGTGCCATTATCGTTATAGCTGAATGTGTAATACGTCACCTCGTTGGGTGCCTGTTGGTCGAGCGTAATCTTCAGGTTTGCCTTGCTTGAATCTGTCGTATATTTTACGTCATATACCCACTTACCAGGCTGGGTCACAACGAACTTCTGCGCATCGTTCAGGGTCGCGCCGGTCTTATATGCCTGCTGTACGTCAAAATTGGTGCCCTCGGCGGGAGCAGCAGTGCCTTCGGCTACAGGGATCAGCTCATAATATTCCTTGTCCACCACGCGATAGGTGTACAGAGAGCCCACAGTGGGCTGCTTGCCATCCACATCGACCGTCTTGGTGGTGCCGTCGGTGAACAGCAGCTCGGTCTCCCAAACCTTGTCTGCACCCGCAGGAGTTGCAGCGGTCTTGGTGGCGACAACGTACTCATCCAGCACGGGGCCGACATTGTTGCCATCCACGATGAACAGGTAACCGTTGACCTCCACAAAGCTGTAGGTATCTTTCAGAGAGATGCTGGAGATGGGGACCACCTTGTCCAGCAGACTGCCATTGTACTCCGTGTCGCCCAGGGTCACCAGCCGGTCGGCTGTGTTCAGGCTGTTGGCCACGTCAGACTGGATCTCCAGAACAGTGTAGGTGTCCACACCGGTGGCAGTGTACTGGCTGGGAACCGCCATGACATAGCCGTCCCGCTCCACAGTGCCGTTGACAATGACGTCGGTATACTCCACCTTGTTGGCTGTGTTGCCCTTCAGACCCAGGCTGCCCAGGATATACGCATCCTGCGCATTGGCATCTACGGTCATGCGGGCATCGTCCCGGGCAATAATGTTGGTCCGGAAGGAATCAGCCACCACATTGGTGGTCTTCAGGACCGCATAGGGATAGACAACGACCACATCGATGTCGCCGCCGCCATCCTGGTCGATGCCGACAAAGGCATACTGATCGTAGATGGTGTGTCTGGCGCCAGCACCGGGGAAGCCCCAGAAGCCCTGCTCGCCATACTGGTTATAGCCACAGGCGATGCTCCAGAAGGTATCCCAATCCTTGGCCGTGTTGTCCAGGCGGTAGGTCTCGCCATTGACCTCAATGGTGTTGAAGTGGTCGTTTTTGTCTCCCATGTCGCTGATATCGCCAATGTTGGCGCTTACCACAACGCCGCCCTTGTTGATCCGGACCAGCAGCGCCTCGTCGTCCTTGGCCAGCACGGTCACATTCATGGCGAAGAGAGCAGAGAAGTCCTGGGTGGTGGTGTACTCCTTGCCATCAACGGTGTAGGTGTACTCTTCGGTGTCCACGTTGTAATCAATGGCAGTCAGGATACCCTCCGCGGTGTATGCGTTGTAGACCTTCTCCAGCAGGGTCTTGCCCCACTCAATGGCACCGGTGGAATCGGTCAAATACTTCACTGTCTTGGCCTGAAGCGCATTCCAGAACATCTGAGCAGCGTCATCACGGGTCAGCGCAGCAGACATGTCCACATCCTCTAACTCTTTGTAGAGGCCGGCATTGACAGCGTCCGTGTTCACGTTTACAGTCCAGGCGTCGCTGTCCTGATAGCCTTCAGTTACAGCGTTGTAGCCCAGGGAGACCAGCAGCATCTTGGCCAACTGGGTCCCGGTTACACTGCTGGCGGGTGCGAAGCGATTGCCGCCCACACCGGAGACAATACCCTGGGCTGTGCAGTACTCGATGTACTTATTGGCCCAGGCATCGGCGGTGTTCAGCACGTCGGTGTAGGAAGAAGTAGAAGTTTCCTGCACAGAGTCTCTTCCTCCATTCAGCATGGCGCTGATCATTTTGACGGCTTCTCCGCGCTCAATGTTTCGTTCGGGGTGATAGCTTCCATCCTCGAACCCGTCGATAATGTCCAGCGCGGCACACATATCAACGGCCTCGGTGTTCTCGATCTTGTCCTGATCCGAGAACGCCGCCCCGGCGCCCATGACCATGACAGACAGCATCACAGCCACACAGAGCACCAGGCTCAGAACCTTCTTCTGGGGAATGCCCTTATCTCACAACGCTTTGCCTCTCAATTTCCCACAGGTTTTCCACGGCGTTCCCACAGCTTCTCCAGGTTTTTCCGTTCCAGTGATTTGCTCCCGAATTTCCTGTTGTTCATAAAAATTCAGTAGACAACTGCCTCTGATGTGAGTACAATAAAACCATTCCACAGAAAAGGACAAAAGATATGAAAAAACTCCTTCGTTTCCTCTTGATCTGTACTCTGACCATCGGCCTTTCCGCCTGTGAGAGCAATGCCTCCAATCCCCAAACCACAGGGAATGCGGATGCAGACTATTTGGGGAAGTACCTCTGCACGGGAATTACATTGGATGGTCTGACCATGAACCCCAATGGGAAATGGTTGGAGCTGAACGCAGATGGGACCGTGACCACATTTCTTACAGAGGAAGCGGACGAAGCGGAATGGAAATTGGAAGGGGAAAACTTTACGATGACCATCGCTGGCAAGATGGTAGGAACTGGTACACTCCAGGGCAACGAACTCTCGTTGGAAATGATGGGGATGGAATACACGTTTGTTCAGGAAGGAACCGGTCAGGACGGGCAGGAGGCATCCTCCAGCAGTGGTTCTTTTGCCACGTTTACCTGCTATGGAAACCTGTATGCGGTTCGGTATCCCACAGACCTTTTCCAGCAAGATCCAGCCGGATTGTCTGATCTTTACACAGAAGACGGCGTCAAAGGCTGGATCACAAAGCTGGATACGGAAGAACGGGTGACAGAATGGTTGGCCGGTTTTGATGAAAAAGAAACCAACGAGAATGTACAGGATTATCAGACCATGGAATACACCGTCGCGGGCTATCCTGCTCGGGCAATTGTATATCAGGACGCAGAGGGCTGGCACAGTGAGGTGATCGTCAACTTTGGAAAAGACATGGGCAATGAAACCTACTCCATGTATGCGGCCTATATTTACTTTACAGGGGATACGTATGTATCCGTATGGAATGAAGAGATTCAAGGAATGATCAACAGTTTAAGCATCGATGGATAATCGCAGGAGGATATCAATGTTTTTCAAGCGACGTTTTCTCTCCCTTATTCTCGCCCTTTTTTTGCTGGCCGGGCTGACTTCCTGTGGAGGACCGCCCGAAGATGCCGGCTCAGGTCCTTCTGCAAGTGATCTGGGACAAGAAGCGCAGCCGAGCGACCAGCCAGAAGATCCCTCCCTTTCCCAGCTCAGGCGCGAGTTGGATGAGGGCGGATATTTCTGTGGCATTGCTTTCTTGGGGAACCTCCCAGACGGTGATCCGGAAGCTCTCCCCCGTGTCATCCGTGAGGCAGGGTATCTGGAGGACTACCCCTTTTTAGAAACCCTTCCCAAAGAGCAAATTATAGCGTATGAAGGTTCTGAAGCCTATTGCCTTGTTCCCCGGTATCAGAAGGCAACCCTTACCGTACAGGCCTTTCTCTCAAACGAAAGCAATCACTACCAAGGGGAACCCGGTGAAATCCTATACGAAAGCCAGGATGGACGCCCTGTGGTTCTCATCGGAAATGTCAGTGACATCATCCCGAATCTGTTGGTCACACTCACGGGGGCAGATGGGGAAAAAATGGAGTATCATCCCGCGCTGAGTCTTTGTGATGGTACGGTAGCACGCCCGGTTTCGCCCAATGTGTATGACTTCAGCCGATACCAGGCGGAGGATTCTCCCATATCCGCTGACTTTTTAGGGCAATGGGAATCAGAGGATGGAGGGGTGGTCTTCTCCTCGGACGGGACCATGTCTCTCTGGTCCGGTTCCTCCATGGACCAGGCAACCGATCAAAAAAGCGGAACGTTTTACGTTATCTCCAATTCAACCCAATACCCGGCTGGAGCTGTATTGTTCGAACTGACAGATGACCATGATACCCCTGCTTTTTGGGGGATTTTTACCCTTGCCGTTGACGGAGCAACCCTCACCGCAACACACGTCAGTGGGGATTTATTGTGGGGAAAGGAAACGGTACTGTTTACACAATAAGGAGACCGTCCTCCTGCAAAAGACATATCCCGGTGCTTTACCATAGGCACCGGGATCGTTTTCATTGGGCCTTTTTCATTACATAATAACTGCAAAGTTTTGTGGGAGTTCCGTGTAAAATCCGTGGGAAATTGCGGAGCGAAGCATTGATGGATAAGGGATTCCCCCAGAAGAAGGTTCTGAGCCTGGTGCTCTGTGTGGCTGTGATGCTGTCTGTCATGGTCATGGGCGCCGGGGCGGCGTTCTCGGATCAGGACAAGATCGAGAACACCGAGGCCGTTGATATGTGCGTTGCACTGAATATCATCGGCGGGTATGAGGATGGTTCTTATCATCCTGAGCGCAACATCAAGCGGTCTGAAATCTGCAAGATGATCTGCGTGGCTCTCAACGGCGGTGAGGAGCCCACTCTGGGCACACCTGCCACCCCCACATTCTCTGACGTGCGCGGCACCACCGCTGCTTGGGCAGAGAAGTACATCGAGTCCTGCGTGGCCCAGGGCATCGTGTCCGGCGTGGGCGGCGGCCGTTTTGCCCCCGCCAGCAACCTGACCGGCAGTCAGCTGGCCAAGATGTTGCTTGTGGCCCTGGGCTATGATTCTGACATTGAAGGCTACACCGGCAACGCTTGGGATATGAATGTCAACGTTCGTGCTACCCAGGTGGGCCTGTATAAGGACCTGGAAGGCCTGGATGTCTCTGCGGCTGTGACCCGTGACGATGCTGCCCAGATGGTGTGGAATGCTCTCCAGGCTACCGAAGTCACCTATAAATACACTCTGGTTAGTGAGAACGGCCAGCTGGTTTCTAAGGTGGAACTGGTTGATAAGACGGATGATCAGGGCAACAAGCTCACTATGCTGAAGGATAAGTACAACGCTGAAGTCCGTGAAGCAACCTTAGACGATTTCACCTATAACAGCGACAAGGACGAGTGGACGTATGCTGTTACAAGCAAGGATACCAGCGTGCCTGCCTCCTTTACTTCTGCACAGGACTTCACCAACCTGTACAAGCAGAATGTGAAGGTCGTTTATAGCCTGAAGGCTTCTGGCGGTGTTGATACTTTCTATGGCATGTTCGCTGATGAGTCTGTTGTTCTCGTCGAAGGTGTCATCGGAGATATTGATGACGTAACGGCAAATGATACCGCTATCACTGTCGATGATGTGGACTATAAGCTGGATCAGGCTGTGACAGCAAGTACCAAAGCATACCTGTTTCATTCTGGAGAAAAGAATCTGATCGATCTGATCAATAAATCTCCCAAGATGCTTGCTTACGCATTTAAGGCCATCGACAATAACGACAACGGAAAAATTGATTTCCTGGTTGTGTATCCCTTTGCGGTGGCACAGGTTACCTACGCCGGTACGAAGAGCTTTACGGTTGATTACCTGCAGGAATCGGTTCTGTTTGAAGGATCTAACTCCAGCTACAAATTTGAAGATGTTGCCACTTACAGCGATTTGGCAGAAGACGATTTCGTTGTTTACACGCCCGCAAAGTACAGCGCTACAGGTGAGGACACCTTCACCAAGGTAGAAACCGTCCTGGCTGGTGACGTAACTGCCACCCGTGATGGAGAGGCTTCCATTGATGGAACTTGGTATAACCTCATCGGTGATGTCAATGTGACTGCTGGCGGCACCGTTAAAGACGCACCTGTTGTGAATGGTTATATCTTTGCCGCAGATGCCACGAAAGCTGTGGATGTCAGCGATTACGCTGTTGTGATTAAAACCGAAAAAGGTACGTACAGCAACACTGCACAGTTACTCTTCACGGACGGGACAAAGAAGATCGTTGACACTGATAAATATTATAACTACAAGGGCAATATGGTCACATTTGAAGTCAACAGCGATGATGAGTATGAGTTGACATCCGTGATTAAGACCTCCCCGCCGACAGGCTCTGGATTTGACATTTGGGCTACACCTGGCGATAGTAAGTTCCAGGCCAATGACTTGGACAACGGGAAGGTTAAATACATCAACGGCTATAACATCGCTGATGATGCTGTTATCTTCATGAAAGATGCCAACGATTATAAGGTGATCACCGGTGCTGCGCTGAAAAACACGAAGGTTAACCAAACAAAGGATAAGGTGTACCTTGCCTATGCAAATGAAAACACCAACGGCTTTGATACGGTTCAGCTGGCATTCATTGCTACAGCAGATGAGGCAGTCTCCGCTGATCATTCCTATGGTTATGTGACCTCTAAGCCTGCTCAGGTGGAGAATTCGGATGGCAAACTGGTCTATCAGTACGAAATTTGGACTGGTGATGAGACGGTTACCCTGACAACAAAAGCCGGGATTGCCAATGATAGTTCGGTGAAAAAAGGTGTTGTCATTTCTTATAGCGTCAATAATGCAGGTGAGATTGATACGGTAAATGTACTGAACAATAACTTTAAGGCGATTACCGCTTATGACGGTACTTACCTGAAGGTTTACAATGATATTCAGCGTTACGAGATTACCGACGACACCACCGTTATCTATATTGATGCTGATGCACAGGAAGGCACCGAGGGCGGCGCAATCAAAGTTGCTTCTAAAAATGCGTCCGGCACTTATTATAATAACGTGGTTTTCGTCAATGACGGGAACGATGTTGACCTGCTGATTGTCGACGTAAATAACGACATCGAGAACAAAATGTGACACTTTTATCTGTGTACACCGCGATGAAAAAACTTCAGTCAGAGTTTGACTGACCCATCTTGTGTGAAAAATAAAGAAACTCCACCAGTGGGGAGTGTTGCGTTTCAGTGAGAGAGGCGCCGTGCAAGCGGCGCCTCTCTTTTTCTGTTTCCAAAGCCGACAACGTTTCAGAAGTTCTTCGGCCTGTTCTTTTGCTGTCCCCACCATTCTGCAATTTCTCCTTAGTTTTTACCCGCCGCTTTTTCCCTGACACGTTCAGGTTCCAAATTTTTGAACTATATGTACTTCCTTTTGCACGAAGTAATACGCCCTGTTATCGTCTCATTTTTACACCAGGGTGTATCTTGCCCCTGACCATTTTTAAGGCCCGTGTATAACGGCGTATGCTTTCCCGGTGTTCCCATAAAAAAGGATATAAAAGGCCCCCCTCGGAAGAGGGGGGCCAAGGTGACGCTCGATACAAGTCACGATTTGGTGGCAGTTGTACCTTTCCAGTAATTTCCGGATTGATATTTGTAGGTGTCAGCTTTCACTTTTCCAGCTGTAACAGCGCCATAATCCGTGTCAGTTTTATCTTTGAACTTTCCTTCCTGAGTCGCATCATCAGTGGACGCCTGCTGGAGCACAAGGGTCGCGTTCGCGGCGGCAGTCAGAGCTTCCAGATTCGCGGCCTTCTGCGCCGAAGTGAGAACCAAGGTCTGTCCAGCCCCGATCTGACTCACGCCACTGGCAGGCAAGGTACCAGTCACAACGACGGTGCCATTGCTTCCAGCTGCGGTCAGAGCGTTGTTGATGGCAGTTGCACTGGGATTGGCTGTCTCAACAGCAACAGGCTGCGTAACACCAGCCATCTTGTTGTTGACTACATCGATAACCACAATCTTCACGTCAATGTCGTCTCCCGGGGCGCCGTCCAGAATGTACTTAGCATTATTGTAGTAATAATCGGAATCGCCGATCTCGTCTGCCTCATAATCTGCGGAAAGCGCGTTGCCAGGAACACCGACCTGATCGCCGCTGTCGTCCGAATTAATCAGGATAACCTTGGTATCGGCGGTCACGTTGTAGTGATCCTTGCCATCCACGGTAAAGCCCTTGCCGTCCGCGTCAATGCCGCGCAGTGCGCCGACAGTGTATCCGGCACCGGCAGTGTACAGGGTAACATCCTTGATCACGCCGTCTTCAATGCTCTCATAACCGATGATGTCTCCCACAGCGCGGGACGCGGAGGTCTTCTCCGTCACCTCAATGGTCTTCTCACCGTCAAAGATGGAATATGTTTTGTAATCGCTGCTGGAGGTGTAGGAGCTTTCCACAACATAAGCGTAGTTCGCGTTGGACTGGAAGGAGTCGGGCATATTTGTACCAGCGTCTACAAACAGAACAGAAACCTTTTCAATGCCTGCAACCGTAGAGGTCAACGCACCAAGCGCCGTAGCGTTCGCAGACTGCAAGCCTCCGGCACCACTAAATTTAACAGTCTTGAACTGTTTCCCTGTGATCAGTTTAGAGTCGGCGACAGTCCCATTCTTAGTATAGAGGACGACCTTGGCATTATCATCGATCGCCTTGCCATCAACTGTGGTCGGGGTAGCAGTGCCACTCCAGCTGTCGATGGTTCCTGTCGTGAGAAGCGTATAATCATCGTTGTCTAAGGTGGTCAAAGCAGACAACTTGTACTCATCGCCGTCCACCTCATAGCAGTAAACTGTACCGGCAGTCGGGGTTTCGCCAGTGGTATCAATCGTGACGGTCTTCGTGGTACCATCTACAAACGCCAGTTTGGCCTGATTGAAGGAGCCGACGTCAACCACCAATGCCACATCCAAAGAATCTGCGGTGCCGGAAACCTTGTCCGCATAGAAGATGATGCCGTTGACAAGCACAACATTGGCGGTATCACCGGCCTTTGCATCCAGTTTCTTACTGTCTGCGGTGTTGTACCAAGTGCCATCAACACGGTACTGGTGATACGTCGTCTCGTCCTTATAACCCTGGATAGTAGCCTTGGTCATTTCTGCCTTGGCAATATCCTTGTTGTTATTGTAGGCGTTTTCAGTAATGATCACCCAGTCATTCTTGGCAATACCGTCGGCAATATTTTCGTCCGCATGCTTATATGTGGTGCCGCCAGCAACAATCTGGGAAGCAGAAGCATAAGTTACTTTTGCAACCGTAACGGTGGTGAAGTAGACTGTGTCGATCTTACCGTTGTCGTTGGTGTCGATCAGGATAACCTTATCTGCGGAAGAGTTCATATTGGCCAGGTTAGTAACATCCAGGGCGTTCACTTCTTCACCATCACGGTAGGTGGCCAGGCCAGTGGTGCCGTTGGTGGTGTTACCCTTCGCCTTTGTATACTCCACAGAATAGGAGTTGTCGTCAAACTTGATCTTGCCATTGTCGTTGTCAATGGCGTTGGCAACCGTAGTGTAAACGGTGTTGTCACTGGTGGCGTACACGCCCAAAACCTCGTTGACCTTACCGTCCTTGAACATGACCTTGACCTTCTGGCCCAGCAGGTTAGAGTAGTCTGTGGTCAGTTTGGAGAAAGAGACAGTATGCACACCGCTGGCGGGTTCCAGATCACTGACAGCCTTGTCGGCATCACTCATGGTAATAGTAATGGTGTTGCTGCTGATACCGGTCAGAGTGCCCACATTAACCCAAGCGTTGTACTTGTCCTTGAGCAGGGTGATCTTGTCACTGGTAGTGCCAACAACCTTGTCCTGGACGGTGACAATGGTCTCCAGCTTGCCGTCCTCGCCGGTGATGATGGTGGTCTTGTACTCCACCTCATAGGCGTTTAGGGCGTTCCACACCATCTGGGCCGCGTTGTCACGGGTGATGGCGGCAGAAGTGTCCATGCTCTCCAGACCTTCATACAGGCCCTTCTGGGATGCAACCACGTTGACGTTAGTCGCCCAAGCGTTGCCTACAAAGCCCTCTGTATCGGCATTGTATCCCAGGGCCACCAGCAGCATCTTGGCCAGCTGGGTGCCGGTCACGTTGCCATTGGGGCTGAACCGGCCGCCGCCCACACCAGACACGATGCCCTGGGCCACGCAGGCCTCAATGTAACCCTCCGCCCAGGCGGCGTTGGTGCCGCGCACGTCGTTAAACGTGGGCTTCGAGTTGGTGCTCACATTGGGCTCCTGCCCGCCGTTCAGGGCCACGCAGATCATCTTGGTGATCTCGGACCGCTTAATGTTCCCTTCGGGCTTGTAGGACCCGTCGGGATACCCGCCGATGATGTTCAGCGCAACGCACGCATCGACGGCCTCAGTGTTCTCGATCTTGTCCTGATCCGAGAACGCCGCCCCGGCGCCCA
>ERZ773188.3379-NODE-3379-length-13565-cov-3.827091_pt1 | contig 13565 bp, 9 predicted proteins | sample MGYA00581011_ERZ773188 | MGnify/ENA primary metagenome ERZ773188 (study PRJEB29015, sample SAMEA2737798) | human gut metagenome | biome: human gut; feature: human-associated habitat; material: faeces | place: China | collected 2012 ...
GCCTAACAATGCAGACGGCAGATACTTAGGTTATAGCGTACGTTGTGTAAAAGAATAAATCACCAAAGAAAACAGGTACATGAATAAACACATTATTCTATTATTTATCATATTGTGCATTGGCCTTACAAAGGCCAGTGCACAACATAGTATTACCGGTAAGGTGCTAGATGCTACTAACCAGGAGCCTATCCCATTTGCCAGTGTTACTATAAAGAACGTCAAGAGCGGAACAACTACGGACAATAATGGTAATTTTACCTTAAAGGTCAATAATAACGATATTCTTATCGTCAGTTTTATGGGATACGAAACTAAAGAGGTTAACATTGGAACACAAAAGAAAGTAACGATATTATTATCAGAATCTTCTGTTTTATTGGATGCGGTAGTAGTCACCGGGTTTCAGAATCTTAAAAAAACAACCTTTACCGGCTCTTCCGTTAAAATCAAAGCTGATGATATTAATTTGCCCGGTGAAACAGACATAAGCCGTATGCTGGAAGGCAAAGCAGCCGGAGTATCTATTCAGAATGTATCGAGTACCTTTGGTAGTGCCCCCAAAATACGTGTACGTGGTGCCACGTCTATCAATGGAGAAAACAAACCTTTGTGGGTAGTAGATGGAATCGTATTAGAAGATGTGGTAAATGTATCTAACGACCAACTAGCAAGCGGTGACCCTACCACCCTGTTAGGCTCCTCCGTAGCAGGTATCAATACTAACGATATCGAAACAATTGACGTACTAAAAGATGCTGCCGCAACAGCATTATATGGAGCCAGAGCCATGAATGGAGTAGTTGTAATTACGACTAAAAGAGGAAAAGAAGGAAAACCACGTATTCATTATAGCGGAAACTACACAGTACGGACCAAACCACGTTATTCTGAATTCAATATTATGAATTCAGCCGATCAAATGTCTGTGTATGCAGAAATGGAACGAAAAGGCTTATTAACTTCGGACATTGTAAATAACCAGTCTTCCGGTATTTATGGAATCATGTATAATAGAATCAACACATGGGATGAATCAAAGCAACAATACCTTCTAGAAAATACATATGCAGCCCGTCACAACTTTTTAATGGAACACGCAGCAGCTAATACAGACTGGTTTGATCTGCTATTTACCAATTCCATAATGAATGAACATACATTAAGTGTATCAAGTGGTTCACAAAAGTCGAAATCCTACATTTCATTAGGCTTTTTGAACGATCCGGGATGGACTGTTGCCGACAAAGTGAATCGAATCACAATGAACTTCCGAAATGACTACCAGCTAAATGACAAAATCGGATTTAGTTTTCAAACGGTAGGTTCTGTCAGAATGCAGAACGCTCCCGGTTCATTAAGTCGTTCCAGTGACGTTGTAAGCGGTATTTCCTCACGTAATTTTGATATAAATCCGTTCAATTATGCATTAAACACAAGCCGTGCATTACGAGCATACGACTCAAATGGAGAACGGGAATATTATACACTCAACTTTGCCCCATTCAATATTTTAGAAGAACTCGATAATAACTATATTAAATTGAATGTGATAGATTTAAAAGCCCAAGCCGAATTTAACTGGCAAATTTTTAAAGGATTGAAATACAATTTTACCGGAGCTATCCGCTATGTACGTTCAAAGCAAGAGCATGAAATACACGAAAATTCTAATATGGCAAATGCTTATCGTGCAGCTGGCAATTCTACCATTCGAGAAAACAATCCCTACCTCTACAAGGACCCTAGTGATCCGTCAGCCGAACCGATTGTTGTTCTCTCTAAAGGGGGATTCTATAATACTGCCGAAAACTTATTATTAAATTATGATATAAGAAACTCTGTTAGTTTCAGCAAAATATGGAATGAGAAACATGAGTTCAACGCATTATTAGGACAACAAATCAAATATTCCGATAGACAAACGAACAGCAACACCGGCTACGGATTCCAATATGACATGGGAGGCACTGTTAGTATGAACTATCTTATAATGAAACAAATGATCGAGCAAAATTTTGATTATTATTCAAGAGCTTTGACATACGATCGTTTTGCCGCTTTTTATGCAAATGTTGATTACACCTATGACAGACGATATTCCATCTCCGGAACAGTACGGTATGACGGCTCCAACACAATGGCAAATTCCAGTTCAGCCCGCTGGCTGCCTACCTGGAATATCAGTGGGAAATGGAATATAGGTAATGAGACGTTTATGAAAGACTTTGTCTGGCTGGATGCATTAGCGCTACGTGCCGGCGTTGGATTAACAGCCAGTATGCCTCCATTATCAAATGCAACACCTATTTTTATAAATTCTAATACTACGCGCCCAAGTACGGACATCGAATCAGGCATTGAAATTTACACATTAGGTAATTCTGATTTGACATGGGAAAAGAGTTATCAATCTAATTTTGGTTTTGATGCCACTTTCCTTAAAGGAAGACTCGACTTCTCTTTTGACTATTTTATCCGAAACAGTTTCGACTTGTTAAGTGTAATAAAAGTCTCCGGAATTGGAGGAGAAAGATATAAATGGGCCAATAGTGCCGACTTAAGCGCCTCCGGTTTCGATATAACATTGTCAGGAAAACCTATTGTAACAAAAGATTTCATGTGGTCAAGTTCTTTCACTATGGGATATTCCAAAAATGAAATCAAGAATTCAATGCAACAACCACAAATCAACACGTTGGTAGGAATCACAGGAGGAAATAAAAACGGGTATCCGGTGAACGGGCTTTTCTCTATACCATTTGCCGGTCTGAATCCGGAAAATGGTGTACCGATGTTCTATGATGAGAATGGTACTATCACCAGTGATATCAATTTCCAAAGTACTTCAACAGATTACTTAAAATACGAAGGACCGACAGATCCCAAATATACAGGAGGGTTTAACAATTCCTTTACTTGGAAAGGTATCTCATTAGATATTTTCTTCACTTTCCAAGCCGGAAATGTAATCCGATTGAATCCTGTATTTAACAGCAGTTATAATGACTCTCAAGCAACCCCCAAAGAGTTCTTTAACAGATGGGAATTCAGAGGAGATGAGAAGCATACTAATATCCCTGCAATAGCTGATAAAGATCTGATATCAGATTTGAGCAGTACTTATCCTTATTCAGCATACAATTATTCAGATATACGGGTAGCGAAAGGAGATTTCATCCGTCTTAAATCATTATCTGTAGGATATACCATTCCGCAGAAGCTTTTCAAATCGTGGAAGTTGTTCTCTGATATTCGTTTACGAGTAACCGGCAAAAACTTATGGTTACTATACTCTGATAAAAAATTGAATGGACAAGACCCTGAATTTGTCAATACCGGTGGTGTAGCCCAACCGATACAAAAACAAGTTATTTTTTCATTAGATGTCAGTTTCTAAATCATCCTTATACAATGAAGAAAATTAAAATATACTTATATATTGGAATCATGTCCTTTTGTACCAGTTGCTCTGACTTTCTGGACAAAGTACCCGACGAACGTACTCAAATAGATTCTCCGGATAAAGTATCCGCATTACTAGTAAATGCGTATCCTAAAGTTTCTTATGCGGCTATTGTCAATACCCGTTGTGATTACATAACCGACTTCGGAAGTGTTTACTCTGGTGCGCAACCAGGAGCATTATTCAGCTTTATGGGTGAAAATTTCTTATGGAAAGACGTGATAGAAGATGGAAATGATTCCTTCGAAAACTTCTGGACAGGATGCTATGCAGCTATTGCAGTATCTAACCAGGCGCTTGTTTCTATCGACGAGTTAGGAACACCTTCAAGCACAATCAATCAAAAGGGAGAAGCACTCATGACCAGAGCCTTCTCACATTTTTGTCTTGCTTCACTCTTTGCCCAACAATATGACGAATCGACTGCATCGTTATATCCGGGTATTCCTTATGTAGAGAAACCAGAAACACAGCCAGTAGAACAATATGACCGGGAGACAGTGGCAGATACTTATAGAAAAATCACACAAGATTTTGAGGACAGCTATCCTCTTATGACGGATGGAAGCATTTATACAGCTCCCAAATATCATTTCAATAAGAAATCAGCTGCCGCCTTTGGTACCCGTCTTTATCTATTAATGAAACAATATGATAAGGTACTTGAATATGCCAATCAACTCATTTCCATACCGTCACAATTTGAGACATTGACGGATAGTAAAGGAGAACCTCTTAAAAATCAAGATGGTACACCGCAACAGTATATCTCAAAAGATGATCCTGCATTTTCGTTTGTAAGCAACAACTTTCATCCTTTTGCAACAACTTACATGGATGCAAGCGGATATATTGAAATGCGTTCGTATTTCTGCAGTTCTTCCACCAATGCCAATTTATTGATTACAGAAGCATTGTCTTCAATCGCCTGGGGAGAATTACCCTTCTATTCAAGATATGGTTTATCTTCTACTGACATTGGCAAGACAATCAATGCAGATAATGTTACAAATGGTATGTGGGCTATTCCCTATTACGGTACATCCAATTTCTACTTCATACCTAAATTTACCCAATTTACTAAACAAGAATCTTTAGACGCATCCAACTTTTTGCCGTATGCCAATATTCCTGTTTTGAGAATGGAAGAAGTGTTATTAAACCGTGCAGAAGCCTACCTAATGCTTAACCAATATGACAAAGCTATCGCTGATCTAAATTTATATGCCAGCCAACGTTTTGTTATAGCAAGAAGCCCAGCATCAAGCAGATATTATGATTCTAAAGAATTATGTATCACACGGGATAAGATACTCAATTTCTATAAAACCAAACTTAATAATACTGATCACTTCATCAATAAGTACAATCAGACAGACTCTTGGAGTGATTTGAAAAAAGGTATCCTACTTGCAATACTTGATTTCAGAAGTATAGAGTTTTATAATGAAGGACTTAGATGGTATGATATTGTACGCTGGAATATCCCCGTCACCCATACCCAAGCTAACGGCAGCAAGTCCAGCTTAATGCCGGACGACGACCGAAGGGTACTACAAATTCCGGAAATGGCAACTATTTCGGGAATAAAACTTAATCCAAGAAATAACGTAAATAATACATGGGAATAAAATGAAAACAACAAATCACATTGCCAAATGGATACAAGCATATTTCATGCTACTATTCTGCATTAGTACTGTTATTTTCACTGCCTGTAATGAGGACAAACTCAATCTTGACCAAGAGATTTATGGATTGGGTGGAAATGACGAGCAAAAAAATGAACTGGATAAATGGTTATATGAAAACTATACCCAAGCTTACAATATCGAAGTGAAATATAAATGGAACAGTTATGAACTGAACACTACCGCCCAACTAGTCCCCATTATGGAACGCTTCGTAAAACCTTCTATGGATATGATTCAACGAGTGTGGTTTGAGCCTTATAAACAATTGGCAGGAGATAAATTTCTTAGAGAAATGACACCTAAGAAAATCATTTTGGTAGGTAGCCCGGAATATAATGCAGATGGCAGTCAAGTATTAGGACAGGCTGAAGGCGCTCGTAAAATTACACTATTTGATGGTAATAGCTACAATCCGAGTGATGCAGACTGGATACGTTCTATCATGCATACCATTGAACACGAATTCGCTCATATTCTCCATCAAACCAAAATGTATGATTCCAGTTTCAAAGATATATCCGCCGGAGATTATAATCCGACAGGATGGACTTCTGAAACGGAAGTAAGCGCATTACTTGCCGGATTCTATTCCGCATACGCAATGTCGGGAGTTGATGAAGATTTCGTTGAAGTGGCATCATTAATTATGGTGTATGGAAAAGAATGGCGTGACTATCGAATTAATTTGCTCAAAAGTTTAACAACGTCTCCTCCTTCAGAGGGAGAAACAGCAGAAGAAACAGCACAGCGTATAGCCCTTGCCAATCAGGCACAAACGGCTTTAACCAGATTACTGGCTAAAGAAGAAATTGTGATCAATTACTTTAAAAATGTATGGAACGTACAGTTTTATGACGACGCAATGGGAAATAAAGGATTAGTATCTTTAGTACAAGATGCTATTAATCAAATTGTAAATGAAAACACTCCAGAATAAATAATTATGAAAATAGTTTATACATATTATCTTCTAACCTGTGTAGCATTGTGCAGTATATTTTCATCTTGCAATAATGAAACCGACATTTATATGGAAAACCCGGATAAACGGATTCAAACTAAAATGCAGGAATATACTGATATACTCACAGGAGCTCCCGATGGATGGATTGCAGAAATAAATACCCAATTAGGAGGTATTCACACCTTATGGATGCAATTCACTGCAGACAATCGAGTATCTATGATGTTCGATTATGTAGAATATTACCGCGACTTGAAAGCAAGTCCGTTTGAAAGTAGCTATATACTCAAGCCACTACAAGGACCAACTATATCATTTGATACGTACTCTTTCTTATCTATCTTTGCAGATCCCAACCAGCTGATGAATGGTGCAGGACAAGCAGGAACCGGATTAGGAGCAGACTACGAATACGAGATTATATCCTACAAAAACGATCAGTTTCTCCTAAAAGGAAGAAAAAACAAAATGGAAGCTACACTGACTAAAGCTACCAATGAGGAAAGAGAGGCCATCAAAAATGGCGCCTTAATGGAAAATCAGGATCAGGCTCCTATCTATCAAAAAAAATACTTCACTTTCAGTTATAAAGGACAAGCGTATGATTTTGTATCTAATGGTAGAAAAACAGGTTTCTTATCCGCTAACAATGGAAATCCGACCCTACAAATAGAAGGTTCTAAAATAGACCTGAACGGAAATATCGTAATGATGAACCCGTTAATCCTTAATGGTTACGAAATTTATCAGTTCAACAAGACATCCACCGGATACACTACACAAGTAGGCAATGATATACTTGAAATTAAAGGAGGTACTACACCAATTGTTCCTCTATTCAATGCACCTCCAGGAGCAATTCATCAGACAATGGTAGTGTACAACGATATGCAAAATCAATGGTCATCCGAATATTTTGATAAACATAAAGCTGCTGTTTCGAATTTATTTGCATTCACTCAAACTCAATTCTATATTGTGTATGTTGCCATACACATGTACACAGAAGTATAGTGGAGATTGGTTATAAAATATATCAAAACGGTTCATTAGGAGCCGATACTTACGGATTCTATTATACATTCAACTATCAGAAGAATTCAGATGGTTCTATCACTTTTGGAGATTATACACCGTTCGATACAAGCAATCCTAATCACGAAGAGTTCGACAAATGTCTGTCACCTATTTTAGATGGTTACTTTAAAAAACACAAATTCTTCATTAAAAGCTGGCCGGCTTTGTACAACAATTCCAGCCAATATGTGATGTCCTCGCTAATTCCTGCAGAAGATAAGACACTTGGTGTCATGGTAGGCGTACCTATGACGTTCTAAAGTTTACTTTACATTTATAGGGATGCCTGAAAACGGCATCCCTCACTCATTAAATAGATATAAGAAAGAAGTATTTGTTTTCCAACCAATGTATATAATCTAAAAATGCCTATCTTTGCAGTCAGATTATCGATAACCAAATAAAAACGAAATAGATAAATGGCATTGCAATGTGGTATTGTAGGACTACCGAACGTGGGTAAGTCGACACTTTTCAACTGTTTGTCGAATGCGAAAGCACAAGCGGCAAATTTCCCTTTCTGTACAATTGAACCCAATGTAGGTGTAATCACTGTTCCTGACGAACGTCTGAACGCACTCGCTGAATTGGTGCACCCTCAACGAATTGTTCCTACAACTGTAGAAATCGTAGATATCGCCGGACTGGTGAAAGGCGCAAGCAAAGGTGAAGGACTGGGAAACAAGTTCCTTGCCAATATCCGTGAAACAGACGCAATTATCCACGTACTCCGTTGCTTCGATGACGACAATGTGACACACGTAGACGGAAGCGTAAATCCCGTCCGCGACAAAGAAATCATTGACTACGAACTTCAACTGAAGGATCTGGAAACGATCGAAAGCCGTATCCAGAAAGTACAGAAACAAGCGCAGACGGGCGGAGACAAAGCTGCAAAGTTAGCTTACGATGTACTCGTTCAATATAAAGACGCACTGGAACAGGGAAAATCTGCACGTACAGTGACTTTTGAAACGAAAGACGAACAAAAGATTGCTCACGAACTGTTCTTATTGACCAGCAAACCGGTAATGTATGTCTGCAATGTTGATGAAGCAAGCGCAGTAAACGGCAATAAATACGTAGATATGGTACGTGAAGCCGTAAAAGACGAGGATGCTCAAATCCTGATTGTCGCAGCCAAAACAGAAGCGGACATCGCCGAACTGGAAACGTACGAAGACCGTCAGATGTTCCTTGCCGAAGTAGGCTTGGAAGAATCGGGCGTAGCACGTCTTATCAAGTCTGCTTACAAACTCCTGAATCTTGAAACATATTTCACTGCCGGTGTACAAGAAGTACGTGCCTGGACATACGAAAAAGGATGGAAAGCTCCTCAATGTGCCGGAGTGATCCACACCGATTTTGAAAAAGGCTTTATCCGTGCCGAAGTTATCAAATACGATGATTATATCAAATACGGCTCGGAAGCAGCTGTGAAAGAAGCCGGAAAACTGGGTGTGGAAGGAAAAGAATATGTGGTGCAGGATGGCGACATCATGCATTTCCGTTTCAACGTGTGATTATCGGTTACCACCGACGACTTATTAATTACTAATTCGCTAACAATATGAAATATCTCATTGCAGGAACGGGAGGTGTAGGCGGCAGTATCGCAGGATTCTTGTCGCTGGCAGGCAAAGATGTAACTTGTATTGCCCGTGGAGCTCATTTGCAGTCGATTCAAACGAACGGTTTGAAACTGAAATCGGATTTGAAGGGCGAACATACGCTCCGGATTCCGGCTACTACCGCTGAAGAATTCAATGGAAAAGCAGATGTGATATTTGTATGCGTAAAAGGTTATTCGGTCGATTCTATCGTAGAACTGATAAAAAGAGCAGCACACAAAGACACGGTTGTCATCCCTATTCTGAATGTATATGGCACAGGGCCGCGCATACAGAAGCTAGTTCCGGAAGTCACCGTTCTCGACGGCTGCATCTATATCGTAGGCTTCGTATCCGGCACAGGAGAAATCACCCAAATGGGAAAGATATTCCGGTTGGTATACGGCGCTCATCACGGCACAGTTGTAAAACCGGGATTGCTGGAAGCCATCCAACAAGACTTGCAGGAAGCAGGCATAAAGGTAGACCTTTCACCGGACATCAACCGGGATACGTTTATCAAATGGTCGTTTATCTCCGCAATGGCTGTGACGGGTGCTTACTACGACGTTCCGATGGGAGAAGTACAGAAACCGGGAAAGATACGGGATACATTTATCGGACTTTCTACGGAAAGCGCTGCCTTAGGAAAGAAACTAGGCGTCGAATTTCCCGAAGACCCAGTCAGCTACAACCTGAAAGTGATTGACAAGCTCGATCCCGAAAGTACCGCTTCTATGCAAAAAGACCTGGCACGCGGACACGACTCGGAAATACAAGGATTGCTCTTCGACATGATTGCAGCAGCCGAAGAACAGGGAATAGATATACCGACCTACCGGATGGTTGCGGAGAAATTCAAAGAATCTAATCATTAACATTAATCCAATATAGAATGAATACCATGCTATTATCCATCAACTGGAACCCGAATCCCGAACTATTCAACCTGTTCGGCATTTCTATCCGTTATTACGGATTACTGTGGGCAGTAGGAATATTCTTTGCTTATGTGGTTGTTCACTACCAGTACCGGGATAAAAAGATAGAGGAAAAGAAGTTTGACCCTCTTTTCTTTTACTGTTTCTTTGGTATTCTAATCGGTGCCCGCCTAGGACACTGCCTGTTCTATGACCCGGGATACTACCTGTCTCATTTTTGGGAAATGATTCTTCCTATCAAATTCATGCCGGACGGAAACTGGAAATTTACCGGATATGAAGGACTTGCCAGCCACGGCGGTACATTAGGACTGATAATCGCCCTTTGGCTGTATTGCCGCAAGACGAAGCTCCATTATATGGACGTGCTGGATATGATTGCCGTAGCTACTCCAATCACCGCCTGCTTCATCCGCCTTGCCAACCTGATGAACTCCGAAATCATCGGCAAACCGTCTGATGTGCCCTGGGCATTCGTTTTCGAACGTGTAGATATGCTCCCCCGTCATCCGGGACAGCTCTACGAAGCCATCGCTTATCTTATCCTGTTCTTCATCATGATTTACCTGTATAAGAATTACAGCAAGAAACTGCACCGTGGCTTCTTCTTCGGGCTCTGCCTGACTTACATCTTCACCTTCCGCTTTTTCATCGAATTCCTAAAAGAAAATCAGGAAGATTTTGAAAACAGCATGATGTTCAATATGGGACAATGGTTAAGCGTTCCGTTTATCATAATAGGCGTCTATTTCATGTTCTTCTATGACAAGAAGAAAAAGAAAATAGCCTAAATCAAAAAAAGGGATTAGCGGTTCAAACATCACTAATCCCTCTTTCTTATCAATAAAACAAATGCCATTTCCCTAATGTCAGGACAACAATCGAAAACATATCCTAAGACATTATATACATTTTCAGCTTATTTCCCCCTGACTATCTTCTTAATATCATTCAGTTTATTCAGCGCCTCAATAGGAGTAAGATTATTCACATCAAGATTCAATATCTCATCGCGAATCTGACAGAGAATCGGATCGTCCAACTGGAAGAAGCTTAACTGCATACCTCCACGATTCTCGCTCACTTCTGCCAACGGTTTACCTGCTATGCCCTGTTGGCGATTATCAGATTCAAGCTGTTTCAATATCTCATTTGCACGTTTCACAATGCTTTTCGGCATACCGGCCATCTTTGCCACATGAATACCGAAAGAGTGTTCACTACCGCCACGTTCCAGTTTACGAAGGAAGATTACTTTATTATCAACTTCTTTCACCGATACATTATAATTCTTGATGCGCTTGAAAGATTTCTCCATCTCATTCAATTCATGATAATGCGTAGCAAATAATGTACGTGCTTTTGCTTTCGGATGTTCATGGATATACTCTACAATTGCCCAGGCAATGGAAATACCATCATAAGTAGAAGTACCACGACCCAATTCGTCAAATAATACCAGACTCCGGGAAGAAACATTATTCAGGATATCAGCCGCTTCATTCATCTCTACCATAAATGTAGATTCACCGACTGATATATTATCGCTCGCTCCTACACGGGTAAATATCTTATCAACTAAACCGATATGCGCACTTTCCGCAGGAACAAACGAGCCGATTTGAGCCAATAGCGTAATCAACGCCGTCTGACGCAAGAGTGCCGACTTACCGGCCATGTTCGGACCTGTAATAATAATAATCTGCTGTGTATCGCTGTCCAGCATTACATCATTGGCAATATACTTCTCACCTATCGGAAGTTGTTTTTCTATTACTGGGTGACGTCCCTGACGAATATCCAGTACGTCATTATCCTCAATAATCGGACGGATATAACGATTCTCACGGGCCACATTGGCAAATGACAACAGACAGTCCAGACGTGCAATCTGATTCGCATTAATCTGTATCTGTGGAATAAACTCCATCAATGCCTGTACTAAGTCCGTATATAGCTGCGTTTCCAGAATCAGAATCTTATCTTCCGCTCCCAAAATCTTTTCTTCATATTCCTTTAGTTCCTGCGTAATATAACGTTCCGCATTAACCAGCGTTTGTTTACGAATCCACTCTTTAGGAACTTTATCTTTATGGACATTACGGACTTCGATATAATAACCGAATACGTTATTATAAGCCACTTTCAAGCTCGGAATACCCGTCTCTTCGCTCTCCCGCTGTTGTATCTTTAGCAGATAATCTTTTCCTGAATAGGAGATTTGCCGCAATTCATCCAAGTCTGCGTTCACACCGTCCTGAATCACTCCACCTTTATTTATCAGTAAAGGAGGATCATTTTTAATCTCTTTGGCAATCCGGTCACGAATAGAAATACAAAGATTCAACTGTTCGCCAATGCGATTCAAGCTCGCATTATCAGCTTCCATACATGCCTGTTTTATCGGCTCAATTGCTTGCAAGGCAACTTTCAACTGAACGACTTCACGAGGCGACACACGTCCTACAGCCACTTTGGAAATAATACGCTCCAGATCACCTATCAAATGCAGCTGTTCTTCAATCAGTTCCTTAAAATCAGGTTGGCGGAAGAAATATTCCACTACGTTCAAGCGTTCATTGATCGGTTTCTCATCCTTTAAGGGAAAAACCATCCAGCGTTTCAACAGACGCGCTCCCATCGGGCTGATCGTTCTGTCGATCACATTGAGCAGGCTACTTCCGCCATCATTCATATTACCAATCAACTCAAGGCTACGCACCGTAAACTTATCCAGACGGACGTATTTATCTTCTTCAATACGCGCCAATGAAGTGATGTGACCAATTTGCGTATGCTGCGTCATTGTCAGATACTGCAGGATAGCACCGGAAGCAATGATACCGTTCTTCAAGTGCTCTACTCCGAAACCTTTCAGATTCTTCGTTTCAAAGTGTTTCAGCAGTTTCTCACGGGCAGTCGTTTCTGTAAATACCCAGTCGTCCAGCTCGAACGTGAAGAACTTATTACCGAAATTACCTTCAAACATCAGGCGTTTGCCACGTTCAAAAAGAATCTCTTTAGGGGCAAAGTTATTCAACAACTTGTCTATATAATCAAAAGGTCCTTCTGCAGTAAGGAATTCACCGGTAGAAATATCGAGAAAAGCAACTCCACAGGAAGCCTTTCCGAAATGAACGGCAGCCAGGAAGTTATTTTCTTTATAGTTCAGAACATTATCATTGATAGAAACACCGGGAGTAACCAATTCGGTAATACCACGCTTCACCAGCTTCTTCGTCATTTTCGGGTCTTCGAGCTGGTCGCAGATAGCGACACGTTTTCCAGCACGAACCAGTTTCGGAAGGTAGGTATCAAGGGCATGATGAGGAAAACCTGCCATCTCGATAGTTTTTCCTTTCCCATTGGCACGTTTTGTCAGTGTGATCCCTAAAATTTCGGCTGCGACGATGGCATCCGTAGAATATGTTTCATAAAAGTCACCGCAACGAAACAGCATCACTGCATCCGGATGTTTTGCCTTCAAATCCAGAAACTGTTTCATCATCGGGGTGAGGACAATCTCTTCTTCGTTCACGGGTGTCTCCTTTTCTTTTTTGTTGAGTATATAATGAATTATCCTTGCAAAGATAGCGGTTTTTCGGCAGAGAATCAACGGTATGCTCCGATTCAATTTTCAAAATTAATGTTACATACCTTGAAAAAAGGAGAGTTTATTTCTTAATAAGTAGGAGAAAACTATTAAAACGTGTTATAAAACATGCTATTTTTCTTGGATAATTTGCTAATTTCCCAAGAGTCCGTATCTTTGCAATGTGTTTTTCATAGTATTAGATTTAAGGTTAACAAAGG
>ERZ773188.3382-NODE-3382-length-13558-cov-3.256906_pt1 | contig 13558 bp, 7 predicted proteins | sample MGYA00581011_ERZ773188 | MGnify/ENA primary metagenome ERZ773188 (study PRJEB29015, sample SAMEA2737798) | human gut metagenome | biome: human gut; feature: human-associated habitat; material: faeces | place: China | collected 2012 ...
ATACGCTTCCTATCTGTCTGATGAAGATAACCTGATTTCCAACACCGGTATTGTTTGCGTACTGGATACTCTGGTTGCTCTGTTCGCAGGCTTCATGATTATCCCCGCTGTATTCGCTACAGGCATCGACCCCGGTATGGGCGGCGGCTTCGCATTCGCAACACTGGCAGGCGTATTTGAAGCAATCCCCGGCGGTACACTATTCGGTCTCTTGTTCTACTTCCTGCTGTTCTTCGCAGCAGTAACCTCCTCTACTTCCATCATGGAAGGTACGATTGCATTCCTGATTGAGGAAAAAGGTCTTAAGAGAAACCACGCACTGCTTGGTACATCCGTTGTTGTATTCATCATCGGCGTATTCTACACACTGTCTCAGGTTTACATGAACATCAAGGGTATCTGGGTTTCCAAGAACGGTATCGAATACCCCATCTTCGGCGACTTCCTGGAATACCTGACAGACAGACTGCTGCTGCCTCTGGGCGCACTGTTCTCCGTACTCTGTGTCGGTTGGGTTTGGAGCCCCGAAAAATCCGTAGAGGAAGCTACTTCTCACGGCAGATTCAAATTCTCCCTGGCACCTGTTTACAAATTCATGGTAAAAATCGTTGACCCTATCGCAATCGGTGTTATCATCATTGCAGGTCTGGTATTCGGTATGTCTATTTCTTAATTCAAATAAATTTCTCAAAAAGAAAATATTTCTTAAAGAGAAACATAAAAGCATACTGTTGCATAAACGATATGATAAAAAGGACGAAGGCTCCCCCTTCGTCCTCTTTTTTTGCCCATAATTTAGCATTTTTATAGGTGAAACGCTCTTATGTATACTGTCCTTTTATTCATACTATACAATCACATTTCATTTTTGCCATTGACATTAAGAGAAACACGCCTAAATCTTAACGGTTTTTTTATGGAAATTTACATGATTTTCCGCTATTCTAGCCTTAGGATAAATTTGCAAGATATTGGAACTGCATACATTTTCTTCTTTATCAGGAAAGATTCTCTATCAGACATCATACAACTTAGAAGAGGGACTGAGAAAAGGATGTCTGAAAAGAAGGCCATTATATGTATCCATTATGCGTTTTATGTCGTTTCAGTATTCTTACATCTCATCCAGCGAAACAATAGGGCTTCAAATCTATCGTTTATCTGTAAAGGAGGAATACTTATGTCTACATCAGCTGAAAATCGTGGTCAATTTGGTTCGAAGCTAGGCTTCATCCTATCTGCAGCAGGCTCTGCTGTAGGTCTGGGCAACATCTGGAAATTCCCCGGTAAGGCTTATTTCTGCGGCGGTGGTGCCTTCTTGATTATCTATCTGATTATCGTTGCTCTGGTTGGTACAACCGTTATGATGGCAGAATTTACGGTTGGACGTAAAACACACAAAAATGCAGTTGGCGCTATGCGTGAATTAAATGCAAAATGGTCCTGGGTTGGCGGCCTTGGTGTTCTGACAGGCTTCATCATCCTTTGCTACTACTGTCAGGTTGGCGGCTGGGCGATGAAATATATCGTTGCCTACATAGTAGATGTAAAAACCATCTGGGCTGACCCTACAGCTTACTTCCTGAATAATCTGCTGGGCGCAGACGGCACATTCCCTTTGCAGGGCGCTGTCATCTTCCCCTTCATCTTCTTGTTCTTAACGGCATATATCATCAGCCACGGCACAGCCGGCATCGAAAAAATGTCTAAGCTTCTGATGCCCCTGCTGTTCATCATGCTGATTGCTCTGATGATTCGTTCCTGTACCCTTCCCGGTGCAGATGATGGTCTGAAATACATGCTGAATGTTGATTTCTCCACTATCAACGGCGTTGCAATCCTGACCGCTCTGGGGCAGGCATTCTTCTCCCTCTCCCTTGGCATGGGCGTTATGATGACATACGCTTCCTACCTCTCCAATGAAGATAACCTGATTTCCAACACGGCTATCGTTTGTACATTGGACACTCTGGTTGCTCTGTTTGCAGGCTTCATGATTATCCCCGCTGTATTTGCGACAGGTATCGCTCCCGGTATGGGCGGCGGCTTTGGGTTTGCTACACTGGCAGGCGTATTCATGGCTATTCCCGGCGGCCAGCTGATTGGTACCGTATTCTATTTCCTGCTGTTCTTCGCTGCAATCACTTCTTCCACCTCCATTCTGGAAGGTACGATTGCTTTCCTGGTAGAAGAAAAGGGATTCGAACGAAAGAAAGCACTGCTCGGTGCATCCATCGTTATCTTTATCATTGGTGTTATGTATACACTTTCTCAGGCATACATGAACCTGAAGGGTATCTGGATCTCCGGCGACGGTATCAGCTATCCTATCTTTGGTGACTTCCTGGAATACCTGACAGACAGACTGCTGCTGCCTCTGGGTGCATTCTTTACAACTGTATTCGTTGGCTGGATTTGGGGTACAGACAATTCCGTAGAGGAAGCTACCTCCTATGGCAAGTTCAAATTCACCCTTGCACCTGTATACAAATTCATCGTTAAAATCCTTGACCCTATCGCAATCGGTGCTATCATCATTGCAGGTCTTGTATTCGGTATGTCTATTTCCTAATAGAACTCAAAAAAATGAAAATCGGCTGAGGCGGAAGCTCTCCCTTCCTTGCTTCCCCTCTCCGTCATTTAGATTATTACGCGGCAATGACAGAGGACTCGAAAGAGCCCTTTGTCATTGCCATTTTTCTTTTTCGGAAATCCCTTCGCACCATAATCGACTTTTTCCATAGTATAAATATTGTAAATGCCAAAAGGAGGAAACACGCATGAGAGAAATGTGCAGAAACTTCGCCTGTAATCAGCATTGCAGACAAAACAACACAGAGACCGCTTCCGCCACGCTGACACCGGCTACCATGATAGGAAATTGCAACGCCTGTGTGCTGGAGCAAATTGGGCCGGCGCAGGCTATGGTGCCCTTCCAGCCCTATGAAGCACCGATGGAGGCTGAGCAAAGCCTTATCTGCGGCACTGTCTTTGCCGATCTGGCTATCCCCTATTGCTCCGGCTGGAATCTTTATCGTTTCGGAAAGGGGGCAGAGGTATGAATCAGGAGGAATTATTGAAATCCTTGATGGAGCTTGACTTTATTGCTGTGGATTTGGGGCTTTTTCTGAATACGCACCCCGATGACAGCGATGCCATTGCAGCATACAATCAGGTCATCACTGCCGCTGACACGGTTCGGATGAAATACGAGGAGACATTCGGACCTCTTTGCTCCTTCCGCAGCTATGCCGCCAATACACAGGCTTGGCAGTGGATGGAAAATCCATGGCCTTGGCAGAACGATGCCAATTTTTCTCTGGCAGGAAAGGAGTGTAAATAAATGTGGATTTATGAAAAGAAATTGGAATTTCCTGTGAAGATTACAAAACCCGATGCGAGACTTGCGAAAATCATGATTGAACAATATGGGGGTGCAGATGGCGAGCTGGGTGCATCCCTGCGGTATCTCAGCCAGAAATTTACGATGGTAACGCCCGAGGCAAAAGCAACGCTGAATGACATTGCTACAGAGGAATATGTGTGTTGCATCTATCAATTATTCCATTCATACAGCAGAATAAGAAAATAAAAACCCCACCCTTGATGGGGCTTTTATTTTCATTTTCCCCATGAAAAATTGCAACTACACTTCGCATTTTCTCCCCAACTTATCACAAATCAGCATTTTCCGATAAGTTCCATAAAAAAAGACCCCGGGCCCGAAGGTCACCGGAGTACATTCAATGGATCCCCTCGGACTCGAACCGAGAACCGTCCGGTTATGAGCCGGATGCTCTAACCAACTGAGCTAAGAATCCAGATGCCCCGCAATGCCGCATCGGGGCATATTCAATTTAAAGGAGATAGGGTTTCTTCGCAGCTGCCGGAATCGAACCGACGCACTCACTTGTGCCCACTCTCTTGCTGCGTTAGTGCCGGGTTGCCCCGGCAAGGGGAAAAAATGCTGCTCCACAGCGTAATGAGAAAGAAACCTGACAACTTTCTGTCTCGGCATTGCCATTATAGCATGTTTCGCAGAAGGGGGTGTAAAGAAAAACCCCCTTTTCTGCAAAAATTTTTTACCACTTCACCGTGTATCCGCCGCTAAATGCAAAGTTGTCCTTCACTGTCTGCACCTGTGCATTGCTGTATCCGCTTTCATACATCCAATGCACAAAGGCCTGCTTCTTTTCCTTGGACTTCATGTCGGAATCGTTCAGCTCCTGCAGCTTGTTCTTCACGCTCAAATAGGCATCCATGCCAAGCCCTGCCGCAGAAAACGCCCGTATTCTGTTTCGCTCCTTCTCTATGCTGTCCTTGTTCACGGTTCTGTAAAGGTATAAATATTCCTTTTCTTCATCGGAAAGTGCCGCATTTTTCAAGGTCTCTCTCTTTGGTGCGATTTGCTCAAATTCGCCCATGCGGCTCATGCAGTCCGCAAGCCTCCATCGGTTCCCGCTGTCTTTGAAATGGTCAAGAACCTCTCTCTCCTTGTCCCCTGCAACCATGTCATAATAAAGGATACCCTTCTGCTCCTCATTCAAAAGGCTTGCCCGCAGAACAGTCATTTTCGAGGATTTCTTTTCCCCGCTGCGCACATGGTTCACTTCATCAAAGGCAAGCGTATTCTTCGCTCCTGCCGCAACCAGCTTTTTGTATGTCTCCGTCTGCTCCGCTCCAAGCTTCATGCTCTTGTCCTTCATGTAAGCCTTTCCGCCGTCTGTCGCCCACTTGCCGAATAAAAGGGCCTGCGCCCAGTTCGCCTTCTTGTCCTTGTCCACTGCAAACTGCAGCTCCGGTCCGTCATTGGTCTCAATGGTGCTGCCGCCGTTTGTCATGGTCTCAAGTCCCTTGATGGTTTTTCGCGCTTGTCCGCCCGCAGTCGGCATCGCCAGATACCAAAGCGGCTTCTCCAGTTCGTTCTTGATTTTCTGCCGTGCCTTCTCTCTGCTCTCGTCTCCGCTTGCCGCATTCCCAATCGCTCCCGCAATCGTTGTCACACTCGGCAGTGCGGATTGCACAGGGATACGCCCCCCGTCAAAAAGAACGCCGCCCACAAAGGGCATGTTTTCGCCTGCCTCGGCAAGAAGGTTTTCCAGCGCATCCGAGGGCTTCGCCTTCTTCACGTCCTCCGTCAGCTGTAAGCCGTTTCCGCTTGCGGCATCCTCCAAAATATCAAGCGAATTGCGCACCTGTGTCCCCGTCAGATCTCCAAAAGCCTCGTTCGCCATGCTGAACGGATCTAACGCACTTCTTCTGCCTGTCAGCTTTTCATAAACATCATTGTAAACATAAGCACCAATGATAAAACCGCTGTAAGCCTTCATCATTTTCAAAACACTGCCCTGCGCATCCTTCGGGATATCCTTCATCAGATAGCTGATCTGGTTGTTCACCTCAAGCTGAAACATCGTCAGCGGCTTCAATGTCTTGGAGCTGAACGCCGTCGGCATGGCTCCCTTGCTTCTTCCGGCAAAAAGCCCTCTTGCAAATTCATCCGCATTCTTGATGGCGGCTTTTTCTCCCATGCCCTTTGCCACGTTGTCATAATAACGGCTGCGCCAAACCGCCTGCGTGCAGAATTTGTCCGCCGCCTCCATCCATTGCAGAGGGTTCAGATTGCCGCCCGCTTCGGAAATCTTCCGCAGTGCAGTTTTGTAAAGCAGGTCGGGGTTGTCTCTGGTGGCAAGAAAGGCACTTTTCTTCGTCAGCTCGTCCATGCCGTCTCTGCTCATGTAGGCAAGTGCCTCCTTCAAGCCTCGCAGGTTGCTTTTCACGCTCATGCTCCCCATGCCCTGTGTAATGGGAATGAAGTTTGTCAAAGCAGAGCCCACATTTCCGGCAACCATGTTTCCGGCAACCCTGTTTTCAATCTCGTTCAGCACCTTGTAAACCTTTCGGCCAAAAAGATGGTTTTCTAAAATACGGTCAACATTGTGCTTTTTCCCTGCCAAAAGGTCAGTGTAAAGCCGCACATTGTTCACATAATTTTGCAAAGTGTGCGCCTTGCTTTTTCCGTATTCCTTCTCAATTTCCTCCATCTTTTTCTCTACACTGAGATCCTTTCTTGCACGGATGGCATCCACATTTGCCTTGATTCCGTCCTCGGAAAGCGTGTATCTCATGTAATCCTCGTAAGCACGCAGTCGCTTGATGTCGTCTGTGTGATAGATAACATCCGAAATGTTGTCAATGTATTGGTCGAAAGCCCGCAAAGCGTCATAATCCGTATGCTCGCCCTTTCTTTCCAAAAGGTTTCCGCTCCATTTCTTCCCCGGGCGAAATCCCTCCGTTCTGCCCGCAATGTCCATCGGCAGCTCCTTTGCGGAAAAATCAAAGCCCAGCTTTCTTGCCGCAATCTCCATCAAATTTTCGGGGTCGTCAAAGCTCATGTGCGGGAAATAGCCCTCAATGTACCCAATCGGATCATATCCGTTCCGAATTAAGGCTTCGTTGATTTTCGGGTGAATTTCCTTGTAAATCTCCGTCATCTGTCGAATCCCGCCATCAATCTTCGCAAGCTGTCCTGCCGTCAGGCTGCTTTCAATCGCCTGCACCTCTCTTTGCAGCTGCAGCTCCTCTGTAATCTGCTCCGCTGTCGCCCAGCCCTTTTTCCGCTCAAATTGCTGCAATTTGTATTTGCTTTCGCCCAAAAATTGTACTAAGGCGCTTTCGCTCGTCTTAACGGTGCTGCCGTCCGCCTTCTTGATGGAGATATTTTTTTTCGTGCTGATCCCCGTCTTTTTGATACGGTCGATAAATTCCGTCTTGAAAAGGGCACGCTGTCTTTCGTTTTCGTGGATGGGATCAAAGAAATATTCCTTCAATTCCTTTGCCTTCTCCCTGTTGGGTGCAACCATGTCAAGGATCCTCTCCTGTGTTTCACGCATCAGCCGCATCGGGCCAAGGTCTCTCCAGCCCTCCGCTCCCTTGTCTCTCATGTCAATACTTCCGACAGCCTTCGCCGCCCCCTCGTAAGCGTTGCGGCTTGCATATTCCTTGTATCCGCGAATACTGTTTTCCACCTTGCGCAGGGGCTGCTCTGCCGCATAAAGCCGCATCAAATCATCCGCATTGATCCCCGCAAGCTCCCTTGCCCTTGCCGCATCAATCTCTCCGGAAAGCATCTTTTCCAAAATCAGCTTGTCCACGGCCGTCAGGTTGATCTTCCCTCGCACCTTCTCGGCTGCCTTGCGTAGCTGTCTGCGCTCGTCATAAAGCTGCTTCATGCTTTCCGTGTCAACCCTGCTGTAATCGGGCAGTTGCCCCTCTCTCAGCAGTTTTTTCATCTGCTTTTCCGCTCTTTCGTTTGTGTATCTTGTCAGCTTCGCCGTCTCAATCTGCAAGTCATCCATGGCTCTTTCAAATTCATCACGCATGCCTGCCTTCATGCCGTCGTCAACCGTTTCCGCAAGCGGAATCTGTCTGTATTTCATCCCCTCTGCCACATCCGCAATCTTCTGCAGCTGCTCGGAGGGAACCACAATGTCCTTCGGGAAAAATTCAGGGTATCTGTCGCTCAGCTCCATGTAAAGCACATCCACATTTCCCTTTTCGCCGACACGCACGCCGCCAAGCTTCCCTCTGGTGCCCTTCCGCCATGCGCCAAAGTCCGCAATGTCTCCGGCATCCTGCTTGCTGATGGTCAGCTTCAGCTTCCGCAGTCTCTCCTTCAGTTCCTTGTCAACCATGGCTCTGTTGTCCGTGCTGCCGTTTTCAAAAAGCTGTTTAAAAATGCTGTCCCTTGTCTCAATGCTGATTTTTCCGTTTTGTGCGACCTCCTGCATGGCTCCCTTCATCAGCTTTCTGCCTTCCTCACGGCTTGCCGCTCCGCTCATGCCCAAAATATGCTCTGCCCGCTTAACCATCTGCACCTGCAAGCTTTTTTCCATCTGCTGCACCTTCTTGGTCTTTATGCCGAGCATATCTTCCAGCTCTTCCTTGCGGCTGATCAGTCGCTCAAGCTCCTTTGTTGCGCCGGCGGCATCGTTTCCGAATTTCTGTCCGATCTCTTTTGTTTTGTCGGCCCACCATCCGTCATCATTCATCAGGCTGTATTCCTTTGCAAGCTCCGGAAGGTCGGCCTCGTTCAGCAGCTTTTTTCGTCCCTTTCTTACGGTCTCCGTCTCCTTTTTCACCGCCGCCTCCAAAAGCTCCTTCTTTGCGGTCTCTCGGCTTGCCTGCACCGCTCTTTTTCCTTCCGTTGCCTTCTCAAGCACCTCGCCAACCTTCTTCGCCCCGGCTCCCAGTGCCGCAAGCCCAACATTAAATGCCGCATCTGTTGCCTCCTGCTTGCCAATGTCCTTCGCAATCTCCTTGCGGCTCTTTCCGTCTGCCATCCCGGCCGCAATCGTCATCGGCGTGTTCACCATCGTGTCCGCCGCCTGCTGTCCCAGCATCCTTGTGGCAAAGGTGCCGGCTTTGCCCAGTGTTTTGCCTCCTGTCAGCTTACCCACGCCCTTGAGTGCCGCTTTCTCTGCCGCTGCGCCTGCCGTTCCGTAAAGAATACCCGCCTGCGTCAGCTCTCCGGCAAGCTCGCCTCTGCCATAGCTTTTTTTGTTTGCCGTCTTTACCTCTTGCCGCACCTTATCCTGCGCCGCCATCTGCTTGGAAAGGGCTGTGTTTCCTGTCTTTTTCGCTATCTTCTTTACGGCAGTGTCGTAAATGTCAAGTCCTGCCGCCTGTCCAAAGCCTGCGCCGAAGGCAGTGCGCTTTTGCTGTTTGGAAAGCTCTCCCTGCAATTTTGTTACCTGGCTGATTCTTGCCTTTGCCTCCTTGTTTCCAAGGAAGGAGGCCAAAAGGTTCTTGTCTCGGATTCGCCCAAGCTCCTTTTGCGCCTGTCCAATCTGCTTTTCTCTTTCCTTGCCGCTCAAGCCCTTGTTTGCGCTCAGTGCCTTTGCCCTCTGCAAAACAGCACTGTCCTTTCCCATTGTAGGTGCGCTGGTTTTCCTTGCCGTTGGTCTATTTAGCTGCATCCCACGGAAAAGATTTGTGTCAGGCACATGCTTTGCGCTGTCGGTTGTCTTGCTTGCTGTTCTGCTTGCAGATCCGGCAGAACGGCTTTTCGCCGTCCCACCCTTCTTCTCGTTGATTTCCTTCTGTGCCGCCGAGACAATAACCTTCTTTCCTGTTGTGCCGAGAAGTCCCCTCTCCTCCATTTCCTTGCGCAGTCTCTCGCTCTCTGTCATGTCTCAGCCCTCCTTATCGTTTCTTCATGTAATATTTCTTTCCGCCGGAGGCAACCATTTTCAGCGTGCCGCTTTTCAGCATCTCGTCAACCTCGCTTAAGCCGACCTTTCCCATGCCGCTCACCATGATCCAGCCGTCGCCCATCTCGTTTCCTGTGGGCAGGCTGCTCACGTCCGTTGGCGTTTTGTCTTTATCTTTGTTTCCGCCGCCGTTTCCGCCGTTTCCGCTTCCTTTTTTACTGCTTCTTGTCCCTCCGCCGCTCCCTCGTGTCACACTGCTGTTCACCTTAGCGATGTTCGCCCTTGTCAGCATCGCATCCAGTGCAAGCTGCTCCAGCTCTGCATCCTGCATCCGCTTCAAATAGCTAACGTCATAGCCCATTGCCGCCAGCTTCTTGTAGTCGCCCATCTGCAGCGCAAGGTCAATCTGCTGCTGGCGCAGTGTGTCCGCATATTGCTTGCTTGCCAGATTCTCCTGATAGGTCTGGCTGTTCAGGCTGTCGCCGTATTCCCTAAGCTGCTGCCCGTAGCCTGCCGCCCATTGGTTCCAGCTGTTTCGGTTCGCCGCCTCGTTCTGCCATGCGTTCATCGCCTGCTGCTTTGCGTCCGCATAATAGCCGCTGATGTCGCTGTCTGCCTGCGTCCGCGCCTGCAATGCCTGCAAAGCATAGTCTCTTAATGCCTGCTGTCTTGCCTGCTCGTTGCTGGCAAGGCTGTTTTCATAGTTCGCCGCAAGCGAAAGGTTCGCGCTCTCGCTGCTGCCCCCGCTGATGCCCAGTGCCGCAAGCTGCTGCGGCAGTGCGTTTTCATTCTGCCGCTTCAAGATGTATGCCTGCCTTGCCAGCTCGTCATAATTGCTGTTTGCCTTCTCCTGCTCCGTCCGGTTCTGCGCCAGTGCGGCGGAAAGCAGTGCCTTCCTCTGCTCCGCAAGGCTTTCTGCCATCTCGTTGTAGCCGCCGAAAAGCTCGTCCTTCGTCATCCCTTCGTATGTGGGCATCTCCTGCTTTTCCCCGAAAAGGTTGTTGTAATTGCTGTAAATCTGGTTGGTGTAGCCCTTGTTCGTCCCGTTCGCGTTCATCCAGTTCAGCTTGTTCTGCCGCTCCTTCTCCAGCTGCACCATCTCCTGCGTGCTGCTTGCGTTCTTTATCGCCGCCGCATAGTCCTTGTTCGGGTCGAAGTAGCCGAATTGCCCGTAAATGGAATTTGCCGCCGCGTCCGTCCCTGTGCCGTAGCCTGCCGCTGTCAGCGGTGTGCCGCTTGCCGCCGTGCCGCTGTCTCCGCCGCCGGATGCTGTTTTCAGAGCCACTCCGTTCGGCGCAGTGTAAAGCCCGATACCGTTGTTCCCCTCCGTAATGCCGCCGCCGTATTTTGCCAGCAGCTCCGCATTGGAAAGCTTCACATCATTCGGGTCGGAAAGGCGGAAGGCGAAGGTGTTGTTTTCCTTTCCTGCCAGTCTTTCGTTCACTCTCTGCATCTCCTTTGCTACCCGTGCATCGTGTCCGGCAATGTTCCCCCCGGTGTATCGGTTCACAAAATTGCCGTCCTTATCGTATGTTGTCGTTGTCACCGTCCCCCGGTTGTATTGGTCTACGATTTTGTTCCCAAGCTCGTCTCCGCGTACCACCAGATCGCGCACCCAGCCGATGTCGTTCTCGCCTAAGCCGTAGCCGTTGCTGTTCGCTAAGGGATAATATCTGTAGTTGTCCCTCAGCTTCTCCGCCGCCCTGTGTGCCGCTGTCATGCCGCCTTGGTCGCCTGCCGCCTTCGCCTCGTTGTATTTCTGCTGATAGCTTTTTAAAAGCGTCTGGTCGGGAAGGCTCATGCTCCCGTCCCCGTTGTAGGTTCCCTCGCCGCTCTCCGCCTTCTGGTGGGCGTATTGCCTTGTGATGTAAGCCTGTAGGGCTGCCCGCTGCGCCGCGTCCGTGCTCCCGAAGGAGGTCGGCGCGGTCGGGTTTTCCGCCTCTGCCGCAGTCGCTGTCTGGGTCTGCGTGGTCGCTGTCGGCTGTATTGCCGCCTTGTTCGTGTTGTTTAGTGCCGCGTCCGTGCTGCGGTATTGCCCCTGCGGTGCGCTTGCCTGCGGCATCCCGCCGTAAATGTCGTTTGTGTAGCCCTTCGTGTTCGTTCCGCTCGCGTTCATCCAGTTCAGCTTGTTCTGTCGCTCCGCAATCAGCTTCGCCTGCTTCACGGGGTCTTTCTCGTTCCGGATGGCTGCCGCGTAGTCCAGATTTTTGTCAAAATAGCCGCCGCTGCTATTTCCCTTTCCGTCTCCGCCGGAGGAAGAGTTTCCCTTTCCGGAAGAGCTGTAAGGCCCGCCGTAAATGCTGTTTGTGTAGCCCTTCGTGTTCGTCCCTGCGGCGTTCATGGCATCAATCTTATTCTGTCTCTCTGCCTTTAGCTGCGCCTGCTTCGCAGGGTTCTTTTCTGCTTTAATGGCTGCCGCGTAGTCCTTTTTCGGGTTATAATAGCCTGCCAAGATCTCACCTCCTTATTTTTTTGCAAGAAAAAAGCGACTTTGCAAATGCGCATCGTCGCTTTCCTTATTACTATTTCAAAATAGTGATTTTTCTCCGTTCTCCGTCCCAGAGCACCGCATGCCCCATCGTCTCTGCAATAAAGCGCAGGGGCACCAGCGTCCGCCCCGTTCTCTCGTCAAGGATGGGTGCCTGCTCCATCAGCCGCTTGCCGCCGTCTACCAGTGCCGTCTGGTTGCCGATGGAAAGCTCAATGTCGTGCGCCCTGCTGCGGATGATAATGCGGCGGCTCTTTGCCAGCCATTCCACCCTGCATCCAAGGCTCTCGCCCACAAAGCGCAGGGGCACCAAGGTTCGCCCCGTCTTTTCGTCCACAATGGGCGGCTGGTCAAGGGAAATCTCCTTCCCGTCGTCAAATGCCTTGTCCTTCCCGATGAAAAGCTCCACCGCCGTCCCCTGCAGGTTCTCCCTTGCAAGGTCAATCGCGGTATACATGTCCATCACAAACCCCATCCCGAAGTCCTTCGTTCGGTAGGTGATGTATTCGTAGGGGATCCAGAAAAAGCCCTTGTCGCCCCAGTCCTCGCCCCAGCTGTTCTGGCATTCCAGAAAGCCCTTGTAGTGTCTGCCGTGAATCGTCTTTTCCTTCGTGTCATCGTAGCCGATGATCAGCACCGCATGTCCGCCGATGAGGAATGTCCCTAAGGGAAGTCCAATACATCCCTCTGTGGGCGAATAGATTTCCTCTGAACAGGTCAGTGAAAACAGCCGGCTTATGGAAACATTAAAGATCCCTCTTTTCCTAAAGCTTTATGGAGAGCTGTATAACACAGCAGATATTTCTACACCGGGAGAAATTCTTTACGCGTTTTTCAGTGAACGCAGCACCATGTATACTGCCCGCAATCGGATTGCAGAAATCAGGCAGGACCATCAAAAGGCAGGAGATGCGTATGGTTCCAATTCCGTTGATGAAAAAATGCAGTGGTTTATTCTGGATTTCCTGCTGCCGGAACTTGGATGGTATATGGAGAAAAATGATCTGTATGCAGTTGATCTGCCAACCTTCCGGCAAGTCATTGATACTGTCCTGAAAGAAGAGAACGATACAGATATCTGCGGCACTTATGGAAGAAAATATTTTAAAGAATATCTGAAAGGAGAAGATCCCATTCCAAATACCCAGACCTATGCCAGACAGCTGCTTGCTTTAGATGGACCTTTGGATGAGGATTACGCATCCGTAATTGCCAAATACTGTGTATATTCGTTAGGTATTTTATATGTCAACAATCAGAACTATAGCTTTATTCATCAGCATATCAGGGACTTTTTTGCTGCGATGAAAATTATTACGGATATTAGTTTTGCAAGTTATATATTTAAAAAGCAGTTAGATAAAAACGCTGCTATGGAGCGCTTACATGAAATAAATACTTATTTGCTAAGCGACTCAATAATTCATTTCATGGCTGATTTGACTAACAAGCTTACTCCACAAAAAAATTCCAGCTTTTACATTAATTCATTAGAATTGTATCGAAATATTTACAATACGCGTGCTGCGTTAGGTGTAAAAAATATAACCCAAATTATAAATATGTCAAAAGGCAGCTTGTCCAACATTGATTTTTCAGAATTAAATTTATCAATGATTCAATTTAATGGGAGAGACATAAGTAATTCTGATTTTACAAATTCATTGGTTAATCAAAAAAACTTTCTACCAAAACTAGAATTTTTATCTATTAAGGATGCCGCTTTTTCACCTGATAAGAATCATGTAATCATACTAGAAGGTGAGCAGTTTAAAATTTACGATATTGCTTCATTACATGAAGAATTTATATCAAAAGAGGATACAAGTAATCAATATAATAATTGTATAGTAGAATA
>ERZ773188.3392-NODE-3392-length-13492-cov-3.601250_pt1 | contig 13492 bp, 9 predicted proteins | sample MGYA00581011_ERZ773188 | MGnify/ENA primary metagenome ERZ773188 (study PRJEB29015, sample SAMEA2737798) | human gut metagenome | biome: human gut; feature: human-associated habitat; material: faeces | place: China | collected 2012 ...
CATCATCCACCCGCTGCTCATCCTTGCGTTTTCCGCGCTGGCAGTGGGCACCGCAGCCGGGCGGGAGGGCATCACCAATCCGGGCTTTCACGGCCTGAGCCAGGTGCTGTATGAATATGCCTCCTCCGCCGCCAACAACGGTTCCGGTTTTGAGGGCCTGGCGGATAATACCTGTTTCTGGAATATCACCGCCGGTCTGGCCATGTTCTTCGGCCGGTACCTTTCCATCGTCATCCAGTTGGCCATTGCCGGGTCGCTGATGAAAAAGAACTTTGTCAATGAATCGGCCGGCACGCTGCGGACGGACACGGTTTCGTTTTCCGTTATCCTGGTTTTCGTCGTATACATTTTTGCCGCGCTGACATTTTTTCCAGCGCTGGCATTGGGCCCCGTTGCAGAGCATCTGGCTCTGTGGGGCTAAGAGCGGTTTGAAAAATCAAAAAAGCTGCCTTTCCCAACAGGAACTGACGTTTACTGCGTCCCAAATCCTCGGAATACAGCAGGTATTCCTGCGCTTTTGGCCTTGTAACTGCTCGATCCTTGCGGGAAATACAGCGTTCCTGCTATTTTCAAACAACCCCTAAGGAGGATTTTCAGAGCTATGAGTAAGAACCGCAAGCAAAAGATGATCACACCGGAGATCATGCGGCAGGCCGTGGTCGGAGCGTTTACAAAGCTGGACCCGCGCTATATGATGAAAAATCCGGTGATGTTCGTTGTGGAGATCGGGTTTGTGATCTCGCTGGTGCTCTCCTTCGCGCCCGGCCTGCTGGGAGACACGACGCCGAACGCGCGCGTTTACAACAGTATTGTGTCGGCCATTCTGTTCGTTACGGTGCTGTTTGCAAACTTTGCCGAATCAGTGGCGGAGGGGCGCGGAAAAGCGCAGGCCGCCAGCCTGAAGAAAACAAAAAAAGACACACAGGCGCGCCTGCTTGATGCAGACGGAGGCGAAAGGATGGTGCCGTCCAGCGAACTGAAGAAGGGCGATGTGGTGATGGTGTCCGCGGGCGGGGTCATCCCGGGCGACGGCGAGGTCATCGAGGGCATCGCCTCGGTGGATGAATCCGCCATCACCGGCGAATCCGCACCGGTGGTGCGCGAGGCAGGCGGCGATTTCAGCTCTGTAACCGGCGGCACCACGGTGGTGTCTGACTGGCTGAAGGTGCGCATCACGTCCGACCCAGGCGACAGCTTTCTGGACCGCATGATCGCTCTGGTGGAGGGCGCTTCCCGCAAAAAAACGCCCAATGAGATCGCGCTGAACACACTGCTGGTGTCGCTCACCGTTATTTTTCTGATCGTCATCGTCACACTGTATCCCATCGCCCTGTATTCCGGCGTGCAGCTCCAGACTTCCACACTGATCGCCCTGATGGTCTGCCTGATCCCGACCACCATCGGCGGCCTGCTGTCGGCCATCGGCATCGCCGGCATGGACCGCGCCCTGCGGGCCAACGTCATCACCAAGTCGGGCAAGGCCGTCGAGACCGCCGGCGACATCGACACGCTGCTCCTGGACAAGACCGGCACCATCACCATCGGCAACCGCAAGGCCACGCGCTTCCATCCCGCCGACGGCATCGCCCCCAAGGCTTTCGTGCGCATGTGCGTGCTCTCGTCCGTCGCCGACCCGACCCCCGAAGGCAAATCCGTCGTCGAGCTGGGCACCGCCGAAGGGGTCCGCACCGACCCGGTGACGATGGTCGGCGTGCGGATGGTGAAATTCACCGCCGAAACCAAGTGTTCGGGCGTCGACATGCCCGACGGACGCCGCATCCGCAAGGGAGCCGCCGAAGCAATCTTCCGCATCGCCGCCGAGCACGAAAACCCCTGCCCGGCCGGAATCGCAGCCACCGTGCGCACCATCTCCGAAAACGGCGGCACACCGCTCGTAGTCTGCGAAAACGAACGGATCACGGGCGTCATCGAGTTGCAGGACATCATCAAGACGGGCATCCGCGAACGCTTCGAGCGGCTGCGCCGGATGGGCGTGAAGACCGTGATGGTCACGGGCGACAATCCGCTGACGGCCAAATACATCGCCGAGAAGGCCGGCGTCGACGACTTCATCGCCGAGGCCCGTCCCGAGGACAAGCTCGAATACATCCGCCGCGAACAGCAGTCGGGCAAGCTGGTGGCCATGATGGGCGACGGCACGAACGACGCCCCGGCGCTGGCGCAGGCCGACGTGGGCGTGGCCATGAACAGCGGCACGCAGGCCGCCAAGGAGGCGGGCAACATGGTCGACCTGGACAACGACCCCACGAAGCTGATCGAGATCGTCGAGATCGGCAAACAGCTGCTGATGACGCGCGGCACGCTCACGACCTTCTCCATCGCCAACGACGTCGCGAAGTACTTCGCCATCGTCCCGGCGCTGTTCATCGCCTCGATTCCGTCGCTCGGCGCGCTGAACGTCATGCACCTCCACTCGCCCGAAAGCGCCATTCTCTCGGCGGTGATCTTCAACGCCCTGATCATTCCGCTGCTCATCCCGCTGGCCCTGCGCGGCGTGACCTACAAACCGATCGGGGCCTCGGCCCTGCTGCGCCGCAACCTCTTCATCTACGGACTCGGCGGCTTGATCGCCCCGTTCATAGGCATCAAACTGATAGACATGTTAATAAGCATATTCTTTTAAAGCATTGCTTCAACTATGAAAAACCTTTGGATTTCACTCAAAATAACGCTGGCGATGTGTATCGTGCTCGGCGTGGGATATGTCCTCGTGCTGCGCGGCGTGTCGGCCGTCGCAGGCCCCAACGGCGGAGAGGCCGACGTGGTAACGCTCGACGGACAGGTCGTCGGCGCGGCGAACGTGGGGCAGCGGTTCACCGATGTCCGCTATTTCTGGAGCCGTCCCTCGGCCGTGGACTACAACGGCGGCGGTTCGGGCGGCAGCAACAAGGCCACGACCAACCCCGAGCACCTCGCCGGGGTGGAACAGCGCGTGCAGGACTTTCTCGCGGCGCATCCCTACCTCTCGCGTGCGGAGGTTCCCGCCGAGATGGTCACGGCCAGCGGCTCGGGCCTCGACCCCGACATCTCGCCCCGCGGGGCGCAGGCGCAGGTGCGCCGCGTGGCCGAGGCCCGTGGGCTGGACACCGCTACGGTACGGCATCTGGTCGACTCGCTGACCCAAAAACCGTGGCTGGGGCTTTTCGGCACGGAGAAGGTCAATGTGCTGCGCCTGAACGTCGCTTTGGAAGAACTGAACGAAAACTAATCGCAAACCATGAAAATAGATAAAACGATGAAACGCTGGGTATTCATTCTGATCGCCGCTTTGGCAATCTTTCTGACCGCCGACCTCTGCGCCCGGGAGCGCGGGGTGAAATTCTCGGGCGGAACCGACCTGGTGAGCACCTACGTATGGCGCGGCGTCCGCGAAAGCGGCCCGGCTTTCCAGCCGTCGCTGACGATGAGCGCCGGAAACTTCTCGGCGACGGCCTGGGGTTCGGTCGATTTCGACAGCGCCTACAAGGAGATGGACCTCACGCTGGCCTACGCGCTCGGACCCGTGACCCTTTCGGTGGCCGACCTCTACTGGACCGGACACGCCGACGACCGCTATTTCGTCTTCGACAGCCGTTCGCCCCACCGCATCGAGGTGGGCGCCAGCTGGGTCGTTTCGGAAAAGGTCCCCGTCACGCTGTCGTGGTACACGGTTCTCTTCGGCGCGGCCGACGTGAACCACAAGGGCGAACGCGCCTATGCCTCGTATTTCGAGGCGGCCTGCCCGTTCACGGTGAAGACCGTCGACATGAAGGCCGGCGTGGGCATGGTTCCCTGGAACGCCGCCGCGACCTACCTCACCGGAGACCGCGGGTTCTGCGTGCAGAACGTCTTCCTCAATGCCGGAAAATCATGGACCATCAAAGGGACGGATTCGATGTCGGTCGGCGTTTTCACCAACCTGATCTGGAATCCGGCCCTGGACGACGTTAACTTTGTGGGAGGCATCTCCTTCCGGATGTAACCGATGGAGAGGCAGGACAGCGTTCAGCGGTTTCTGGAACTGATCCGGCGTTCGCACCGCGGCAAGTTCAAGGTCTACATCGGCATGAGCGCCGGCGTGGGCAAGACCTGCCGCATGCTGCAAGAGGCCCGCCAGCTGCTCGACGCGGGCGTCGACGTCCGCATCGGCTACATCGAAACGCACGGCCGCGCCGGAACGGAAGCCCTTGTCGAAGGGCTTCCGCTCGTGCCGCGCCGCAGACTCTTCTACAAGGGCAAGGAACTGGAGGAGATGGACACGCAGGCCATCGTCAACCTCCGCCCCGAGATCGTCGTCGTGGACGAACTGGCCCACACCAACATCGAGGGGAGCGAAAACCCCAAGCGGTGGCAGGACGTGATGCAGATTCTCGACGCAGGGATCAGCGTCATTTCGGCCGTCAACATCCAGCATATCGAGGGGCTGAACGAGGTCGTCGAGGAGATCACGGGCATCGAGATCCGCGAGCGGGTCCCGGACAGCGTGCTGGCGATGGCCGACGAGGTGGTGAACATCGACCTCACGGCCGACGAGCTGATCGAACGGCTGAAAGCCGGAAAGATCTACCGCCCCGACAAGATCGCCGCGGCGCTCGGCAACTTCTTCACGCAGGACAACCTGCTGCAACTGCGCGAACTGGCGCTGAAAGAGGTGGCGCTGCGCGTGGAGAAGAAGGTGGATAGCGAGGTGACCGGTTCCGAAACCTTCCGGCGCGACAAACTGCTGGCCGTGATCGACTCCTCCGAAAAACGCGCCCGCCGGGTCATCCGCAAGACGGCGCGCATGGCCACGCACCTGAACGCCGCCTTCACGGTGCTCTACGTGCAGGGCGATCGCGAGGCCGACGACCGCATTCCGCTGGCCCGGCAGCGTTACCTGATCAACAACCTGAACCTCGCCACGGAACTCGGCGGCGAGGTCCGCCGCATACGCTCGAACTCCCCGGTGGAGAGCATCGCCGGAGTGTGCCGGGAGCAAAAAATAAACATCGTCTGCATCGGGCGTCCCGAATTTTCACTATTTTCGCTGTTGAAAAGCGCAATCCGCCTGCGGCGTCTGACCGTCCGGCTGTCGCGCATGAACATCGACCTTTTCATTTTTTCATAAGCCATGAGAATACAAAGGAGAATCACCCTGGGCATCGGCATTCTTTTCACCATGATCCTGCTGCTGGGCATCCAGTCGGTCGGCTACGTCCGCCAGCTGTCGCGGGCGACGGGAACCATCCTCGCCGACAACTACAACTCGCTGCAATACGCCGGGGAGATGCTGCGGTCGCTCAACGACATCGGGCAGGATTCCATATCGCGGCACGCCCTGCGCGAAAACCTCGCCCTGCAACAGCAGAACATCACCGAGATCAGCGAGAAGGAGACCACCGCGGCGCTCGAACGCCACGTCGCTTCGTTGAGCGACCCGGTCACCGAAGCCGAAATCCGGACCGTGCGCGAAGACCTGTTCCGGATCATGGAGCTGAACATGGCGGCCATCCGCGCCAAGAGCGCCGGGGTGGAGCAGCGCGCCGACTACGCCATGTGGTGGCTGATCGCCGTCGCCGCGCTCTGCGCCCTGATCGCCGGGGGCATCCTCGTCTGGTTCCCGCAGTCGGTGCTGCGACCGATCAACGCGCTGAAAAAGGGGATCACCCAGATCGCCAACCACAACTACCGGGAACGGCTCGATTTCCCGGGCAACCGCGAGTTCGAATCCGTCGCCGAGTCGTTCAACGACATGGCCGCCAAACTCGACGAATACCGCCGCAGTTCGCTCGACGACCTGATGACCGCCAAAAAGCGCATCGAGGCGATCGTCGACACGCTGCACGAGCCGATCGTGGGGCTGGGTCCCGACCGCAGAATCCTCTTTATGAACCGCGAGGCGTTCTCAGTGCTGAACCTCCGGGAGGACGCCGCCGAAGTGGCGCTGTCGAACGACCTGCTGCGGCGGCTCGTCCGGGGAGTGAACGACACGAAGAAGGACGCCGACAAGGAGCCGCTGAAAATCTACGCCGACAACAAGGAGAGTTATTTCCAGGTGGAGAACACGCCGCTCTACATCACTCCCGTCGGCGGGCGCGAACAGCAGTTCGTCGGCAACCTGATCGTCCTGAACAACGTCACCCGCTTCAAGGAGCTGGACTCCGCCAAGACCAACTTCATCTCGACCGTCTCGCACGAAATGAAAACCCCGATTTCGTCGATCCTGATGAGTTTGCAGCTGCTCGGCGACGACCGGCTGGGAACGCTGAACGGCGAGCAGAAACAGCTCGTCACGAGCATCAAGGAGAGCAGCGACCGCCTGCTTTCGATCACGGGCGAACTGCTGAACATGACCCAGATCGAGACCGGCAAACTTAAACTGATACCTAAAGTAACCAAGCCTATCGAACTGATAGACTACGCCGTAAAGGCTACGCAGGTTCTGGCCGAGAGGTTCTGCTGCTTCGTCGAGGTAGACTATCCCGAAAAGATCTCGAAACTCTTCGTCGACAACGAGAAGATCGCCTGGGTCATCACCAACCTGCTGTCGAACGCCATCCACCATTCGCCCGAACGGTCGCGCATCATCGTCGGCGCCGTACAGCGCGAAAAGGCGGTCGAGATCTACGTCCAGGACTTCGGGCGCGGCATCGACCCGCGTTACCACAAGAGCATCTTCGAGCGCTATTTCCGCGTCCCGGGAACCAAGGTGCAGGGCAGCGGGCTGGGGCTGGCCATCTCGAAGGAGTTCGTCGAAGCGCACGGCGGCACGATCTCGGTCGAGAGCGAAATCGGCCGCGGCAGCCGCTTCTCGATTCTGCTCCCGGCCTGAAAAACTACCCGCCGCCCGCTTCGGAGACTGTTCGGAGCGCCGCGAACAGACGAAATTCCTTACTCCGTCTGCGCCATCAGCCGGGGTCCTGCCTTGACGGCGGCGGGAAAGCGGCAGGGCACGGCGCTGTCCGCCTCGGAGGTAAGGATCACGACCGGCATACCGACGTAGACATACTTTTTCACCAATTCGAGCAAATCGCTATTGTTCAACCGGACGCACCCTTCGGTTGCACGCGTGCCGATCGAGGCGGGATCGTGGGTTCCATGGATACCGATGCCGCGGAGACCGGGCGTTTTCAGACGGATGAAATGCGAACCGTAGGCCCCTCTGATCTCCCCCTTACCGTCGCCAAAATCGTGCGTCCATGTGCTTGCGTCCTGAATCTGCTGGACGGAGAAAAGCCCTTCGGGCGTCTTCATATCACCCGGCTTCTCCTTGTTGCCCAGCGCCCGCCCGCAGGCAATGGGATAGACGGCCCGCAGGCAGCTGTTGAAATCGTAAACCGCAAGAGTCATCGACTCCTTGCAGACAGCAATAAATGCCGCCCCCGAAGGCGGCGTCTGCTGTGCACGTACGTCGACGGCGCAGAACAGCGCACATGCAAAAAAGGTACATAAGATTGTTTTCATAAGTGCAAAGATACGATTTCCCGGAGAAAATCCGCGGCATCGGCCCGGAAAGTCACAGGCTGTCTTCCGAAAAGACACCAATAGCCTCCGTATGAACAAAAACAGGAATTCCGGCATCATATTCGCCCAACTCTTTCGTTTAAATAGCATATCGGCGAAAAAATCGTATTTTTGCGCCGATATACCGGATACCAGGCAAACAATTCCGGATTTGGAAACAACATGAAACTATCACGCGAGAAAATCGTGCAGCAGGCGGCCCGCGCCGGCCGCCGTACGCTGCAACTCGGCGAAGAGGCAGGCGGCAGAATCCGCCGTCTGTCGAAACGCTCCTGGCTGATCCTGGCCGGAATAGCCGTATTGACTGTCGGAGGGCTTTGGTGGTGGCTGCGCCCCGAACCCGTAAAACCCATATTGCCCGTGGTCCAGGTCGAGCCTGCCGAAACCGACGACATCGAACTCTACGGCGAATACGTGGGACGCATCCGCGCCCAGCAGTTCGTCGAAATCCGCGCCCGGGTGGAGGGCTTCCTCGAAAAAATGCTTTTCGAGGAGGGAACCTACGTCAAGAAGGGGCAGCCGCTGTTCATCATCGACCCCAAGCTCTACGAAGCCCGGGTAAACAAGGCGAAGGCACAGCTGAACAAAGACAAGGCTCTGGAACTCAAGGCCGACCGCGACCTGAAACGCATCCGCCCGCTCTACGAGCAGAACGCCGCGAGCCAGCTGGACCTCGACAACGCCATCGCCTCCTACGAAAGCGCCACGGCCTCCGTGGCGATGAGCGAGGCCGACCTCACGCAGGCCGAAACCGCCTTGAGCTACACGACCGTCAGTTCGCCGCTGTCGGGCTATATTTCCGAGCGCAGCGTCGACATCGGCACGCTCGTAGGTCCCAACGGCAAATCGCTGCTGGCGACGGTGGTCAAGAGCGACACCGTGCGCGTGGACTTCAGCATGACGGGACTCGACTACCTCAAAAGCAAGGCCCGCAACGTCAACCTGGGCCAGAAGGACTCCACCCGCAAGTGGGACCCCTACATCACCATCACGCTGGCCGACAACACCCAGTATCCGCTGCGCGGACTGGTCGACTTCGCCGATCCGCAGGTCGACCCCGAAACGGGAACCTTCTCCGTGCGCGCCGAAATGGCCAACCCCGACCGCATCCTGCTGCCGGGACAGTTCACGAAGGTGCGCCTGCTGCTCGACGTGCGCGAAGACGCCACGGTCGTGCCGACCAAGTCGGTCGTCATCGAGAAGGGCGGCGCCTACATCTTCGTCATACGGCCCGACAGCATCGCCGAACGCCGTCTGATCGAACTCGGCCCCGAGGTCAACAACCGGGTGATCGTCGAACGCGGCGTCGTTCCCGGCGAGAAGATCGTCGTGGAGGGTTTCCACAAACTGACGCACGGCGACAAGGTCGACCCCGTGCCGGTCCCCGAAAAAAGCAGTGCAACCGAGACGGAGGCGTCTGAAAAATAGCGAGCCATGAAATCGGATTTCTTTATCGACCGGCCCGTGTTTTCAACCGTCCTGTCGGTGGTCATCGTGATCGTCGGCCTGTTAGGACTGGTGATGCTCCCCGTGGACCAGTATCCGCGCATCGTGCCCCCGGTGGTCAAGATCTCGGCCTCCTATCCGGGAGCCAGCGCCCAGACCGTGACGCAGGCCGTGGCGACGCCCATCGAACAGGAGCTGAACGGAACCCCCGGCATGCTCTACATGGAGTCGACGAGCAGCAACTCGGGAGGTTTCTCCGCCACCGTGACCTTCGACATCGACACGGACGCCGACCTGGCGGCCGTCGAGATTCAGAACCGCGTGAAGCAGGCCGAGGCGCGCCTCCCGGCCGAAGTCATCCAGAACGGCATCTCGGTCGAAAAGCAGGCTTCGAGCCGGCTGATGACCATCACGCTGCTGTCGAACGACCCCAAGTTCGACGAAATATACCTTTCAAACTACGCCACGCTCAACGTGCTGGACATGTTGCGCCGCGTGAAGGGCGTCGGCAGCGTCTCGAACGTCGGCAGCCGCTACTACGCCATGCAGATATGGGTGCAGCCCGACCGGCTGGCCAACCTCGGGCTGACGGTGCAGGACCTGCAAAAGGCCCTCAAGGACCAGAACCGCGAATCGGCGGCGGGCGTACTGGGCCAGCAGCCCGTCACGGACCTCGACGTCACGATCCCGATCACCGCCCGCGGACGCCTTTCGTCGGTGGGCGAATTCGAGGAGATCGTCGTCCGCGCCAACCCCGACGGATCGCTCATCCGCCTGCGCGACGTGGCGCGCATCTCGCTCGAAGCCTCGTCGTACAGCACCGAGAGCGGCATCAACGGCGGCAATGCGGCCGTGATGAACATCAACATGCTGCCGGGCGCCAACGCCATGGAGGTGGCGCGCTCGGTGCGCGAGACGATGGAGGAGATCAGCCGCAGCTTCCCCGAAGGCATCTCCTACAAGATACCGTTCGACATGACCTCCTACATCTCGCAGTCGATCAGGGAGGTCTACCACACACTGTTCGAAGCCCTGCTGCTGGTGATCCTCGTGGTTTTCCTCTCGCTGCAAAACTGGCGCGCGACGCTCATCCCGACCATCGCCGTGCCGATCTCGCTGATCGGTACGTTCGGCGTGATGCTGGCATTCGGATTCTCGCTCAACATGATGACCCTGCTGGGCCTGATCCTGGCCATCGGCATCGTCGTGGACGACGCCATCGTGGTGGTGGAGGCCGTCGAGCGCATTATGAACGAGGAGGGGCTATCGCCCTACGAAGCCACGAAAAAGGCCATGAGCGGACTGGGCAGCGCCATCATCGCCACATCGCTGGTGCTGTGCGCCGTGTTCGTTCCCGTGAGCTTCCTTTCGGGCATCACCGGCCAGCTCTACCGCCAGTTCACCATCACGATCGCCGTGTCGGTGCTGATCTCGACGTTCGTGGCCCTGACCCTCTCGCCGGCCCTCTGCGCCCTGATCCTGCGTCCCGATTCGGGCAAGCGGAAAAACCGCCTCTTCCGCCGCATCAACATCTGGCTGGGCAGCGGAACGAAGTTCTACGAGCGGATGATCCGCGGCGGCGTGCGCCACTCGAAACGCATGCTGGCGCTGTTCGGACTGACTCTCGTGGCGCTGTGGGCGCTCAACAAGATCGTACCCCAGAGCTTCATGCCGCAGGAGGACCAGGGCTATTTCACCGTCGAGCTGGAACTTCCGGAAGGAGCCACGCTCGAACGCACGCGCCGCGTGACAGACCGCGCCATGAAGTACCTGATGTCGCTCGAAGACGTGGAATATGTGCTCAACGTCACCGGATCAAGCCCCCGCGTGGGCACCAACCAGTCACGCAGCCAGTTGACGGTGATCCTCAAACCGTGGGAGGAGCGCAAAAGTTCGAACATCCGCCGGCTGATGAACGACATCCGCGAGGAGATGCGCCGTTATCCCGAAAGCAAGGTCTACCTCTCGACGCCGCCCGTCATTCCGGGACTGGGCGCCTCGGGCGGGTTCGAAATGGTGCTCGAAGCCCGCGGCAACGCCTCGTACGGCGACCTTCAGCGGGCCGTGGACACGCTGCTGCACTACGCCTCGAAGCGCAAGGAGCTGACGGGACTCTCGTCGTCGATGCAGAGCGACATCCCGCAGCTCTATTTCGACGTGGACCGCGACAAGGCCCAGATGCTCGGCGTCCCGATGGCCGACATCTTCTCGACGATGAAGACCTTCACCGGATCGGTCTACGTCAACGACTTCAACATGTTCAACCGCATCTACCGCGTCTATATCCAGGCCGAAGCCCCGTACCGGGCGCAGCGGGAAAACCTCGGGCTGTTCTTCGTCCGGGGCGCCGACAAGGCGATGATTCCCATCACGGCGCTCGGCACGACCTCCTACACCACGGGACCGGGCACGATCCGCCGCTTCAACATGTTCAACGCGGCGACCATCTCGGGCGAGGCGGCGCAGGGATACAGTTCGGGGCAGGCCATGGCCATACTCGAACAGATCGCACGCCGCCACCTGCCGTCGACGATCGGCGTCGAGTGGAGCGGACTTTCCTATCAGGAAAAGCACGTCAGCGGCCAGACGGGCTACGTGCTGGCGCTGGCCTTCCTCTTCGTCTTCCTGTTCCTCGCGGCGCAGTACGAGAGCTGGCTGATCCCCGTGGCGGTGATCCTCTCGCTGCCGATCGCCGGCATCGGCGCCTACCTGGGCAACTGGGCCTGCGGACTGGAGAACAACATCTATTTCCAGATCGGACTGGTGATGCTGGTGGGTCTGGTGGCCAAGAACGCCATCCTGATCGTCGAGTTCGCCAAGGACGAGGTCGAAAAGGGCCGCGACATCCTCACGGCCGTCATCCTGGCCGCGCGCCTGCGCTTCCGGCCCATCGTCATGACCTCGCTGGCCTTTATCCTCGGCATGCTGCCGCTGGTCTTCGCCAGCGGACCCGGGTCGGCCAGCCGCCAGGGCATCGGCACGGGCGTTTTCTTCGGCATGCTCGTGGCGATCACCGTGGGCATCGTCTTCGTACCGCTCTTCTTCGTCTGGGTTTACAAACTGAAAGAAAAATGGACAACACGATGAAACGAAGCGCAACATATCTCCTCGGAGTGCTTCTGCTGCTCGCGGCGGGAAGCTGCTCCGTGCAGAAGAAGTGCAAGGCTCCGCAGCTCGACATGCCCGCGGAGATCGTCGCCGGGCAGAGCGACACGCTGACGCTGAGCGACCGGAAGTGGTGGGAGGTCTACACCGACACGACACTCTGCCGGCTGATCGGCCGCACGCTCGACCGCAACCGCAACATGCTCTCGGCCGAGGCGCGCATCCGCCAGCTGGAGGAGCTTTACCGCGTAAGCAAGGCGGCCCGGCTGCCGTCGCTGGGCGGGCTGGCCGCTGCCGACTACGAGACCAACGACTACTACGGCGAAGCGCACAAGGGCGACGCCGAGTTCGACGTGAAAGCCACCTTGAGCTGGGAGGCCGACCTGTGGGGCAACCTGCGCTGGGCCAAGCGCAAGGGCGCGGCCGAATACCTCGCCTCGGTCGAGGCGGCGCGCGCCATGCAGATGACGCTCGTGGCGGAGGTCGCCACGGCCTACTTCGAGCTGGTGGCTCTGGACCACGAACTGGGCGTCGTACGCCGCACGGTGGAGACCCGCGAGGAGAGCGTGCGTCAGGCGAAACTGCGTTTCGAAGGAGGACTGACCTCCGAAACGGCCTACCAGCAGGCGAAGGTCGAGCTGGCGAGCGCCTCGGCGCTGATTCCCGACCTCGAACTGCGCATCGCCCAGAAGGAGAACCAGATTTCGGTGCTCGCGGGCGACTATCCCTCGCGCGTGGCGCGCTCGAAGATGGACATGAACGTCCGGATGCCCGACTCGCTGCCCGTGGGCCTTCCTTCGACGCTGCTGCAACGCCGTCCCGACGTGCGGCAGGCCGAGCAGAACCTCAAGGCGGCGATGGCCTCGGCGGGCATGGCCTATGCCGACCGGTTCCCGCGGCTGACGATCTCGCTGACGGGAGGGCTCGAAAACGACGCGCTCAAGGGACTGATCAATTCGCCCTTCTCCTACGCCGCCGGCAACCTCACCGCGCCGCTGTTCGCCTTCGGATCGAAGCGTGCGAAATACCGCGCGGCGCTGGCGGCCTACGACCAGGCGCGGCTGGCCTACGAACAGAAAGTGCTGGAGGTTTTCCGCGAAGTGAACGACGCCGTGACGGCCTACCGCAACATGCGCAGGACGGCCGAACTGAAATTCAACCTCAAGGAGGCGGCCCGGCAATACGTCGTGCTGGCCAAATTGCAGTATATCAACGGCGTGATCCGCTACATCGACGTGCTCGACGCCCAGCGGAAGTTCTTCGACGCACAGGTCGAGGAGAGCAAGGCGGTGCGCAACGAGCACCTCGCGCTCGTGGGGTTGTACAAAGCCCTCGGGGGCGGGTGGCAGCCGTCGGATGCCGAAAAAAAGGGTTGACCGGAAATGGTTCGGTATTTGTAGGTAAAGAGAAGCGCAGGAAAGAGTAAATATCTTGTTTG
>ERZ773188.3400-NODE-3400-length-13470-cov-3.973313_pt1 | contig 13470 bp, 10 predicted proteins | sample MGYA00581011_ERZ773188 | MGnify/ENA primary metagenome ERZ773188 (study PRJEB29015, sample SAMEA2737798) | human gut metagenome | biome: human gut; feature: human-associated habitat; material: faeces | place: China | collected 2012 ...
GACCAGGCCCAGATAATCCACGCGCGTATACCGACGATTCATCTCTTTAAGGATGCGCGTAGAACCCGACTGAACGGCCAGGTGAAGCTGCGGCATAACAGTAGGCGTCTCGGCCATAGCATCGATGGTCTCGGGCAGCAGATCTTTGGGATGCGAAGACGTAAAGAAGATACGCTCGACACCCGTATCGCCCACGGCGCGCAGCAGATCGGCAAAACGCGGCTTGCCAAAGAGATCGCGACCGTAGGAGTTAACGTTTTGGCCCAGCAGCGTAATCTCGCGCACGCCCTGGCGCACGAGCCCGGTCACCTCGTCGACAATCTCCTCGAAGGGGCGGCTCTTCTCGCGACCACGGACGTACGGCACGATGCAGTACGTGCAAAAGTTGTTACAGCCTGTCATGATGGGCACCCAAGCGTGATACTGCGTCTCGCGATGCCACGGCATACTCATGGCGTCGGTATCCTCATGCTCGTTCGTACGGATATGGCGCTTGCCATCCAAAAACGCCTCGGCGATGAGTTCGGCAACGTGCGCAATAGAATGGGTGCCAAAAATGACGTTGACGTTATCGACGTTGGTGAGCAAGCCCTCGCCATCGCGCTGGGCGATGCAGCCGCCCACGGCGACCACGCGCTTACCCGAAGGAGAAGGAGGAAGGCTCTTACAGGAATTGCACTGACCATAAAGACGTGTATCGGCAGCCTCGCGCACACAGCACGTCATGAACACGACAATATCGGCATGCGCGGGATCGAGCGCCATGAGGCAGCCATACGAATCAAGCAAACCGCTCACACGCTCGGAGTCGTGCTGATTCATCTGGCAGCCAAAGGTGCGGATAAAGTAGGTTTTACCGGCAAGAATATCGCGTGCGGAACGCTGGTCCATGTGCATAAGTCCTAACGATGGGGAGCGAAACAAGGCAAGCAGAAGCTATGCCACAGGCTTAACATCATCCATGACGACGTTATCCATAGCAGCTCGATTGATCTGGTGAACGTAGATAGAAAGGCGGATGGCCGTGCGCGACTCCCCGTTAATGAGGATGTCGGAGAACACAGGCGCGCAGGAAATATCAAAACCGGTTGGAATCAAAAAACCGCGCGCGATAGCCACGGCCTTAATGGCCTGGTTGACAGCACCGGCACCGACACACTGGATGTTGACGGGTACACCATCCTTGACCATGCCGGCGATGGCGCCGGCAACGGACGCGGGCGATGATTTGCTTGATACCTTCAGGCAATCCATGAAGAAACTCCTGCATTTAAAAGTACGTTTTAACTGCAATAACTGTATCGTACCGAGTGGACTCGGTAAAGGCACTATTCCTCTTTGGCAAGATCAAAGGTCACGGTGATTCGATCACGCGAAACACGGATCTTTGGGTCGCCGCAAAGGTTGAGATAGTACCGGGCGGCAAGGTCATTAAAGTCGCGCTCCACAGCACGCGAAAACTGTGCCATGTCATCCTTGGCAATACGTAGCCCGCGACGATCCTTCGCGAGATCGACAGGAGCCGGCGCATGCGAGGACGAATCACGCTCGCGCAGCAGACGCGCGGTCACACCGCGAACGGGCTTAATCTGCCCTGCCAAAATGCGATGGGCCGTGCGCTCGGACATCTCAAGACCCAAACCCGAACAGATACGAATAAAGTCCTCGGCATCAGAAGCAAGGCCTAAACGATCGACAACCGGAAGCTCGCTCTCGTCATCAATGAACAGGAGACGAGACGTATCGAGCCGACTTGACGCTTGAGCATAAAGGGTCGCGGCAATCTCAGACGGAGAACCGAGATAGACATCGCAACCACGCAACTCCTCGAGCGCAAACTCACAAGCAGCGCGAATAATATTATGTGGACCGCGAGCGCAGACATAACGTCCGTCCTCATCCTTGACGGCCTGGGGCCAGCTGGACTGATCGGCACGCTCACTGAGGCGGTCGGCCGCAACGCTCACCTTGAAGGCTGAACCAAGATCGACGCCGGACGTGACCACACGGGCCTCGTCGGTGTTCTGCTTAATCGAAAACAATGCCATGCCACGACCGTGAACGCCCCAACGGTCCATCTTCATGCTCTCGAGCTTGGAGGTAACGCGGGCATCAAAGATTCGCTCTTGCATATCCTGCGGAACGCCAGAACCGTTATCCAGAAAGACAAGCGTGCGGACGCCATCTTCCTTGGTCGTGGCGAGATAGACCTTGTCGGCGCCGGCATCGCGAGCATTACGGAGCATTTCGATGACGATATCCTCGACATGCTGAATGTCGTGCTTTGCCTGGCGCCGCTCGGCCTCCGAAACGCGGAGGCGGACATACCCCTCGCCAAGGTTCTCCTCGACGCGAAGGTTGCCCTCCCCCGACATCGACGCGATAAATGAGATGAGCTCGTTCGCGTCGCACATGTTATTTAGCGATATCGACAGCGCGGCTCTCGCGAATCACGACGACGCGCACCTGACCGGGATACTCCATCTCTTCCTCGATCTGATGGGCGATATCGTGAGCCAGGACCGTGGACTGGGCATCGGAGATCTTGTCCGGCTGGACCATGACGTGGACCTCGCGACCGGCCTGCATGGCATAGGTACGTTCGACGCCGTCATGGGAGTTGGCGATCTCCTCGAGCTTCTCAAGACGCTTGATGTAGTTCTCGGCAGACTCGCGACGGGCACCGGGGCGAGAGGCAGAGACAGCATCGGCGGCCTGTACCAGGACATCGAGCACCGTGTTGGGGTCGACATCGGCATGGTGAGCCTCAATAGCGTGGACGATAACGGGCTTCTCGCCATAACGGCGGGCAAGCTCGGCGCCGATGACGGCATGCGGGCCCTCGACGTCGTGGTCGATTGCCTTGCCCAGGTCGTGCAGCAGGCCGGCGCGCTTGGCAGTCACAACGTCCAGGCCAAGCTCGGAAGCCATCACGCCGCACAGATCAGAGACCTCGAGGGAATGCTGAAGCACGTTCTGACCAAACGAGGTACGGTAGCGCAGGGCACCAAGGGTCTTGACGATCTCGGGGTGCAGATCGTGGATGCCGGTATCGAAGGCAGCCTGCTCGCCAGCCTCGCGCACGCGCTGCTGAACCAGGTCGGCGGCCTTGTGATACATCTCCTCGATACGGGCAGGGTGAATGCGGCCGTCGGCGATGAGGTTCTCGAGGGCGACACGGGCGGTCTCACGACGGACCGGGTCGAAGCTCGAAAGAACGACGGTCTCGGGCGTGTCGTCGATCACGAGGTTGACGCCGGAAACCTGCTCGAAGGTCCGGATGTTGCGACCCTCGCGACCGATGATACGGCCCTTGAGGTCATCAGAGGGAATGTGCACGGAGGTAACGGTGACCTCGGCAGTGTGATCGGCAGCGCAGCGCTGAATCGCCAGAGACAGAATCTCCTGGGCGGTCTTGTGGCACTCGGCGCGAACCTGCTGCTCGGACTCGCGAATGATCGTGGCGGCCTCGTGGGTGACCTCGCCGCGAACCTTATCGAGGAGCTCCTTGTGGGCGTCCTCGCGGGTAAGGTCGGCGATACGCTCGAGCTCGGAGGTCTGCTTTGCGCAGAGCTCCTCGAGCTCACGGGAGCGCTTCTCGACCTGACCGGCCTGGCTGGACAGCTGATGCTCGCGCTTGTCGAGAGCGTCGTTGCGGCGATCGAGGGATTCCTCGCGCTGCATCACGCGGTTCTCGAGCGTACGAATCTCGTTCTTACGCTGCTTGTCCTCGGCCTCAGCGGCCTGCTTGTTCTTGATGATCTCCTCTTTAGCCTCGAGCAGAGCCTCTTTTTTGAGGGTCTCGGCCTGACGCTTAGCATCACCGATCAGGGACTCAGCCTGTGCGTGTGCCGACTGGATTTTTTCGTCGGCCTCGTGAAGACTACCCTGCTTGGCGGTGCGCATGTAGGCAATGGCGGCGATGGCACCCAAAACGATGCCAACGAGCGCTGCGATGATAGGCATGCTCACTCCTTTTTATGGATTCGTTACACAACAAAGCGAACCGTCCTTACGAACGGCTCGCGACATTTGAGTAATATGGGCGCAGCTTATGCGGGTCGGATACAGATAAACATATAAACAAACTCATCACAGATGAGCACATATCACAAAGCAAATGACAGTGTTTATCGTACGTTGAACCACAACAACTGTCAAATAAATGGCCCCAGCACGGCGGCTAAAACGCGGTGAACGGCAGGGCCACAAAACGCATACGCCTAAACCGCACATTCCTCGCGTTCGGCATTAAGACGAGCCTTAACGGCATCGGCGGCGATGTGATACGAGAAGCCCTTGCCCATCAAAAACCGAACCAGTTTTTCGAATCCGCGCGTCTCTGGAACACGCCGCTTGGCGAGCAGGGCTGACGCACGCGCCAAATCGTCCTCGACGGCAAAATAATCCTCGGGATAACCGGGAATGTCATCGAGCACGACATGACGGCGCTTGAGCTCGGTCTCGATTTTACGCTGTCCCCAACCGCGCCGCTTGCGTTCCTCGATAAAGTACGAGCAAAAGCGGTTCTCGTCTAAAAAGCGATACTCGGTGGCACGCTCGACGGCGAAATCGATCGCGGACTGGTGAAAGCCGTAGCGAGCCAGCTTGTCACGGACCTCACCCGTCGCATGGTCGCGTCGCGATAGCATCTCGGTCACCATGGTAAGTGCACATTTACGCTCGATGAGCTGCACCGCTTCACGAAAGTTATCCCAATCACAGGGAAGATCGGGGCGATTTTTGACATACAGGCGCGCGACCCGCACGGGAATCCAAATGGACCGCTCAAAACCGCCCTCAAGCTCACAATCGATATGTGCGCAAGGCTTTTTGGACGCATACCCGCTCGAGAACGAGGAGGCCGCCTTCTTATCGGGAAAGACGACCGTGGCCTCGGTCACCGTATACGACATGAGCGTAACCGCTACTCGTCGTCATCATCGAGCATGGCGGAACCATCGATGGCGTAAAGCTCGTCAAACTCCTCAGGCGCAGGCTGATCGGTCAGCTCGACCTCGGATGGAGCATCGTCATCAAACTCAAGCCCGCAGGCAAGGCGGACCTTATGCTCAATCTCGTCGGCGCAATCGGGGTGTTCGCGCAGGAACGCCTTGGCGGCCTCGCGACCGTTGCCGAGCTTGTCCTCGCCATAGGCAAACCAGGAGCCCATCTTCTTGCAAATGCCGCACTCGACAGCCATGTCCAGAATCGAGCCCTCCTTAGAGATGCCCGTACCGTACATGATGTCAAACTCAGCAGAACGGAACGGAGCTGCCACCTTGTTCTTAACGACCTTGGCGCGCACGCGGTTACCGATAACCTCATCCTTAAGCTTAATGCTGTCGATGCGGCGAATGTCGATACGCACCGAAGAGAAGAACTTAAGGGCGCGGCCGCCCGTCGTGGTCTCGGGGTTGCCGAACATGACGCCGATCTTCTCTCGCAGCTGGTTAATGAAGATGCATGTCGTGTTGGACTTGGACAGCGAGCCGGCGAGCTTGCGGAGCGCCTGACTCATCAGGCGAGCTTGCAAACCGACCGTGGTATCGCCGATCTCTCCCTCGATCTCGGCACGCGGAGTCAGCGCGGCGACGGAGTCGACGACGATGGCATCGATGGCGCCGGAACGCACGAGCATGTCAACAATCTCGAGCGCCTGCTCACCCGTATCAGGCTGGGAAATCAGCACCTCGTCGATATCCACGCCAATGCGTGCGGCATACGTGGGATCGAGCGCGTGCTCGGCATCGATAAATGCCACCACGCCACCCATTGCCTGGGCCTCGGCCAGGATCTCGAGCGAAAGCGTCGTCTTACCGGAGGACTCAGGACCGTAGATCTCGACGATACGGCCGCGCGGCACACCGCCGATACCCAGAGCGGCATCGAGTGCCAGAGCGCCCGTGGGGATGGCCTCAACCTCAAGCTCGGGGCCGCCGTCACCATACCTCATGATGGAGCCTTGACCGAACTTCTTCTCGATCTCGGCCTTGGTGGTGGCGATCATCTCATCGCGCTCTTTACCCGTCGTGCGAGCATGAACGGTACGTACGGGACCTGAATTCTTGGCCATGAATAGCCCTCCTCTTAACAACCTGTATCGATAATAAACGAACGGCTGTTCGTGGTCAACCGTTCAGGCCAATCATATGCAGGCAGTCTTTCCAAAACCCAACCAAACGCCGACCAAACACTGACCAAATGCTTGACCACAAAGGACCAAATATGAACAAGGCAGGCAAAATTACGTCTACAACCAGCACAAACGCCAAATAAGCCTAAGGTCCCTATCTCCACAATTAAGGGGCCCTAAGGCCCCTGAAAACACGTCTATTCCATAGAGTTGAGCACAAGGGCAATGCGTCCCAATGCCTCCGCGACCGCATGGGCACGAACACACGAACGGTCGCCCTCATAGTGGCAGCGCACAGAGTCCACGACCGGCACTCCCCCATCGGCGGAACGATGCGCCCAGCCAATATAGAAAGTGCCAGCCGGATCGTCCTCAGTGCCGCCGCCGGGGCCGGCATAACCCGTTGCGCTCACTGCAATATCGCTCTGGTACAGCTCCAGCGAACCCGCCGCCATCTCGCGCGCGGTCTGATGCGACACCGCGGTATAGCGGTCGAGCGTCTCCTGATCAACGCCCAAAACGCGATGCTTGATCTCATCGCAGTAGGTCACCGCACCGCCACGCAGCACCGCCGAGGCGCCCGGGATATCGGCAATCGTCGAGGAGATCATACCTGCCGTCAGCGACTCAGCCGTCGAAACCGTCACGCCCCGAGCGCTCGCGCGCTCGACAATATGACGCGCCAGCTCCTCGTTATGTGCGGAAATCTGCTCAAAAGAGTCCGTCATACCCACCAGGACCTAGACCGAAAAGACGATCTTGCGGCAGTTCCAGAAGTACTGGGCGCCCGAGATAACGGTCAGGACAACGGCAACGGCGTACAGGAAGCGCGACACCGAGTAGATGCCGAGCGTCAGCGCCACCGGGCCAAGGTGCAAGCCGGCCATCGCAAAAACGCACAGGTAACCGCAGATGGAGACCATCGTGGTCGCCGTCTTGTACTTGCCAAGCTTATCGGCGGCAACGACCACGCCGGCGGCACTCGCGACCATGCGAAGGGCGCTCACCAGAAGCTCACGGAACAGGATAATGAACACGGACCACACGGTCACAGCGCCAAAATCCAAGAACAGCAGCAGGGCCGAGAACACGAGCAGCTTATCGGCTATGGGGTCCAAGAACTTGCCGAAGTCGGTGATCTCGTTGCGCGAGCGCGCCAGATAACCGTCAACCTTATCGGTGCACGACAGGATCACATACAGAATGAAGGCAGCGGCGGCGAGCGGGCCGTCGAAGGTGCTCCAATTCGTACCGGCAACACTCGTGTGAGACAGCGCCGAAACGATCATGAACACCGGGATAAAGACGATGCGAACGCACGTCACGATGTTGGCGGGCGTCCAAACACTCGTCAGTTCCTTATTGCTCTCGTTAGCCACGACGCTCTCCTACTCCACAACATGACCGATAAGCTCATAGCAGAAGCTATCGGTAAACTCGACCGTCAGAATATCGCCCACGGACGCCTCGCTGGCGTCCAAGTGCACCGCGCCATCGGAATCGGGCGCCTGGAACCAAGCATGGCCGATCAGCTCGGCGCCGTCCTCGGTCTCCTCGATGCCGTCGACGATCACCTGGGCGCGCTCGCCCACATGTGCGGCGGTGGCGGCAAAACCGAGCGACTCGGCCAGGTCCATGGCCTCCTGGGCGCGCTCGAGCTTGACCTCTTCGTCGACCTGGCCCTCCATCTTGGCGGCCAGGCTGCCCTCCTCCTGCGAGTAGGCAAAGACGCTCGTGTAGTCAAAGCCGACGGTATCCATAAAGTCGATAAGGTCGCGGAACTCGTCGTCGGTCTCGGTCGGGAAGCCAACCATGGCCGTGGAACGGATCACGATGTCGGGGATGCGCTCACGCAGATCGCGGAACAGGTCCTCGAGCTCCTGGCGCGAACCGGAGCGACGCATGGCCTTAAGGATGCGTGCGTCGCAGTGCTGCACGGGAATATCGATATAGGGTAGCACCTCGGGGGTATCGCGAATCGTCTCGATAAGCTCGTCGGTCATGCCCTCGGGCTGCAGGTAGAGCACGCGGACCCAGACGTTGTGCGGGCGCACGGCCTCGGCGACGGCATGCAGCAGCTGCGCCAGATTGCGCGGCGAGCCCTCGGCGACATCCTCGTCAGCAAAGTCGGTGCCCCAAATACCCGTGTCCTGGCCAATCAGCACGATCTCGCGCACACCGCCGGCAACCAGGTCGCGTACCTCGGAGATAATGCTCTCGGCATTGCGCGAATGATAGCGACCGCGAATATAGGGGATCATGCAGAAGCTGCAGAAGCGGTTGCAGCCATCGGAAATCTTGACGTAAGCAACAGCGCCCTCGACAGTGCGCTTTACTTGCGGAATATAGGCAGCGATCTCACGCTCGACACTCAGCACTCCATCGATGACCGCCACGATGCCGTCCTCCTCGTCGGCCTTCACAAAGGCAGCGACCTCGGGCAGCTCGTCAGGCAGGTCGTCGCCATAGCGCGACGGCACACAGCCGCACATGACGATGGGACAAGAACGAACGCCGTCCTGAACCTCGTTGGCGAGCTCGAGCGTGGTCTCGATGCTCTCGGACGTTGCGGAGGCGAGGAACGAGCATGTATTGACGATGGCGATATCGGCATCCTGCGGGTCGAATGCCTCTTCGTAGCCTGCGGCGGTCAAAAGAGAACGCATGCGGTCGGTGTCAACCTCGTTCTTAGCGCACCCGAGGGTGATGTAGAGCACGGAGCCCAACGGTGTATCCATGTTGGAGAGCAGTCCTTTCGAATGATATTAGCGGTAGTTGGTGAACTGCAGCGGCTGGCCGTAGTCCTGGTCGCGCAGGAACTGGATCACGGTCTGCAACGCGTCCTTCGAAGCAGAGGAAACACGCAGCTTGTCGGCCTCGATAGTCACCTTGACCTTGAGCTTTTGGTCCTTGATGTCCTTGTTGATCTTCTTGGCGGTCGTCTGGTCGATACCCTCGACGATATGGCCGAGCACGCGCACGGTGCCGCCCGATGCCGCCTGCGGAGCATCCCACGAGACAGCCTTGAGGTCGATGCCGCGCTTGATGAGCTTGGAGCTCAGCACGTCGATAATCTGCTTGGAGACAAAGTCGGCCGGGGCGTTGATCGTAAAGAGCTTGTCGCCCTTCGAAAGCTCGATCGTGGCGCCGGAATCCTTCAGGTCATAGCGCTGGGAAATCTCACGCGTGGTTTGCTGGAAGGCGTTGTCGACCTCTTGCATGTTGACCTCGGACACGACGTCGAAGCTGGAATCTTTAGCCATGATGTTTCCTTTCGCGTACGAGCGGCTTAGTAGCTATCGTACGAATAGTCGGTAGAATCGGTGGGCGTCTGACCGTCAGTTGCGGTATCGTCGCCATCCGTGGACTGGGGATCGGTGCCGTCGGTGGTATCGGTACCATCAGTGGTGTCGGTACCATCAGAACTTTCACCATTCTCGGAATCAGTCGTCTCCTTCTTGGGAACGGTGATCGTCACACGCGCCACGCCCGAGGTCTTGGTATCGTAACGGACCTTTTCGCCGTTCTTGGTAACGGTGACATCGGAAGGCTTGGACGTGGTGATCTCGATCGAGGACTCAGGCGTGTACTCCTGCTCAAAGGGGCCAGTCGCCTGGGCACCATAGACCGACTTGCCGTCGACCTTGACCTCAATCCACGCGGTCTTTCCCTTGGCAACAGAGACCTTGACCTTCGTCACCTCGTTCTCTTCTTTTTTAGCCGTCGTCTTGGTGGCGTCCGAATCGGTCGACTCATCCGTCGCCTCATCGGTGTCTTCGTCCTCGTCGACCGTTTCGGTCTTCTTAGAAGACTTCTTGGGCGTCGTCTTGGTAGCAGTGGGCGTCTCGGGCGTGGTCTCGGGCGTCGAAGATGCGCAGCCGCGCAGAAGTACCACGATGAGCACGATCAGCAGCAACGCCACGGCACCGATGCCGGCGTAGACGATACGCGGATCGAGACCGTTGTTTTGAGGAGTACGGGAACCGCCGCGTCCACGACTGGAACTGCTGCGGCCGCCTCCCTGAGGCATACGACCACGATTGCTGTCGGAACGGCCGCGATAGCCACCCTGGCCCTGAAGGCTGCGCTGACCCGAGCGGGGCGCAAGTTCACCGCGGCCTTGATAGCCACGCTGGCCCGCACGCGGAGCCGAAGAGCGCTGGCCATACGGCTGTGATTGAGAGCGAAGACGCGGCGTCACCTGCGTGGCATCGGCGTCCGCATAGCCACTGCGAGAACGTCCGGTGGAGATACCACGGTGACCGCGATCGGAATAGCCGCCGTCGCCGTAGCCGGCACGAGGGTCACGCGCCACGCCGCGGGCAGCGGGGAGTGCACGGTCCTCGGGCATCGGCGTACTGCGGAACCGGTCACGCTGTGAGCGAATCTCCTCGCCCGAACCCGTCTCGGTAATATAGCCAGCCTGCTGCGGACGCTGACCATAACGCGTTGAGCGACCACCCTGAACCATCAAGAAGCGCCCATTATCCACCGAGGAACGTGAATTGACATAGCCGGCGGCGTCCTGAAAACGACCGCCCTGCTGCGACGTCTCGCGCTCGTATGCCATCAGCTCGTCAAAGTAGGCATTGACGACCTCGCGCGGATTGAGGCCCAAAAAGCGAGCATAGCTCGAAATCATGCCCTGCGCATAGCCGCGCGGCGGCATCGAAGCAAAGTTACCGGTCTCGAAAAACTCGATGATCTGCGGCCTGATTTTGATGGTGTTGGCGACCTGCTGAATGGAAAGGCCCATTCGGCGACGCTGCTCGAGCAGCATGTCACCAAAGCGTGCAGCCATCAGAATCCTCCAAACTCACGATCTTCACGTGCCATCTCGGCGTCGACAGATTCCAGCGCGGCAAGCCCCTCCTCGTCCAACAGGACCTCGCGCGGCTTGGAACCGTCGGGCGGGCCGACGACACCCTTTTCTTCCAGCATGTCCATAATACGCCCGGCACGCGCATAGCCAACCTTCAGACGACGTTGCAGGCCAGATGTGGAGCCAAGCTGCGATTCCACCACAATATGGGCGGCTTCCCAAATGAGCGGATCATCGTCTTGCGGCTCGGCTACTCCGGTGCGGACAATGCCGCCGCCACCCGCCATGGACATGGAAGCGGGCGCCACGGCAGACAGGATCTCCTCGTGGTAGTCGGGCTCACTCTGCGACTTGACGAACTCGACAATCTCGTTGATCTCATCATCCGAGACAAAGCAGCCCTGGATACGGCGGGGCTTGCCCCAGTCGACCTTGGAGAACAACATGTCGCCCAAACCGGTGAGCTTCTCGGCGCCCATCTGGTCGATGATGACGCGCGAGTCGATGCCCGTGGCGACGTTAAAGGCGATACGGTTGGTGATGTTGGCCTTAATGAGGCCCGTCACCACGTTGGAGCTGGGGCGCTGCGTGGCAACGATAAGGTGAATACCGGCGGCACGGCCCAGCTGTGCAATACGCACGATCGAGGCCTCGACATCCTTACCGGCGACCATCATCAGGTCAGAGAGCTCGTCAATGATAATGACAAGGTAGGGCATCTTTTGCGGCGGATTGTCGTAATGCTCAAACTCGCCGGCGGCCTGCTTTTCGTTGTAGGTCGAGATCTTACGCACGTTAAGGCGCTCGAAGACCTTCAGACGACGCTCCATCTCGGACACGGCCCATTGCAGAGCGCTCGCGGCCTGCTTGGGCTCGGTCACCACGGGCACATAGAGATGCGGCAGACCGTTATAGCCCGCAAGCTCGACGCGCTTGGGGTCGACCATGATCAGGCGAACGTCCTCGGGAAGGGCGCGCATGAGCAAGGTCGTGATGATGGAGTTGATCATCACCGACTTACCAGAACCGGTCGTACCGGCAATCAACAGGTGAGGCATCTTGGCGAGGTCGGCGACAACCGGCGTGCCCTCGGCGTCGCGGCCGATGGCGAGCTCGAGCGGACCGCCCTTCACATAGGGCAGCACGTCGCCCAGATTGACGTTCTGGCGCTTGCGGTTGGGAATCTCGATACCAACGAGAGAGGTGCCGGGGATCGGGGCAAAGATACGAACCGACTGGGCGGCGAGCGAAAGCGCAATATCGTCCTCGAGGCTCGAAATCTTGCTCACGCGCTCGCCCTCGCCAGGTTGCAGCTTAAAGGTCGTCACCGTGGGGCCGGCGATCCAGCCGACCACGCGGGCACTACGACCAAACTCCAGCAAGGTGGACTGAAGCGACTCGGCAGTCTGTTCCAGCTCCTTGTCAGAAGACGCGGAGGAAGCCGACTGCGGGTTGGCATGCAGAATCTCAAGTGGCGGAAGTTTGAGGCCGTCCTCTTCTTCGCCCTCGTTATCTGCGGCGCGGCCGGCCGCTCCCCCATCGCTAGCCGCAGCCGATTCGACAGCACTCAAGGCAGGCGCATCGGCAACCTTGGGATGCTTCAAGAAATCGGGGATCTGAGGTGCTGCCGAGACAGGATTCACGGCAAACGGCGGCTCGGACTCGTCAACCTTGTCCGGATCGTCCTCCATCGAAAGCTGTCCAGTGACCTGACCGCGCTTGGCGTGGCGACGCGGCAGCAAGGTTGTCTTGGCGGTCTCGAGCGGAGCCTCGTCGTCCTCGTCATCGCCCTCGGTGAGCTCAATCTCGCTATCGGACCAAGACGGGTCGGGCTCACTCGTATTGAGCTTAGGCGCAGACTTGCCCTTCTTGGCATGGCGGCGCGGCAACAGCGTGGTCTTGGCTCGCTCGGCTTCAACCGACTCGGATACGTCGACAAAAGGCTCATCGTCCTCGTCATCATCCAAAACCGGGTCGACATCGCCACCCATGACCGTGGTCACCGCGGCGTCAGTCCCCTTCTGGCGCAGAATGCTCAGGTGCGGACGGGCGACGCCGGGAACCGACAAGGCCTCTTCATCGCCCCACGGGCTCGCATTGACATCGGCACGTCGACGCTCGGCAAAATCGGCAGCGCGATCGCGTGCGGAGCGCAAAACGCCACCCACCGAAAAGCCGATAATGACCAAACCAACGACGACAAGCCCCAGCAAGACAACCATGGCGATAGGTTTACCCAGGGCGTTTTGCAAGGCACTTGCGATAAAGGCGCCAATGTAGCCGCCCGACACGGAAAGATTCTGCGGCGTAAACATAAGGTCGCACGAATCGCTCGTGCCCGGCACCATCAGCGAAAGAATGGAGACGACAGCGATAAAGACCACGGCGCCGCCCGCAACAGAGCGCACGTTGAGCGGGGAGTCCTCACCCAAAAAGAGCGTAGCGGCAAACAGCAAGATGACGATCGGCAGCACGTAGGCGCCCAGACCAAAGCCCAAGTGGTAGAAACCGG
>ERZ773188.3401-NODE-3401-length-13467-cov-7.211676_pt1 | contig 13467 bp, 12 predicted proteins | sample MGYA00581011_ERZ773188 | MGnify/ENA primary metagenome ERZ773188 (study PRJEB29015, sample SAMEA2737798) | human gut metagenome | biome: human gut; feature: human-associated habitat; material: faeces | place: China | collected 2012 ...
CTGCCGGAGCGGTGCTTAAGCCGCAAGGCGGGAATTGTGCGGTGTTGCCCTAAATTCGATATAGAAATGAGCGTTTTTCTTATGTCCAATGCACCTAAAACAGTTCTGTGCATCCATGATCTGCCCGGCTTTGGGCGGGCAGGGCTTTCGGTCATTGTGCCTGTGCTTTCGGCGCTGGGGGCACAGGCCGTTGCCGTACCAACAGCAGTGCTTTCCACCCACACGGGTGGGCTGGGCACCCCGGCCAAGCTGGCCAACCCCGGTTACGGCCCCGCAGCCCTGGAGCATTACCGCCGCCTTGGTCTGCGGTTTGACTGCATTTATTCCGGCTACCTGGCCGATGCCAGCCAGGCCAAGCTGGTAGAGCAGGCCATGGACCTTTGGCCGGACGCCCTGACGGTGGTTGACCCCGTGATGGGCGACCACGGCCGGATGTACCGCGGCCTTGCGCCGGAAATGGTGCCCGCCATGTATACCCTGTGTTCCCGTGCCAGCCTGATTCTGCCCAACACCACCGAAGCCGCCCTGCTGCTGGGCGATCCGATGCCCGGTGTGACTGGCGAAGCGGAATTGCATACCGCGCAGGCCCAGGCGCAGCGCCTAACGCGCATCTGCCCGCGGGTGCTCATCACCGGTGTGGCCGCCGGGCGCGGCATTGCCTGCGTTGGGGCAGACCGTGCCACCGGCGAAAGTCTGGTGCGCACCCCCATGGTACCCAAGAGCTTCCATGGCACGGGAGATATTTTTGGTGCGGTGCTGGTGGGGCGGCTGCTGCAGGGCAATGTGCTGCCCGCCGCCGCACAGGCTGCCGCCGTGTTTGTGGCCGACTGCCTGAAAGCCACCCCTGATGAAGCGGATGAGCGCCTTGGCGTGTGGCTGGAAAGCGTGCTGCCCCGGCTGATGCAGAACCCGGAATAAGAAACAATAAGGATGTGTAAATTTTGCCAACTGTAAATATTGTACTGGTTGAACCGCAGATTCCCCAGAACACCGGCAACATCGCGCGCACCTGCGCCGTGACCGGTGCCCGCCTGCACCTGGTTGGGCCGATGGGTTTTACGATCGACGATAAAAAATTAAAGCGTGCCGGTCTTGACTATTGGGGCCAGCTTGATATAACATATTATCAGGATCTGGATGCGTTTTTTGCGGCAAATCACGGCCCGTTCTTCTACTTTACCTCCAAGGGGCCGCAGCGCCATACCGACGCCCATTATCCGGATGGTTCCTATCTGGTGTTTGGCCGCGAGGACGCTGGCCTGCCGGAAGAGCTGCTGGCCGCTAACCAGCAGCAGTGCGTGCGCATGCCCATGCGCAAAGGCGAGCGCTGCCTGAACTTATCCAATGCTGTAGCTGTGGGGGTATACGAAGTTCTGCGCCAGTGGGACTTTGCCGACCTGGAAACACACGGCCAGCTGACCCGATTTGAATGGAAGTGAGGCCAAAGATGAGTGATGTGAAAGTTGCTTTTTTAACGGATTCCTGCTCCGACATTCCGCAGGAACTGACCGATAAATACGGCATTGATGTGATTGGGTTCCACATTATGCTGGACGGCAAGGAATACCTGGAACGCAAAGACATGACCAACAACCAGTTCTATGAGATGATGCGCCAGTCCAAAAGCGTACCCACCACCGCCGCCATCACCCAGCTGGAATGGGTGGATATCTATACCAAATATGTAGACGCCGGTATACAGGACCTTGTGCACCTGTGCATCAACGCCGGTGGTTCCAGTACATACAATAACGCCGTAAAGGCTGCTGAACTGCTGGAAGACGAGCGCCCCGGCCACAAGATGAAGATTCATCTGATCGATTCGCACACCTACTCCATGCCGTATGGCTGGTATCTGTGCGAGTGCGCCCGCAAGGTGCGTGCCGGTGAGCCGCTGGATGCCTGCCTGCGCGAAATGCAGGACAAGCTGGCCCGAGTGGAAATCTGCCTTGCCGCATACAGCTTAAAGCAGATGAAAAAATCTGGCCGTGTTTCCGCCGCCGCTGCCGTTGTGGGCGATTTGATGGGCATCCGCCCCATCATCAGCCTGAACGATGGCATCAGCAAGGTGGAAGCCAAGGTGCGCGGTGACAACAACGTGCCGCCTGCCATGGTCAAGTGGGTCAAGAGCCGCGTGGACGATGTGAAGAAAATGCCTTACATGGTTGCTTACACCAGCTCCACCGCCAAGCGTGACGAACTTGTCAAACTGTGCAAAAAAGAGTTTGGTCATGCGCCGCTGCTGGTGTTCCAGCTGGGCGGCGTTGTGAGCGCCAACACCGGCCCGGATGGTATTGCCATTGTATTTGAAGGCAAGCCCCGCCGCCTTGTGGATTACGCGGTGCCGCTGCCGTAAAAAGGGGTTGCTTTTTTCTGCTCTTCCTGCTGCTGTGTGTGGGAAGAGCATTTTTGTTATGGTGTAAGACTTGTAAAACGGAGGATGTATGGAGCAAAAAAGTTTAACCCTGCGGGAGTGCCTGATCGGTGACCGCACCTTTTACCGCCATGTTGCGGTGGTGGTTCTGCCTATTATTGTGCAGAACACCCTGTCCAACGTGGTCAGCCTGCTGGATAATGTGATGGTTGGCCAGGTGGGCACCCTGCCCATGAGCGCCGTTGCCATCATCAATCAGCTGCTGTTTGTGTTCAACCTGTGCATCTGGGGTGCGCTGGCCGGGGCGGGCATTTTTGGTGCCCAGTATTACGGCCAGGGCAACATGGAGGGCGTGCGCCAGACCCTGCGCATGAAACTGCTGATTGCGGTCGGCCTGCTGGTCATCGCGTTCGGAGTGCTGCTGGGGGCCGGGCGGCCGCTGATCGAACTGTATATTTCAGCCGACACCACCGCCGCCGATGCCGCCGCCACGATGGAGTATGCCCTGGGCTACCTGCGTGTGATGCTGGTGGGGCTGATTCCCTTTGCGCTGACTCAGGCTTACGCCAGCACCCTGCGGGAATCCGGCCAGACAACGCTTCCCATGCGCGCCAGCATGATTGCCATGGGCATCAACTTTGTGTTCAACGGCCTGTTGATCTTTGGCCTGTTCGGCTTTCCTGCTTTGGGCGTAGTGGGTGCCGGTATTGCCACTTCGCTCAGCCGCTTTGTAGAGTTTGTCATCGTGGTCAGCGGGGCGCACCGCAGTGCCGAGCGCTACCCGTTCATGGAAGGCGTGTTCCGCAATTTTCACATTGACGGCAATCTGGCCCGCCAGGTGGCGATCAAGGGTTTCCCCCTTCTGCTGAACGAATGCCTGTGGAGCATGAGCCAGGCCATGCTGCTGCAATGCTATTCCGTGCGCGGCATCCAGGCCATTGCTGCCATGAACATTACCAACACCATCACCCAGATTTTTAACGAAGTTTTCCTTTCGTTGGGCAATGCCACGGCCATTCTGGTTGGGCAGGAGCTTGGTGCCAGCCGCATGACCGGTGCACGCCGCACCGCATGGCGGATGATCACCCTGAGTGTTTCCAGCTGCGCGGTGATGGGCACGCTGCTGGCCCTGTTCAGCCCGCTGATCCCCCACATTTACAACACCGAACCCGCCATCCGGGAGCTTGCTTCCAGCGTGATCCGCACGGCGGCGCTGTGCATGCCGCTGTTCGCCTTTGCCAACGCTGCCTACTTTACGCTGCGTTCCGGCGGCAAAACGCTGATCACCTTCTTTTTTGACAGCTGCTATACCTGGCTGATCAACTTTCCCATTGCCTTTGTCCTCAGCCGCTATACGGCACTGCCGCTGCCCATCGTTTACCTGTTTGTGAACGGGGTGGATCTGCTCAAGTGCATCATCGGGTTTATTCTGGTCAAAAAGGGCGTGTGGGTCAATAACATTGTGGCATCCAGCCAGGATGTCCCGCAGGCAGACTGATGGCGGGAGGAAAACGCATGAACATCCAGATTTTTGGCACCAACAAAAGCTTTGACACCAAAAAGGCGCAGCGCTGGTTCAAAGAGCGGCGCATCAAGTTCCAGATGGTGGACCTGAAAGAAAAGGGCCTGAGCCGCGGTGAGTTTGACCGCGTGTGCCAGGCCGTGGGCGGCTGGCAGGCCCTGGTGGACGAAACCGCCAAAGACCAGGATACCCTTGCCCTGCTGCGCTGGCTGGACGAAAGCCAGCAGGCTGACAAACTGTTTGAAAACCAGCAGCTTTTGCGCCAACCCATTGTACGCAATGGCCGCGCCGCCACAGTGGGGTACCAGCCGGAGGTTTGGGAGAAGTGGGAATAAAGTTCGGAGTTCGGAGTTCGGAGTTCGGAGTTCGGAGTTCGGAGTTCGGAGTTCGGAGCATTGTATGCAGGCTGAGCCTTCCTGTCAACTGCTTTTTCTTGTAAATTCGCTTATTCTTGCTTTCTATTTGCTTCTTTGTTTGCTTTTATCTGCCCTGCATTTTGTGCTTCTGCCGGAATGCAGGGTTTATTTTTTATTTATAGGAGATTGACATAACGAACGGGGTTTGTTATAGTGCTTTTAGGTTCCTATTTCATGTTGCTTTTTATGGTATTTTTTTTACTTTTGTGAGGTGTTTTTATGGCATACATTTTTGTGAACGTCAACCGTTCGGTTGGCACCATCAACCCCAACATTTACGGTCAGTTTTCGGAGCATCTGGGCCGCTGCATCTATCAGGGCATTTATGTCGGTCAGGCTTCTGATATTCCCAACACCAACGGCATGCGCAATGATGTTGTATCCGCGCTGAAAGCCCTGCATGTGCCCGTGCTGCGTTGGCCGGGCGGCTGCTTTGCCGATACCTATCACTGGCGCGACGGCATTGGCCCCAAGGAGAACCGCAAAACCATTGTAAACACCAACTGGGGCGGCGTGACCGAGGATAACAGCTTTGGCACCCATGAATTTATGGAGCTGTGCCGCCAGATTGGCTGCGAAGCATATTTCAGCGGCAATGTGGGCAGCGGCACCGTGCAGGAATTTTCGGACTGGGTGGAATACTGCAACATGGGCGGCATTTCCCCCATGGCATCAGAGCGCCGCGCCAACGGGCAGGACGAACCGTTCAACGTAAAATACTGGGGCATTGGCAATGAAGCCTGGGGCTGCGGCGGCAGTATGCGTGCCGAGTATTATGCCGATTTGTGCCGCCAATATTCCACCTACCTGCGCAACTACTCGCCGGAGCACAAAATCTTCAAGATCGCATCCGGCGCCAACGTGGCGGATTACCACTGGACCAAAACCGTGATGGAGCGCGCCGGGCAGGCCGTAGATGCGGTATCACTGCATTACTATACCGTGCCCCATGAGGATTGGCAGCACAAGGGCTCGGCCACAGACTTTACCGATGAGGAATACTATACCACCCTGCACAAGACCCTGCAGATGGAAGAGCTGGTGGAGAACCACACCCGCATTATCAAGCAGTATCAGGGTGACCGCAAAGTGGGCCTGGCCGTGGATGAATGGGGTACCTGGTACGATGTGGAACCGGACACGAACCCCGGCTTCCTTTACCAGCAGAACACCATGCGCGATGCGCTGGTGGCGGCCATCAACCTGAATATCTTCAACAACCACTGTGATACCGTCTGCATGGCCAACATTGCCCAGATGGTCAACGTGCTGCAGGCCATGATCCTGACCGAAGGCAGCAAGATGGTGCTGACCCCGACCTATCATATATTTGAAATGTACAAGGGCCACCAGGGTGCCAAGCAGCTGGAAAGCTATGCGGAGACCACCCTGCTGAACCACGATGACCAGGCGGTGCCCGATCTGCATGTCAGTGCCAGCCAGCAGGCAGACGGCAGTATTCTGGTCACTGCGGCCAACCTGAACGATACGGCAGCTATCCCTGTTACCTGCATGCTGGGCGGGGCCAAGCCCACCGGTGTAACAGCCCGCGTGCTGGCCGGTGCCCCCGCCGCCCACAACACCTTTGCCGCGCCAGAGCAGGTTGTCCCCGCGGAACTGAACACCAGCCTGACGGCGGACGGCTTTACCGCCACCCTGCCGCCGTGCAGCGTAGCCGCTTTTGTGGTGAACCAGTAATGGAAGCCCAGCCCAAGCGCTGCCGCCGCTGCTTATTGCAGGATATGGCGGACGAAAACGACTATTACGCCAGCGTGGTACGCTACCGCGCCACCATGCCCCGCCGTGTGCGCACCCCGGATGCGGAATACACTGCCCGGCTGGAACATTGCCGCACCTGCCCCAGCCTTAACGCCGGGACCTGCATGCAGTGCGGCTGCTATGTGGAAATGCGCGCCGCCCGCACAGACATGCACTGCCCGCTGGATAACGCGCCCTGGTAACAAACCTCTCTATCATTTTCCCCCGCACCGGCAGCCCGCCCGGTGCGGGATTTTTTGTCTGCAAAGGCAGTATTTTGCTCTTTTGCTGCAATATTATGCCCCTTTCCCCCTTGTATCCCCCATTTTCATTTGTTATAATAACAATTTGTTGAGCAACTTAGGATTTTAGGCTCCGCCTGGTTTTCAGGCGCAAACCCACCCAAGCCTGGCGGTCTTGGGCGCGGTCAAAATCTATCCGCCGGAGTGTAATTTTATGTCTACTAGCAAAAACAAACTGTCCGTTCAAACCCTGGTACGCTGCGCCATGATCGCCGCAGTTTACACCGTGCTTTGCCTGGTATTGCAGCCGTTCTCTTACGGCGCGGTACAGGTGCGCGTAGCCGAAGCATTCTGCCTGCTGCCGGTGTTTGGGGCCGAATACATTGTGGGCGTTACCCTGGGCTGCCTGCTGGCAAACCTGCTGGGTTCCACCATGGTGGATGTGGTGTTTGGCACCGCCGCCACCCTGATTGCCTGCCTTGCCACCTATGCCCTGCGCAATGTGCGCTGGAAAGGGCTGGCAATTCCGGCGTCTTTCCCTCCTGTTATCGCCAATGCGCTGATCGTTGGCGCGTTTGAAATCACTGTGTTCTTCTCGGATTCTGCCCCCACGGCCACCATGGCGGTATTCAACGCCGTTGCTGTTGGCGTTGGTGAGATCATCAGCTGCTGTGTGCTGGGTGTTGCCCTGGTCAAGCTGATCGAGAGCAACGAATCCCTGAACAAAATTTTTGCAGAACAATAACCGCTTTCCCTGTATTCATTAAAAGGAGCTGCCATGAAACCGAGCCTTGTTTTATGGGACTGGAACGGCACCCTGCTGGATGATGTTGCCCTTTGTGTGGACGCGCTCAACCGTCTGCTCCGCATCTATCATTACCCGCAGCAATACAGCCTTGCCCAGTACCGTGAGATTTTTGGCTTCCCGATTGAAGATTATTATATTCGCGCAGGGTTCGATTTTTCCAAAAACTCCTACAAAGAGCTTGCCGATGATTACATGCAGGATTACCTGGCCCGCGCCGGGACCTGCCCGCTGGCAGAAAGTGCTGTGCCCGCCCTTTCCCTTTTGAAAGGTGCCGGGGTGCAGCAGGTCATTCTTTCGGCTTCCAACTTGCCGGTTTTGGAACAGCAGGTCACGGAGCGCGGAGTGCGCCCCTACTTTGACCGCCTGCTGGGGTTGGATAATATTTACGCCCGCAGCAAAGTGGAAGTCGGTCTGGCTTATCTGACTGAACTGAAGCAGCGCGGTGCCGTACCGGCGCAGGCTATTATGATCGGGGATTCTGTCCACGATTTTGAGGTTGCCCAAGCGCTGGGCGTGCAGTGTGTGCTGCAAACCGCTGGGCATCAGAGCGCACAGCAGCTGCGTGCCACCGGTGCCCCCGTTGTTCCGGATGTTTTGGCCGCTGCGCAGTATTGCCTGAACGAACTGTAACAAGTTTTGGGATAGGAGATCATAACGAATGACGGATAGCGTAAAAGGCGCTCTGCTGACAATGTTCGGCGGCATGTGCTGGGGTGTTTCCGGCTGCGTGGGGCAGTATCTGTTTACCCGCCAGGGCATGGATTCCACCTGGCTGGTGCCCATCCGGCTGTTTTGGGCCGGTGTGATTCTGTGCATCTATTACGGTGTGCGCAACTGGCGCCAACTGGTGAACCCCTGGCGCAGCTGGCGTAACGCGCGCGACCTTGTGATCTATGGCCTAGCTGGCGTCAGCTTTTGCCAGTTCACCTACTTTTTGACCATCCAGCTTTCCAGCGCCGGTGTGGGCACCATTTTGCAGGATCTTTCCCCCGTGCTGATTCTGCTGGTGGTCTGCATCCAGCAAAAGCGTGCGCCGCGGCTGTTTGAGGTGTTCTCCATTGTGCTGGCGCTGGGTGGTGTATTTATGCTGACCACCCACGGCAGCCTGACCAACATGGCGGTTTCGCCCGCTGCGCTGGTCGTTGGTATTATCAGCGCGTTCTGCGTTGTTATTTACACCATATGGCCCCAAAACCTGCAAAAACAGTACCCCACACCCATGCTGCAGGGTTGGGCATTCCTGATGGGCGGCACCTTCTTTGCGCTGGTGTTCCGCCCGTGGCGGACGAACTACGTACCCAACGCGGCCGGCATTGCCGGTATTGCGGCGGTCGTGCTCATCGGCAACGTGCTGGCGTTCAGCTGTTACATGAGCGGCGTCATGTACATTGGGCCGCAGAAATCCAGCCTGTTCAGCTTTGCGGAACCGGTTACGGCGGCCATCATCAGCACGCTGGTGCTCGGTTCCCCCTTTACCGTGTGGGACGCCATCGGCTTTGTTTGCATCTTTTTGATGCTGGTGCTGCTGTTCATCAGCAACGAAAAGCAGGCCAAAAGCGCTGCAAGCGCATGATAACCGGCCAAGTTTCAACAAGAGCAGCTGAAACAGTTTAATATTTGCATTTTACACCCGCGCAGGTTTGACACAGTACCCTGCGCGGGTGTATTATATTAAAGTATAGCATTGTATCCAACAGGGGTTCCCCTGCTGATCCATTCGCCGCCATGCGGCAGAAATACAGGTGTTTACTTATGTCTTTTATGGAAAAACTGTTCGGTAATTTTTCCGACAAAGAGCTCAAGCGCATCAAACCCATTGCCAACAAGGTGCTGGAACTTGAGCCCGAAATGCAGAAACTTACTGACGAAGAATTGCAGGCCAAAACCCCGTACCTGAAAGAAAAGCTGAAAAACGGGGCCAGCCTTGACGATATCCTGCCCGAAGCGTTCGCCGTCTGCCGCGAAGCGGACTGGCGTGTGCTGGGCCTGAAGCCCTACCCGGTGCAGATCATCGGCGGCATTGTGCTTCATCGTTCCTGCATTGCCGAGATGCAGACCGGTGAAGGCAAGACCCTGGTGGCCACCATGCCCGTTTACCTGAATGCCCTGACCGGCGAAGGCGTGCATGTTGTTACCGTCAACGATTACCTGGCCAAGCGCGACAGCGAATGGATGGGCAAGGTTTACCGCTTTCTTGGCTTGACGGTCGGCCTGGTTATCCATGACGTACAGCCGCAGGACCGCCGCAAGGCTTACCTGGCGGATGTTACTTACGGTACCAACAACGAGTTTGGCTTTGACTACCTGCGTGACAACATGGTGGTTTACAAGGCCAGCATGGTGCAGCGCGGCCATGCTTACGCCATCGTGGACGAGGTGGACTCCATCCTGATTGATGAAGCCCGTACCCCGCTGATCATCTCCGGCAAGGGCGAAGATTCCAGCGTGATGTACAAGCGCGCGGACGACTTTGCCAAAACGCTGAAAAAGTCTGTCATCGTTGAACTGGACGACAAAGTGGAAGCCGATGAACAGGTTGACGGTGATTACGTTGTGGACGAAAAGCACAAGACCTGCACCCTGACCGAAAGCGGCGTTAAGAAAGCCGAAGCATGGTTCAATGTTGAGAACCTGGCCGATGCTGACAACATGACCCTGCGCCACTATATTGACGGTGCCATCAAGGCCCGCGGTGTGATGCACCGTGATACCGACTATATCGTGAAAGACGGCGAGGTCATCATCGTTGATGAATTCACCGGCCGTCTGATGTATGGCCGCCGCTTCAATGACGGTCTGCACCAGGCCATTGAAGCCAAGGAAGGCGTGACCGTTGCTGCTGAGAGCAAGACTTTGGCCAGCATCACCTTCCAGAACTATTTCCGCATGTACAAAAAGCTGTCCGGCATGACCGGTACAGCCTCCACCGAGGCCGACGAGTTCAGCGAGATTTACGGCCTGAACATCGTCAGCATCCCCACCAACAAGCCCCGCGCCCGCAAGGACCTGCCAGACAGCGTCTACAAGACCGTCAACGGCAAGTACAACGCCGTCATCGAGCAGGTGGCCGAATGCCACGCCAAGGGCCAGCCCGTTCTGGTTGGTACCGTCAGCGTGGAAAAGAGCGAGGCGCTTTCCAAGCTGCTGAAAAAGCGCGGCATTGAGCACAATGTGCTGAACGCAAAGCAGCATGAGCGCGAAGCCGAAATCGTTGCACAGGCCGGTAAGCAGGGCGCTGTGACCATCGCCACCAATATGGCTGGCCGCGGCACCGATATCATGCTGGGCGGCAACGTGACCTATATGGCAAAGGCCACCCTGCGCAAAGAGCTGACCCGCCAGATGAATGCCGACCTGGAAGTGCTGAAGGACGAATACGAGCACGCCAAAGCCCGCGCCAAGGCACAGGGCCTGCCCATCCCCCCTGCCCCGGACACAGCCTATGAAGCAAAAGTTGAAATGCTGATGACCGAGTGCGACGGCCATGCCGACACCCAGGATGCTGATATTCTGGCTGCCCGCAAGCGCTTTGACGAGCTGGTTGCAGAATATGAACCGGAAGTCAAGCGCGAAGCCGAGGCTGTGCGCGAAGCTGGCGGCCTGTTCATCATTGGCACTGAACGCCACGAAAGCCGCCGTATTGATAACCAGCTGCGCGGCCGTGCCGGCCGTCAGGGCGACCCCGGTGCATCCCGTTTCTTCCTGAGCCTGGAAGATGACCTGATGCGCATTTTCGGCGGTGAGCGCGTGCAGGGCCTGATGGATACCCTGGGCCTGGACGAGGACATGCCCATCGAGAACAAGCTGATCACCAACACGATCGAGAGCGCCCAGAAAAAGCTGGAAGCTTCCAACTTTGCCATCCGTAAGCAGGTGCTGCAGTATGACGATGTCATGAACCAGCAGCGCGAGATCATCTACAAGCAGCGTCAGATGGTGCTGGACGGCGAGGATATCTCCGACAAGCTGCACGAGATGATGAAGCAGTCCATCGACGAGACCTGCGAGTCCTTCCTGAGCGGCGAAACCGCCGACGATTGGGATTTTGCCGCCCTGCGCCGCCACTACCTGAACTGGCTGTGCCTGCCCACTGATTTTAACTACACTGCCGAGCAGCTGAATGATCTGAAGCGCGAGGATGTTGCCAAGGTGCTGTATGAGCGCGGCATGAGCATTCTGGAAAGCAAGGAGCAGAAGTACGGTGCCCCCATGATGCGCGAACTGGAGCGTATCTGCCTGCTGCGCAATGTTGACTCCAAGTGGATGGAGCACATTGACAACATGGATCAGCTGAAGCAGGGCATGAGCCTGCGCGGTTACGGCCAACGCGACCCCATTGTGGAATACCGCATTGAAGGCTTTGCCATGTTTGACGAGATGATCGCCACCATCCGCGAAGATGCCGTACACATGCTGCTGACCATTGAAGTGCGCCAGCAGAACCAGGAGCCGAAACGCGAACAGGTTGCCAAGCCCACCGGCGAAGGCGCACCGGCTCAGGCTGGTGCCAAGGGTGCCACCCCTGTGCGCGTGACCAAGATTGGCCGCAACGATCCCTGCCCCTGCGGCAGCGGCCTGAAATGGAAAAAATGCACCTGCAAAGAGTATCACCCTGACTTGTAATTGAACCTTTTCCACCGTGCGGCGCGGGACTGACCCCTGCGCCGCACATTTTGATTTTATGATTGCTGCCTGCCCGGCTGCGGGCAGGCATAACGAGGTATTGTTATGAAAGCCAGAATCCAGCAGGAACCGCGCTGTGTGCTGCTGTGGCAGGTTACCCCCGGCAGTGCCGAGCACGCCGCGGTAGAACACGCTGCACGCCTGAGCCACCTGAAAGTCCGCCTTTTGACCGCCACCGACCTGGGCACCACCGTGGAAGCCCTTTGCACCGGGCGGCACACTGGCGGTGAAGCCGCCCCCGCCCCGGATGTACCGGAGCGCCCGGCCATGATTGTGAGCGGGCTGCGGCATGACAACGGCGATCTGGGCCAGTTTGTGGATGAAGTGCGCCGCGGCGGGGCGGTGATCCCGCTGCGCGCCATGGTAACCCCCACCAGCCGCGGCTGGACCCTTGCTGCCCTGCTGGCCGAACTGAACCGCGAGCATGAGCACGTGGGAGGCCAGGCATGAAGCGCCGCCTGACCTGTGCGGTGCTGGCGCTCTGCCTGCTGCTGAGCGGCTGTGCGGCAACTGGAACCACCAGCCCCCAGCGCTACAACGTAACTTGGTGGGATGTGTTTGACACCGTTACTGTCATCAGCGGCTATGCCGACAGTGAAGCCGACTGGAACACCCAGATGACCGCCCTGCATGCAGACCTGCTGCGGTATAACCAGCTGTATGATATTTACAACCACTATGACGGCATGACCAACCTGGCGGATGTAAACGCCGGAGCCGCCGCTGCCCCCGTTGCCGTTGGGGATGAGATTATGAACCTGCTGACCTTCGCGCAGGAGATGTACCAGGCAACGGACGGTGCCTGCAATGCCGCTGCCGGGGCGGTGCTGCGCTACTGGCACGATGCCCGCACCGCCGCGGGCGATGGAGCCGAGGTAAGCGCCGATATCCTGCCCAAAACCGCCGACCTGCAGGCTGCGGCTGCCCACTGCAATATGGATGATTTGATTTTGAACCAGAATACCGGGACGGTGTATTTTGCAGACGCGGAATTGCAGCTGGACGTTGGCAGCATTGGCAAAGGCTATGCGGTGGAGCAATGCGCCCAGGCAGCCGAAGCTCGCGGCCTGACCAGCGCCCTGTTGAACGTGGGTGGCAATGTGCGCGCCATTGGCACCAAGCCCAACAGCGGGCCCTGGGTTGCCGGGGTCGATAACCCCTGGCCGGATCAGGACGGACAATACGCCACCGCACGCTATGTGGATACCGTGGAGCTGCAGCCGGGGCAAAGCCTTGTGATCAGCGGGGACTACCAGCGTTACTTTACCGTGGACGGTGTACGCTACCACCACCTGATCGACCTGACCACCCTGCAGCCTGCCCGCTACATGAACAGCGTTGCCATTGTAAGCAGTGACAGCGGCCTGGGGGATGCGCTTTCCACCGGTGTGTTCTGCATGCCGGTAGAAAAAGGGCAGGCTTTGATCGAGCAGCTGAACGATGTGGAAGCCCTGTGGATGCTGAGCGATGAAACCATGCTGCAAAGCAGCGGGTGGGGAAAGTGAACGGCATTATTCCCCTGTAGAAACCTTTGTTTTTTATACAAACAGGCAAGCGTTTCGTCCCCCGTGCCCTGACCTCATTGTTCCGTGGAGAATTTTCGCTTAATTTTAAGGCAATACCGCATAATTCTAAGTGCCGATACGGCGAGCGAGGTGCGGCAG
>ERZ773188.3402-NODE-3402-length-13467-cov-4.629958_pt1 | contig 13467 bp, 10 predicted proteins | sample MGYA00581011_ERZ773188 | MGnify/ENA primary metagenome ERZ773188 (study PRJEB29015, sample SAMEA2737798) | human gut metagenome | biome: human gut; feature: human-associated habitat; material: faeces | place: China | collected 2012 ...
CGTTGATATGTCCGTCTGGCTTTTTGTGGGAAAGCAGTACTACCGTCTCCACATGAACCGTCTCGCAGAATTGATCCACCGCCGTCATCTTCTCCACACGATATCCTGCCAGCTGCATCATCTCCAAATCTCTTGCCAGGCTTGTCATCTTACAGGAAATATATACAATCTTATCCACCCCATAATTCAAGATCTTCGGAAGTGCCTTCGGATGAATTCCGTCTCTCGGCGGATCCAGTACGATCACATCCGGCTTCTCTTCAATCTCATCAAGTACCTTAAACACATCTCCGGCAATAAATCTGCAGTTGGAAAGTCCGTTTCGGACAGCATTTTCTTTTGCTGCCTCGACTGCTTCTTCAATAATCTCGACACCGATCACTTTCTTCGCAACCGGAGCAAGCACCTGACCGATTGTTCCTGTTCCGCTGAACAGATCGAATACAACCTGATTATCAATATCTCCAATGTATTCTCTTACAGTCTCGTACAGCACTTCTGCACCTTTTGAATTTGGCTGGAAGAAGGAAAATGGTGTAATCTTGAATTCCAGTCCGAGAAGCTTCTCGTAAAAGAAGTCCTGTCCATAAAGAATTCTTGTCTCATCACTCTTCACGACATCGGACAGAGAGTCATTCAATATATGAAGGATTCCAACAATCTTTCCTTCTAATTCTAATGCCAGAAGTTCTTCTACTAATGGAGTCAAGTCATATTCTTCCTGCGTTGTCGTTACAAGATTCACAAGAATCTCGCCTGTTGTATCGCCTCGTCTTAAAAGAAGATGGCGAAGATAACCGACATGCTGCATTTTCTTGTAATAACTCACATTTCTTTCTTTGAAATAATTCAGCACACAAAGGAGAATCTTATCCATATCTTCATGGACAAGCTGACAGTCTCCTGCTGTCAGTACATCATAAGTACTTCCTTTTTTATGAAGACCGAGAGATAACGGACCATCTTTGAATTCATCTCCAAAAGAAAATTCCATTTTATTACGATAATGGAATTCCTTCGGACTGTGCTTCACACCTTCAAAAACATATTCACCTTTTACTACCGGATCCATGATTCTGCGGATCTGTCCTTCTTTCATCTTCACCTGCTCTTCATATGGCATCGTCTGATACATACAGCCACCACAGGCCGGAAAGATACTACAGACCGGCTCTCTTGTCTCTAATGGAGATTTCTCCAACACTTCAAGAAGTCTTCCTTCTGCATTTCCTCTTTTAAATTTATTTATCATAAAACGGATCTTCTGTCCCGGAATCCCATTTTTCACAGTAACATACTGTTCTGCCTCCGGAACAAATACAATCCCCTTGTTTGGGAAATCTACACGTTCAATAATACCCTCGTAGATCTGACCTTTTTTCATCCTAATCTCCTATCAATTCTAATCTATTTTAACAGAAAAACAGACAGGATGGTTTCTTCTCTCACCCTGTCTGCACTTTTGCAATTCACTCAAGAATTATACCTGATCATCCTCGCTGAAGTAATCATCAAAATCGTCATCAAAATCATCTTCAAAATCATCAAGATAATCCGGTGATACGAAACGATATACTGCATAAGCGATTGCAGCTACTGCTGCTACTGCTCCGATGATAGCCAGTGTCCAGATTACTGTGTTCTTCTGCTTCTCAGCCTCATTCTTATGAAGAATCTCGTTCAATCTTGTTTCTGCAATGATGTCTTCTATTCTCTTGTTCATATTAACACGTCCTTTCTTCACCTTTTGCGGTGACAGATAATCTGTGTTTATTATAACACCTGACGATTCATATTACTACTGATTTATCATTTTTTTATAACTTTCTCATACCTTTACAAGCTTGGCAAATTTTGCAAACATCTTGCGTGTTCCGACACTGTCAAATTCAATCGTAACCTCGTGATCTCGTCCACCTTCTTTGATATCCGTTACTGTTCCTTCCCCAAACTTCACATGACGCACACGGTCTCCGGCCTCATATCCAAGTGGACCATTCCCACCTGCTGCCAGCTGACTGCCTTTCTGCAGGGATGCCAGTGCCTGATTTCCTGTAAGTGGCTTACCTGTCCCCTGATTCTTCGCAGGTGTCATTCCGCCAAATGTTCCTCCAAATGCCTGTGCCCTGAACGCTTCCCTGGCACGTGCATATGTATTCTGCTGTGCTGGCATCTCCGTCTCCTGGGTAAACTTCTTGTTTCCTGTATCAAGCAGTTCCCTCGGGATCTCTTTCACAAATCTTGACATCGGATTGTACTGTGTCTCACCGTGCACCATTCTTCTGCGCGCACTTGTCAAAGTCAGTTCCTGCTCTGCCCTTGTGATTCCAACATAACAAAGTCTCCGCTCTTCTTCCAGTTCTTCTCTGTCTCCTGCATTAATACTCATATATCCCGGGAAAAGCCCATCTTCCATCCCTGCAAGATAAACACGTGGAAATTCAAGTCCCTTTGCACTATGTAAAGTCATCAGAACAACATATTCCTGGTCTTCATCCAGACTGTCAATATCCGCAACCAAAGCAACTTCTTCAAGGAATCCGCTCAATGTTGCCTTTTCATCTTTATCCTGACAACTTTCCTCATAAGTTGCCGCTTTACTGATCAGCTCGTCTATATTCTCTTTTCTTGTTTTCGCCTCTTCTTTATCTTCATTTTCAAGGCTTTCTATATATCCTGTCTTCTCAATCACTTCCTGTAAAAGATCTGTGATGTTCATCTCTTCTGCCAACGTCTTAAAATACTCGATCAATGCCGCAAAAGAGTCCAGTTTTGTTGCACTTCTTCCCACTCCTGCGATCAGACCCGGTGCCAGTAATGCCTCATAAAAACCAATTCCACGTTCTGTCGCAGACTCCTGAATCCGGTTAATTGTTGTAAGACCGATTCCTCTCTTTGGGACATTAATGATTCTTCTAACCGCAACATCATCACGTCCATTGTCGATTGTCTTGAGATAAGCAAGAAGATCCTTGATCTCTCTTCTCGCATAGAAATTTACACCGCCGACAATCTTATAAGGAATATTCATGGCAATAAATTTCTCTTCCAGCAGACGGGATTGTGCATTCGTACGATAAAGAACTGCACTGTCATTATAGGAACCTCCCTGTCTGACAGCACTTTTGATATCTTCACCAATGAAATCTGCCTCATCAAACGCCGTATCAAACTGACGCAGACGAATCAATTCGCCTTCTCCGTTCTCCGTCCAAAGTGATTTCTCCTTTCTTCCGCGGTTATTCGCGATCACACTGTTCGCTGCATTCAGAATATTTCCTGTAGATCTGTAGTTCTGCTCCAGTTTGATCACCTTTGCATCCGGAAATTCATGCTCAAAGTCAAGAATATTCCGGATATTCGCTCCACGGAACTTGTAGATTGACTGGTCATCATCTCCAACGACACAAAGATTCTTATATTTTCCTGCAAGAAGGCTTACCAGCTGAAACTGGACTGTATTTGTATCCTGATATTCATCTACCATAATATAGCGGAATCTTTCCTGATAACTCTCAAGCACATCCGGCTGTGTCTGCAAAAGCTGTACTGTCTTTACAAGCAGATCATCAAAATCCAGTGCATTATTCGCTCTCATCTGCGCCTCATACTCACGGTAAACCTTAGCAATCTTCATCTTTGCAAAGTCTCCTCCGGCATTCAGTTCAAATTCATCTGGAAGGATCATCTCATTCTTGGCAGATGAAATTGCTGAAAGCAGACTTCTTTCTTTAAACACTTTCGTATCCACATCTACTTTCCGACAGACTTCCTTAATTAATGTCTTCTGATCATCTGTATCATATATAGTAAAATGATTCTCATACCCTAATCTGTCAATAAATCTTCTCAAAATACGCACACATGCAGAATGAAATGTGCTCACCCATACACTTTCTGCTCCAAAACCGACAAGGTTATCCACACGCTGGCGCATCTCTTCTGCCGCTTTGTTCGTAAATGTGATTGCAAGGATATTCCATGGGTTCACGCCACGTTCTCCGATCAGATATGCGATCCTGTGCGTCAGAACTCTTGTTTTTCCTGAACCGGCTCCGGCAAGGATTAGAAGAGGACCGTCCGTGTGGTAAACAGCCTCTCTCTGTGGTTCATTTAATTTATCATAAATGCTCATCTTTCCACTCCTTTAAAGTTATAAAGATATCTGTAAATGTATTCCCATTATCAAACACACGTTCCTGTTTGTCAACTACATTTTCCGGCCCTCTTATCTTTTGCTTGCTATCTAGTTTTAAATACTATATAATAAATGTATTGAGGTGATAACATGAATATAGACACAAGTAATCTGTTAAACAGCATTTTGGAAGAACTTTCTTCTTTAAGTTATGTGCATCCCGGCGATGTTCCGAATATTGATCTTTACATGGATCAAGTAACTACTTTTATGGATGAGCAGCTGGCTTCGACCAAACGTTACCCGGATGATAAGATCCTGACAAAGACCATGATCAATAATTATACGAAGAACAATCTTCTTCCACCCCCGGTGAAGAAGAAGTATTCCAGAGAGCACCTGCTCCTTCTGGTCTTCATTTATTATTTTAAAAATATCCTTTCAATCAAAGATATTGAGACAGTTCTTGCACCGCTCACAGAGAAATATTTTCCGGATGGAAGCTCTTTTGAATTAGCGGATATTTACAAAGAAGTCTGCAAGATTGAAAAAGAACAGCTGGATTCCATCAAAGAGAATGTAACTGCTACTTATGAGAAATCTGCTGAGACTTTCACTCATCTTGCTGATGGCGAAGATAAGGAGATCTTACAGCAGTTTGCATTTATATGCAGCTTGAGTTTTGATGTATATATCAAGAAAATGATCATTGAACGGATCATTGATGACCTCTCTTCCAAGTCTTCAAAAAACGAAGAGAAAAAGAAAGGGAAATAAACATTTCTGTTTAAAACAAGATACAGCCTGCGAAAGACTTTATCAGGATCTTCCGCAAGCTGTATCTTTTGATTGATAAAAGGTATTTTATTGTAAGCTTAATTCTTAAGTGTTATTCTTCCGTTCCATTCTCTTCCTCAGCAAGCCCTACACGTTTGAAAACCATATCATATCCGTCATTCCCATAATTAAGAGAACGGTTCACACGACTGATTGTCGCAGTGGATGCTCCTGTCTTCTCCGCGATCTCCAGATATGTCTTCTGTTCACGGAGCATTCTTGCCACTTCAAATCTCTGTGACAATGAAAGCAGCTCATTGATCGTACAGATGTCTTCAAAAAATGTATAACACTCTTCTTTATTCTCAAGGCTTAAGATTGCCTGAAACAAATAATCTACTGCCTCGGTTCTGATCTTCTTACTCATACGAAACAATCTCCTTCTCAACCGGCTAATTATATGATGGCTTACGGCATACCATAAACCATAACAATACCTTTTGCCTTCTCAGGCCACTTTTTGATTTTAACACATTAAATTTTTAAAGTCCACCATTTCTTATGAATTTAAACTAAATTCTTGCGCAATTTTGAGTTTTTCTAAAACATTTTATGTAAAACACACTTTTTTCGTTGTTCTTCCTCTTTTAAGATGCTATAATAAATCTGTTATAAATATTTTGATACAAAAGAGAGGAGTACATGATTAATATGAAGTGCCCAATATGTGGAAAAGACCTGGATTTGCAGAATAAGCAGATTGGCACCAGCGAAAACGGGGATCCAATCTTTAATGAATATGCAATCTGCCATAGCTGTAAAAAGCAATGGAACCTTGATAAACAACGTGCAAAGAAGATCGCTGCCAAGAAAGCCGCAGAAGAGAAAGCAAAAGCTGAGGCTGAGGCTCGTGCCGCTGAAGAGAAGGCAAAAGCTGAGGCTGAGGCCCGCGCTGCTGAAGAGAAAGCGAAAGCTGAAGCTGCCGCTCGTGCTGCTGAAGAAAAAGCAAAAGCCGAAGCTGCTGCCCGTGCCGCTGAAGAAAAAGCGAAAGCTGAGGCTGCCGCCCGTGCCGCTGAAGAGAAACGAGCTGCCCGCAGAGAAGCAAAAGCCCGCGCCCGCAAAGAAGCGATTGCCCGCCTTGCTGCTGACAAAGGGATTTCAGAAGAGGAAGCTGAGCGTATCCTTAAGGAGAGAGCCAGAGCACGCAAAGCCGCTGCACAGAAAGCTGCCACTGCTCCCACTGATGCTACTGATGATTCCGAAGAGCAGAAATATGGGAATATTCCAGCGGAAGAGATCCGTGATAAGCGTGAAAAAGCAGTTCGCAAGGGATACGAAGATATGCTTGCAACTGACCCTGACAGTAAAGCTGCCAAGAAGAAAAAGAAAGAGGAAACCGAAACTGCGAAAGCAAAAGAAGATGTAAAATCCATAAAAATGGATGACTATGATGATGCGAAATCCTCTGATGATGAAGATGATGATGAATATGAATATGTAGACGAATATCCACGTTTCAGACCTGGGCGCATTATCCTTGGAATCATTTCCCTGCTTGCATTTGGTTTCTGTATTTATAAAGGTTTCGTAACAGGACTCAGCACATCAGGAGCTGACGTGACTTCTGCCCCTGGCATGAATTATGTCATTGTTGCTCTTTGTATGCTTATCACTGCACTGTTATACTTCATCATGAATAACCGTGATACACTTTTTGCATTCCTTATCCCGATGATTGTCTATATCGGTAGTGCTGTTTTTGCTTTCCTGAAACATGGAGATGAATTCGAGCTTCTGATTTTAGCCGGTGCAAGTGGTGTACTTGCTGTTATTTCACTGATTCTCGCAATTGCTTCCCGCGGTGGAGATGATTACGATGATGAAGATGATTACGACGATCCATTTGAAGAAGAACACGATAATTAAAATCGCGTTGTAAATCTTTTTGGTTTCTAAGAACAATTTATATAAGATAATTACAAGGGAGTATCATTTTTCGGTACTTCCCTTTTTTGTCCTAGTATGCATTTTTTATATCATATATCTAAAACATTTTTAGGTGTCAAAAACTTTTTTAGAATAGTTGTTGCTTTTTGTTGAATATGTGATAAAATGTACCTATAGATATCTTTATATAATTAAAAATACACAACAAACACATACTCCTCAAAGATTTTTCTTTGGGGATTTTGTCACAAAGAAAGGAGTAACTGACATGGCATCATTTATAGTAAATGGTCAGGAAGTCTCACCCTCAAAGAATCAGAAACTGTTACGGTTCCTGCGTGATGAGCTGCACATTACCTCTGCAAAGGATGGCTGCAGCGAAGGCGCTTGTGGAGCCTGTACTGTTATCATTGATGGACAGACTTGCAAATCCTGCGTACCTGACACAGATTCATTGGCCGGAAAGAATGTCATCACAGTCGAGGGACTTTCTGATTGGGAACAGAAAGTTTACACTTATGCTTACGGGAAGGCAGGCGCTGTACAGTGCGGATTCTGTATTCCTGGTATGGTTATGTGCACAAAAGCACTTTTGGATGTAAATCCGGAACCAACCGATGATGAGATTCGCTATGCGCTGCGCAACAACTATTGCCGCTGTACAGGATATGTTAAGATCATGGACGCGGTACGTCTGGCAGCTAAGATTCTGAAAGAAGGGGTTTTACCAGATGATGGAGATTCTAGCTGGACTCTTGGTTCCCGTGTTTCTCGTATAGATGTTGAAGAAAAAGTGCTTGGAACAGGTAAATATCCGGATGACTATTATCCGGAAGGAATGCTCTATGGCGCTGCTCTTCGTAGCAAATATCCACGAGCTCGCGTACTTTCTATTGATACCTCTGCTGCCGAGTCTCTGCCTGGCGTAGAAGCAGTTGTAACAGCCGATGATATTCCTGGGGAGAATAAGATCGGACACTTAAAACATGATCAGTATTCACTGATTCCGGTTGGTGGACTGACTCATTATCTCGGAGATGCAATTGCCCTTATAGCTGCAACTGACATGGCAACTGTAGAAAAAGCAAAGAAACTTATTAAAATTGAATATGAAGTACTTCCTCATGTGCATACAGTGGAAGAAGCTGCTGCTCCGGATGCACCTCTTGTTTATGATGAAGAAGAGACTAACGTATGTGCTTATAAGCACATCAGCCGCGGAAATGCGGAAGAAGCAATCAAGAATTCCAAGTACGTGATCTCACATCACTTTGAGACACCTTGGACTGAGCATGCTTTCCTTGAACCGGAATGTGCTGTTTCTTTCTATGATGAAGACGGTGACATTTTCGTATATTCAACAGACCAGTCTGCTCACCAGACACTACACGAAGTTACACTTATGCTTGGAACGGATAAAGTAAAGGTTCAGAACGCATTAGTCGGTGGTGGTTTCGGTGGCAAAGAAGACATGACTGTTCAGCATTTAGGTGCATTGCTTACTTATGTAACAAAGAAACCGATCAAGATGAAATTATCCAGAGCAGAATCCTTGCTTGTTCATCCAAAACGTCACCCATTCTACATGGATATGACAATGGGATGCGATGAGAACGGAGTGATCCAGGGTGTAAAAGCGATTGTTAAATCTGACACAGGTGCATTCGCTTCTCTTGGTGGCCCGGTTCTTGAACGTGCATGTACACATGCAGCAGGACCTTACCATTATGAAAACTTTGAGATTGAAGGAACTGCTTACTATACAAATAACCCACCAGCCGGAGCATTCCGCGGATTTGGTGTTACACAGACTTGTTTCGCAACAGAGACACTTCTGAACATGATGGCCGACAAAGTTGGTATCACACCTTGGGAAATCCATTACCGTAATGCGATCCGTCCAGGCGAAGTACTTCCAAACGGACAGATTGTAGATAACTCTACAGGTCTTGTAGAGACACTTGAGGCTGTCAAAGAAGAGTATGATGCTGCGCTTGCGGCCGGTAAGGCTGTTGGCCTTGGTTGTGCTATGAAGAATGCCGGCGTTGGTGTTGGTATCCCGGATACAGGACGTGTAAAATTAATAGTTGAAGAAGATGAAAAACTTCACATCTTCACTGGTGCTTCCTGTATCGGTCAGGGACTTGGTACTGTACTTGTACAGATGATCGTTACAAATACAGATCTTTCCCGTGATGATATCGTCTATGAGCGAAGCAACACATGGATTTCACCTGATTCCGGTACAACTTCCGGTTCTCGTCAGACACTTGTAACTGGTGAAGCGTGCCGCAGAGCATGTGAAAAATTCATGGAAGCGAAAAACAGCGGTAAATCCATGAAAGATATGATTGGAGAAACTTTCTACGGAGAATATCTCGCTAAGACTCATCCACTTGGTGCAGATGTGCCTAATCCGATATCTCACGTTGCTTATGGATATGCAACTCAAGTCTGCATCCTTGATCCTAAGACAGGTAAGATTGAGAAAATGATTGCCGCACATGATGTTGGTAAAGCTGTCAACCCTCTCTCCTGCGAAGGTCAGATTGAAGGCGGTGTTGTAATGTCAATGGGATATGCACTCAGAGAGCAGTATCCAATCGATGAAAACTGTAAACCAATTGACAAATATGGTTCCTTAGGACTTTTCCGTTCTCACGAAGTTCCTGAGATTGAAGCAATCGTTATTGATAAACCTGGTCTGGATGTTGCCTGTGGAGCAATCGGTATCGGAGAGATCACATCCATCCCTACTGCTCCTGCAATCGCAGATGCATATTGCAGATTTGACGGAGAAAGACGCTACAGCCTTCCTCTTTCTAACACACCATATGAAAGGAAGAAATAATCATGGCAATTAAAAAGAGATTTCCTTACCGGGCAGCTCTAGTTGCCTGTAACGGTGGCTGCCGCGCAGCCGGCTCTGAAGACGGTGGATGCAAAGATGGCTGCATCGGATGTGGAGCCTGTATAGAAAAATGTAAATTCGGCGCGATTTCCATGAATGAATATGGCGTTGCCGAAGTAGACGAAGAAAAATGTATTGCCTGTGGACAGTGTGCAAAAGTCTGTCCGCAGAACTTGATCAAAATCCACGATTGTGCAAACTACATTGTAGTTAAATGCTCTAACAAAGAAAAAGGAGCTGTAGCACGTAAGCAGTGTGAAGTCAGCTGTATTGGATGCGGTATCTGTGAGAAAACATGTACCGCCGGTGCAATTCATGTAGAAGATAATTGTGCTGTGATCGACGAAGAGATTTGCTTAAGCTGTGGAATGTGTTCTGTTAAATGCCCAAGACATGTAATCCATGATCTCCGCGGAGTATTTACAGCAGTAAGATAATACAAAAGCTATCGACTACGATAACAACACAGGTATGTGTTAAGTTATTGTAATCGATAGCTTTTTTATCTACTCATCTTCATCCAGAAACTCGATATCATCATCGTCATCGAGATAATCTAAATCATCCAGATCTTCCAAATCATCTAAGTCATCCAGATTTTCCAGATCATTCAAGTCATCTAAGTCACCCGGATCTTCATCAAAATCATAATCCTCTGTCGCATCTGCCTCATCAGCAGTTACTTCAATTTCGACGTCTTCCTCCCAATCTTCCTCGTCTACATCAAACTTCTCCTCTTTAAAGTTCTCCACTTCATCCTCTTCCAGATCATCTTCAAGATCATCAAATTCATCCATGCTGACAACTGTTGTGCCCTTGTCTTCTTTCCAGACATTTTCCGGAAGACTCTCGATAATCTCATCCAGCTCATCAAAATCATCCAGATTCTCAACCAGTGCCCTTGCCTTCTCGACTTCATTTTCTGTAGAATGTTCTTCACGGATCTCTGCAGCTTTAAGTAAATTCTTTTTCTTACGTTTTCCGGATTCCAAAAGAAGCTGGATCCAGATACTAAGTACACCAATTGCAACACAAAGTGCCACATGAATCATTCCGTTTTTATATGGCTGCAGATAAAAGATACTGCTGCCCGCTGCCATTGCTCCAAATACAGAAGAAGAAGCAATCAGCATAAAGTTATGAAACTTAATAGAAAGCAATGCACACACAAGACCAATACCCGCACAGATTCCATACATAATAAAATCCTGTGGTTTCATCAAATGTACACTGACAACAAAGACGAGTACCGCTACAGTCACAAATCCACCAATCTGCTTCTTCCATGCACCAAGCACCGCCAATACAAGTCCCACACCTGCTCCCGCCGCCAATGAGATCATCTGATCTAGACCTGCAATCACTCCGACCGCAATTCCAGCTGCACATCCTGCCGACAATCCTGCGATCACAGACCAAAAACGTACTAACTTCAGCCCCGTCAGACATAACAGTACTGCTCCGACCGTTATAACGATCAGAGAAACAAATTCCATCTGACTCAAATGATGACTGCTTTCATTAAGTCCAGCCAGAACAACATCCAGGTCAAAATTCAGAATTGTATCAATCATATCATTTACATTCATTATTTACACCTTCGTCCCTTACTATTTATTACTCACTACTGCTCATTTTAGCAATTTTTTTTACTGATTACAAGTGTTCATTTCACCTTTCCATTGACTTCTTATTCTTCTCCACTTAAAATAGAAGAGAAATGCTATTGCTGACCGCATAATACTATGAACAGCAATGAAATGCTAACATAAAGGAGTTTATTATGGAACAGTTAAGAATACCTGCTGGCTATCATTCCCCTCTTACAATTCGTGAGACAGAAGTAGCCATCAAAGAAGTGAAAGACCACTTCGAGCGTGCTCTAGCAAAGAATCTCCACCTGACACGAGTGTCAGCACCACTGTTTGTCCGTCCAGAATCTGGTCTGAATGATAACTTAAACGGTGTTGAACGTCCGGTTTCCTTTGACATCAAAGAACAGGATGGTTCTGTTGCAGAGATCGTTCATTCTCTTGCAAAATGGAAGAGATATGCATTGAAGAATTATAATTTCCATTCCGGCGAAGGACTTTACACAGATATGAGTGCGATACGTCGTGATGAAGATACAGACAACATCCACTCTCTGTATGTTGACCAGTGGGACTGGGAAAAAGTAATTTCTAAGGAAGAACGTAACACAGAGACACTTCAGTATACTGTCCGCAAAGTCTACCGGGCTCTGAAAGATACAGAAGAATACATTTCCAGACGTTACAACTATATTGATCCTCTTCTTCCTGATGATATCTTTTTCATCACTACACAGGAGCTGGAAGACCTTTATCCGGATCTTACTACCAAAGAACGTGAAAAAGCGATTGCGAAGGAAAAAGGCGCAGTGTTTATCTCCAAGATTGGTGGCGTACTTGCTTCCGGCGAAAGACATGACGGTCGTGCTCCGGACTATGATGACTGGGAGCTGAACGGTGACATTATCGTTTACTATCCGGTTCTTGACATCGGTCTTGAACTCTCTTCTATGGGAATCCGTGTTGACGAAGACTCGTTAAAGGCACAGCTCAAAGAAGCCGGATGTGAAGATCGTGCAGAACTTCCATTCCAGAAGGCACTGCTCAACGGCGAGCTTCCATATACAGTCGGCGGCGGTATCGGACAGTCCCGTATCTGTATGTATTACTTAAGAAAGGCTCATATCGGTGAAGTACAGTCTTCCCTCTGGCCTGAAAATGTAGTTGAAGCTGCTGCTGATGCCGGCATCCACCTTCTCTAAACACAAGACAGACCAGCCAATTATATGATAAAAAGCAGATTCGAATTCTACTGGAGCATCTCTCCTTTGAATTCGAATCTGCTTTTTTATTCTCCTCTTATTCTACAATCAGCAACTGTTCTTTCTCTTCCTCAGACACCCTGTTCCAAAAAACATTAAAATCATCAAATTCCGGCAAATAGATATCTGCCGTATTCCAGATCTGTGCCAGATTCTTGTCATTTGCCTTATCATAAACTGCTACTGTCTTAAATCCTGCATGTTTTGCCGTCCTCAGAGCCTGATAAGTATCTTCAAACACCCAGGTCTGTTCCGGCTCCGTATCCAGCTGCAAAAGTGCTGCGAAATAAATATCCGGCTGATCCTTACCGTTTCCGATCTCAGATGCTGTAAAAACCCCTTGAAAATAAGACAATACCTTCAATCTGCTCAGAGCTGCTTCTGCATTCTTCCGGTCACCTGTTGTTGCGATCACCATAGGAATCTTTCGCTCTCTGAATTCCTCCAGATACTGACGAACTCCTTCTTTCAGTGGAACACGCTTTGCATAATAATCTTCCACTTCCTTATTCAGCCCGTGTACAACCTCTTCCACTGTCTTCTCCAGGTTATAATGTGAGATCAGATAATCTGCCGCCTCCTCCAGGCTCATCTCAAATAATGTCTCTCCCAGATTCTTCTCGGCCTCAATTCCCAAATGATCCAAATACAATTCTCCAAGATTCTCCCAGACAGGCATGGAATTGAGAAGGACACCATCTACGTCAAATATTACACCTTTTATCATGTCATTCCTCTTTTCTGCTATGCACTACATTATAATCTCCCTGGAAACGCATGTCAACCGTTACTGTTCACACGATGTGCGACCAGCAACGCATCTCGCCATTTTAAATCGCC
>ERZ773188.3407-NODE-3407-length-13448-cov-12.477488_pt1 | contig 13448 bp, 5 predicted proteins | sample MGYA00581011_ERZ773188 | MGnify/ENA primary metagenome ERZ773188 (study PRJEB29015, sample SAMEA2737798) | human gut metagenome | biome: human gut; feature: human-associated habitat; material: faeces | place: China | collected 2012 ...
ATCGTTGGCCTCCTCGACCTTCATGCGGGAGAGAATAAAGGTAATGATGGCGTCCAGCACCAAGGGAATTACGAGGTACATGAGTTTCAGCATATTGATGCAGGATTCCGGCTGCACGGCCAGCGCCTTATCATAGTGACTGAACGCCAGCAGCCAGCCGGTGATGGCAGTGCCGAGGCCGCCGCCCAGCTTGACACCGAGCGAGGTGCAGGAGTACATCGTGCCGTCCACGCGCTTATGCTTCGTCAGCCAAGTGTACTCGGAGCAGGAGGCGATAACGGCGTTCATGTCGCCCTGCCACGGGCCCTGACCCAGTGCAGCGATGGCCGTGAAGAGCAGCATCATCTTGACATCGCCGGTGCCAGTATAGCCGGCCACAGCAACGAGCGCGCGGGCCACGGTAGCAAGGGCATAGCTGCCGACGTTCAGCTTGTACATACCGTGCATCTTGGCAACGAGGGTCGGGGTAAAGACCAGTGCGATGATCAAAGGAATGTTGATGGCCCAGGAGAACACGCCGAACAAATTCTTGTCGCCAAGGATATGGGCGGTGTAGTAGGTACCCATGCTGATCATGGCACCATAGATCTGCTGCAAAATGTAGGTGACGCAGATCATCAGGTAGTATTTGTTGAAGACCAGCAGCTTGGCAGCTTCGACAAGACCGTACTTCTCGTCTTTCTCGATTTCGGCTTTATCCGTGGTATCGACAAACTCTTCCTCCGGCAACTCCTTGACGGAGAAAACAGAGAGCGTGTTGACGATCAGACCGATAATGGCATAGACGATAGCCACGGTGCGCCATGCTTCGGCGGTGTCGCCCAGTGCGGAGACAGCCAGCAGTGTGAAAGACTGAATGGCAAGGCTGGTGGCGAATGCGAACATGAAGCGGTAGGAACCCATCTCGACTCGCTCGGCGCTGTTCTTGGTGACAAGGGAAGTCAAGGCAGAGTAGGCGATGTTGTTGGCCGTGTAGAACACAGCGTTCAGCAGGGAATAACAGATAAAGAACCATGCGTACTTGGCAAACTCGCTCATGCCCATGGGGATGGCGAAGATGCCGACCAGTGTGATGGCGCAGCCGATGTAGCCGTAGAGCATCCACGGGCGAGCCTTGCCCAGCTTGGAGTGCGTCTTGTCGATCATCGAGCCAAAGAAGATGTCGGTAATGCCGTCAAACAGCTTGGACACAGCGATCAGCGTGCCGACGATGCCGGGATTCAGGCCGACGGTGTCGGTAAGGTAAATCATAACGAACGAGGAGAGGAACGCATAGACCACGTTGCCCGCAACATCGCCGGAGCCGTATCCGATCTTGTTATACCATTTTAAATAGCGTCTTTCCGTATTTTCAGACATAAAATTTCTCGATTCTTTTGTAGTAATTAGGTTTGTAGAGGTTATGCTTTTTCGGGAATCAAACGGATGCTGAAATCGAAGGAAGCATCGTCAAGGCGGTACTGCTCCGCCAGACGCGGCCCGCAGCTGGCAGAGCCGATGCCGTTCTGTGCATAGTCAAGGCAGAGAACGGTGCTGTCACAGGGATGCAGCTCATAGTTGTGCGCCTTTTCCGTCAACTCTTCCTGCGTGTAGTGCGAGGCGTTGAAGCAGAACGGCTTTGCACCGACAGCGGTAAGCTTGATGCCAGCGCCATCCAGCTGGACATAATCGCAATCATAGTGACTGCCGTTCTCCTGCGGGCGAATGTAGTCCTCGTGCTGCTGCCAGATGGTGGAACTGAAGTAGTCGTGGCTGGCAGCATGGTGCTTGTCGCAGTAGCTTTCCATCGGACCCATGCCGAAGTAACTGACGCGGGCCATTTCTTTCGGCAGGAACAGGCGCAGACCGAAGCGCGGCAGTTCGGGGAATACCGTGTTTCGCTCGGCGTGCAGTGCCAGCGTTACTGCACCGCTGTTGGAAACCGTCCAGCTGACATCCAAATCAAGGAATTTCTGCAAGCTGATCGGTGCAATGCCGACTTTGGCGCGCAGAGTCACACCGCTGTCCGTCACCTGATATTCGGTGCGGTAGGCGTTGGTCATACAGTGGTCATAGCGGGCAGCCAGCCAATCCAGCTTCAGCTTGCGGTCATTGTCCGTAGGAGCACGCCAGATGTTGAACTCCATTTCCTTGTCCAACAGGACTGCATCCTCGTACTGTATCGCGGCGAACAGACCCGTCAGCTTATTAAAGTTGTAGGTGAAGTTCTTGCCGCGCAGCGTCAAATGGCGGTCCGTCTCCTGAACAGTGATTGTGCTGTTGGAAGGGGCATCACTCCACATAGCCAAGGTTTTCTGGTTGCGGCTGTCTTCGTTTTCCAGCAGGATTTCATCAAAACCCAGGAGATGACCTTCCGAACGCAAGGACAGGTCTTTATCGCAATGGTAGAAGATCTTCAGGAAACACTTGCCTTTATCGGGAATATGGACGGCCAACGGCAAGGCGTTTTCGCTGTGCGGCGGCAGGGTGAAACCGTCAGGGTAGGGGATGAAGCCGTTGTCGATGACCTCGCCGTCGCAGCTTACCTGATAGGTTAGTGCGGCATATTCGGTCAAATCAACAAAGTCCATGTAGTTGTGCAGCGTGAGCATGCCGGATTCCCGGTCGTACTTCACAACACGCGCCGGGCGATAGACGTTCTTGAACTCCAACAACCCGGTGTGCGGGCGGCGGTCGGGGTAGACCAGACCGTCCATGCAGAAATTACCGTCATGCGGCCACTCATTGTGGTCGCCGCCGTAATAATAGATGTCGTGGCCGTCGGGCATCTTCCCTTTATAAATACCGTGGTCGCACCACTCCCACAGGAAACCGCCGACCAAGCCATCATGGCTCTGAATGAACTGGAAGTAATCCTCCAAATCGCCGGGGCCGTTGCCCATGCAGTGGCTGTACTCGCACATGATATAGGGTTTGTCCGGCTCGTTGTCCAGATATTCCTGAATGCTTTCGAGAGAAGGGTACATATTGCTGAACATATCAATGTTCGAGAAATCGTATTTACGGTTCTTGCTGCGGTACTGGGCGCTCTCGTAGTGGGTCAGGCGGCGGGGGTCAAAACTCTTTGTCCATGCCAGCGCTTCTTCGAACGTGTAGCCGTAGGCGCTCTCGTTGCCCATCGACCAGATGATGACGCAGGGACGGTTCTTGTCACGCTCCACGCAGCGTTGGGTGCGGTCTACGGTGGCCTCGGTGAACTCCGGGTTGTCTGCGATGGGCTTGTTCCAGTTTTCAACGTGGTTGGGCCAGCTTTCGTTGTCCTCGCAATAGTATTCGGACGCACCGTGGCTCTCGTTGTCGGCTTCATCAATGACAAAGAAGCCGTACTGGTCGCAGAGCTGATAGAAGTAAGGCACATCCGGGTAATGGCTGGTGCGAATGGCATTAAAGTTGTGCTTTTTAATCATGAGCAGGTCTTTTTTCGTCTGCTCAAAGCCAACAGCATATCCCGTGACGGGGTCGGATTCGTGGCGGTTCACGCCGTGGAACTTGATGGACTGGCCGTTGACATAAATCTGGTTGTTGGCAACATGAACCTCACGGATGCCCACACGGTCCGTAATAGTCTCATTGGGCGTGTCCAACACAAGGGTATATAAGTAGGGCTGCTCTGCGTTCCAGAGTGTCGGGTCAACAATGGTGATTTCTGCATGATAGGGGAATGCCGCATCATCCGGTGCTTCCACGGGCGTTACGCTGCCGACCATCGTGCCGGCTGCATCGTAGAGGGTGATGCGGGTGGCAACGGCGGAATCGTAGTAACGCAGGCGGACAGCAACCCCTGCGGTGCTGCCGTGGATGTCGGTGGTAATGAAATAGTCCTCGATGCACTGTTCCGGCCGGTGCAGCAGGTAGACATCACGGAAAATGCCGTTCATGCGGAACATATCCTGATCTTCCATGTAACTGCCATCGCACCATTTCAGCACGAGGACCGCCAGATGGTTGGTGCCGTCCTGCAAAAACTTCGTTACATCGAACTCGCTTGTGGAATGGGCGACCTGACTGTACCCGACAAACTGACCGTTGAGCCAGACATAGAAGCAGGAGGCAACGCCCTCGAAGTTCAGAAATGCGCGCGGGGCAGCGGCATCTTTCTGGTAGGTAAAGTCATAGAGGTAAGCGCCGCAGGGGTTCTCTTTAGGAACATACGGTGGATCAGCGGGGAAGGGATAGCGGATGTTGGTGTACTGGTGGTGGTCGTAGCCGTGGTTCTGCCACACGCTGGGGACCGGGATGCTGTCAAAAGCGGAGGCATCATAGCCGACCTCATAGAAAGCATCCTGCAAGTCATAAATGCTGGCGTAGTACCGAAATTTCCAGCTTCCGTTCAAAAGCTGGAAGCGATCCGAGGTCTCGCGGTGCTCGACTAAAGTATCGCTGCGCTGGGATGCCGGAATGTAATAGGCACGATTCGGCATGGTACCCACATGCAGTGTGTGCGGGTCCTCGTAATAGTGCGGAATAATCATCCATTCTCCTCCTGTGATTTATACAGTTCTGCTTGCGTTTCGTCTGAAATTATTATACAATTTCTATATACAATAAAACATAAACGGTATTGCACTAAATATGCACAAAATCAATGGCTTTTTGTAAAGTGAAGGTAAAATGGACGAAGCACCTCGCAATATTCACAAAAACAGGAGGAGATTTTTGTGTACATTAACTCTGGCTATCTGAACAATTCCCGTACAGATTTCAAAGACAACTCCACGCCGTTGGTGGTGGGCAGCTGTGGCACCTACCGGCTGAAAACGCGCCCCAAACTACCGACTTACTGGCAGAAAGGGCGCAGGGATTACCAGATTTTATATGTGGCAAACGGCAAGACGCATTTCTGGTTTGACGGCAGGGAAGAAATCGTCAGCGCGGGCCATATGGTGCTTTACAAGCCGGAAGAAATCCAAAAATATGTATATTATCTGGAAGATAACCCGGAAGTTTTCTGGATTCACTTCACAGGCAGTGATGTAAAAAACATATTGGCATATCACGGTATCTCGCTTGATGAGCATGTATTCTACTGCGGGGTGCTGCCGGACTACAAAGCGCTGTTCCGTAAAATCATTCAGGAGTTGCAGATGTGCCGCTATGGGTACGAGGACTATATCGCATCGCTGTTCAACGATATTCTGCTGTTGGTTGATCGCCAGCAGCATGAACAGAAAAAAGCCACCGGCAACGTCCAAGAGCAGATTGAACGCGCGACAGCTTACTTCAATGAGAACTATAATACAAAGATCAGCATAGATGATTACGCGGAATCCCTGCACATCAGCACCAACTGGTTTATACACAATTTCAAACAGTACGCCGGTATGTCCCCGGCCCAGTACATCCTCTCTCTGCGCATGGTCAACGCCCAAAGCCTGTTGGAGCGGACGACCTACAACATCAAGGAAATTTCCGAAATCGTAGGGTATGAAAACCCGCTGTATTTCAGCAGGGTGTTTAAGAAAGAGATAGGGAAGTCACCGGCGCAGTATAGGAAAGAAATGATCCCTACTGAGGCAGTATAAGGTGCGAGAGATTATCTGCTAATGAACATGGAGTAATTATGATGGATAAAATTTCGGATGTGACACGGCAAGACATCATTGACGTTATCCGCAATGGATTTGTAGTGTCTTTTGACGAGCCACAATATGATAGTATAAGTGGTAACTATATTGTCAGTTACAGAGCTAAAATATCCTATCATGGCCGACTGGACGAGCTTGGATTTTTGGAAAGGCTGTATGACTTAGACAATATGCCCTCGAATGATAGTCGCTATTCTAATGCGCATGGAGACATAAGTTGTCATCTCAGATTTGGTGATTACGAAGATGAATACTGGATCTTTCAGGATGAACGATTTTCTTTGCGCCAAGGCGATGGTGACGAAGCTTTATTACATTTTTTGTGTATGATGCTGCATCCGGCAGTTCGGATAGAAAATTCGCGGTGGAGAGACTATCTTCAGAAGTTTAATGAATTACTTCGTGAAGATGGCTACGAACTCTACCCTGCAAAGAAAATTTCGGGGCGCGATATATATGAAGCACGTCCGTATATAGCACCACCCAAAATCACATGGCCAGAAAATCTGTTTTCTGAACGCTATAAAGAATTGATTGAATATGGAAATGGGCCGAGTGTGGATCACATAAGCGGCGTGGTTAGCTGGGATACAAAGAGGCATTTTAGTGAAATTATGATTGAATTTCGCCAGCCTATACAAATTCAGCCCAATAGATATGAATCGAGGACAGAAAGAACAGATGCGTTAGAAGTAGCTATTGATAGGCTTAGAGACTACGATATTGGTCTAGTAGTAGATTTGCAATATGCTCAATTCTTGCCAGGGAGAGTTGAAGGTGCGATAGCTGCGCAATTCACTCCAGCCTTATTTGATATTATAGAATTGCAGCATGATGAATTATCCGATGACGAAAAAGCAGAATATCGTGCGGAAATCAATGCAGAATTTACGAAAAGTAATCTGCCCTTTCAATTAAATGATAACGGCCTTATAGAGCATACAGTAGAGGCAGAGGTTTTATCTCCAGAGATAATAGGACTATTGCCTAAAATTCAAGAGCCAGGGCTGCGTGAATTGCTTGAGACAGCGATAATAAGACATCAGCAGCCTGATTTTCAATCTCATAGAGATGCAGTTGAAAAAATATGGGATGTACTCGAAAGGCTAAAGACATATTATACGGATTTGGATAAAAAAGCTTCTGCAAACAAAATTATCAATGATATGGCTGGAGGGAAGAGTGAATATCAAGATTTGTTTGAGGAAGAATTTAGAGTACTAACGAATATAGGCAATCGTTTCTGTATCAGGCACCATGAGACAAACAAAATTGATATTACAGATATACGACAGTGTGATTATTTCTTTAACCGCTGTTTATCGCTAATTGCATTGGCGTTACAGTATCTGGATTCATGATAAATATGAAAATGTACGGTTAAGGTGGTTAGAATGCAAGAACGATTGACGCTTTATCGTTGATATGGTAGAATGAAGATAATTTTTACCAAGACAAGCTACTTCGAAAAGCAAAAAGACAGATATGCATGACGGAAACAAAACATCGGTATCGATTCAGATTCATTATGAATTAGAAAATGTTTACACTCCTCTTGAAGCGTGAGCGGACATTGACTATAGAATCTTGTTGTGAATAAAAGAATGGAGGTTATTTGATGGAGAAAAACGCTCGACGTTATCTTGAACTTATTAGTCGGCATTTACAGGAACACCATGCAGCCCTTTTTGTTGGCTCAGGATTTAGCCGTAATGCCGATAAAGTAACATCTGACGTTCCCGATATACCATTATGGGATGAGTTGGCAAATAAGTTCAATGAAAAGCTAGGAGATTATAATCAGAACGACCCACTTGCGTTAGCTGAAAATGTGGAAATTGCATATGGACGTAGCGAATTGGATCGTATTCTACTAGAAAATATAAAAGATGCCAATTATCGTCCATCATCCTTATATGAAAAACTTTTGCGCTTGCCGTGGAGTGATGTGTTTACAACGAATTACGACACTCTATTAGAGCGAGCTGGAGAAAAGTTGTTAGAGAAAACATTTACGATTGTGACCAATAAAAATGATCTTGTGGGAAGTTCTGGTACAACAAGACTCATTAAACTTCACGGTTCGTTTCCATCACAGCGCCCTTTTATCATTACTGCTGAAGACTATCGAACATACCCCCAAAAATTCGCACCGTTTGTAAATACAGTACAGCAGTCATTGCTTGAAAATACTCTCTGCATGATTGGCTTTTCTGGAAATGATCCTAATTTTAATAATTGGATTGGTTGGATTCGTGATAATCTTGGCGCTGAAAATGCCCCTTATTTATACCTTCTGAATCATGAATCGGTTTCGGATGTTCGAAGAGAATGGTTACGTAGACGAAATATCATTACCATTGACTTATCTGAGATTTTTCCTGCCGAATCTACCTATGCTATTTATGAGAAGACTTTTGATTATCTTTGGAATTCATACAATGAATATCGAGTTACAGGCCCAAATTGGAAAATAGAGCATCTATGGGGAACGGAAACCCATCGAGTAGCATCTATCGCGGAAGCTCTTCCCATTCTAAAAAAGAATCGTGAAAGTTGCCCTAAAGTATTAACGCTTTCTTTCCGTAATAGAGAAAATTTGAAGCACCTGCTATCCGTAGCACATTCGATTTTAGTTGATCATTGTTCACGGAAAAAGTCTGACAATGAAAATGAGCTTGATTATTTGTACGAATACAACTGGTTGCATGAAAAGACACTTTTACCGCTTTTTAGTTCAGATGTTGAACTCTATCAAAAAATCCTCTCTAGAACCACTAATACGAACAGTGCAGAAAAGTGTTCGATTAATCTCTCCATGCTTCGTTCTTTTCGAGAATACGGTGATGAAAAAAGTTGGAATGCAAAATATGAAGAACTTGTTAATTCAAAATCGTTCCTTACGGCGGAACAACAAGAGCAATTCCAATGGGAAATATGTCTGCACTCACTTTTTCGGTATGAGTTTCAAGCACTGAAACAGCAACTAAGGGAATGGAAAATTTCTCCGGATCAAACAATATGGGCATTACGTAAGTCTGCATTATACGCTGAAATTGGAGAGTATAATGGTGCACTTGCACTTTTACAAGACTCTTTATCTAACTTACGGCTACGCCTTGCCCACCAGATTCGCCCAGACGCGTTTCTTGTATCGCTGGAGAGCCCAATGATGAGATTACAAAGCTATATTTCACAGGCTCGACCTCAAAACGAGGAAAGAACAAGCGGTGAAAACGATTCCCAAGATTTTGTCGATGAATATCGCAGAACGATTCATCGACAGTATGAAGTGGATTGGGAGGATGAAAATAAGTATTTCACATCAAGATTAGAGGCTCCATGGGTTCCTTTCCAAACGCACGAAAGTAAACCCAGCTTTGATTTTGGGGCAAGTTCATCTACAACACATTTTGGAGGAGAAGACGAAGAGAGAATCCTTTCATTTGCATTTCTTCGCTTTAGAGAGGATACAGGTATACCATTTCAACTCAGAAATGTTGTAGAAAGTACAAAGGCTGCTAGAGGAGCAGCAGAACGCATAGCTTTGCATTGCCCTTTATGGGCTACATTAACTATCGTAAGGGCTGGCCAAGAAAAATATATGGAAAGTGTGCTTACACGCGGAGTCCTCAGCACATGGTCCCAAGAAGACACAGATGAGTGCTGTCGGTTTTATATGGATGCGGTTTTACGTACAGAGTCAGAGCTTACAGATATTAAAGCATTTTGGGATAGGACTTATGTGACGAGGGCGGCTACAGTTCTTTTAGAGGTGTTATCTCAATTGTGCTCTAAATGCTCCGATAAAATGATGGCACAACTTTTGGAGTTTTTAGAAAAGTTATATAACTCGCCTCAAAAGGAGTACTATTTGCAGGCCGCATCACTTGTGAGAAGGATGCTTTCAAACTATCCGGCTAAATGGCATCACGAATTGCTGTTAAAACTTTTGGCTTTTCCTTTGCCTGACTTAGAAAAAGTGAATATTCAACGCGATTTGCCTGATCCAGTTGGGATGCTCTCGGCATTGCCATGTAGCTACAGCACTAATTCTGGAAGTTCTTATCCGGAAGTTGAACAGTTGATTGCACAGTCTAAAATAAGTGATACCAGCTTGGCAGCTCTGAATCGGCTGCTTTGTTGTTCGTCGCAAGGATTATTGACTTCTGAGCAGAAAAGATGGTTGGGAGATTTTATTTGGCATGATGGTAAGCCTCGCCTTCCTGCATATTGGTTAGATACTGTTTTCCTCAAGCTCCCGTCTCAGCATGAGGAGGATGAAGTTCGATATCTTTGCAGGTCTATTGCAAATAAAATTTCAAATGATACATCAGGGGCGATTCGTTTTCCAGGGGGGAGGGATGTTTTTAACGAACTTATAACTGTTTCATTTTGTCATGCAAATGATTTTTCGCAAGATGAGACAAGCCAAATTATCGAGTCGAGTAAAGAGAGAATTGTTTCGCTGGCTGACCACATCAACTATGGGGTTGATATCTTTGGCGATAAGGATATGTTTGTTACAGAAATATATCAGATATTACATGCCCTTTGGGTTTTTACAACTCTTCGCTCACAGGAGATTCTGCCAGAAAAAGAATATACTGTATTGTCAGCGATTCTTGCTCAATGTGACACACACCATATTAGTCACCATGGTGCAAAGAGACTTTGGTCTATGCTCCTAAAACGAGATTTTGAATCCAAAAAGGATTTGGAAAGAGCTTTAAGGTCCACCGATATCCGACGTGCGCACAGTTGTTATGATGTTCTAGCAATGGCGATATGTCATTCTGATAAAGGACTGCTTCCGGATGATGAAATTCAAACTGGATTAGAAGTCGCTGCTCAGCAAATTGCTTGGGGGGTTCCTAAACAACTTGTTACCGCTTTACAAACTGTCTCATTTGCAGCTGAGTATCGTTTTGATCTGCTGACATCACAATCTATGGAACTTATATTGGCGGGACTTTCTCAGCTACTAGAACAAACTCGAATTTCTTCAGATGATACTGTAGCAACAGCATCAGAAAAAGGAAACATCCGTCGGTGGGCAGTTTCTCTTGCTATGAAATTAGAAGGTAAGGAGGTTTCTGAAGACGGACGGGAAATTCTAAATTGTTGGCTTGCCATTAGACAGGATAAAAATGAATTTTCCGAAATTAGAAATATCCAGCGATAACAAATCAAGATATGCTCATAGTAAGCATAAACAACAGTCCCCAAGATGCCACCTTGGGGACTGTTGTTATTCAGAACCTATTTACCGATTTTGAAATGCCTTCACAGCGCAAGGGTCTGGAATCTCCCAGTTGACGTATAAGTCATTCAACGGGCAGGCGTGGGGGTCGCGGATATGCTCGTCAATCCAGCCTTTGTACAGCTCACAGAAGTTGGCTTTCGTAAGGATGGCACGACACTCGGACTTGTCCACTGTAGTGCTGAACAGGTACTCCAGATCATGCACCGGAACAATCACCGGCGCACCAGCCGTGTCGAAGGCGCAGAGCAGATTTTTGCAGCTGCGGCTCACAGCGCGCTGACAGTCACCGCACTCGATGTAGATGGTGTTGCGCCAGTCGCGGCCTGTGGTGCGCAGGAACTTACAGAGGTGCAAATTGGTGGAAGTAAAACAGGAAACAGACAAAATATCACTCCAATCTCAAATTGTGCGCAGCGTAACAACTCGGCACAGTTTTTATAAAATTCTGCCGGTCTGCGGGAAAGTTTTCATAAGCGGCACGGGTGTATCGGTACGCTCATCATACATGTCAAGATACCCTTCGGAAGATTTCTGCCAGCCGCCATCCTGCCATACAAACACAACAAGTGCATTGTTCATCTGCATGACCTTGAATGTAATGCTCTCGGCAACGAGATAGCCGTCCGGGGCCAGTTCTTCCACCATCGTGTAGACGTGTTCACTGGTGTCATCGGACAAAAGCAGCAGATTTTTGTGTGGGTCTTTGGCGGCGGAGCGCTCCGGCAGTACACGGATGGCATGGTCGCCGTCCGTTGTCGTCCAGCGGTCAATGGTCGTGCCGTAGGCATCGCGGATCGTTAAGCGGGCATCCGCCAGCTTTGCATTGGTGGCAATATCACGTTTCGTGAGGATCAGCGAGTGCGCCGGGGCATCGTACATCGTGACTTTCTGAATTTCCCCGGTTTCCTGCACGGTGAAGTGAACCTCTTCGCTGAGCAGATACCCGGCCGGGGCGGCAGTTTCGGTCAGCGTATAGTCGCCGGGCTTCAGGCGCTCGATGCGGTGGGGCTGGCCGTTGGTTTCCCACTCGGCAATGGTGTTGCCGCTGGCATCGGTGATTTTCAGTTTTGCACCGGGCAGCTCGTGACCATCTGTCATGTCAGCCTTGAAGATTTCGACCTTGGTAAAATCGTCTTTCATCTCCACACGCTGAATATTCTCGGTAGGACCAACCTCAAAGGTAACGCTCTCGGCGCGGACATAGCCCTGCTCGATGGGAGCCACCGTTTCGGTCAGGGTGTAAGTTCCCATCGGGATGCGCTCCATATAGTGCGGTGTGCCGTCTGTAACCCATTCAGCAACGGTTTTGCCGTCTGCATCCGTGATTTTCAGCTTTGCGCCGCTGATTTCCTTGCCGGTGGCAATGTCGGTCTTGGAAATCTGCACTTTCGTGTAGTCGTCCTGCATGATAACGTGCTGGACCTTGCCGTTATCCTCGACTGTGAACTGAATGGCATTGGCAGGCACATACCCGGAATTATCGGGTACGAGCGTTTCCTCCAGTGTGTAGGTTTCGCCCGCAACCAGCACAGCCTCTATGTAGTGCGGTGTGTTTTCGGATACCCATTCGTCTACAACATTGCCGTTCTTGTCCAGAACGCGCAGCGTGGCACCGGGGATTTCTTCGTGAGTCGTAATGTCGGCTTTGCTGATTTTTACGCGGGTCGGGGCATCCAGCATTGTAACGGTCTGGCTGAACCCATCGGAATCCTTCAGCAGAATCCAACTTGCAGAGTAGGTGATTTCGGCATCGGTAGGTTTGTCGGCAACCTGCTTATCGGCAAAGAATGCAGGAGCCGCCGCGCCGGTCAAGTAGACCTTATCAAACGTCAAATCGGAGAAATCGCTCTCCCGCAGGCACTTGGCAATGGCGCGGTCATTGGCGGCATCGGTGAAATTCACCACCAGCATGCCGTTCACGCAGTACCAGTTGGCAATGACAACGCCGTCTGCATCGGGATTCTTGCCCAGCAACTTATCCCAGAAAGCACGCAGCTTGGCGGGAATCGTAGCCACGGAATCATCGGAGAATGCAGTGGGGGAGATAATACTGCCGGACTGGTACTCGGCATCTTCGGATTCATGCAGTACCCAGACCGCCGTTTCCTGCAAGTAGCTGTTATCGCCCGTGGCCTGCTCCAAGCGGAACTGAATCGAGCGGGCGGTGGTATAGCCGTCTGCCGGGCGGGTCTCGGACAGCGTATAGATTTTGGTGGTATCGCGGTTCCCGGCAAAGTCGTGGGAAAGATGCAGTCCACGAATCACACGAGCCGTGTCGCTGCTTTCCCAGCTATCCACCACATTGCCGTTCCAATCGGTCACGGTCAAGGTGGCACCGGGCAGGGCAAAGGTGGTATCAGAATCAGAGGCGAAAGCACGCTTGTCGATCTCCACGGTGGTCTGCTTGTCGGAGTGCAGGCAGTCAACGATCTGCCATGCAATAAACTGGTTTTCGTAGGTGAACTCCACCGGAATTACGCTCTGCTCAATCAGGTAGCCGTCCGGCACACTGATCTCGCGCAGGTAGTAGCGGCCACTGTTTGTCGTCCAGTCGTGGGCATCGCTGCTGCCGTAATGTTCGCCGCGCAGGGGAACAT
>ERZ773188.3416-NODE-3416-length-13423-cov-2.703770_pt1 | contig 13423 bp, 16 predicted proteins | sample MGYA00581011_ERZ773188 | MGnify/ENA primary metagenome ERZ773188 (study PRJEB29015, sample SAMEA2737798) | human gut metagenome | biome: human gut; feature: human-associated habitat; material: faeces | place: China | collected 2012 ...
TTGAAGGACTCAAAAAAGCAGGTCGGATGGATCTGGTTGGCTTTGGACCGAAATGCCTGATCCGTCCGGAGCGAGACAGCAAAGACAACAACCAGCGTACAGAGCGTACTTCCACTGGTCATAAAGCATCCTCCGGAAAAAGGACCGGTCGAACGATCCGTAATACCCACAAGAAAAAGACTCGAAAATAACAAAAGGAGCGTTTCATGAGCAAAATAAATATATTTTCCAACAGAAGCAAGGGCGATTTCGGATACCTTTCCTCAGAGAAAAAAAGGCGTATTCTCATCACATCCATTTTGTTTGCTGTACCATTGTTGATTTTTTTCACTGCATTATTATATTTTCATACAAGACTGACGATCTGGACTGTCGTAGCAGTTGTCGGCTGTCTGCCTGCATGTAAATCACTGGTCAGCCTGATCATGATCTTTCGTGCCAGACCACTGGATGCTTCTGTTTATAAAAAAATCAGCCAGCATGCTGGAAAGCTTACCATGTCCTACGAAATGTACATGACCTTTTATGAAAAAAGTGCTTCCATCGACGCATTTGCAATCTGCGGAAATGTTGTCGTCGGCTACAGCAGCGATCCCAAAATCAATCTTGCATTTATGGAACAGGAAGCGCAGAAGATTCTCCGCGGAAACGGTTTCAAAGTCAATGTAAAGATATTTACCAGACTGGAGCAGTTTCTGGAACGTCTTGATTCTATGAATGAACATAAAGAATCTCTGGAAGAGGGCATCAAATTCCGTCCGGATGAAAAATACCCGGATCTGTCAAGAGATGAGCTGATCAAACACACCATCCTTGCGATCTGCCTGTAAAGGAGCTATATGAAAGAATTTCAGATTACAGATAATGAAGCGGGGCAGCGCTTTGACAAATATCTTGCAAAACTGCTGGGAAATGCACCCAAAAGTTTCTTTTATAAGATGCTCCGCAAGAAAAACATCACCTTAAACGGCAAAAAAGCAAGTGGAAACGAAAAGCTTCAGACCGGAGATCAGATAAAACTTTTTTTAGGTGATGACACTTTTGCAAAATTCAGCCAGCAGAAACAGACTGCGAGAGCAGTGACAGATCTTGATATTCTCTACGAAGACAGTGATATTCTTTTAATCAACAAACCTGTCGGCATGCTTTCTCAGCCTGATGATACAAAAGAACCATCACTCGTAGAATATCTGATCGGATACCTTTTAAATAATGGTTCAATTACAGAAGAAGGACTGCGTACTTTTCATCCATCTGTATGCAACCGCCTGGACAAAAATACAAGCGGTATCGTCGCAGCAGGAAAGTCCCTCGCCGGACTTCAGGAATTGTCCTCCCTGTTTCACGACCGCACGATCCATAAGGATTATCTCTGCATTGTCAAAGGTATCCTGACCGAAAAGGAACAAATCCGCGGATATCTTTACAAAGACACAAAGCTTAATAAAGTAACTATATCAAAAACAAAAATAAAAGATTCCCAGCCCATAGAAACACGCTATGAACCGCTGGGGCATACAAGTCATATGACGCTTCTGCGTGTGCGTCTGATCACCGGACGGACACATCAGATCCGCGCCCATCTTGCCTCCGAGGGACATCCCCTTGCCGGCGATATGAAATACGGTCAAAAAGAATTTAACCGTTATTTCCATGAAAAATATCATCTGAATCATCAGCTGCTTCATGCACACCGGCTGACTTTCCCTGAGCTTACCGGAAAGTTCGCCACATTGTCCGGCAAATGTTTCCTTGCACCTTTGCCAAAGCAGTTTTTAACCATATTAAAAGAAGAACACTTAGAGGAGAGTTATTATGAAAATCTGGAATGAAATCTGGGATTATATAAAAATGATCATTATTGTTGTTGTCGTTGTTCTTGTGGTAAACAACGTAGTTCTTATCAATGCAAAGATTCCTTCTGAATCTATGGAAAACACGATCATGACCGGTGACCGTATCTTCGGATTTCGTATGGCATACGGACTTAACTTTGATCTTTTCGGCAAACATATTTCACACCAGACAAAAGACCCGGAACGTTTTGATATCATCATCTTCAAGTTCCCGGATGACGAAAGCCAGCTGTTTATCAAACGTCTGATCGGACTCCCGGGCGAGACTGTTGAAATCCGTGACGGAAAAGTCTACATAAACGGTTCCGATGAACCTCTGGATGACAGCTTTGTACCAGAAGTACCGACCGGAAATTATGGTCCGTACACAGTGCCGGAAAACAGTTACTTCATGCTCGGAGACAACCGTGAATATTCCAGAGATTCCAGATTCTGGAAGAACACCTTTGTTTCCTTTGATGAGATCGTAGGAAAAGCAATCGTTCGCTATTATCCATCCATCAAGCTTCTGAAATAAGAGGAATATATATGGCAACATGGAACAGCAGAGGCCTCCGGGGTTCTACCCTGGAGGATCTCATCAATCGTACAAACGAACAATACGCCGAGAAAAAGCTTGCCCTGATCCAGAAGATTCCCACACCGATCACACCGGTCCGCATGGACAAAGAAAACCGGCATATCACACTTGCTTACTTTGAACAGAGAAGTTGCACCGATGTAATCGACGGTACTTCTCTGTTCAAAGGAATTCCTGTCTGCTTCGATGCCAAAGAATGCAGTGTTGATACATTCCCATTAAGCAATATCCACCCACACCAGGTCGAGTTTATGAATGCATTCGAACAGCAGGGGGGCATTGCTTTTTTTCTTATCTTTTTCAGTCATGCTGATTTATTTTATTACCTGCCATTACGTGATCTGATAATTTTCTGGAACCGCATGAAAGAGGGCGGGCGCAAAAGTTTTCGACGTGAAGAATTAAATAACAGTTATTATCTTCAGAAGAAAAATGGATTCCTGATTCCGTATCTTGATGGAATCCAGACAGATTTGAAATTGCGGGATTGACAATTTCTGCTTTTCCTATTATAATTTCCTTGTTTTATATAGTAGCATGGTAGCACGTTAAAGTGTTTCTCATATAATGAGGAGGAAACGATTATGCAGCGAATTTTTCACACGCCGGAAGGTGTACGCGATATTTACAACGGAGAGTGCAGTCAGAAGCATCATCTTCAGACAGGAATCCGCACAGTATTTGATTCCTATGGATATGAGGAGATTGAAACTCCTTCTTTTGAATATTTTGAAGTTTTCAGCAGAGAGGTTGGAACGATTCCATCCAAGGATCTTTATAAATTTTTTGACCGTGAAGGAAACACTCTGGTATTACGTCCGGACTTTACCCCGTCTGTTTCCAGAGCCTGCGCCACTTATTTCAATCCAGAGCAGGAAGTTGTCACACTGTCCTATACAGGAAACACTTTCATTAATAACTCCAGTTATCAGGGACGTCTGAAAGAAACGACACAGATGGGTGTCGAGCGTATCGGTGATGATTCTGCCGAAGCAGATGCGGAACTTCTTGCCATGACTGTAGAATGTCTTCTTAAATCCGGTCTGAAAGAATTTCAGGTCAGTGTCGGACAGGTGGATTACTTCAAATCACTTCTGCAGGACGCAGGATTGGATACCGAAGCAGAAGAAAATCTCCGTTCTCTGATTTCTCAGAAGAATTACTTTGGCGTAGAAGATCTTGTCCACAGCCAGAATATCCCGACAAATCTGGAAAAAGCTTTCCTGGAACTGCCTCATCTCTTTGGCTCTGCAGAAGTTCTCGCAAAAGCACGCAGTCTGACAGACAATATCTGTGCGATCAAAGCCGTAGAACGTCTGGAAGAGATTTATGAGATTCTTAAAATCTACGGATACGAAAGATATATCAGTTTTGATTTTGGTATGCTCAGCAAACTGCAGTATTATACCGGAATCATTTTTCAGGCATACACCTATGGAACCGGTGAACCGGTCGTAAAAGGCGGCCGCTACAATGAACTTCTGAAACATTTCGGAAAGCCTGCTGCCTCCATCGGTTTCGGACTTGCTGTAGATAATCTGCTCATGGCATTGTCCAGACAGAAGATCAGCCTTCCGAAAAAGACAGCGCCAGTCATCCTGACTTATACTGAGGCAAACCGCTGTGAAGCCATCCGGGAAGCTCAGGAACTCAGAAGCAAGGGTACATCCGTTGCCCTGCGCCGCGAAAAGGAGGACTGCTGATATGAGATATCTTACTGTTGCACTTACAAAAGGACGACTTGCCCAGAAAACCCTGGACATGTTTGAAAAAATCGGTATCACCTGTGAGGAGATGCGTGATAAAGATACGCGTAAACTTATTTTCGTCAACGAAGAACTGAAATTACGTTTTTTCCTTGCAAAAGGTCCTGACGTACCTACCTATGTTGAGTACGGTGCCGCTGATATCGGCGTTACCGGCAAAGACATCATCCTTGAAGAAGGACGCAAAATGTATGAAGTCATGGATCTCGGTTTCGGAAAATGCCGTATGTGCGTCTGCGGACCGGAAAGCGCCCGTGAACTTCTGCAGAATAATCAGCTGATCCGCGTAGCAACCAAATATCCGAATATTGCAAAAGATTATTTCTATAACAAAAAACATCAGACCGTAGAAATCATCAAACTGAACGGTTCCATCGAACTTGCTCCGATTGTCGGACTGTCCGAAGTGATCGTCGACATTGTAGAAACAGGAAGCACACTCCGTGAAAACGGATTGAATGTTCTCGAAGAAGTCTGCCCGCTTTCTGCAAGAATGGTTGTCAATCAAGTCAGCATGAAAATGGAAGATGAACGAATCCGCAATCTGATCCGTGATCTTCGAAATGTAATTGATAAATAAAAACAGAAGGGATGAGCACAATGCGTACAGTAGCACTTACAAAAGAAAGCACAAAAGATATTCTGGAAAGTCTCCTGAAACGAAGCCCAAATAACTACGGCAAATTCGAATCTGCCGTTGATGAGATTCTTCACAAAGTAAAAACAGAAGGTGATTCCGCCCTTTTTGCCTATACTAAAGAATTTGACAAAACTGAAATTACCGCAGATACGATCAAAGTCACCGAAGAAGAGATCAAAGAAGCTTATGAAGCTGTGGATCCGGTGCTGATCGATGTCATCCGTAAAGCACTTGTCAATATCAGAAGCTATCACGAAAAGCAGAGACAGAACAGCTGGTTTACCAGCGAAACAAACGGAACCATGCTCGGTCAGAAAGTAACTGCCCTTGAAAGAGTCGGTGTATATGTACCGGGTGGCAAGGCAGTATATCCTTCCTCCGTTCTTATGAACATCGTACCTGCCAAAGTTGCAGGTGTTGACCAGATCGTTATGACCACCCCTCCGGGAAAAGACGGTAAAGTAAATCCGTCCACACTTGTTGCCGCAAAAGAAGCCGGTGCTGATGAAATCTACAAAGTCGGCGGTGCACAGGCGATCGGTGCTCTTGCCTACGGTACAGAAAGTATCCCGAAAGTTGACAAGATCGTAGGACCTGGCAATATTTTTGTTGCTCTCGCCAAAAAAGCCGTATATGGATATGTCAGCATTGATTCCATTGCAGGACCAAGTGAGATTCTTGTTCTTGCCGATGAAACTGCTAATCCGAGATATGTAGCTGCAGACCTTCTTTCTCAGGCAGAACACGACGAACTTGCTTCCGCAATCCTGATTACCACAAGCAAAGAATTTGCGGCAAAAGTCAGCGAAGAAGTTGATGGTTTTGTCAAAGTTCTTTCCCGAAAAGAGATCATCCAGAAGTCTCTCGACAATTTTGGCTATATCCTGATTGCCGAAGACATGGACGAGGCAATTGATGCAGCAAATGCCATTGCTTCTGAACATATGGAGATCGTGACTGCAAATCCGTTTGAAGTTATGATGAAAGTACGTAATGCAGGTGCCATCTTTATCGGAGAAAACAGTTCTGAACCTCTCGGTGATTATTTTGCAGGACCAAACCACGTCCTTCCGACAAACGGAACAGCAAAATTTTTCTCCGCACTTTCCGTAGACGATTTTGTCAAGAAGTCAAGCATCGTATATTATTCAAGAGAGGCACTGCGTAAGATTCACAAAGATATCGAACAGTTTGCTACATCCGAACAGCTGACCGCACACGCAAATTCCATTGCGGTACGGTTCGAAGACGAAGAACAGTAGGAGGAGAAGCCATGGCAAGAGAAGCTTCTGTAGAACGAAACACCAAAGAAACTGAAATCAAATTAAAACTAAATCTCGACGGAACCGGTTACTCAGATATTGAGACCGGTGTCGGATTTTTTGATCATATGCTGGATGGTTTTACCCGCCACGGACTTTTTGACCTGGCCATACGGGTACACGGTGACCTCCAGGTAGACGATCATCACACGATCGAAGATACCGGTATTGTGCTTGGTTCCGCGATCAAAGAGACCATTGGGGACAAAAAAGGCATCCGCCGCTACGGAAGCTGTATTCTGCCTATGGATGAAGTTCTGGTGCTGTGTGCTATTGATTTATCCGGACGCCCTTATTTTTCATGGGATGCAGAATTTACATCTGAAAAAATCGGAGATATGTCCACCGAAATGGTAAAAGAATTTTTCTATGCCATTTCTTATTCCTGTGGAATGAATCTGCATATCAAAGTTCTTACCGGTGGCAACAGTCACCATGTCGCAGAAGCAATGTTCAAAAGCTTTGCAAAAGCTCTGGATCAGGCGGTTTCTTTTGATCCGCGTATTACAGACGTACTTTCTACTAAGGGAAGTCTTGCATAAGGAGGAAATTCAGCCATGGCAGATAAATTATTGATTCCCTGTCTGTATCTGCAGTCAGGAAAAGCAGTCACCGGTTTTGGTCAGAGAAATCTGTTCGGTGACGGAAACATAGAAAATCTTGTCCGTTTTTACCGAGACAATGGCGCTGATGAACTTCTCATTTTTGATATTTCTTCCGGAGACACAGAGCATGAACAGGCCATCTCCAACATTAAGAGCATCTGTTCTGCTGCCGAAATTCCTGTTATGGCAGCAGGTAATATCAATCGCATGGAAGATGTCAAAAAACTTCTTTATGCCGGCTGTGCAAAGGTCGTCCTGAATTTTTCAAAAGCCAATAATATTTCGCTTCTTGAAGAAGTATCCAGACGTTTCGGCAAAGAAAAAATGGCAGTCTGTATTTCTTCTACGGAAGAATTCACCGCAAACCAGGCATTGATCGAGTCATTTGCAGATGAAGTCCTTGCACTTGATACCATTCAAGATGAAATTCATGCATGTTCCTCTATCAAAATCATCCTTCATACAGAAGTAAGCAAGACTGCCGCACTTAAATCTCTGCTTCAGAAGAATTCTGTGTATGCTTTAAGCGGTGCCTATATCAGCTCTCTTGATATTTCTCTTCAGGATTTCAAGACAGACTGTAAAGCAGACGGAATTCCTGTTGTTACCTTTGAGAGTGCCATTGCATGGGCTGATTTTAAACTGAACAGTGACGGACTGATTCCGGTAGTCGTTCAGGATTATAAAACTGATCAGGTACTTATGGTCGCATATATGAATGAAGAAGCTTTTAATAATACACTCAAAACAGGAAAAATGACATACTGGAGCCGCAGCCGCCAGGAGCTCTGGCTTAAGGGACTTACGTCCGGCCATTTCCAATATGTCAAGTCACTTGCTCTTGATTGTGACAACGACACGATCCTTGCAAAAGTAGATCAGATCGGAGCGGCCTGCCATACCGGCAGCAGAAGCTGTTTCTTCAAACCTCTGGTTCAGAAGGAATCCAACGACACCAATCCGCTTCATGTATTCCAGGATGTATATGATGTCATCGCCGACCGCAAACTTCATCCGAAGGAAGGCTCCTATACCAACTATCTCTTCGACAAGGGCATTGACAAGATACTCAAAAAAGTTGGCGAAGAGTGCACAGAGATCATCATTGCTGCCAAGAACCCGGACAAAGAAGAAATCAAATACGAGATTTCTGATTTTCTGTACCACGCCATGGTCCTCATGGTCGAAAAAGGAGTCACCTGGGAAGAGATCACCAACGAACTTGCCAGAAGGTAGGTAATTGCCAATGAACAATTTTGACTATCATCTGCTCGCCAATTTTCAGGATTTTTTTATCCGACACAGAGGAGTGTATATTTATCTGATCATCATAAATCTTGTTACGTTCGCTGTGTTTGGAATTGATAAGTTTAATGCGATACATCATCGTTCAAGAATACGGGTTTCTACACTTTTCAGACTTTCTCTGATCGGCGGCTCCATCGGCGGACTGGCTGCCATGTACCTGTTTCGCCATAAAACACAAAAGCTTAATTTTACATTGGGTATCCCCCTCATCCTTTTTGTACAGATAATTATATTGTTTTTTGCAGCAAACACCGGATGGTAGATCTGACCTTATTGCATCTGGCAAATTGTTCCTTTATGTGATAAAATAAAGCAAAAACAACGAGGGAGGATTAATGATGACCTATACAGAAAAAAAGCGTTCCATGTTTCTTGGCTTACCATGGACTTTTACCTCTTATACCGTTACAGATGAGATCATAACAATAAACAACGGATTATTGAGAAAAGAGGAGAATGACTGTTACCTTTATAAAGTAATTGATGTACGTCTGGAGAGTACTCTGCTGGAGCGTATGCTGGGACTCGGAACCATTCATTGCTTTACAGGCGATGTTACAGACCCGGATCTCAAACTGTGCCATATCAAACATTCCAAAGAAATCAAGGACTTTATCCTGAAACAGTCCGAGGAAGAGCGGATGAAAAGAAAAACATTAAACATGCAGCATCTGGACGGCAATCCAGCCATGAGCCAAATGGCAGAGACCGACAGCTGCAGATAAAATCTCACTCAAAAGGGCAGGTCTGCTACAGGTCTGTCCTTTTTGCTTACAATTGATTGCTTTTTATCTGCTGAGAAATATTTTCGAAAACCGTCAGATACTTACCAACGGGTATATAGCAAATAAAAGATACATAAATTTTATAAAATCATAAAGGATAATCATCAAATATGATTTCACTCACCCTTTGTATGATCGTAAAAAATGAAGAAGCTGTGCTGGAAAGGATATTAAACCCTGTTTCGGAGATTGTGGATGAAATTCTGATTGCAGATACCGGTTCTTCGGACAGAACGAAAGAAATTGCAGAACAGTATACGTCGCAGGTATTTGATTTTGCCTGGTGTGATGATTTTTCTGCTGCAAGGAATTTTCTCGTGAAAAAAGTACGCACGGATTACTGGATGTGGCTGGATGCGGATGATGTCCTGAATGAAGAAAATCTGGAAAAAATGAAGAAGCTGAAGGCAGCTCTGGATGGAGAGACTGATGTAGTGATGATGGAATATGCGATTGGCTTTGATACTGATGGGAAGACAACGTTTTCCTATTACAGGGAAAGGATTCTGAAGACTTCCGGGGGATTTCGGTGGAGTGGAAGAGTACATGAGGCGGTAATGCCAAGGGGAAATATTTTTTATTCAGATATCGAAGTTCAGCACCGAAAATGTGTGCAGGGAGATCCGGACAGGAATTTGCAGATCTATGAAAAAATGCTGGCAGAAGGAGAAAAGCTGGAACCAAGACATCAGCTTTATTACGGGAGAGAACTGTATTATCATCAGCGGTATCCGGAGGCAGAGGCTGTGCTGGTGGAGTTGCTGAAAAATCCGTCCGGATGGCTGGAAAATAAGATCGATGCCTGTTTTGTACTTGGACAGTGTTACCGGAAAATGGGAGAGAAAAAGTCCGCACTGGAAGCTTTTTTGTACAGTCTGACTATGGATGTGCCGAGGGCGGAAATCTGCTGTGAGGTCGGTAAGATCTTTCTGGAAAGAGAGCTGCCCAGACAGGCTGCCTACTGGTACGGGCAGGCGCTTACTGTGCCGACAGATAAGAAAAAAGGTGGTTTTTTTATGGCTGAGTGCCATGGATTTGTGCCGTATATGCAGCTTTGCGTTTGTTATGATAAAATGGGATGCCCGGAGCAGGCATTCTTTTTTCATAAGAAAGCAATGGAGCTGAAGCCGGAAGATTCGGGAGTATTGTATGACCAGAAATATTTCCGGGAAAAATATGGTCTGGCATAAAAAGAAAGACATATTTATTATATTTTCCTGGCAGGGTACAGGCTTGCGGGGATCCTATGCACAGGTAAAAGCTGTTGTCATATACTGTAGGGAAAGTTATTTTCCTATGAGGTGATCGAAGAATGCTGTTCAGGCATCGAAAACGTAAGGAAATGGAAATGCAGCAGGACAGTCATGAGGATTTGTCCTGTATGTCCTGTTATGGAAATCATAGTTCCTGTGGATGTGACAGATGTGGAACAAGAGGCTGCCCAGGCCCTGTGGGACCAACCGGCCCCAGAGGCTGTCCGGGAGTCCCTGGTCCTATGGGCCCTCAGGGGCCGCAGGGGGAACCGGGAATACAGGGATATACGGGAGCCACGGGTCCGGCAGGAGCAACAGGTCCAGCCGGAGTCATCGGTCCGACGGGAGCAACAGGAGCCACCGGTCCGGCAGGAGCAACAGGGGCAACAGGAGCAACAGGAGCAACGGGTCCGGCGGGAGTCATCGGTCCGGCTGGAACAACGGGAGCCACCGGTCCGGTGGGAGCAACAGGTCCGGCTGGTGCAATCGGAGCCACTGGCCCAGCGGGAGCAATCGGCCCAACAGGAGCCACTGGTCCAGCAGGAGCAGCGGGAGCCACCGGCCCTGCCGGAACAGTAACCCCGGCAGCTGCTGTTGGAAATGCAACAACAGTAGATGATATCGTGGAGGATTTTAATGCACTTCTTGCAAACCTTCGTGATGCAGGACTCTTGGAAAGATAGTGAAATGATAAACACACGTTACTGTGCGGCTGCGTATTTTATGCAGCCGCTGCATATTCTCCATAAAAATATTTCATTGTAGCTTTCCGACGAAAGGTGCTATAATATTCCTATGTAAGTATGAACATGGGGGATGAAATCGTGAAAAAAAACAAGTATGAGATCGATATGTGTAATGGGTCGATCATGGACAAGTTGATTTCGTTTTCACTGCCGCTGATGCTGTCCGGTATCCTGCAGCTGATGTTCAATGCAGTGGATATCGTGGTAGTGGGACGTTTCAGCGGAAGTGAGGCACTGGCGGCAGTAGGCTCCACTACCGCACTGATCAATGTGTTTACCAACCTTTTTATCGGAATCTCTCTTGGTGCCAATGTGCTGGCAGCCAGATTTTATGCTGCCGGTAAGGATGAAGAAATGTCAGAAACAGTACATACATCGATCTTACTGGCTCTGGTCAGCGGGGTCATCATGGCATTTCTGGGAGTGCTCTTTGCCAGGATCTGCCTGGAACTGATGGATACACCGGACGATGTGATCGATCTTTCTACTCTTTATATGCGTATTTATTTCCTGGGAATGCCGTTTTTTATGCTGTATAACTATGGTGCGGCGATCCTGCGTGCTGTGGGAGATACCAAGCGGCCGCTGGTCTTTCTGATCATTTCCGGCTGTGCCAATGCGATTTTGAATCTGTTTTTCGTGATCGTGTGTCATTTAAGCGTGGCCGGTGTGGGAATCGGAACGGTGATCTCTCAGCTGATCTCCTGCATTCTTGTCCTTCGGTGTCTGTATCAGACAGAGGGAAGCTATCAGCTGCGTTTTTCAAAACTGTCCATAAAGGGAGAGTACCTGAAGCAGATCTTCCAGGTGGGACTGCCTGCCGGGATTCAGAGTACAGTGATCAATTTTTCCAATGTACTTCTTCAGTCTTCTGTAAACTCCTTTGGTTCCATTGCTATGGCAGGATATACAGCAGCCAATAATATTTTTGGATTTCTGTATGTGTCCGTGAATTCGGTTACCCAGGCATGTATGAGTTTTACCAGCCAGAATTACGGTGTTCGGAAACCGAAACGTATGGACCGGGTGCTGGTGGATTGTCTGATCCTGTCCTTTGTGGTGTCCTTTGCCATGGGATGTGGAGCATATTTCTTTGGCCCGCAGCTTCTGAAAATCTATACGGAAGATCCGGAGGTTATCCAGTGCGGAATGGAGATCCTTGCCTATACCACAGTTACTTATTTTCTCTGCGGGCAGATGGACCTGTTTCCGGGGGCACTGCGTGGAATGGGACGTTCCGGTGTACCCATGATCCTGTCGATCATCGGAACAGTCGGTCTCCGAATCGTATGGATATTCGGAATTTTCCCGGCACACAGATCATTGAAGGTACTCTTTATTTCTTACCCGGCATCCTGGATTTTTACGATCATTATGCAGGTGATCTGTTTCTGGTTTGTAAGACGGAAGGTACACAGCAAGCTTTTGGGAGAGCCTGCATAGCAAAACTGTTTCCGAACAGAGATCATAGAACAGCAAGAATACGGAGGAAATATGGATTTATTAAAGCCAGATTACTATGATGACTTTTCCTGTATTGCAGATAAATGTACCATCAGCTGCTGCAGGGAATGGAAGATTAATGTAGATGATGTGACCTACAGAAAATGGAAAGCTGTCCAGCCGCCGGAAGATGTGCCGGGTCACAGAAGCAGCCTGCAGGCTTACACAATAAAAAAAGAAGGAAGCAGGATCATGAAAATGACAGAAGATCATGACTGTCCTTTTCTTGCGGAGAGCCGTCTTTGCAGACTGGTAAGTGCATATGGAGACCAGGTACTTTCTGAAACCTGTCAGATCTTTCCAAGGGAGATCCATACTTTTAAGGGGCACGAAGAAGCAGCTATGATGCCGTGCTGTCCGGCTGTTCTGGATATCTGGAATAAAAAGAAAAATATTGTATTTCCGGAAATTCCAACAGAAAAACTAAAATCGCTTTTTCTGATCAGGAGAAAGTTAACAGAGCTTCTGATGGATACAAAGAAATCACCGGAGGAAGCACTTCTGGAGAGCTTTTACATTCTGAAAGAGCTTCATCGGAATGCAGCTTGCCAGGATGCTGTATTTATTAAAATCATAGAAGATTATTTTTCCCGGAAAACAGTCTGTCAGCTTGGGAGTGCTATTTGTGAGGTGGAGCTTCCCTCACTGGATACCATGGATGAATGTAACGAGATTCTTCAGGATCTGGCTGTAAATTACCGGAAAGAAGAGCTTTATCAGAAATATCTGGATCCTGTGATCGAGCTGGCGGAGGAATTATCCGAAGAATATGACGGAGACGAGATGGAGGAAGCCTGGGAAAAATTCCGCAGGGAATTTGCAGGATATCAGGATCTGATCCGATGCTTTCTGGCAAATGAGATCTATTCAGATCTTCTTACACCGGAGGGAACTCTGGAGGATGCCATTATTCATATGCAGTGGATCGGTATGGAATATGCGGCTATCCGTCAGGCGGTTTTTCTGAGCTGGCAGAAAAATAACTGTAAAGAACTGGATTATGAAACTGTCCGGGACTATATTGTGGTGATCACAAGAATGACAGGTTATGAGGAGGCC